>Ga0187773_10000009_pt1 | contig 90691 bp, 72 predicted proteins | sample 0216_BV02_MP05_1_FD_133133 | JGI IMG/M metagenome (GOLD analysis project Ga0187773, IMG submission 133133) | Tropical peat soil microbial communities from peatlands in Department of Meta, Colombia - 0216_BV02_MP05_10_MG | ecosystem: Environmental > Terrestrial > Soil > Wetlands > Peat | place...
CCGCCAGCAAAATGCCCGTCGCGGACCTGGCCAAGCACATCGGCGAGGAGATCGGCGTCTCCTCCTGGATCCTGCTCGATCAGAGCCGCATCGACGAATTCGCCCGTTGCACGGGCGATCACCAATGGATCCACCTGGACGCCGAGCGCGCGGCTCGCGAAGGACCGTTCGGCGGCACGATCGCGCACGGATTTCTGACCCTGTCGCTGCTCGCGCCCACGGGCTTCGAGGTGCTGCTCGCGCGCCTCACGCCAAAGTCAGTCGTGAACTACGGCCTCGATAAGGTCCGCTTCATCGCGCCGGTGCGCTCGGGCAAGCGCGTGCGCAACCGCATCCGCATCTCCTCCGTCGAGGACAAGGGCGGCGGGCGTTACCTGGTGATGACCGAGAACACCATCGAGATCGAGGGAGAGAGCAAGCCGGCGTTGACCGCGAGCTCGCTCGCCATGTTCATCGCCTGAGCTCTCACGAGCGCATGCGGCTGCCGTCGGGATCGAACGCCGCCGCCGCCTGGGGCGTGGCCTTGCAGCGCTCGCCGAGGATCTCGATCTCGAATCCGCTCCTGAGCCCCGCGTAATCCTTCGGCACGTAGCCGAGCGCGAGCGAGCGCTGCACGCTGTGGCCGTATCCGCCGGAGGTCACCCAGCCGATCACCTTGCCGTCGTGCCATATGGGCTCGTCGCCGAGCGCGTCGGCATCGTGCGCCTCCACCGCGAACGTCACGAGGCGCAGTTTCCCGCCGCTCTCCTTCTCCTCGAGCGCCGCGGCGCGGCCGATGAAGCTCTCCTTCCTTAGGTCCACGAAGCGACCGAGCCCCGCCTCGTGAGGACCGTAGATCGGTCGGTACTCCCGCGCCCAGGTGCCGAAGCTCTTCTCGAGCCGCATGCTGTTCAGAGCGCGGCCGCCGAAGAGCTTCAGCCCATACTCCGCCCCCGCTCCGATGAGCAGGTCGTAGAGCGCACGTTGATACTCGCTCGTCACCCAGATCTCGTAGCCGAGGTCGCCGGTGAAGCTGATGCGGCCGAGCAGCGCCGGGATCATTCCGACATCGACGCGGCGGAAGCTGAGGAATGGGAAGGCGGCGCTCGACAGGTCCTCGTGCGTCAGGCTCTGCAGCAGCGCGCGCGAATGCGGCCCCGCCACCGATAGCCCCACGTACTGCATGGCGCAGGGTCGCACGCTCACGCCGCTCGGCGGCGCATGGCGTTCGAACCAGCGCCGGTAGTAATCCTCGGCCGCGTAAGTGCACACCAGGAATACCCGATCCTGCGCCACGCGCGCCATGGTGAAGTCGCCGATCAGCTTGCCGCGCTCATTCAGCATCGGCGTGAGCGCGATGCGCCCGACCTGCGGTACGCGGTTCGCCATGACATGTGACAGCCATTCCTCGGCGCCCGCGCCCGTGACGTCGAACTTGCCGTAGTTCGAGATCTCGAGCAGTCCCACGGACTCGCGCACGGCCCGGCATTCGGCGGCCACGCGGGGGTGGGCGTTGGAACGATGGAAGGTGACGACCTCGTTCGCCTCCGCAGCGCTCGGCGCGAACCACAGGGCATGCTCGAGGCCGCAATAGTCGCCGAATACGGCGTGGCGCTCCTCGAGCCGTTCGTAGATCGGCGTGGTGCGCAGGGGGCGCGCCGCAGTGAGCTCCTCGTTCGGAAAGCGGATGCGAAAGCGCCGCGAGTAGTTCTCGCGGACCTTGGCGTTGGTATAGGCGCGCGTGGCCCAGTCGCCGTAACGCGCGACATCCATGCCCCAGATGTCGGCGCCCGGGTCGCCGTCTACCATCCAGTGCGCCAGCGCGAGCCCTACTCCGCCGCCCTGACTGAAGCCCGCCATCACCCCGCACGCCACCCAGAAGTTCCGCAGGCCCCGGATCGGTCCAACCAGCGGATTGCCGTCCGGAGCGAAGGTGAAGGGACCGTTCACCACCTTGCGGATGCCGGCCCGGCCGATCGCGGGAAAATGCTCGAATCCCACCTCGAGACTCGGCGCAATGCGCTCGAGATCCTCCGGCAGCAGGCTCTGGGTGAAGTCCCACGGCGTCTGGTGCGGCGACCACGGCACGCCCGCCCGCTCGTAGGTACCGAGCAACATGCCGCCGCGCTCCTGGCGCGTATAGATCTCGCCCTCGAAGTCGATGCAGTGCAGCTGTTCCTTCTGCCCCTTGAGCTCCGGGATGTCCTCGGTGATCAGGTACTGGTGCTCCATCGCGAGGATCGGCAGCTCGAGCCCCACCATGCGCCCGACCTCCCGCGCCCACAGTCCGCCGGCGTTCACGACGTGCTCGGCGTGCACGTTGCCGTGGTCGGTGATGACGTCCCAGGTGCCATCGGCGCGCGGCTTGAGATCCGTCACGCGCGTGTGGCGCACCACCTGTGCGCCCGCGAGCTGCGCCGCCTTGGCATAGGCATGCGTGACGCCGTAGGGATCGACGTGGCCCTCGATCGGATCGTAGAGCGCGCCGACGAAGTGCTCGGTGTTCATGAGCGGGAAGAGGCGCGCCGCCTCCTCGACCGAGATGATCTCGAGCTGCATGCCGAGATAGCGGCCGCGCGCCTTGGCCATCTTCAGCCAGTCGAGACGCTCGCGCGTTCCGGCCAGCATGATGCCGCCGGTGACGTGCATGCCACACGACTGCCCGGAGATCCGCTCGATCTCCTGGTAGAGGTTGATGGTGTACTGCTGGAGCTTGGCGACGTTCGGGTCGCCGTTGATGGTGTGCATGCCGCCGGCGGCGTGCCAGGTCGAGCCGCAGGTGAGCTCGCCGCGCTCGATCAGCTGCACATCCGTCCAACCCGCCTTGGTCAGGTGGTAGAGCACGCTCGCGCCGACCACGCCGCCGCCAATCACCGCCACCCGTACGTCGTGCCTCACGAAGCCTCCGCCCGCGTCATTCGTTGGATACGGCCAGCTGCACCGGCGGTGCCGCCGTGGCAGTGCGCGCGCCGAAGCGCCCGATCAGCCAGGAACGGAACAATGCGATGGCGGTGTCCGCCAGTCCTTCGGGCTGCGTGATCAGGTAGTAGCCGTAGCCGTCATCGAGCGTAGCATCGAAGGGCCTCACCAGCCGCCCGAGACGGATCTCCTCGGCGAACAGATTGGTGTCGAGCACGGCGATCCCCTGGCCGCCGAGCGCGTACTGCGCCGCGAGCACCGCCGTGTCGAACATCATGCCCCGCTCGACATCGATGCCGGCGAGCCCGTTCTGCCGCGTGAACTGCGTCCAGAAATGATAGCGGGGCGCGTCGGCGATTCTGACGTGGATCAGCTCATTGACCTGGATGAAGGCTGCGAGATCCTCGCCGCGGTGCGCGGCGGCGATGTTGGGATGGCAGAGGATCGACTGGCGCACCGACCACAGAAGGTCGGTGACCAGATCGGTGACCGTGGGCCTCGAGTACACCACCGCGACGTCGACGTCGCCGAGCGGCGGCCCGACCCCGTAGGCGCTGACGAGATCGATGTCGACTTCGGTGCTCGCACGGCGGAAGTCCTGCAGGATCGGGACCGCCAGCTGCACGGCGAAGCTCGGCGGCATCTGCACCCGCAGCGTGCGCTGCGCCGGAGCTCCCTCGTTGCGGATGTCATCGAGCGCGTACTCGAGCCGGTCAAAGGACTTGACTACCGCCGGGAGCAGGTGCTGGCCGGCCCTGGTGAGCGTGAGAGCGTGCGGCCGGCGCTCAAAGAGCTGCACGCCGGTGAGACGCTCGAGCGCGATTACGTGCCGCGAGAGGGCGCTCTGCGAGATGAGCAGCGCGTTGGCGGCGGCCGTGAAGCTACCGTGCTTGGCGACCCCTTCGAAGGCGCGCAATGCGTTGAGCGGCAGCCAGCGCCGGTCGATAGCTTTCTTGTCCATAGGTACCCTCATACTCGCCGAGAATCGAGCCTCGCGCCATTCTGCGGGCGCTTAGCTTCGCCAGCCGGCGAGGGTCGCTTCGATCCAGCCCCCGAGGTGCTCCGCGTAGGCGCGGTCCACCACGAGCAGCACCTCTTGCGGCTGCACGCTGAGCGCGAGCACGGGCAAATCCGCCAGGCGCCTGCGTCCGGCCTGGCCGGCCGCCGGAGGCACGCTGTCACCCAGGCGGGTCAGGAGCTCCGCCATCCGTGCCCCGCTCACGCGAAACGCCTCGAGTGCGCCGCTCAAGTCCACGACATGACCGCCCGGCGCGCTCGCGAGCCGCTCCTTGAGGCTGGCAAGCGGCGCGGCCTCCCTGCTCAGAACCAGTGTCTCCGTCGGCCGCAGCCACGCGAAGAGGAGTCCCCCGCCGCCCGCCACAGCGGATAACGGGCCCGGCAGCGGTGTGCCCGTGACCGCGGCCACGGTGGCGGCAAAGGGACCGTCGGCCTCGAAGTAGCGCAGCGTCGCGGCATAGGGCCGCGCCTCGGTCTCTACTTCGAGCCCGGGCAGCGCCTCAGCCATGCACTCGCCTCCCCTGCGGATCGACGAAGGGAAGTCGCACCACGCACGCTTTGATCTCCCGGCGAAGATGATAGACGTTGAGCTCCTCGCCGAGCCGCTGTGCGCCGCGCGCCAGCAGAGCGAGCGCCACCGGGCGGCCGAGCTCGGGGCTCATGAAGCTCGAAGTGACCCGGCCCTCGATCGTCGCCGGCGGGGCCCGGCCCGCGATCTGGGCACCGACCGGCAGCACGGTGCGTCCGTCGAGCGGCGTGAGCCCGACCAGCTGCAGCCGATCCGGATCGCGCGAGGCCGGCCGCGTGAGCGAGCGGCGGCCGACGAAGTTCGCCGCCTTGCGCTCGATACCGCGCGCGAGACCTACGTCGCCGGGGAGTGTCGTGCCGTCGGTGTCGGTACCGATGTGGATGAAGCCCTTCTCGACGCGCAGCACCTGCAGCGCCTCGACGCCGTAGAGCACTCCGCCAACCGCGCCCGCCTGCGCCCACAGCCGCGCGAGGAGCCCGGTGGCCTCGTCGGCCGGCAGATTCACCTCGTAGCCGAGCTCGCCGCTGAAGCTCACGCGCAGCACACGCAGCGGAACGCCGCCGAGCGCACTGTCGTGCAGCGTCATGTGCTGCGTCGCCGCCGGAGAGAGCGCCGGGTCGAAGCCGGCTCCCGCCAACCACTCCCAGGCGCGCGGGCCCGCTACCGTGACGTTGGCCCACCGTGAAGTCACCGGTGTCACCAGCACCCTGAAGTGCGGGTACTCGCACTGCAGCCACTCCTCGAAAGCCGCCGCAGTGCGCTCGATCCCGGCGCTCGTGGTGTTGACCCAGAAGTGCTCGGGTCCCAGCCGCGCAACGATGCCGTCGTCGGCGAGTGTGCCGTTCTCGTTGAGCAGCACTCCGTAGCGCGCCTGACCCGTGGCGAGCGTCGACATCGGCCCGACGTACATGAGGTCGAGGAAATGCGCGGCGTCGGGACCGAAGATCTCGAGCTTGCCGAGCGGCGAGCCATCGAAGAGACCGGCGCTCGCTCGCACCGCGCGCGCCTCGCGCTGCGCCGCCGCCTCGAGCGATTCGCCCGGCTGCGGGTAAGCCGCAGGCCGGCACCAGTCGCCGAAATTCTCGAGCAGCGCGCCGCGCGCCACGTGCCAGGCTTCCGCAGGCAAGCGCTTGAGCGGCCGGTACAGCGCGGCGACACGCCGCCCGGCGACCGCCCCGAGCGTCACCGGCACAAAGGGCGGGCGAAAGCGCGTCGTCCCGACCTCCTCGGGGGAGCGACCGCTATATGCGCCGAGCAGCGCGAGCGCGTTGACGCTGCTCGTCTTGCCCTGATCGGTCCCCATGCCCGTGGTGGTGTAGCGCTTCAGGTGCTCCACGGAGCGGTAGTTCTCACGCACGGCGAGCGCGACGTCATCCGCCGACACGTCGTTTTGCAGGTCGATGAAGCGCTTGCCGCGCGCGCCGCCCGCCGCGCCGCCCTGCGCGTCCGGGCCGCAGCGCCCGACGCCGCCGAGCGGTGCCGGCGGCGCGACCCGCCCGCGGGCCAGCGCCTCCCCGACCTCGCTGGCATGGCTCACGGCCGCGGCGCGGGCAAAGGCCCCGGCGCAGGCGCCCACACTCGTGAGCCCCGGCGCCGCGCCGTCGGGCACGAACATCGACTCCTCCTCGAGCCAGCGGAGCCGCCCGCCCGCCTGCGAATGCAGATGCACCGCCGGAGCGTAGCCACCCGTGTTGAGGACCCCGTCGCACTCGATCGAGAGGGCACGACCCCGGGCGGATTGAACGGTGCAGCCGCGCACGCCGCGCGCACCCGCAATGGCAGCGATGCGAGCCTCCGTCACGACCTCGAGATCGCGCGCCGCCTCGCTGGCCGGCGATGCCGCCCGGGTATCGATGAGCGCCTCGACACGCACGCCCGCCGCGCGCAGCCCGGCGGCGACCGTATAAGCGCTGTCGCAGCCGGCGGCGAGCACCACGCGCCGCCCGCAGGCGACACCGAAGGCGCGCGCGTACTTCTCAGCGGCGCCGGCCAGCATGACGCCCGGACGATCGTTGTCGGGGAACACCAGCGGCCGCTCGAAAGCGCCGGTGGCGGCGATCACCGCGCGGGCGCGGATCCTCCACAGGCGCTCGCGCAGCGCGGGCGCGCCCGGACCCGGGTCGCCATCGGCCTGCACCGTCTCGCACGCCGCCACCAGGTTATGGTCGTAGATCCCGAAGGCCACCGTGCGGCTGAGAATCCGCACGCCGGCGGCATGCGCGGCGCTGGCGAGCTCGCGCACGTCGGAATTGTCGCGCCACGCCAGCCCGCCCCCGAGACGCGCGCCGCTCGCCACCAGCACCGTCGCCGCGCCGGCGCGCGCCGCCGCGACCGCGGCCGTGAGTCCCGTGATGCCGCCGCCGACCACCAGGACATCGGCGCGCGTCGCCACCTCCTCGTAGGTGTCGGCATCCGGCACCGTCGGTGCCCGGCCCATGCCCGCCATCCGGCGGATCGCGGGCTCGAACCAGCCCCAGCTCGGCCATTTGAAGGTCTTGTAGTAAAAGCCCGCCGGCAGGAGCGCCGCAAAGGCGCCGCTCAGCGCGCCGACATCGAATCCGACGCTTGGCCAGCAGTTGACGCTGCGCGCGGCAAGGCCCTGCGCGAGCGGCACGAGCGTCACGCGCACATTGGGCGTGTAGCGCCCGCCCGTGCCCACGTCGACCAGACCGCTCGCCTCCTCGACGCCGCACGCGAGGATGCCGCGTGGCCGGTGGAGCTTGAAGCTGCGTCCGACGATGCGCACACCATTGGCAAGCAGCGCCGAGGCGAGCGTGTCGCCGCGGTAGCCGCTCAGCGGCCGACCGTTGAAGGTGAAATTGACGGGCCGGGTACGCTCGATCCACAGGCCCGCCGGCGCGTCGAGGCGAAACGCGCTCACGTCGGCGCCTTCCCCGCCGCGGGCTGTGCCTCGCCCATCGCATACACCGACACCACCTGGTGGGTAACGGTGTGCCGCACGACGTTGAACCATTGCCCGCAACCGTGCGCGTGGCGCCAGCGCTCGCGGTGCAGGCCCTTGGGGTTGTCGCGAAAGAAGAGGTACTCGCCCCATGCGGCATCGCTCGCCGTAAGCGCGGGACGTGCGATGTGCGAGGTGCCGCCGCAGACGAACTCCCACTCATCGCGCGCACCACACCATGGGCAATTGAGCAGCATCATGGGGGCGCGGCTCTCAATGGGCGATGCCGGCCGCGGCGGCTTCGTCGACGAAGCGCCCGCTCGTGAACCGCTCGAGCTGGAAGGGCTCGGCGAGCTCGTGATTCCTGCCCGTCGCGAGCACGTGCGCCAGCGTCCAGCCGCCGGCCGGGATGGCCTTGAAGCCGCCGGTGCCCCAGCCGCAATTGATGTACAGCCCCGGGATCGGCGTCGGCCCGATGACGGGGCTCGAGTCGTGCACCACGTCGACGATTCCGGCCCACTGGCGCATGAGGCGCAGGCGGCTGAAGGAGGGAAACATGGCGAGCGTTCCTGCGAGTACGCTCTGCATCACGGCGAAGCTGCCGCGCTGGGCATAGGAAGCGAACAGATCGAGGCTGCCGCCGATCACCATCTCACCCTTGTCGGACTGGCTCACGTAGACGCCGGTTCCGGGCGAGATGACCACGGAATCGAGCCGCGGTTTCACGGGCTCGGTCACCATTGCCTGCAGCGCGTAGCTGGTCACCGGCAGCCGCAAGCCCGCGAGTGCGGCGAGCACCGAGCTGTGACCCGCCGCGGCAATCGCGACACGCTCGGCCCGGATGCGGCCGCGCGTCGTCTCGACACCCGTGACGCGCCCCTCCGCGCCGCGCACGAAGCCCGTCACCTCGCATTCCTGGATGATGTCGACGCCGAGCCTCGAGGCCGCGCGCGCGTACCCCCAGGCGACGGCGTCGTGGCGCGCCGTGCCGGCGCGCGGCTGCCGGAAGCCTCCCAGCACCGGCAGGCGCGCCTGCGGCGAGAGCTCGAGCGCCGGCACCAGTGCGCCGACCTGCTCGGCGCTCAGCAGCTCCGCGTCGATGCCGTGCATGTGCATGGTGTTGACCCAGCGCGACATCGACTCGAGGTCGTGGCGGCTGTGCGCCAGCATCACGTGACCACGCTGACTCAACATGACGTTGAAGTTGAGCTCGCGCGAGAGCCCCTCGTAGAGCTTGAGCGAGAAATCGTAGAGCCGCGCGCTCTCCGGAAAAAGGTAGTTCGAGCGCACCACGGTGGTGTTGCGCCCGGTATTGCCGCCGCCGAGCCAGCCGCGCTCGATCACGGCGACACTCGTGAGGCGGTGGTTTCTTGCCAGGTAGTACGCCGTGGCGAGGCCGTGGCCTCCGCCGCCGACGATCACCACGTCGTAGCTGGCCCTGGGCTCGGGCGAGGCCCACGCCGGCTGCCAGTGGCGGTGCCGGGTCAGCGCGCCGCGCAGCAGCGCCAGGGCCGAGTAGCTCACCGCACCCGCGCTTCAGGCCTTGTCGCGGTACTCCGTCTGGATCTTGCGGATCATCCTGTCGGTACCGAAGAACGCGTGTTTCGACATATCGACGCTGTAGCGGCTCGCCGGCGGGTGGCGTCCGAGGCTCTCGGCGAGCGCGCGGATGTGATGCGGGCCGGCGCCGCAGCACACGCCGAGATAGCGCACACCGAGCGCGAAGGCTTCGCGGCCGAAATCGAAGATCTCGGAGCGCGTCGCCATGAAGGGATCGAGTCCCACCGGGAAGGCGCGCCGGTTGTCGCAGCACGGGTCGGTGAGCGACATGAACGACGGTTGCTGCGGCGTGGTGCGGTACGGAACCGGCAGTGCCGCCACATGGCACTTCACCGCCTGCCGGATGTCGCGGATCATCGGCATCATGGTCGCAGGTCCGCGATGGCAGTTGAGGCCGACCACATCCGCCCCCGCCTGCTCCATGCGCCGGCAGGCTTCCACCGGCGTGAGCCCGTCGCGCAGGATCGGCTCCTGGTGCATGGCGAAGGTGACGACGGTCGGCACCTTGGACTGCCGCCTGATGGCCTTCAGCGCCAGCTCCGCCTCCCCGACCCAGGCCAGAGTCTCGGCGACGAAATAGTCGACCCCCGCCTCGACCGCCCAGCCCACCTGCTCGTCGAAGATCCGCTCGACCTCCTTGATTGCGCGCGGGTCGTTGGGATCATAGATGTTGGTATTACAGAGGTCCCCGGCGAACAGTGTTCCGGTCCTGCGGGCCACCGACTTCGCAATGCGCAGCGCCGCGCGATTCATCGGTGCGAGCTCCTTCTCGCGGCCGATCACGCGCAGCTTCTCGCGATGCACGTAGTAGGTGAGCGCCTGCGTCACGTCGGAGCCTGCGTGCACGAAATCCAGGTGCAGCTGCTCGACCACCTCCGGGTGCTCGAACAGCACTTCGGGCACGAAGGCTCCGGCCTGAAGGTAGCCGCGCCGCTCGAGCTCGAACACGTAACCCTCGGCGCAGATCACCGCGCCTTCCCGCAGGCGCGCGAGCAGATCGCGCTCCTTGGCGTTGCCCTTGCTCTGGCGTCCGGGCGCGCTCGCGGACTTCGCTTTTGCGGACTTCGCCTTCGCTGACTTCGCCTTCGATCTGGCCCTGGCTGCCATGAGAGTCTCCGCAGATGTGCTGACGGTGGCGCGGTCTTCAGGCGCGCTTGGTGTCGACCGCGTCATTCTAGCGAACGGATCCTCAGCGTGCGTAGCCGATCAGCGCTGCCCCGGCGGTCACGGTCAGGCACACGAGCGCGCGGCGCAAAGTCAGGGCCTCGCCGAGAAACATCCAGCCGATCAGGGCGGAGAACACGATGCTGGTCTCGCGCAGCGCTGAGATGGTGCCGACGTTCCCCAGGGCCAGCGCGGCGATGATGGCGCCGTAGCTGCCGAAGGAGAGCAGTCCCCCGGCGAGCGCCTTCCAGGTTTCGCGGGTGCGCAGCGGGAGCGCCATCCTCCGGCGCAACAGCAGGAAGCCCGCGGGCATCAGTGCCCCGTAGATCACCCATATCCAGGCGGCGTAGGACTGGGGGTTGCCCGAGAGGCGCACCCCGAGCGCATCCGCGGTCACGTAACTGGCCACGAAGAGCGCGGTCACGATCGCGTGCGTGAGCGAGCGGCGCTCCGCACGCCCCCGGCCGAAGCCCAGGCTGAAAATCGCGGCCGAGATCAGCACGACTCCGAGCAGCGCGACTCCGCTGAGGCGCTGACCCGCGAGCAGGAAACCGCCGATGGACACCAGCAGTGGCACGCTCCCTCTGACGATGGGGTAGATCTGCCCGAGCTCCCCCAGCGCGTAGGCATAGGCCAGGAGGAAGCTGTAGATGACCTGCAGCAGCGCCGAGACGCCCAGGTACGTCCAGCTTTGCTGCAGAGGAGTGGGCAGCAGCAGCACGAGCGGAAGGGCGGCAAGAGTCGTCGCAAGGCTCATCACGGTGACGAACCACAAGCGGTCGGCGCTCGAGCGCAGCGCGGCGTTCCAGGTCGCGTGCAACACCGCCGCACAGAGCGGCAAGGCGATCACGAGCGCGCTCATGGGCTCGCACCTGCCGCGGCCGTGATGGCATCATGCCTGGCGGTGATCATCATGAGCTCGTCGTGCCGGCGCCGTGCGTTTGCCGCGATCAGCGCCCTGGCGCTGTGCGCCGGCAGCGCCGCGACAGGCGCGGCGGCGCCCACGGCATCCAGCCATTCCGCCGCGGTCGCCGCGCCCGACCGCTACGGTGCCGACACCGCGGCGCGCATTCTCGGCGCCGGCGGCAACGCCGTGGATGCCGCGATCGCAGTCGCTTTCACGCTCGCGGTGACCTGCCCCGAGGCCGGCAACCTCGGCGGGGGCGGCTTCGCCACCCTGTGGGTCGAGGGCAAGGCTTACTTCCTCGACTACCGCGAGCGCGCCCCCGCGAGCGCCACCGCCAGCATGTATCTCGATGCCGCCGGCAACGTGCTGCCCGACGCGAGCACGATCGGCGCCGGCGCCGCCGGCGTACCGGGAACGGTGTCCGGGCTCTGGGAGCTGCACCGCCGCTTCGGCCGGCTTCCCTGGCGCGTCGACCTCGCGCCGGCGATCCGCTACGCGCACGAGGGCTTTCGCGTGAGTCCCCTGCTGGTCGCCCTGCGCGACACCCGCGCCGGGGAGCTGCGCGGACGCACGAACTTTCTCGACTACTACGGCGCGCTCGCCGCGGATGCGTCCTTCCGCCAGCCGGAGCTCGAGCGCACGCTCAAGCGGATCGCGGCTCAGGGCCCGGGGGACTTCTACGCCGGGCGCAGCGCCGAGCTGCTCCTCGCCGAGATGACGCGCGGCCACGGCCACATCACCGCGAAGGACCTCGCCGCCTATCGGCCCGTGTGGCGCGAGCCGCTCGAGGGCGAGTGGGCCGGCTACCGCGTGATCACCGCGCCGCTGCCGAGCTCGGGCGGCATCGCCCTCCTCTCTCTCCTCGCCATGAAGGCCGATCTCGCCGGCGCGTTCGCGGGAGTGCCGCTCAACTCCGCCCAGTACGTGCACCTGATGGCGGAGATGGAAAAGCGCGTGTTCGCCGACCGTGCAGCCTACCTTGGAGATCCTGACTTCAGCTCCGCTCCCGTGGCGCAGCTCCTCGATCCCGCCTACCTCGCACGGCGCGCGCGCGAGGTGAGCCTCGCTGCGCCGACGCCAGTCGCCGCGGTGCAGCCCGGACTCGGCGTGGGCGGCAGCGTCCACCACGACACGACGCACTTCGCGATTCTCGACGGCGCGGGCAATGCGGTCTCGAACACCTACACGCTCAACGATGACTTCGGCTCGGGACAGGTCGTGTCGGGCGCGGGATTTCTCCTCAACAACGAGATGGACGACTTCTCCGTCAAGCCCGGCGCGCCGAACCTCTACGGAGTCGTCGGCGGCGATGCCAACGCGATCGCCCCCGGCAAGCGGCCACTGTCCACCATGACTCCGACAATCCTCACCGAGCATGGACGCGTCGCGCTGGTCATCGGCACCCCCGGCGGCTCGCGTATCGCCGCGTGGATTTTCCAGGTGATCAGCAATTGGCACGACTTCCACATGCCGCTCGCCGCGGCGGTCGCCGCACCCCGCATCCACCACCAGCTGCTGCCGCCCAACACCCTCTTCGAGGAGCCCTATGGGACGCTCGACCCGGCGGTGCGCGCCGCGCTCGGCCAGCGCGGCTACGTGTTCGTGAACCAGGGCTGGAACGGCGCTATCGAGGCGATCGCCGTCGCAGCCGCCGGCGCGACCGCGGTCGCCGACCCGCGCGGCCGCGGCGTGGGCCGGGTGATCAGTATCGGCACTGCCCACTGAGGGCGGGAGCCGCGAGGCGCTGGCGGGCGGCATCGGCGCCTCAGGCCCGCAGCCGCAGGTTGTCGGGGTCGTAGAGTGGCTCGCGCCCGACCACCGCCCGGCGGCGCTCGCCGAGGATCTCGACCTCGAGCTCCGTGCCTGGCACGGCGAGATCGGTGTGCACGTACGCCAGCGCGATGCTGCGCTTCAGCCGATAGCCGTAGCCGCCGGAGGTGACGAGCCCCACCCGCCGGCCACCCCGCCACACGATCGAGACCGGGGCCGCGTCCGCGTCGTGCGCATCGACCAGCAATGGTACGAAGCGCTCCGGCACGCCCGTGAGCGCCGCCTTGCGCAGCGCCTCGCGGCCGATGAAATCCGCCGTCTTGTCGAGACGCACGAAGCGATCGAGTGAGGCGGCCAGTGGCGTGTACTCACGGGTGAGATCCGCCTTCCAGCTGCGATAGCACTTCTCGAGCCGCAGGCTCTCCATGGCATAGAGGCCGAAGTGCCTCAGGCCGAGCTCGCGACCCGCGTCGACCAGGCGCGTGTGCACCGTGGCGAGCTGCTCCACCGCCACGTGCAGCTCGTAGCCGAGCTCGCCCACGTAGCCGATCCGCAGGGCAAGCAGCTCGATGCCGGCAATCCGCAGCGCACGGGCGCTGAGCCACGGGAAGGCTGCGTTCGACACGTCGGCCTCGGTGACCCGCGCGAGGAGCTCGCGCGAGCGGGGGCCCACGACGACCAGCGCGCCGAAGCGCTCGGTGAGGTTGGCAATGCCGGCCGCTCCGTACGCCGAGGACCGATGCCTCTCGAGCCAGTCGGCGTCGTGCCGTTCGGCGGCCGCGGCCGACAGCAGCCAGAAACGCCCGTCGGGTAGTCGCGTGACCGTCATCTCCATGACGACGCCGCCGCGCGGCGAGCAGGCGTAGCTGAGCGCGCAGCGCCCGGCGCGCGGCAGCTCGCCGGCGATCAGCCGATCGAGCCAGCCGGCCGCGCCCTCCCCCGAGACCTCGAAGCGCGTGAAGCCCGGCATGTCGAGCAGCGCGACGCCGTGCGCCACCGCGGCGCACTCGCGCTCGACCGCGCGATGCCAGTGCGCGCGACGGAACGAGCACTCGGGGCCGGCGGGGTCGTGCGGCTCCCGGTAATACACGGCGCGCTCCCAGCCCGCGCGCGCGCCGAAGACCGCCCCGCGTGCCTTGAGGTCATCATAAAGAGGAGAGGTCCGCGACGGTCGGCCAGCCGGCCGCTCCTCCTGCGGGTAAGCGACGCCGTATTCGTTCTGGTAGGTTTCGAGGGCCTTGGGCAGCGCGTAGGTCTTGTCGGCGAACTTCGAGTAGCGGCGGCCATCGAGCGGCCAGATGTCCCAGTCCGGCTCGCCGTTCACCACCCACTCGGCGATGAGGCGCCCGGCGCCGCCTGCCTGCACGATCCCGAAGGTGAAGGCGCAGCAGTGGAAGAAGTTGCGCGCGCCGGCGGCGGGACCCATGAGCGGGTTGCCGTCCGGGGCGTAGGGAATCGGCCCATTGATGACCCGCCTGACGCCGACGCTGCCGAGTATCGGCACGCGCGCACAGGCCCCCTCGATGTAGTGCCCGAGCCGCCCGAGATCGTCGGGGAACAGCGCCTGAACGAACTCCTCCGGCACGCCGTCGACAAAGTGGGCCTGTGCGCGCGACTCGTATGGTCCGAGCAGCAGCCCGTGCCGCTCCTGGCGCAGGTAGTAGCTGACGTCAGGGTCGCGCACCAGGGGCAGCCTCGCCGCACCACGCGCCACCAGCGCGGGAATGTCCTCAGTGACCAGGTACTGGTGCGACAGCGAGACGATCGGCAGGTACTCGCCGATCATCGCGGCTACCTCGCCGCCGCGATAGCCGGCGGCGTTGATGACGTACTCGGTCTCGATCGCGCCTTGCGGCGTCTCGATGCGCCAGCCACCCGCGGCAAGCGCGCGGATTCCGGTGACGCGCGTGTGACGATGGATCGCGGCGCCGCGCGCCCGCGCGCCCTGCGCGAGTGCCTGCGTCAGCTGCGCCGGATCGATGTCGCCGTCATCGGGATCCCACAAGCCCGAGCGAATACCGTCGAGCTCGAGGAACGGGTGGCGCGCGCGGATCTCATCGGCCGAGAGCAGCTCGAAGCCGATCCCCAGCGCGCGCCCCTGGGCGGCGATGTGCCGAAACTCATCCACCCGGTCGGCGGTGAGAGCCAGGCGGATGCTGCCGGTGCGGTGATAGGTGATGTCGCAGCCGACTTCGCCTGCGAGCATCGCGTACAACTCGGTCGAATAGCGCTGCAGCCTGAGAATGCTCCACGAGGTCGCAAAGTTCGGGCAGTTGCCGGCTGCGTGCCAGGTCGAGCCCGCGGTGAGCTCGTCGCGCTCGATGAGCACGACGTCGCTCCAGCCGAGCCGGGTGAGGTGATAGAGCGCGCTGCAGCCAACCGCTCCGCCACCGATGACCACGACCCGCGCGTGGCTCCTCAGCACTTCACGCGCTCGCTCGCGGGATCGTAGAACGGCTTGAGCGAGATGCGTGCCGGCACGCGCTCGGCGGCGACCTCGATCTCATAATGCCCTGCGGCGATCCATGCATCGCTCAGCGGCTCGCCGCCCGCTGCGACGTAGCCCAGGCCGAGCGGTGCGCCCGCCGTATGCCCGAACATGCCCGAGCTGATCTTCCCGACCAGCTCCCCGTCCCTCCAGATCGGCTCGTTGTGATAGAGGAGCCGGTCGGATTGGGCGAGCGCGAGCGCCACCAGGCGCCGGCGCACGCCGGCCGCGCGCTGCTCAAGGAGCGCCTCGCGCCCGACGAAGCCGCCGGGTTTGTCCCAGGCCACGGCAAAGGCGAGCCCCGCCTCGAGCGGCGTGTCCTCGTCCGAGATGTCATGGCCCCAGTGCCGATAGGCCTTCTCCATGCGCAGGCTGTTGAGCGCGTGGTAGCCGGCGAGGCGCAGCCCGAAAGGCGCGCCGGCCGCGACGACGACGTCGTACACCGCCGGCGCGAACTCGCTCGGGATGTACAGCTCGTAGCCGAGCTCGCCCACGTAGGTGATGCGGCTGGCGCGCACCCGTGCGTATCCCAGATCGATGATGCGGGAGGTGCCGAAGGGAAAAGCCGCGGTGGAGAGATCGGCGTCGGTGAGCTGACTCAGGAGCTCACGGCTGCGCGGACCCATCAGGCCGAGCACTGCGTAGGCGGAGGACACATCGACCGCCACCGCGCGGGCGTTCGCCGGGATGCTGCGGCTCAGCCAGAGGAAGTCGCGCGTCTGCGTGGCGCAGGAAGTGACGATGAGGTACGAGTCCTCCGCCTCGCGCGTCACGGTGAGGTCCGCCTCGATTCCGCCGCGCTCGTTGAGCCATTGCGTGTAGACGACCCGGCCGACGGGAACGTCGACCTCGTTCGCGCAGATGCGCGACAGCACCGCGGCGGCATCTGCGCCCTTGAGCACGAACTTCGCGAACGAGGACTGATCGAAGAGGCCGACTTCCTCACGAACTGCGCGGTGCTCCGCGGCGGAAGCGCCGAACCAGTTCTGGCGGCCGTAGCTGTATTCGTAGCGCGGCTCGCTGCCGGGCGCCCCGAACCAGTTGGCGCGCTCGAAGCCCGCCACCTCGCCGAAGCAGGCCCCGGCCGCTGCGAGCCGATCGTGGAGCGGCGACAGGCGCACCCCGCGCGCCGTCTCAGCCTGTCGGAACGGCCAGTGCATCGCATACAGGAGCCCGAGCGCCTCGACGGTCCGGTCGCGCAGGTAGCGCCGGTTGCGCTGAAACGGCGCGCAGCGGCGGATGTCGACATCCCAGAGGTCGAAGGGCGGATGTCCATCGAGGATCCAGTCGGCGAGCACCTTGCCGGCACCGCCGGCCGACTGGATGCCGATGGAGTTGAAGCCCGCGGCCACGTAGAGACCGCGCAGCTCGGGCGCCTCGCCGAGGAGGTAGCGGTCATCGGGAGTGAAGCTCTCCGGGCCGTTGAAGAACACCTGGACGCCCGTCGCTTCGAGCGCCGGCACCCGGCGCATTGCGCCCGCGAACAGCGGCTCGATGTGGGCCAGGTCCGGCGGCAGCTGCTCGAAGGCGCAGCTCTCGGGGATTCCCTCGACGCCCCAGGGCTTGGCCTGCGGCTCGAACCATCCGACCAGGAGCTTCCCGGCATCCTCCTTGAAATAGGAGCAGGCATCCGCATCGCGCAGGATCGGCAGGTCGGACGGCAGACCCGGGATCGGCTGCGTGACGATGTAGAAGTGCTCGGCCGCGTGCAGCGGCACGCTGACGTCGGCGAGTGCGCCCAGCTCGCGCGCCCACATGCCGGCGCAGTTGACCACCACGTCGGCGCGCACCTCCCCCGCCTCGGTCGTCACTCCGGTCACGCGGCCGCGGGCGCGCAGGATACCCGTGACCTTGACCCCTTCGACGATGCGGGCCCCCCGCATGCGCGCGCCGCGCGCCAGGGCCTGAGTCGTGTCCACGGGGTTGGTGCGGCCGTCCTTCGGCAGGTAGACCGCACCGACCACATCGTCGATCGCGAGCAGCGGCCAGCGCTCGCGCGCCTCGCCCGGAGTCAGGATGCGCACCTCGAGCCCGAAGCAGCGCGCCATGGAGGCGCCGCGCTTCAACTCCTCGAAGCGCGCCTCGCTGGCCGCCACGGCGACGGAGCCGACCTGGCGGAAGCCGGTCGCCTGTCCGGTCTCGCGCTCGAGTCCCTCATAGAGTTGCGTGGTGTACTGGGCGAGGCGCGTGAGGTTGTGGGTGGCGCGCAGCTGGCCGACGAGCCCGGCGGCGTGCCAGGTCGTGCCACAGGTGAGCTGCCGCCGCTCGAGCAACAGCACGTCGCTCAGGCCACGCCTGGTGAGGTGGTATGCGACGCTGCAGCCGACGATACCGCCCCCGATGATCACCACACGCGCGTGCGACGCAATGCTCTGCACCGAACTCTCCCCGAGCCGCGCGGCCACCCGAGCCGCCCGGCGCTCTACTCCGTCTGGATCGACTGCAGGTACTGCACCAGGAGATCGACCAGGCGACTCGCCTGCTGCTCGCTGCGGGCGTCGGGGCCGCCGGCGGAGCTGAAGGCCGGTCCCCAGACCGGCATGGCGCGCGTGCCGTGCGGCGGGAGCGTGGCGCGGCCGTCGATGATCCTGCGAAGCTGCTCTGCCGGGAACCGGCCGCCCTGGCGTCGGGCAATGCGGGTGAGATCGGGCACTTCCACCGTGAGGCTCGCAGCAACCGGTCCGTCGCCGTGACCCTCCGCGCCGTGGCAGCTCGCGCAGTGCGCGTGGTAGAGGCCGGCACCGCTGCGGTAGCTGGAAAGATCCTCGGCCCGCGCGGCGCGGACGGCAGCGCCCGCGATGATCGCGGCCCCGAGGACGGCCCACAGCCCGGCGGCGCTCCGTCGAGTCACGGCGCGCTCAGAACTCGGCGATCGCATCGCGCAGCATCCCGGCAATCGAGTCGATATCGGCGCGGCTGGCGATGAAGGCCGGCGCGATGATCGCGACATCGCCGGTGGTCTTCACGTGCAGACCGCGATCGTAGAGCTTGGCCTGCAGCTCGTTGCCGCGCGCCCCCGGGGCCTTACCGGGCTTGACCTCGACGCCGGCCAGGAGTCCGAAGCCGCGCACGTCGGCGATGGCAGGCAGCTCGCCCAGGGCAAACATCTTGTCGAGAAAGTAACCGGAGAGGTCGCGGCCCTTGGCGAACAGCTGCTCGTTACGGTAGATCTCCAGCGTCGCCAGGCCCGCCGCGCAGGCGGCCGGGTGCGCCGAGTAGGTGTAGCCGTGGAAGAACTCCGGCATTCCCTCGGGCGCCGCATCGACGATGGTGCGGTAGATGTCCCCGCGCACCGCTACGGCGCCCATCGGCTGCGCGCCGTTGGTGAGCGCCTTGGCCATGGTGATGAGGTCGGGGGTGACGCCGAAGGAGAGCGCGGCGAAAGGCTCGCCAGTGCGACCGAAGCCGCAGATCACCTCGTCGAACACCAGCAGGATCCCGTAGCGGGTGCACAGCTCGCGCAGCCGCTCGAGATAGCCGCGCGGCGGGACGATGACTCCGGTGGAGCCCGCGATCGGCTCGACGAACACCGCGGCGATGCGCTTCTCGCCCACCAGGTTGACGAAGCGCGCCAGGTCGTCGGCGAGCTCGGCGCCCGTGGCGCCCATGCCGCGCGTCAGCCGGTTCTCCGGCAGCAGCGTGTGACGCAGGTGCAGCACCCCGGGCATCAGTGCGCCGAATACCTCGCGATTGCGCACCATGCCCGAGAGCGCCGTGCCGCCGATGTTGACGCCATGGTAGGCGCGCTCGCGCGAGACGAAGTAGTTGCGCTGCCCCTCCTTGCGCGCCAGGTGATACGCGAGCGCGATCTTCATCGCCGTGTCGACCGCCTCGGAGCCGGAGTTGCAGAAGAACACGTGATCGAGACCGGCGGGAGTGAGGGCCGCGACGCCGTCGGCGAGCGCGAACGCGCCCGGGTGACTCCTCTGGAAGGAGGGGGTGAAGTCGAGCGTCTCGAGCTGCCGGGCGACCGCGCCGGCGATCTCCGGGCGGCAGTGTCCGGCGGCGCTGGTGAACAGACCCGAGCTCCCATCGAGCACCTTGCGCCCCGTGGGGGTGAAGTAGTGCATGCCGATCGCGCGCACGAACAGGCGCGGCTCGCGCTTGAACTCGCGGTTGTTGGTGAAGGGGAGCCAGTGCCGTTCCAGGTCTGTGACCTTCATGTCCATCGCTTGCCTCCGCATCAACCGAAGGTGGAGCCGATCTCCGCCGCCGCCGCGCGCAGCCGCGGGATGAATTCGATGGCGCGCATCAGTGGCAGCCGCGCCGTGGCGCCCTGCACGGCGAGCGCGGCGATGACCTCGCCGTGACGGTTGCGCACCGGCACCGCGACGCATGCGACGCCCAGCACGTATTCCTCATTGTCGACCGCATAACCGACGTTGACGATGCGGTCGAGCTCGGACTCGAGCACCGCGCGGTCGGTAATGGTGCGCTCCGTGAAGCGCTCGAGCGGCAGCAGTCCGAGGAGCCGCTGTCGCTCGGGGGCCGCCAGGTGCGCCAGCAGGAGCTTGCCGCTCGCACAGCAGTGCGGGGGCAGTCCGCCGCCCTCCGCCAGGTGGAGCTTCAGCGGCCAGGGTGCCTCGACCCGGTCGAGGTAGATGAGAGCGCCCTTCTTGAGCACCGCGAGGTTGCAGGTCTCGGTAATCTCGCTCACCACGCGGCGCAGGATCGTGCGTCGCTCGGCCGCCGCCCCATCGTTGCGCAGCACATCGAGCGCAAACCGCGACAGCCGCTCCCCGATGATGTAAGCGCGCCCGCCCGGCTCACGCGCGAGAAATCCCGCCTCCTCGAACAGCGCGAGCGTCCGGTGCAGCGTCGGCTTCGGGAGGTCGGTCGCCTGCATGAGCTCCGAGAGAGTCACCGGCCGTCGGGCGCGTACGAGCACCTCGAGCACGCCGAAGGCCTTCAGGGTCGAGGAGGTCTCGCTGGCGATGTCCGCAGTCTCGGTCGGGAGCGGGAACGCACGGTTCATTTCGCTGGCTCGCTGGTCGTTCCGTTAAACGGAACTTCCTTGACCTCTCAGCGGTGACAATTTCCGCTGACCTAGCTGGCATCGTAATATAATCGCAGTAAAAGAAACAAACCATCTCACTCCAAGAAACCGGGAGCGAAACCGATGACCCAGGTGCAAAAAATGGGGCCTTCCGAGGCGCTGGTCGAGACCCTGGCCGCAAACGGCGTCACTCACGTGTTCGGCATCGTCGGCTCTGCGTTCATGGACGCGCTCGATATCTTTCCCGCGGCGGGCATCCGCTTCGTGCCGGTCGCCCACGAGCAGGGCGCGATTCACATGGCCGACGGTTACGCGCGCGCCTCCGGGCGCCACGGCGTCTGCATTGCTCAGAACGGCCCCGGCGTCACCAACTTCGTCACCGGGGTCGCCGCCGCCTACTGGGCGCATTCGCCGGTGGTGTTCATTACGCCGGAGACCGGCTCCATGACCCTGGGACTCGGCGGCTTCCAGGAGACCGAGCAGCTGCCGATCTTCTCCAAGATCACCAGGTACCAGGGACACGTCAACAACCCGCGCCGCATGGCCGAGATCGCCGGTCGCTGTTTCGATCGCGCCATGCTCGAGATGGGACCGACCCAGCTCAATATTCCGCGCGATTACTTCTACGGCGAGATCGAGACCGCGATCCCCTCCCCCATGCGCATCGCCCACGGCGCCGGAGACGCGGCCGCGCTCGATGCGGCGGCGGATCTGCTCGCGGCGGCGCAGTTCCCCGTCATCGTCGCCGGGGGCGGCGTGATCACCGCCGGCGCAACCCTTGATGCAACCCAGCTCGCGGATGTGCTCGGCGCCGCAGTCTGCAGCAGCTACCTGCACAACGATGCCTTCCCTGCCTCGCACGTGCTCGCGGCGGGACCGCTCGGCTACCAGGGCTCGAAAGCCGCCATGAAGCTGATCGCGCGGGCGGATGTGGTGCTGGCTCTCGGGACGCGCCTCGGTCCCTTCGGGACGCTGCCGCAGTACGGCCTCGACTACTGGCCGAAGCAGGCGAAGATCATTCAGATCGATGCCGATCCACGCGTGCTCGGGCTCGTCAAAGCGATCTCGGTCGGCATTCATGGAGATGCCCGCGCCGCGGCCGCGGCGCTGCTCGTGCGCCTGAAGACCCGCCGGCTCGCGGGAGCCGCCAGCCGCGCCGAGCGCCTCGCGCGCATCGCGGCCGAGAAATCGGACTGGGAGGCGGAGCTCAGCAGCTGGACGCACGAGCGCGATCCTTACTCGCTCGAGGTATCGGCCAACTCCAGCTACATGCACCCACGGCAGATGCTGCGTGCGCTCGAGCAGGCACTCCCGCCAAACGCCATGGTGTCGACTGACATCGGCAACATCTGCTCGGTGGCCAACTCCTATCTGCGCTTCGACGAGCCGCGCTCGATGTTCGCGGCGATGAGCTTCGGCAACTGCGGCTACGCCTTCCCGGTCATCTGCGGGGCCAAGCTTGCCGCGCCCGCGCGACCCGCCTTCGCCTACGTGGGCGACGGCGCCTGGGGCATCAGCTTCAACGAGCTCCTGACCGTGGTGCGCGAGAAGATCGGCGTCACACCGATCGTATTCAACAACGGCCAATGGGGCGCCGAGAAGAAGAACCACGTCGACTTCTATTCGCGCCGCTACCAGGGCGTCAATCTCGAGAACCCGAGCTGGGCCAGGGTGGCGCAGGCTTTCGGCTGCGAGGGCGTTAGCGTCGAGCGGCTCGTCGACGTGGGGCCGGCGCTGCGCGCGGCCGCCGAGGCGCAGCGCGAGGGCCGCACCACCCTGCTCGAGATGATGGTGACCCAGGAGCTCGGCGATCCTTTCCGCCGCGATGCGCTCTCGAAGCCGGTGCGGCACCTGGCGAAGTACCAGCAGTTCGTGTGAAGGGACCGCCGTGAGCGCGAGCGGGCCAGCGCCGGATGTCGCCGCGAGCGGCCTGCGCCGCTCGCTCAAGCGGCGGCACATGCAGATGATCGCCCTGGGCGGGGTGATCGGTGCCGGACTCTTCGTCGGCAGCGGCGTCGTCATCGGCTCGGCGGGACCCGCGGCGGTCATCTCCTTCGCTCTCACCGGCACGCTCGTCGTGCTGGTGATGCGCATGCTCGGAGAGATGGCGGTCGCCTACCCGGCCGTCGGCGGCTTCTACGAGTACAACCGGCTCGCGCTCGGCGAGCTCGCAGGCTTCCTCACCGGGTGGATGTACTGGTACTTCTGGGTGATCGTGGTCGCGCTCGAGGCGGTCGCGGGGGCGCGGATTCTCACTATCTGGTGGCCGCAGGTAGCGCCCTGGGAGTTCACACTCGCCCTCATGGCGGTATTCACCATCGTCAATCTGCTCTCAGTGCGCTCCTACGGCGAGGCGGAGTTCTGGTTTGCCTCGATCAAGGTGGCCGCGATCGTGGCATTCCTCGCTGCCGGCGCGCTGTTCGTCTTCGGCGGCTGGCCCGGAGCGCAGGCCGGCCTGCCGCACCTCACGGCCGACGGCGGCTTCATGCCGAACGGCATCGTGCCGGTGCTCACCGGAGCGGTCGCCGCCACCGGTTTCTACTTCGGCGCCGAGATCGTCACCATTGCCGCCGCCGAGTCCGCGGAGCCCGAGAAGGCGATCGCGGAGACCACGCAGTCGGTGATCTGGCGCGTGCTCGTGTTCTACATCGGCTCGATCTTCCTGGTCGTGGCCCTCGTGCCGTGGAACGACACGCTGCGCATGTCGCGACCCTACGTGAGCGTCATGGAGGTGCTGCGCATTCCGGCCGCGGCTACCGTGATGAGCCTCGTCATCCTGACGGCGGTGCTGTCGGCGCTCAACTCAGGCCTGTTCGCCTCGTCGCGCATGCTGATGGCACTCGCCGGGCATGGCGACGCGCCGCGCGCGGTCGCCAGGCTCGACCCGCGCGGCGTACCCGTAGCCGCCATCCTCGCGAGCACCACCTTCGGCTACCTCACGGTCGCGATGAGCTATCTCTCGCCCGACCGGGTCTTTGCCTTTCTGGTGAATTCCTACGGGACGGTCGCGATCTTCGTCTACGTGCTGATCGCGGTCGCGGAGCTGCGCCTGCGCCGCCGGCTCGAGCGGCAGGCGCCCGGGCGGCTGCGCGTGCGCATGTGGGCTTATCCCTGGCTCACCCGCGCGACCATCGCCGGCATGCTGGCGATACTCGCCGCCATGGCGATAATCCCCGAGCAGCGGGTGTCGCTCGGTTTCGGGCTCGTGAGCGCTGCTATCCTGCTCGCCGCCTACACGCTGCGCCGACTGCTGCGACCGGAGGACACACTGTGAGTACCGAACCCTACCTCCTCACCCCCGGACCGCTGACCATCTCGATGCGCACCAAGGAGAGCATGCTGCGCGACTGGGGCTCCTGGGACGTCGACTTCAACAGCATCACGGGCCGGATCCGCGAGCGGCTGCTCGAGATCGCGCACGCTGCCGGCACGCACGAATGCGTCCCGATGCAGGGCAGCGGCACCTTCGCGGTGGAGTCGGCCATCGGCACGCTCGTGCCACGCAGCGGGCACGTGCTCATCCCGCAGAACGGCGCCTACTGCCAGCGCATCGCGCGCATAGCCAGGTACCTCGGGCGCCGGTACACCACCATCGACTACGCCGAGAACGCGCAGGTCTCGGCCGCCGACGTCGAGCGTGCGCTCGAGAGCGACCCGTCGATCACGCACGTGGCGCTGGTGCACTGCGAGACGAGCGCCGGGATCCTCAACCCGCTCCATGAGGTGGCCCAGGTGGTGGCGCGCCACGACCGGCGCCTCGTCGTGGATGCCATGAGCTCCTTCGGCGCGCTCGAGATCGATGCGCGCAAGACGCCTTTCGATGCGGTCGTGGCCTCCTCGGGGAAGTGCCTCGAGGGGCCACCCGGCATGGGCTTCGTCATCGTGCGGCGTGCCGCGCTCGAGCGCTGCGAGGGGAACTGCCACTCGCTCTCCATGGATCTCTACGACCAGTGGGTGTACATGCAGAAGACCACCCAGTGGCGCTTCACGCCCCCGACCCACATCGTGGCGGCGTTCGACTCGGCGATCGTGCAGTATCTCGAGGAAGGCGGTCTCGCCGCACGCGGCGCGCGCTACGCGCGCAACTGCCGCACGCTGATCGAGGGCCTGGGGGCACTCGGCCTGAGGAGCTTCCTGCCCGCGGCGATCCAGGCGCCGATCATCGTGACTTTCCACGCGCCGGAGCACCTGCGCTACACCTTCAAGAGTTTCTATAACGCCGTCAAGGCGCACGGCTACATCCTCTATCCCGGCAAGCTCACCACGCTCGAGACCTTCCGCGTCGGCTGCATGGGGCAGCTCGGCGAGCGCGGCATGGCCGGCGCGGTCGAGGCCGTGGGCAAAGTGCTGGCGCAGATGCGCGCCGCCGCGTGAGGCACTCATGAGCTCCATCAGCGTAAACGGCCGCAACTATCGCCTCCCCGAGCGTCCCACGGTGGTGGTGTGCGTGGACGGCTGGGACCCGGAGTACGTGGCACAGGCGCTCGCCCAGGGCTGCACGCCGTGGATGAAGCGCACCCTCGCGCAGGGAGCGGCAGTCGTCGCCGACTGCGTGATTCCGAGCTTCACCAACCCCAACAACCTCTCGATCGTCACGGGAGCCCCGCCCGCGGTGCACGGGATCTGCGGAAACTTTCTCTACGATCCCGAGAGCGGCACCGAGCTCATGATGAACGACCCGAAGTGGCTGCGCGCACCCACGATCCTCGCGGCCCTCGCCGACGCCGGCCGCAAGGTGGCGGTCGTGACTGCCAAGGACAAGCTGCGCCGCCTCCTCGGCCACAGGATGCGCGGGGTGTGCTTCTCCGCCGAGAAGGCCGACGGGGTCACGCTGGCCGAGCACGGGATCGAAGGAGTCCTCGAGCTCGTCGGACTGCCGCTGCCGAGCGTCTACAGCGCGGCGCTCTCCGAGTTCGTGTTCGCCGCCGGGGTCCGGCTCATGGAGACGCAGCGTCCGGACCTGGTGTACCTCTCGACGACCGATTACGTGCAGCACAAGCACGCGCCCGGATCACCCGAGGCGAATGCCTTCTGCCACATGATGGACCGTTACCTGGAGCAGCTCGAGCGCTTGAGCTGCGCCGTCGTGCTCACCGCCGACCACGGCATGAGCGCCAAGACGCGGCTCGATGCGAGCCCGAACGTCATCTACCTGCAGGACGTGCTCGATGCGTGGCTCGGCAGCGGGCGCACGCGGGTGATCCTCCCGATCACCGATCCGTACGTCGTGCACCACGGCGCCCTCGGCTCGTATGCGACGGTGTATCTCTCGGACCCGGCCGGAACGGAAGCGCTTGCGGCGCGCATCGCGGCGCTGCGTGGCATCGAGCTCGTGCTGACACGCGAGGCTGCCGCGCGCCGCTTCGAGCTGCCCGCCGACCGCATCGGCGACCTGGTGGTGATCTCGGTACGCTCCGTCGCTATCGGCTCCGCAAGGGCGAGGCACGATCTCTCGGGGCTGGATGCGCCGCTGCGCTCGCACGGCGGTCTTTCCGAGCAGCCGGTGCCGCTCGTCATGAACCGCCCCTTCGCCGGGCTCGACCCGCAGAAGCGCTGGCGCAATTTCGACGCCTTCGACTGGGTGCTGAACCATGCCGGATAAGAACCTCAAGCGCCCCGCCGCCGCCGCGCGCGCCGACGCAGTCCGCCGCGAGACGCTGCGCATTGCCGGCGCGCGCGTCGCCACCGAGCGCACCGCCGAGGTGCTCAATCCCTATACGCGTTCCGTCGTCGGCACCGTGGCCCAGGCGTCGAGCGCCGACGTGCGCCGCGCCATCGCCGCGGGCAGGGCGTATCGCTCGAAGCTCACGCGTTACGAGCGCTACCGGATCTGCTACCGCACGGCCGACGCGCTGCGCGCGCGCACCGGCGAGATCGCCAACCTGATCACGGCCGAGAGCGGCCTGTGCACGCAGGACTCGATCTACGAGGTCGGGCGTGCCTGCGACGTGTTCGTGTTCGCCGGCAATGCGGCGCTCCAGGACGACGGACAGGTCTTCTCCTGCGACCTCACGGCCCATGGCAAGAAGCGCAAGGTCTATACGCTGCGCGAGCCGCTCCTCGGAGTGATCACCGCCATCACACCCTTCAACCATCCGCTGAACCAGGTCGCCCACAAAGTCGCCCCGAGCATCGCCAGCAACAACCGCATGGTGCTCAAGCCCTCGGAGAAGACGCCGCTCACGGCGCTGCTGCTGGCGGACATTCTCTACGAGGCGGGGCTGCCGCCCGAGATGCTCAGCGTGCTCACCGGGGACCCGAAGGAGATCGCCGACGAGCTCCTCACGCACCCCGACGTGGATCTCATCACCTTCACCGGCGGCATAGCCGTAGGCAAGTACATCGCCGCCAAGGCGGTCTACAAGCGCCAGGTCCTCGAGCTCGGCGGCAACGATCCGATCATCGTCATGGAGGACGCCGACCTCGATGAGGCGGCGACACTCGCCGCCGTCGGCTCCTACAAGAACTCCGGGCAGCGCTGCACCGCGATCAAACGCATGCTGGTGCAGGAGTCGGTCGCAGCGCGCTTCACGGAGCTGCTCCTCGAGAAGACGCGCGCGGTGACGTATGGCGACCCCATGAATCCCGATACCGACATGGGGACGGTGATCGACGAGGCGGCGGCGCGCTCCTTCGAGGACAAGGTGAACGACGCGGTAGCGCGCGGCGCGCGGCTCCTCTACGGCAACATCCGCGACGGCGCGCTCTATTCGCCGACGGTCATCGATCGCGTCGACCCCGGGATGCGCCTGGTCAAGGAGGAGACCTTCGGGCCGGTCTCCCCCGTCATGACTTTCCGCACGATCGAAGACGCCATCCGCATCTCGAACTCGACCGCCTACGGACTCTCCTCGGCGGTGTGCACCAACCGTCTCGACTACATCACCCGCTTCGTGCAGGAGCTCAACGTCGGCAGCGTCAACGTGCGCGAGGTCCCGGGCTATCGCCTCGAGCTCACCCCGTTCGGCGGCATCAAGGACTCGGGCCTCGGCTACAAGGAAGGCGTGCAGGAAGCGATCCGCAGCTTTACCAACACCAAGACCTACTCGCTTCCGTGGCTACCGTAGCGGCGCCCACCGCGCTCGCCGCCACGGCGGCGCCCGGCACGCGCGCCCTGCGCATCGCGCAGGCGCGCACCGTGCTGCTGCTCTTCTGCGGCTACGCCTCCTGCTACTTCTGCCGCTCGAACTTCTCGGTCGCGATCCCGCTGCTGGCGGACGAGCTCGGCCGGCACGGCGTGAGCCACGCCAGCGCGCTCCTCGGCCTCGGCTACCTGGCCTCGGCCGGGGTGGGCGCCTACGCGCTCGGGAAGTGGTTTCTCACCGGACTCGGAGACTACTGGGGCGGCAAGCGCAATCTTCTCATCGCCACCGGCGGCGCCACTCTGTTCACGCTCCTGTTCGCCTCGAGCTCCGCACTGCCGGTGTTCGCCCTCGCCTGGGTCGGAAACCGTCTCAGCCAGTCGATCGGGTGGTCCGCGCTCGTCAAGGTCTCCTCCAAGTGGTTCAGCTACGCAAAATACGGCACGATCGCCGCCATCCTCACCTGCAGCTACCTGATTGGGGATGCGGCGGCGCGCCAGTCCATGAGCTGGCTGCTCGATCGCGGGGTGGGGTGGCGCGGACTGTTCGTGTTCGGCGCCGGCGTCGCCGGTTTCATGTTCGTCTGCAACCTGTGGCTGCTGCACGAATCGTGCACCGAGGAAGGCTATCCGGAGCCGGCGGTGAACCCCCGCAACGTCTTCGCGGGAGCCGCCGCGACACCGCAGAGCTTCCTCGAGCGCGTATTACCGCTGCTGCGCAGCCGCGCGTTCCTCACCGTGTGTCTGCTCGGCCTGGCGACCACCATGATCCGCGAGACCTTCAATACCTGGACGCCTCAGTACCTGCACGACTTCGCGCATTTCAGCGTGAGTCGCGCGGCGGCGTGGTCCGCGATCTTCCCCGCAGCCGGAGCGCTTTCCGTACTGCTGGCCGGCTGGTCGAGCGACCGGCTGGGTCCGAACACGCGAGCGCTGCTGCTGTGTGCCGGGCTCAGCGCCACCACCGTGGCGATGCTGGCGCTCATGTCGGTGCAGCCAGGCGCGGCCGGCGGCGTGCTGCCGGTGGCGATGATCGGGGTGGCAGGCTTCTGTCTGCTCGGCCCGTACTCCTTCCTCCCCGGCGCATTTGCTCTCGACTTCGGGGGCAAGCAGGCCGCCGCGGCCGCGTCCGGCATGGTCGATGGGACCGGCTACTTCGGCGGTGTCGCCGCCGGCTCGGTCATGGTGTGGCTATCACAGCGATTCGGCTGGGGATCGATGTTCCTGACACTCGCCGTGGTGGGGGCGCTCGCGACCCTCGGGGCCTGCTACCTGCATATTCTCAACGCGCGGCGCGCGCTTCTGGAGCCGGGGGCCCGCACACCGTGAGAATCGCGACCCTCGAGACCTTCAGCAACCCCTTCGTGTGCTTCGTGCGCCCCACCACCGACTCGGGCGCGAGCAGCTGGGGTCAGACCTCGACCTACAATGCCGACATCACGGCGAGCATCTTCCATCGCCAGGTGGCTCCCTGGTCGCTCGGCCAGGATGCCTTCGACATCGAGGCGCTGGTTGAGCGCGTCGAGGAGCGCGAGCACAAGTTCCCGGGCAGCTACCGCTGCCGCGCACTGGCCGGACTCGACACCGCGCTCTGGGACCTGCGGGGCAGGCTCGAGGGGAAGCCCGTCGTCGAGCTCCTCGGCGGCCGTCCCAAACGACTGCGCGCCTACGCGTCCTCGATGAAGCGCGACATCACGCCGCAGCAGGAAGCCGGGCGGTTCCTCCAGCTCCGCGACGCATACGGCTTCGACGCCTTCAAGTGGCGCGTCGGAGCCGAATGCGGTCACGACGTCGATGAATGGCCGGGCCGCACGGAGGCGATCGTGCCGTACGTCGCGCGCGCGCTCGGCGCCGGGGCTGCCAAGCTCGTCGATGCCAACAGCGGCTTCTCGCCGCCGCGCGCGATCGAGGTCGGAAGACTTCTCGAGGCCGAGGGCGTCGGCCACTACGAGGAGCCCTGCCCTTACTGGAAACTCGAGGAGACCAAGCGTGTCGCGGACGCGCTCGACATCGACGTCACCGGAGGCGAGCAGGACTGGGATCTCGCCACCTGGGCACGCATGATCGAGATGCGGGCGGTCGACATCGTACAGCCCGACGTCATGTACATGGGCGGCATCGCCCGGACGCTCAAGGTCGCGCGCATGGCGGCGAGCGCCGGAATCCCCTGTACGCCGCACAGCGCCAACCGCTCGCTCGTCACCCTGTGCACCATGCACCTACTGGGCGCCATTCCCAACGCCGGCAAGTATCTCGAGCTCTCGATCGAGGGCGCGGACTACTACCCGTGGGAGAGCGGGTTGTTCCTCAAGGATCCCTACCGCGTCACGGACGGCCAGGTCACCATCCCGTCGGAGCCGGGCTGGGGAGCCGAGGTGAATCCCGAGTGGCTGAAAGCCGCCACCTATCAGCGCAGCAGCCTGTCGGTTTGAGACCCGATCCGCCACAATAGAAAAATAAAGGAGCGATCCTTCATGCAGCCAGAAGAGGTGCGCACCCCGCGTGAGGCCCGCGCCATCGTCGAGGAGCGCGGCCTGACGCACGTCAAGGTCGGTGTGTTCGACAACGACGGAATCCTGCGCGGCAAGTTCATCGATCGGGCGAAGTTCTGCTCCGCCCTCGAGAAGGGCCTCGGCTTCTGCGACGTCGTGCTCGGCTGGGACTCGAACGATCAGCAGTACGACAACGTCAGCTTCACGGGCTGGCACACCGCCTTCCCCGATGCTCCGGTACGGCTCCTGCCCGGGACCTGCCGCGCGCTGCCTCTCGAAGGCAGCATGCTGCTGTTTCTCGGCGAGTTCGCCGGCAAGGCCGAGGAGGTGTGTCCGCGCGCGACGCTGCGCAAGGTGCTGGCGCGCGCGGCCTCCCTGGGTTACGCGGCAACCGCCGCGGCCGAATACGAGTTCTTCGTCTTCAGCGAGACCCCGGCGAGCGTGCGCGAGAAGCATTACCGCAATCTCACCAACCTGACGCCCGGCTATTTCGGCTACTCGGTGCTGCGCAGCGGCGTGCACGCCGAGCTCTACCAGGCGCTCCTGAAGCTCGCCGACGACATGCGCATGCCGATCGAGGGCCTGCACACCGAGACCGGACCCGGCGTCATGGAGGCAGCGCTGCACTATGCGGAAGCGCTGGAGGCGGCCGACCGCGCCGCGCTCTTCAAGACCTTCGTGAAAGTGCTCGCGCAGCGCCGCGGGCTGATGGCCACCTTCATGGCGAAGTGGTCGCAGCAGCTCCCCGGCCAGAGCGGCCACCTGCACGTGTCGCTGTCCCGCCAGGACGGCGCCTCCGTCTTCTACGACGAGCGCAAGCCCCACACCATGTCGGACGAGATGCGCTGGTTCGTCGGCGGCCAGCAGGCACTCATGCCCGAGCTGCTGGCGATGGTGGCCTCGACCGTCAACAGCTATTCGCGCCTCGTCCCCGGGTACTGGGCGCCGACGTCGGCGACCTGGGGCGTGGAGAACCGCACCTGCGCCCTGCGTGTCATTCAGGGCGGCCCCAAGAGTCAGCGCGTCGAGTACCGGATCGCAGCCGCTGACATCAATCCCTATCTCGCGCTCGCGGTGGCAATCGGCTCGGGGCTCTGGGGCATCGAGCACCGGATCGAGCCCGACGAGCCGATCACGGGCAACGCTTACGACAGGAAGCTCCCCGCCAGGCGCTCGCTCCCGCGTACGCTCACCGAGGCTGCCGAGCGCCTCGCGGCCTCGAAGGCCGCGCACGAGCTCTTTGGCAAGCCCTTCGTCGAGCATTACGCCGCGAGCCGCGAGTGGGAGGAGCGCGAGTTTCGCCGCGCGGTGACCGACTGGGAGCTGGCGCGCTACTTCGAGATCATCTGATGAGCCTCAAGACCATCTCCCCCGTCGACGGCCGCATCTACGCCGAGCGGACTCCCGCGGGCGCCGCCGAGATCGACGCGACGCTCGAGCGCGCCCGCCAGGCGCAATGCGAGTGGCACGGCGTGCCAATTCCCGCGCGCGCGGCGCTCATGGAGCGCTTTTGCGCCGAGTTCGACCGCCGTGGGGCGGACATCGCCACGGGCCTCTCCTGGCAGATGGGGCGCCCGATCCGCTTCGCGCCGAGCGAGGTCCGCGGCACGCTCGAGCGCGCCCGCCACATGAGCGGCTGTGCCGCCGCCGCGCTCGCCGACCTCGACGCGGGCCCCAAAGCAGGCTTTCGCCGCTTCATCCGCCGCGAGCCGCTCGGCGTCGTCTTCACGGTGGCGGCCTGGAATTACCCGTACCTCATCGCGGTCAACAGCGTGGTGCCCGCGCTCATGGCCGGCAACGCCGTGGTGCTCAAGCACTCGGCGCAGACGCCGCTCGCCGCCGAGACCTTCGCCGAATGCTTCGCGGCAGCGCGCCTGCCCGCCGGGCTCTTTCAGGTGCTGCATCTGTCGCATGAGGACACCGAGCGGGTGATCGGCGACGCGCGCGTCGACTTCGTGGCCTTCACCGGCTCGGTGGCCGGCGGCCACGCGGTGCAACGCGCGGCCGCCGAGCGCTTCGTCGGCGTCGGCCTCGAGCTCGGCGGCTGCGACCCGGTGTACGTGCGGCACGATGCGGACTTGAAGCACGCGATCGAGAGCGTCGTCGACGGCGCCTACTTCAACTCCGGCCAGTCCTGCTGCGGGCTGCAGCGCATCTACGTTCATGAGAGCCTCTACGAGCCTTTCACACGCGGCTGCCTCGAGCTCATCCGGCAATACCGCCTCGGCGACCCGCTCGATCCCCAGACGACGCTCGGGCCGTTGGTGCGCACCGCGGCCGCGGATACCGTCCGCGCGCAGATCCGCGCATCGATCGCGGCCGGCGCGCGCCCCGCGATCGAGGAGCGGGAGTTCCCGGCCAGCAGGCCCGGAACGCCCTACCTCGCGCCGCAGCTGCTGCTCGATGCACCCGGGACTTCCGCGGTGATGCGCGAGGAGATCTTCGGCCCCGTGGCGGGCGTCATGAAAGTGCGCTCGGACGACGAGGCGGTCGCGCGCATGAACGACAGCGCCTTCGGTCTCACCGCCGCGGTGTGGACGGGCGATGCGGCGGCCGCCGAGCGACTCGGCGCCCAGGTCGAGACCGGCACGTGGTTCATGAACCGCTGCGACTACCTCGATCCCGCGCTCGCCTGGGTGGGCGTGAAGGATTCGGGGCGCGGCTGCACGCTTTCGGTGATCGGGTACGAGCACCTGACACGGCCCAAATCCTTTCATCTGCGGGTGACGACGTGAGCGCGATCCTCAAAGCCAACTGGAATTACCCGACCACGGTGTGGGCGGGCCCCGGCCGCATCGCGGAGCTCCCGGCGGCGTGCACGGCTCTCGGCATCCGACAGCCGCTGCTGGTGACCGACGAGGGCCTGCGCGATGCGCCGATGGTGCGGCGAGCGCGCGAGCTCGTGCCGGGCAGCGGACTCTTTGCGCGCGTGCGCGGCAATCCCGTGGCAGCGAACATCGACGAGGGACTCAAGGCCTACCGCGCCGGGTCTCATGATGGCGTGATCGCTTTCGGCGGGGGCTCGGCGCTCGATGCGGGCAAGGTGATCGCCTTCATGTCGGGGCAGACGCGTCCCCTGTGGGACTTCGAGGACGTCGGCGACTGGTGGACCCGCGCCGACCCGAAGGCCATCGCGCCGGTCGTCGCCGTGCCGACCACGGCCGGCACGGGCTCCGAGGTCGGGCGCGCGGGCGTCGTCGTCAACGAGGAGACGCACCAGAAGAAGATCATCTTCCACCCGCAGATGATGCCCCGGGTCGTGATCAGCGACCCGGAGCTCACCGTGGGACTGCCGCCGGCGATCACCGCCGCCACCGGCATGGACGCCTTCGTACATTGCCTCGAGGCCTTCTGCGCGCCGGGGTTTCACCCCATGGCCGATGGCATCGCGCTCGAGGGTATGCGGCTCATCCAGACGTATCTGCCGCGCGCCTGCGAGCACGGCGCCGACCTCGAGGCGCGCTCACGCATGCTGGCGGCGGCCAGCATGGGAGCGACGGCATTTCAAAAGGGTTTAGGCGGCGTGCACGCCATCGCGCACCCGGTCGGCGCGCATTACAACACGCATCACGGGCTCACCAACGCGATCCTGTTGCCGTACGTCATCACCTACAATCGCCCGGCGATCGAGGCGAAAGTAGCCATCGTCGCGCGGGTGCTGGACCTGAAGGGCGAGTCCTTCGGGGCGTTCTTCGACTGGGTGCTCGGGTTTCGGCGGCGGCTCAAGATTCCGCAGACCCTCGCCGATATCGGCGTGCCGGCGACCAGCGCCGACACCATCGGCCGCGAAGCCGCCCTCGACCCCTCGGCGTCGGGCAATCCGCAGCCCGCGGACGCCGCGACCTACACGCGCATCTTCCGTGCCGCCGTCAAGGGGGACCTGAGTCTCGCCGCCTAGAGCTTAGCGAGCTCCGCCACCGCCTCTCGCCACAGGGTCTCGTTCGCGGCCGCCACCACGCGGCCGTTGCTCGCGGTCGAAAGCGGCGCCCCGCGCCAATCGCTGATCTTCCCTCCGGCGCCTTCCACCACCGGAATCACGGCCATGAAGTCGTGGGGCTTCAGCTGCACCTCGATCACGAGCTCGCACGAACCCGAGGCGAGCATGCCGTAGAGATAACAGTCCCCGCCGTAGCGCCGCAGCGCTGCACGTGCGCCGAGCGCCTCGAAGCGCGGCCGCTCCTGGCCGTTGAAGGTCTCGGCCGTCGTCGTGTACACGACGGCATCACCGAGCGAGCGGCAGGCGCTGGTGCGCGCCTCGCGGCCATTGAAGAGCGTCGGCCGCCCCTCGCATCCCAGCCAGCGCTCGGCCAGAGCCGGCGCTTCGATCACACCGAGCACCGCCCGCTCGCCCTGCATGAGGGCAATCAACGATCCAAAGAGCGGAAAGCCGCTGATGAAGCTCTTGGTGCCGTCGATCGGATCGAGCACCCAGGTGAATTCGCCGCCACCCTCCGCGGGGAACTCCTCGCCGCGAATCGCGTGCGTCGGGAACGCGGCGCGGATCATGCGCCGCATCTCGGTCTCGATCTCCTTGTCGACCATGGTGACGGGCGTGCCGTCGCTCTTGCGCGTCACGGCGACCCCGGTGCGGAAATGCCGCACGGCGATGCGGCGCGCGACGTCGGCGAGGCGCTCGGCGAGCGCCAGCGCTGCGGCGCAGTCCGGATGCCGGGAAAAGCTCATGACCGGTCCTGCGAGGCCGCCGCCCGCTGCCGGGCGTAGGGGAGCACCTGAACCTCGAGCCAGTTGCGCAGCTCCACGAGCCTCAGCTGCTCCTCCAGCACTGCGGGTCCCAGGCCGTGCTTCCACGCGAGACGCCGGTCGCGCGGGTTGCGCTGGAGCGCGCGCAGCTCCACGACGTAGCTGTCGAGCTCGACGCGCGCGGCGAACAGGCCGTCCTCGATGAGCCTGGCTCCGTAGCGCACGGCACAGGCGGCGATCTCGTCGAAGCTGTACTCAGGGTGGTACTGCACGCCCCAGAAGATACCCGCTCCGTGCCGCAGCTCCAGCGCCTGCAGGCCCAGGTCGTTGGCCGCCAGCACCACCGCCCCCTCGGGGAGCCCGGCGATGTCGTCGCGGTGTACGGTGATCGCCTCGAACACCGGGGGTTTCCCCGCGAACATCGGGTGAGTACGCCCGGCGGCGGTGAGCTCGATGCGCCGCGCAAAGCCAAATTCGCGTCCGCGCGGATTGGGGCGCACCTGGCCGCCGGCCGCGGTCACGGCCACCTGCATGCCCCAGCAGCTGCCGAAGAAGGGCACGCCCGCGGCGAAGGTCGCGCGCGCCAGCTCGATCTGGCGCTCGATGTGCGCGCCACCATCGTAGACGTTGAGCGCCGAGCCGGTGATGGCTACGCCATCGTAGCCACTCACGCCGGCCGTGCCCGCGAAGCGCACCGCGCCGTCGGCGGGGCGTACGATGTCACAGCGCACCGGGGCGAGGCTTTCGAGCGTGCGCGCGTAGGCTTCCCCGGTCGGCGAGCCGCCCGCAGCGACCTGCTGCTCGCGCGTCGCGGCCCGATTCCCGTCGATCACCAGGATGCCCGGCGGACTCATCTCTATGAGCGCTCCACGGCGGGCGGCACCGGCAGGCCCTTGCTCTCCAGCAGCCCGCGCAGCAGGTCCGGCCGGTCGGTCGTGATGCCGTCGATCCCGAGCGCGAGCAGCCGCTCCATGTCCGCCATCGCATTGACCGTCCAGGGCACCACCCTGAGCCCGAGCGCGTGCGCCTCGGCGATGCGCTGCGCGTCGAGATCGAGGTAGTCCGGCCCCCAGCTTGCCACCCCCGTGGCCTTGACGAGCCGCGGAACCGAGTTGTCGAAGCGCCGGGGATCGAGACCGCCGAGCCAGGGCGAGAGCTGCGGCGCGCCGATGCGCACCGTGTCGCTGCCAGTCTGCTCCTCGGTGAGCGCGACCGTTTCGGCCTGCGGCATGAGTCGCTGCACTGCCGTCAGCACGCGCCAGTCGAAGGCCATGATGCTCACCAGCGCGAGCGTGCCGGTGGCTTCCACGACTGCGCGCAGCGCCGTGGCGAAGGCCGCGGGCGCGGCCGTGAGCGCCGGGCGCTCGGGGAAAGTCTTGACCTCGATCGCCACGCGCACTCGCCCAGCGCCGCGCGTGCGCGCCAGCGTGAGCACGTCGGCCAGAGCCGGAATGCGCTCGCCATCGAGCGGCTCCTGATCGGGAAAACGGGACGCGTAGGCGTTCGCCGGGTTCAAGCGCCCCACGTCGTAACGGCGGAGCTCGGCGTAGCTGAGGTCGAAGACGCGCGGACCGGTGCGCTCGAGGAAGCGGCCCCCCGCATCGCGCGTCAGGTCGGGGCTCAGCTCGGGATCGTGCGTGACGACCACGACGCCGTCGCGGGTCATGCCGCAGTCGAGCTCGAGCGCGCTCACGCCGAGCTCCATCGCACGGGCGAATCCCGCGAGCGTGTTCTCCGGCCACAGGCCCCGTGCGCCCCGGTGGCCCTGCACATCAAGCACGGCGGCAGCTCCCGGGAGCGGCGGTGGCACGACAAGCGGTGGGGGCGATGTTATATTTCCAACTATCCGAGCCCGATCAGACTATCTCGCCAAAAACTTGCCTGTCAACGCGACGGCAACCGGTCCGGGAGGGGCGCAGATGATCTCCGCGCGAAATTCGACACGCGCAGGCTGCGCGCGCTGCGCACTGAGCGCGTTCCTCAGCCTGGCGCTCGCCGCCGCGCTTCCCCTGCACGCCGACGACGCCAAGGTGCTGCGCATCATCACCTGGGCGAGCTACGTGCCTCCGGACGTCATCGCCCAGTTCAGGAAGGAGACCGGCATCGAGGCGCAGGTCACGCTCTCGAACAACGAGGAGATGATCTCGAAGCTGCGCGCCACGGGCGGCGCCGGCTTCGATCTCGCGCAACCCTCGCAGGACCGGATCTTCGGCGCGCAGCAGGAGTTCCGCATCTACAAGCCCCTCGACCTGAGCAAGGTGAAGCTCGAGGAGTTCGTTCCGGAGCTGGTCGATGCGGTGAGGAAGAACGCCACGGTCGACGGCAAGCTCTACGGCCTCCCCTACGTGTGGGGCACCGAGGGACTGATCTACAACTCCGCGCGCACCAAGATCGCCGACTACACGGACCTCTGCCGGCCGGAGCTCAAGGGCCGCACGGCGGTGCGCCTCAAGCGCCCCACCCTCATGGCCTTCGCGCTCGCCTCGGGTCACGATCCCTTCGCGCTTTACCACGACACCAAGGCCTACACGGCGCTCATGGAGCAGGTTGGCAGGACCCTCGCCGCCTGCAAGGCGAATTTCCGCTTCTTCTACGACAACAAGGACCAGCTGCTGAACGGGGTGCGCTCCGGGGAGATCTGGGCCGCGATGATGTGGGACTCGGGCGGCTGGCTGCTCAACCGCGAGAACCCCGCCATCAAGTTCATCAACCCGCGCTCGGGCGCGATCGCCTGGATGGACACCTTCGCGCTGCCGGCGCGCGGGCGCAACGATGCCGGCGCCTACGCCTGGATGAATTTCGTGATGCGGCCGGAGATCGCCGCGCTGGTCGCCAGGTCGATCGGCAACTTCACCGCCTCCAGGGGCGCCGACCAGCTGATGGATCCGCGCGTCCGCGCCCAGTTCGCCGAGACGTTCCCGGACGGCCTGAAGAACATCAAGTGGTATCCGGCGATTCCGCCGGGACTCGAGGAGATCGAGGGCGGGATTCTCGACAAAGTGAAGGCCGCCGATTGAGCACCGGAGTCCCGCCGGCCACGGCGCCGGATCTCGAGGTACGTGCGCTCACTAAGCGCTTCGGCGCGCACGCTGCCGTCAACGAAGTCTCGTTCGCCGTCGCGCGCGGCAGCTTCTTCTCGATCCTGGGTCCATCGGGCTGCGGCAAGACGACGCTGCTCAGGATGATCGCGGGCTTCATCCAGCCCGACAGCGGCAGCATCGACATCGGCGGACGCGACATGGCGCACGTGCCGCCGAACAGGCGCCCGGTCAACATGGTGTTCCAGCACCTGGCGCTCTTTCCCATGATGTCGGTGGGCGAGAACGTGGCCTTCGGACTGGCGCGGCGGGGCGTGGCACGCGCCGAGCGCACGAAGCGCGCCGAGGCGATGCTCGAGCGGGTGGGACTCGCGGGCGCGGCCAGTAAGCGCACCGACGAGCTCTCCGGCGGGCAGCGGCAGCGTGTCGCGATCGCGCGCAGCCTGGTGCTCGAGCCGACGCTGCTCTTGCTCGATGAGCCGCTGGGAGCGCTCGACTTGAAGCTCCGCGAGCACATGAAGGTCGAGCTCAAGCAGCTGCAGAGCGCCTTCGGCACCACCTTCGTGTACATCACCCACGACCAGTCCGAGGCGCTGGTGCTCTCGGACCGGGTAGGCGTCATGAATCACGGACGCTTCGAGCAGCTCGGCAGCCCCCAGGAGCTCTACTACTCCCCGGCAAGCTCATTCGTCGCCGGCTTCGTCGGCGCCAACAACCGCCTGACCGGTACCGTGCTCGCTCAGGACGGCCCGCTGATCGAGATCGACGCCGGCGGTCTCACGCTGCGAGCGCGCGGGAACGTCAGGCTGCCGCGCGGCGCCGCCGCGGAGGCCTTCATCCGCCCCGAGGCCATGACCCTCGCCCGCACGCCCGGCGAGCTGCCGCCGGGCCAGAGCGCCTTGAGCGGCGAGGTCACCGACATGCTGTTCGACGGCGCGAACTCGGTGGTGCTGCTGCGGGAGGCACAGAGCCGCCGGGAGCTGCGCATTGCCCTGCCGCAGACCGGCACCTTCGCGGACCTGAAGCCCGGTGCGCGCATCTGTTTCGGCTTCGATCCCGAGCGGGCGATCTGCTTCCCGGCGGCGCCCGCCCACTCCTAGCGGCAGTCATGGCCGAAGCCGCAGCAGCAGCGCGTTGGACCCGGCGACTGGTGCTCGCGCTGCTGCTCGCGCCGGCGCTTCTGTGGCTCGCGGCGCTCATCATCCTGCCGCACGCGGATCTCGCGGTGCTGTCGTTCCGCCAGCGCGTGGCGCCGCGCGAGTACGTAGCGAGCCTGGCCCAGTACCGCAGCTTCTTCGGCGAGCCGCTCTACTGGCACGTGTTCGTGCGCACGGCGCTGCTCTCGGCGCTCGCCACGATGATCACGCTGCTGGTCGCCTTCCCCATCGCCTGGGTCATCGCCAAGCTGGCGCGCGGACGCATCAGCGCGCTGCTGTTCGTGGTGTGCCTCATCCCGTTCTGGGTGAGCGAGACGGTGCGGACGCTCGGCTGGATGATCCTGCTGCGGGAATCGGGCGTGCTGCCCGCGCTCCTGGTGCACCTCGGGATCACCGCCGAGCCGGTCGAGCTGCTCTACCACGATGCCACGATCCTCGTGGGCCTGGTCTACACCTCGCTGCTCTTCATGGTGGTGCCGCTGGTCGGCAGCCTCGAGAGCCTCGACAACTCCCTCATCGAGGCCGCCTACGACCTCGGGGCCGGGGGAGGGGCGATCCTGCGCACCATCGTCATCCCGCACGCCGCGCCCGGCATCACCGCCGGCTGTATCGTGGTTTTCATGCTGACGCTCGGCAACTACCTGACGCCCACCCTCCTCGGCGGCAAGAACTCGCTGTGGTTCACCGAGCAGATCTACACCGAGTTCATCACCCGCTTCAACTGGGAGCAGGGTGCGGCCTTCGGCTTTCTGCTGCTCGCGCTCTCGACCGCCATGGTATGGCTGGGACTGAAGCTCTCCGGTCAACGCTTCAGCGACGTCATGAGGCGCGTGTGATCCCGAGCCTGCCACGACCCGCCTGGCTGCGTGCCGCAACCGTGCTCTATGTCGGCGCGTTCCTGCTCTTCCTGTTCCTGCCGCTCGCCGTGGTGGCGGTGTTCGCCTTCAACGATGCGCCCTACCCCGCGCCTCCCTGGCATGGATTCACGCTCGACTGGTTCCTCGGCAACGAGGCCAGCGGGCGCGTCGGGCTGTTCCGCGACTCCGAGCTCCTCGGCAGCATCTGGACGAGCTGCCTCGTGGCGCTCTGGGTCACGGGACTCTCGGTGGCGGTCGGCACCGCCAATGCCTTTCTCATGGAGCGCGAGCGCTTTCCCGGCAAGGGCCTGCTCTCGATGCTGATGCTGACGCCGCTGGTCATTCCCGGCGTGATTCTCGGCATCTCCATCCTGGCCTTCGCCAGCCGCCTCGCGGACCTTTGCAGCGATCTCTTGCATCTCGAGGCGGATTTTCTCCGCCCGGGCCTGCCACTCGTGGTCCTCGGCCAGTTCTCCTACATCGCGGCGATCGCCACGCTGACGATCAGTGCGCGCCTGAAGCGCTTCGACCGGAGCCTCGAGGATGCGGCGCTCAATCTCGGCGCCTCGCACGCTGCGGTGCTGTGGCACATCACGCTGCCCTTTCTGCGCCCGGCCATCATCGGCTCGGCCGCGATCGCCTTCCTCATGTCCTTCGAGAACTTCAACACCACGCTGATGCTGGTGGGGTCGGACGCGCCGCTCACCATCATGATGTACGGACGTATGCGCGAGGGCGCGACCCCGGTGCTGAATGCAGTGAGCCTCTTCCTTATGACGGCCTCCGCCCTGCTGGCGCTGTCCCTCATGCGGCGCGCAAAGAGCAACTAGGGCGAGTGCAGGACCCGGGCGCACGTCTCCTGCGGATGCCTTTTTCAGATAGCCGTAGTGAATTTCTAGGTTTTGTGCCGCGGCGCAACTGTGAAAGTCTTGCGCCAGGAACCCTCCCCCCATGAACACACAATCCTCCGCACACCGGATCGCGTCCATCGCGATCAGCCACCATCGCCTCCCTCTCACCCCGCCATTCAACGCAAGCTGGGATACCAAGCCGCGGACCCATTTCGATGCGACCATCGTGCGCGTCAGCACCGACACCGGGCTCGTGGGCGTAGGCTCGGGCGATCGCCTGCTCGGCTTCGACGGGCACGAGGATCTGTTCGTCGGCCACGATCCCCTCGCCCTCGAGCGCCACTACCGCATCCTTTCCAACATCGACTTTCACTACGGGCGCTGCTGGCCGCTCGACCTGGCGTTGTGGGACCTGGCCGGCAAGATCCTCAATGCGCCCTGCTGGAAGCTCCTCGGCGGTCGCTCGAGCCGCGTGCGCGCCTACGCGTCCTCGGGAACGCTGCGTGACCCGCGAGCGCAGGCAGAGGCCGCCGCGCGTTACCTGGCCGAGGGCTTTCCCGCGCTCAAGCTCCGCTTCCACCGCGGCGACTGGCATGAGGATGTCCGCGCGCTCGAGGCGGTGCGGGTGCGGGTGGGCGAGAGGCTCGCCCTCCTGGTCGACTGCAACCAGGGCTGGCGCATGTCGTGGGATACGGCCGCTCCCTGGACTTTCAAGGACGCGCTCGCGGTCGCGCGCGAGCTCGAGCGGCTCAAGGTCTATTGGATGGAGGAGCCGCTGCATCGCTCCGATCACGCCGGCATGCGCGCGCTGCGCGCGGCGACCACAGTGCGCATTGCCGCCGGTGAGATGACGCGGCAGATTCACGAGCTGCGCGATCTCATCACCGCCGGATGCGTCGACGTCGTGCAGCCGGACGCCGCCCTGGTCGGCGGCATCACCGGGCTGAAGCGGGTCGCGATCCTCGCCGAGGAGCACCACCTCGTTTTTACCCCGCACACCTGGACCAACGGCATGGGGGTGACCGCCAACGCCCACCTGGCCGCGGGGCTCGCGGATGCGCCCTTCTTCGAGTTCCCTCTCGACCCGCCGGAGTGGGGCCTCGAGCGGCGCGACTTCATGATGTCCGAGCCGCTCAGGGCCGACCGCGAAGGCTGGATCAACCTGAGCAACGCGCCCGGGATGGGCTACACGCTCGATGAGGCGCGCCTCGAGGCCACTCGCATCGGTTGAGCGCGGCGGGTGCGCCCTCAGCTCTCGGCGGCGAGCTCCTCAAGGTGGCGCAACGGCCCGATGTGCTGCGCGTAGTTTCGCCAGCGCCCGGCAGAGGCCCCGTGGAGCTTCTGCCGCACCTGCCAGCGGCTCGCCGTGATGACGACGCGCTCGGTCTGGTGGAAGTTGAGGCAGCGCGCGTCCCAGCCCAGGCCCACGAACTCCAGCATCCGCCGTGTCCACTCCTCCTGGTCCGCCACCAGCGCCTCGTACGGCACCTCGAGCAGGGAGCCGGCCGGAAGCACCGCGCGCCAGTGACGCATGATGCGCAAATACTGATCGTAGTAGTGCGCCAGGTCCCCGAAATCGTTGCTGTAGGGACTGGTATTGAAGAAATTCTGGAAGTAGATCGAGAGGCACGTGTCGAGCGGGTCGCGGCGCATATGAATGATGCGGGCGCGCGGGAACACGCTGTGAATGAGCCCGGCATAGAGAAAATTCGCCGGCATCTTGTCGATCACGCGACGTGCATCCCCCGATGAGGCGCTGACCCGTGCGAGATAATCGCGTGCGAGGCCGGCGATGACGCTCGGCTCCGTCGGCGCCGCCGCCCAGCTCTCGTAGGCCGCGTCCCAGAAGCGCACCTCGCCCGCGCCAAAGACCTCCGGGTGCGAGGCGAGGATCTGCTCGACCAGCGAGGTGCCCGAGCGCGGCATGCCGACGATAAAGACCGGCAGCTCCGAGTCCGACGCTCCCGGGCCTACTTTGCGCACAGTGGCGACATCGAAGGCGCTCGTGAGCTCGGCGACGCGCCGGCTGAGTCGTGAGCGGTCGTAGGCCGCCCCATAGCGCTTCGTGAGCTCGTTGGCCTGCCGGTAGCTCGCAAAAGCGTCATCGTATTGCCCGAGGTCATCGAAATACTTGCCGAGCGCGTAGCGCAGCGCGATCTCCTGCCCGAGCGGCAGCGGCGTCCTCAGCAGTCCCTCGACCGCTGTGCGCCAGGAAGCGTCCTCCGACGTCATACGGCGATGGGAGGCGATGCCGCAGTACGCGAGCGCACAGGCCGGATCGGCCCCGAGCGCCCGCTCGAAGAGCTCGAGTGCCTGGTCGAAACGGCCGCGGTCGGCGTGCAGCTCGCCGAGCAGCAGCAGGGCCTCGCCGCTCCCAGGATCCTGTGCGAGCACCGCGCGGCAGCTCGCCTCGGCCTCGGCGGCCGCACCCTGAACGCGCTGCACCCCGGCGAGTCCGAGACGCGCCTCCTCATGGCCGGCCTCGAGCGCGAGGGCGTGCCTGAAGCTCTGCGCCGCCGCCTCGATCTGGCGGAGCTCGAATAGTGCATACCCGAGCTTCGTGTGACCCTCGGCGCGCTGCGGGTCGAGGTCGAGCGCCTCACGGTACGCCGCCAGAGCCTCGCGGCGCTGACCCAGCTCGAGCAGCACGTTCCCGAGGTTGATGAGCGCCTCGCGGTAGCGAGGGTTGTACTTCAGAGCCTCGCGGTAGCTCGCCACGGCGCGCGCCCGCTCCCCGCGCGCGAGCAGGCACAGTCCGAGGTTGTTGTGCGCCATGCTGAGCGTCGGGTCGAGTGCCAGGGCGCGCTCGCTCGAAGCGAGCGCCTCGTCGAAGCGTCCGAGCTGGCGCAAGGCATTGCCGAGATTGCACAGAGCCTGCGCGGCGTTCGGCCTGAGCTCGAGCGCCCGCCGGTAGGAGGCGACGGCATTCTCGCCCTCGCCGAGCTCGAGGTAGGCGTTGCCGAGGTTGTTGTGCGCCTCGGCCGAACTCGGGTCGCCGCGCAGCGCGTCCTCGTAGCGCGCCAGTGCCTCGCGCGCCCGCCCGAGTGCCCGCAGGGCGTTGCCGGCATCGATGAGCACCTGAGGCTCGCCCGGCTTGAGCGCGAGCGAGCGCTCGAGACTCTCCAGCGCCTCGGCCCAGCGCCCGCGGTCGTGGAGCGCGGCGCCGAGATTGGCCTGCGCCTCCGCATCGTCCGGCAGGAGCGCCGCCGCGCGCTCGAGCGCCGCGAGCGGCTCCTTGCGCTGCCGCTCGAGCGCGACGCTCAGGACCTTCCAGACTACGCCGCTCGCGGGATGCGCCCTGAGCAGCGCGCGCGCACCCTGCTCCGCTTCCTCGAGGCGTCCCTGGCCGATGAGTGCCATCAGGGCGCCGAGCCGCACCGCCTCCGGCGCCCTCTCCGGGGTCTGCGCCGCGGAAGCCCTCGCCACGAGTCCGCAGCAATGCTTGTATTTCCTGCCGCTACGGCACGGGCACGGATCGTTGCGACCCGGTCTCATAGTCGCCTTCAGTCTCGCGGTAGCGGGTGAGCGCATCGCCCAGGGCGTCCTTCAGTGGACCGAGCCACGGCTCGAAGTTCCGCCACTGGTCGAGCCCCTCGCGGTAGATCGCCTGGCGAACCTGCTCGGAGCTCGCCGTCCGGACGCTGCGCTGTGTCTCGTGGAAGGCGACGCATTGCGGCTCGAACTCGAGCCCGCAGAAATCGAGCAGCCGCCGCACGCTCCCCTCGAGGTCATCGACCACGTCCTCGTGCTGAACGCGCAGGATGCGGCCCGCCGGCAGCACCCGCTCCCAGTGGCGCATCAGCTCGAGGTAGGTGCGGTAATAGCGGGCGATGTCCTCGATGCTATAGGTGAATTCCTGGCCGTTGGCGAACAGCTGCTTGAAGTTGCTGAAGCAGCAGGCCATCGGCTCGCGGCGCGCATCGATGATCCTCGCATTGGGCAGCATCAGATGAATCAGCCCGAGGTGGCGGAAGTTGTTCGGCATCTTATCGATGAAGAACGGCCTGCTGCTGCGGTAGATACGGGTATCCGCCAGATACTTCGCGCCGAGCTCGGCGACATCGGCGGCCTTGAGATCGGCGAGGATGCGCGGGTAGCGGTCGTTCTCCAGGTCGCGGCCGCGCAGCAGGCTGACGAGCTGCTGCACATTGGGCAGCTCCTGCGTGCCTTCGACGCGCGAATGCGAGGCGAGGATCTGCTCGAGGAGCGTCGAGCCCGAGCGCGGCAGGCCGACGATGAAGATGGGATCCGCGGCCGGATCGCCCCAGCCGCGTCGACTCGCGAAGAACTCGCGGCTGCAGATCTCGATCTGCTGCCGCGTGTTGCGCTCGATGATCTCCGCCCGGTAGCGGCACTCGGGGCGCTTCAAGCGGTTGCCGAGCTCGTAGTAGTGGAACGACTCGGCGAACTCTCCCCGGTCCTCGAGCGCCTTGCCGAGCGCAAAGCACAGGTGGTAGCGGTCCTCGAGCGGCGTCGCAGAGGCCTCGAGCGCGGCGCGGATCTGCGCGAGCTGCTCCTCGGTGAAATGGTAGGTCTTGAGGTTGGCGAGGCTCCAGTAAGCATCCCCGAAGTCCGGCCGGCAGGCGGCGGCAGCACGGTAGGACTCGATCGCCTCCGGGGTCCTGCCGAGCGTCTTCAGCGCATGGGCGATCGAGAGGTGCACCTCGGCATCGTCGGCCGTCCCGAGGAGCAGCGCCCGGTAGAGCTCGATGGCCCGCTCATGCTCCCCGATGCCGACGGCGGTTGCGGCCGACAGCATCCGCAACGGGCGGCTGTCGGGCTGCTGCTTGAGCAGCTCCTCGAGCTCGCGGCGCGCCGCCGCGTGCTTGTGCAGCTCCACCAGCACGCGCGCGTACTCCTCGTGCGCGGCGCGATAGCCGGGGGCCCGCTTCAGAACCTCCGCCAGCAGCAGCTCCGGGTCGTCGTAGATCTTGCGCGCGATGCCAATGCGCGCGAGCAGCCGCATCGCCTCGATATGATCGCCGTGCTGGAGCAGGAAGCCGCGCACCAGCGCCTCGGCCGCCTCCAGATCGCCGTCCATGAAGAGCCCGGTCGCGGTGACGACCTCCGGCGGCACCTTCTTCAGGGTCGCCACGTGAGCGCCGGCCATGCCGGCGTTCCGGGCCTCCCCCGTCATGCGGTACAGGCCCTCGAGCATCCCCCAGGCGCCCGGCAGCGCGTGATTGAGGTTCACCGCGACGAGAAAGGCCTGGATCGCCTCGGGCGCCTGCCGCAGCTCGACGTAGCAGCGGCCACGCTCCTCGTAAAGGCGGCTGAAGCGCGGGTGCGCCTGCTCGAGAGCGGCGAGCGTCTTCAGGGCCTCGGGCACGCGGTGAAGATAGCGTTGCGCGATCGCCATGAAGAGCAGCACCTCCCGCTGCCCGGGCTCGGCAGCGAGCAGCTCCGCGCCCAGGCTGAGCACCTCGGGGAATTTCTGCTGCCGCAGGAGTGCGCGGAGCTGCGCGACTCCGGAGGCGAGGTTTTGGGGTGTGGCGGGTGGGGCGCTGGCTTCCACGTGCACTCAAAAAAAGGGGCGGACTCCTGGTCCGCCCCTCATTCTAACGTACCGGTCGGGAGCGGGCCCCGCGGCCCGCAGCGACCGCCACCGGTCAGAACCGGTAGCTCATCATGAAGTTGATCGTCCTGGGCCGCAGCGGAACCTCCGCCTTGATGAACTGGCCGGAGGTCACGTTCGACGGTCCGTACACGTTGGTGAGGTTCGACGACATGATCTCCGCCGTCCACTGGTCCTTGCTCACGCCGATCGCCGCGTCATAGGTCGTATAGCCCGGGATCTCGTATTTGAGCAAGGTCGTGGTCGGCCAGCCGGTCGGCGGGCTCTGGTTCGGCGCGTTGCCGTCCGGGAAGCTCGCCGGCTCGTTGGACATCGGGCCGATGTGGCTCGCGCCCGCCCAGATGAACGGCCGGTACTCGACCGTATTCCAGTCGTAGCGCGCGCGGACGTTGAACATCCACGGCGGCGAGAACGCCGGCCGCGTATCCAACACACCGAACGGATTGGTGTACGGGTTGCCGTTGATCTGGGTGACGCACTGCCCCGCGGGAGTCGGGTTGTTCGCGGTCTTGGCGATCCCCGGCACCACGCCCACGGAAGTGAGGCACGGCGCATTCGTCTGGTTCGGGCTGTTGACCGAGCTCGAGCCCTCGACCGAGAGCCCGTCGGTGATGCGCGCCACGAACTGCACTTCGAAGCCCTTGACGTCGTAGGTCGGTCCGTTGACGTTGAAGGTGGTGTTACCGAGATGCACCGGATCGAACAACGACAGCTGGACGTCCTTCCACTTCATGTCGTACGCGGACACATTGAACAGCACGTGGTGGTTCAGGAACTCGCTCTTGAAGCCGATCTCGTTGTTGATCAGATTGTCCGAGTCATAGCCGGCGGGCTTGAGGTACTGGTACGTGGAGTCGTGTACCGCGGCCGCCGGCGCCTCCGCAGCCAGCGACGGCGGCTGTCCCGGGAGCGAGGCGGTGCGGTTGAAGCCGCCCGGACGGAATCCCTGCGAGTAGGTGTAGTAGGCGAGGACGTCCGGCGTGATGTGCCAGGTGAGGTTGGCACGGCTGCGCCAACCGCTCTCGCTCTTCTGCAGGTTGATCGGGAAGCCGCACAGGTGGGCCGCGGTGCAGGTGCCGTTCGGCTGGTTGACCAGCGGCGTGCCGGCGCTCTCACTGTACCATTCGGAGCCGTACTCGAACTCGTCGTAGTGGTAGTAGCGGGTGCCGGCGGTCAGAACCAGCTTCTTCGGCACGAGGTCGAAGTCGATCGAGGTGAAGAACGCCGTCTGCTTGTAGCCGCGCTGATCGTCCTCGCCGAAGGCGTTGTCCTGGTTCACGCGCAGGTTCGGGTTGCTTGCGTAGGCGCCGGGCACCGGGCCGACGGCCGCGAGGCAGTCGGGGCCCCCGGCAAGCGCGACGGCGAGATTCGCCGGATCGCACTGCGGAATGCCCAGGTAGTTGAAGTCCATCCGGTCGTAGATCGTGAACTTCTCCCAGAAGGCGCCGAAGAGACCGCGGATGCGATACTCGTCGTTCGTGCTGATGCGCAGCTCCTCGCTGTGGTGGACGTTGTCGACGCTGTCGTGCCAGCTGCCGACCGGCGCGTAGCACTGCAGCGGATGGCCGGCCAGCGCCGGGAAGCCCGGCGCCTTGAAGTAGCCGGCGCCGGTGCCGATGCAGCCGTAATACGAGCCCACGTTGCTGCGCATGTAGCTGGAATAGTCCTGGACTCCGTCTATGTGGCGGCGCATGTAGCTGCCGGTGTAGACGATCTTCCACTGGTCGGCGAAGGTGCCGTTCAGGGTCCAGGCCGTGCTCTCGTAGTCGTCCTTGTTGTGCGCCGGCGCGAAGGCGGTGATCTGGTAAGGCGCCAGAGTCTGGCCGTCCGGGGCTTCCGGATAGGCATAGAAATACCCGTTGGTCTCCACGTTCTGGTAGTTCTGCTGGATGAGGAAATTCCACTCGTTATTGATCTTCCAGAGCAACGACAGGCGCGCGCCCTGGTAGTCGATCCCGTTGGTGTTGTTCGCCGTCATCTGGTAGTTGTTCGCGATCGGATTCTGGCCGAGCGCCACATACGGCGAGCTCGCCTGAAAACCGATCGTTCCCGCGACGTTGTCGATGTAGCCGCCGCGGCGCTCCGAGAAGACCACGCCGCGCAGCGCCAGGGTGTCACTGATCAGCGGCACGTTGAGCACGGCATTCAGAATGCTGTTCGGATCGCCGCCCGCGGTCGTGCCGTAGCCGGCGTTGAACTCGCCCGAAGTCGCGTCCAGCTTCGGCTTGTTGGTGATGTAGCGGATCGCGCCCGCCTGTGCGCCGCCGCCGAACAGCGTTCCCTGCGGTCCTTCGAGGACCTCGACGCGCTCCATGTCGACCAGGTAGACATCGTTATTGCGGGCCGGGAACTGCATCGACTGGTCGTCGAGGTACAAGGCCACGTTCGGAAAGGCCGCCGTCGTCGACTGCGACTGGTTGCCGGAGCCGACGCCGCCGAGACCGCGCATGAAGAAGTTGCCGGTGCCCGGGCCGTTGCCGCTGTAGGTGACGTTGGGCGTGTACTTGAGCAGATCCTCGGCGCTGTTGATGTGGAGTTTCTGCAGCTCGTCGCCGGTGATCGCCTGAATCGTGATCGGCACGTCCTGCAGATTCTCCGTGCGACGCTGCGCCGTCACGATCACTTCCGCGAGGCCGCCCGCCTCGGCCCCGGATGTCGCCTGGTCGGCCGGCGCGGTCAGATCGGACGGTGCGGCCAGCACGTACGCCGGCGCACCCAGCACTGCCGCCACGGCCGCAGAAATCTTCGGATTAACCTTCATCGCGTTGCTCCCCGAGGGTTTGGTTGTGTATTCCCCACTCGAACGCATTCCGCCTTCCTGAGCGGCTCTCGAAATGACGTTTATACCATTCGCCCCCAGCTGCGCTTGAATAAACACGTCATCGCGGCGTCATCTGCCCGCTTCGGAGCCGCCAGCTCGGCGCAGGCAGAGGGGGAACAGACGCCACTTCCTCAAGCCTTTCACACCTTTGTGACACCCAGAAGTCTAGAAATCGGATAGTCGTATCTCAAAAAGGGATTGCCCGCAGCGAAACGCCGTGCCTGCACGAGGTAGTCGGGCTCTCCAAGCCGCAGCTAAGGCCGTGTTGCGTCCAAGCATCAAGACATCGGAGCAGCGCCTCAGCCGCTGCGTGAGAATGGGCACCCATGACCCCGCCGCTCGTTCTCGCGATCGACCAGGGCACGACCTCGACGCGCGCCATCGTCTTCGATGAGCGCGCGCGCGCCGTGGCGCTCGCCCGCCGCGAGCACGCGCAGCACTACCCGGCTGCTGCCTGGGTCGAGCACGACCCGGAGGACATCTGGCGCGACACGCTCGCCGTGGTGGCCGAGGTCACCGGGCGTTGTGGGGGAGCAGAGGCGATCGCCGCGCTGGGCATCACCAATCAGCGCGAGACGTCGGTCGTCTGGGAGCGCGCGACGGGCAAGCCCATCTACCGCGCCATCGTCTGGCAGGACCGGCGCACCGCCGGGGAGTGCGCGCGGCTCAAGGCGGCCGGCACCGAGCCCCTCGTGCAGGCAAGGACCGGGCTGCTCCTCGATCCGTACTTCTCCGCCACCAAGGTGGCATGGATCCTCGACCAGGTGCCCGGGGCCCGCGTGCGCGCCGAGCGCGGCGAGCTCGCGTTCGGCACGATCGATGCCTTTCTTCTCTGGCGGCTCACCGGCGGGCGCGTACACGCCACGGACGTCACCAACGCCTCGCGGACGCTGCTCTTCGACATTCACCGCCAGTGCTGGGATGAGGAGCTGCTGCGCCTCTTGCGCGTGCCGCGGGCCATCCTGCCGGAGGTACGCGACAGCAGCGGCCTCTACGGGGTGGCCGACCCCGCTCTGTTCGGCCGCGCGCTCCCCATCGCCGGCATCGCCGGCGACCAGCAGGCGGCGCTCGTCGGCCAGGCCTGCCTCGCGCCCGGCATGGCGAAGTCGACCTACGGCACGGGCTGCTTTCTGCTCCTCAATACCGGGGACCAGGCGGTGCCTTCCGCCAATCGCATGCTCACCACGCCGGCCTATCGCGTCGGCGGACGTATCGCCTACGCGATGGAGGGATCGATCTTCGCCGCCGGCGCCGCGGTCAAGTGGCTGCGCGATGGTCTCAGGGTGATCGGTGACGCCGCCGCGACCGCCTCGCTCGCCGCGAGCGTCCCCGACGACCACGGCGTCTACCTGGTGCCGGCGTTCGTGGGTCTCGGAGCCCCGCATTGGGACCCACAAGCACGCGGACTGCTGTGCGGCCTGACGCTCGACACCTCGCCTGCCCATCTGGCGCGCGCCGCACTCGAGTCGGTCGCCTACCAGACGCTCGACCTCACGAGCGCGATGGCCCGCGACGGCGCCCGCCGCCCGGAAGCGATGCGGGTCGACGGGGGCATGGCGGCGAACGACTGGTTCTGCCAGTTCCTGGCCGACCTCCTCGATGCACGGGTCGAGCGTCCCGTCGAGCTCGAGACGACGGCGCTCGGGGCAGCGTTTCTCGCCGGCCTCGCCGCAGGTGTCTGGAAGAACCTCGAGGCTGTCGCGGCGACCTGGCAGCGGGCGGCGGTCTTCGTTCCCGCGATGCCCGCTGCCCGCCGCGCGCGGCTGCTCGAAGGCTGGCGGCGCGCCATCGAGCGCACGCTGCGATGACTCTTTTAGATGGGGCTATTCCTTTTCTAGGCTTGACGCCTACCCCCACTGTGGAAGTTTTACCCTTGCGAGCAGATCGCCCATGAGCACCTCAGCCTTGACGCGCGACCGCGGCACGTGGGAGCGCCTGTCCGCCACGGTGAAGCCCGAGGGGCGCGCCTTCATCTCCGGCCGTCCGGTTGCGGCGCTCGATGGCGGCGTCTTCGATGACGTCTCTCCGATCGACGGTCGCGTCGTCTGCCAGGTTGCGCGCTGCCGCGCCGCGGACGTCGACGTCGCGGTAAAGGCCGCGCGTGAGAGCTTCGAGAACGGCCCATGGCGGCGCATGGAGCCGCGGGACCGGAAGAGGATCCTGCGCCGCTTTGCGCAAGCGATCCGTGCCGACGTCGATCGGCTGGCGCTGCTCGAGACGCGTGACGTCGGCAAGCCGATTCAGAACTCCGTGGGCGTCGACGTAGCCAACTGCGCCGACTGCATCGAGTATTACGCCGAGCTGGCCGACAAGCTCTACGACGAGGTGGCGCCCACCGGGCGTGACGACCTGGCGCTGATCCGGCGTGAGCCACTCGGAGTGGTCGCGGCGATCGTGCCGTGGAACTACCCGCTCATCATCAGCTGCTGGAAGCTCGGGCCCGCGCTTCTCACCGGCAACTCCGTGGTGCTGAAACCCGCCGAGCAGTCGCCGCTCTCCGGCATCCGGCTCGCGGAGCTCGCTACCGAGGCGGGCGTGCCGCCCGGAACCTTCAATGTCGTACCGGGCTTCGGCGAGGAAGCCGGCAAGGCGCTTGCGCTCCACCCCGACGTCGATCTCATCGCCTTCACCGGCTCGACCGAGGTCGGGCGCCTCATGCTGCGCTATGCGGCCGAATCGAATCTGAAGCGCGTGGCGCTCGAGCTCGGTGGCAAGACACCGCAGGTGGTGTTCGCGGATGCCGATCTGGCCGAGGCCGCGTACGGCATCGCCTGGGGCATCTACTACAACAGCGGCCAGACCTGCCACGCGGGATCGCGGTTGATCGTCGACCACTCGGTGAAGGAGCAGCTCCTCGAGGCGATCGGGAAGGTCGCGGGCACCATCACACTCGGCCATCCGCTCGAGCCCGCGACGCAGATGGGGGCGCTCATCGACCGCGCCCACATGCAGCGGGTGCTCGGCTACATCGACTCGGGCGTCGCGGACGGCGCACGCATCGCGCTCGGCGGCCGCCAGGCGCTCAAGGAGACCGGCGGCTTCTACGTCGAGGCGACCGTGCTCGATCACGCGCGCAACGACATGAAGGTGGCCCGCGAGGAGATCTTCGGCCCGGTGCTCTCCGTGATGACCTTCCGCGACGAGGCCGAAGCGCTGCGCATCGCCAACGACACGCCTTACGGGCTCGCGGCCGCGGTGTGGACCGCCGACATCAACCGCGCGCACCGGCTGGCGAGCGCCCTGCGTGGCGGCACGGTCTGGGTCAACGCCTTCGACCGCTCCACCATGGCGACCCCGTTCGGCGGCTTCAAGCTCTCGGGCTTCGGGCGCGACCGCTCGCCGCACGCCATCGAGAAGTACTGCGACCTGAAGACGATCTGGACGGCCTATCGATGACTGCTGCCTACTGCGGGGGCGCCTGAGCCGATGCCGCTAGTCCGGTGGCTCCGCGGTCATCTCGAGGTGCAGCTGCGTGCCGCGGTAGGGATGGCGGGCGATGACCTCCTCATCGAGGTCGACGCCGAGTCCGGGCTCGGTCGGCGGGATGACGTAGCCGGCCTCCCAGCGGATGGGCTTCACGAGCACCTCGGCGTGGAAGCCCTGCCAGCGCTCGATGCCCTCGAGGATCAGGAAGTTCGGGCTGCAGGTCGAGAGCTGGATGTTGGCGGCGCCAACCACCGGCCCGCAGTAGAGATGCGGCGCGATCTGCACGTGGTGCACCTCGGCCATGGCAGCGATCTTCTTCGCCTCCAGGATGCCGCCGACGCGTCCCAGGTTCATCTGCAGGATCGCCGCGGCGCCCTCCTTCAGCAGCCGCGCGAAATCGTACTTGGTCGCGAGCCGCTCGCCGGCCGCGACGGGAATGCGCGTGCCGCGAGCGACACGCGCCATCTCCTCCGGCGCATCGGGCGGCACCGGCTCCTCGAACCACAGCGGCTCGTAGGGCTCGAGGCGCCGCGCGAGACGGATCGCGCCGGCGGCCGTCATCTGGCCGTGCGTGCCGAAGAGGAGGTCAGCCTTGGTGCCCACCGCCGCCCGCAGCAGCTGCATGAAGCGCTCGCACAGCGCAAGCTGGGTGAGCGAGAGCTGCCGTCCGTCGAAGACCGTGTAGGGACCGGCGGGATCGAACTTCAGCGCGGTGAAGCCCTGCGCCAGGTACTCGACGGCCCGCTCGGCCGAGAGCTCCGGGTCCTGGTAGACGTTGGTCTTGTCCCCGGGGCGCGCATAGATATAGGTGTAGGTCCGCAGCCGCTCGTGGACGCGCCCCCCGAGAAGGTTGTAGACGGGCTGGTCGGCCTCCTTGCCAATGATGTCCCAGCAGGCCATCTCGAGCGCGGACAACACGCCCATGAGCGCCAGATCCGCGTGCTGGGTATAGCCGGCCGAATAGACGCGCCGCCAGATTCTCTCGATGTTGTGCGGGTCCTCGCCCCTCAGGTAGCGGTCGAAGACATCCACCATCATGCGTGTGACGACCTCCGGGTGGAACGGCACGCAGTAGGCCTCGCCCACGCCGTGCACGTTGCCGTCGGTGGTGAGCTTGACGAACACGAAGTAGCGCCCGCCGTAGTGCGGCGGCGGATTGGCGGCGACGAAGGTCTTGATGTCTCTGAGCTTCATCGTGCGATGCTAACCACAGATGGCTGACTATGACTACATCGTGATCGGCGCCGGCACCGCCGGCTGCGTGCTCGCCAACCGCCTGACCGCGAGCGGCACCGAGCGGCTGCTGCTGCTCGAGGCGGGGGGCTCGGACCGCTCGCCCTGGATCCAGGTACCGATCGGCTACGGGCGTACTTTCAACGATCCGCGTTTCAACTGGATGTACCAGGCGGAGCCCGACCCGACGCTCGGGAATCGCAGCCAGTTCTGGCCGCGCGGCAAAGTGCTCGGCGGCTCGAGCTCGATCAACGCCATGGTGTACGTACGCGGACAGCCGGGCGACTTCGACGACTGGGCGGCGGCCGGCAATCCCGGCTGGTCATTCCAGGAGCTGCTGCCGTACTTCAGGAAGCTCGAGGATCACCCCTTCGGCGAGCCGGGGTTCCACGGCCGCGGCGGACCGGTGGCCGTGAGCGACGTGTCAGCCAGCGTCCATCCCCTCTGCCACTCCTTTCTCAGGGCGTGCGACAACCTGGGGATCGCGCGCACCCGCGACTTCAACGGCGCGCAATCCGAAGGCTCCGGCCTGTGGGAGGTCACGATCAAGCACGGCGTGCGCGTCTCGGCCTCGAGCGCCTACCTCGTGCCGGTACGTCATCGCGCCAACCTCGAGATCCGACTGCGTGCGCAGGCGACGCGCGTGCTGTTTGCAGGCAAACGTGCGACCGGGGTGGAGCTCGTGGAGTCCGGTACCAAGCACGTGGTCAAGGCGCGGCGCGAGGTGATCCTCTGCGCGGGCGCCATCAACTCGCCGCAGCTGCTCGAGCTCTCGGGCGTGGGCGACAGCCAGCTGCTGCGCCGCTTCGGGATCCCCGTGATCGCCGACTCCCCCGCGGTCGGCCAGGGGCTGCAGGATCACCTCGCCGTCAACTACTACTACCGCTCGCGGGTACGCACGCTCAACAACGACCTCGCCCCGTTCCTCGGCAAGGTGCGCGCGGCGCTCAGATACGCGCTGATGGGCCGGACCGGGCCGCTCGCGATGAGCGTCAACCAGGCGGGCGCGTTCCTGCGCAGCCGTGCCGGGCTCACGCGACCCAACATGCACATCTACTTCAATCCGGCGAGCTACTCCACCACCACCCTCGGCTCGACGCGGCGCCTGATGAATCCGGATCCCTACCCCGGGTTCCTGGTGTCCTTCAACACCTGCCGCCCCGTGAGCCGCGGCTCCATCCATATCCGCTCGCTCGATCCGCTCAAGAGTCCGGCAATCCAGCCGAACGCCCTGTCGGCGCCCGAGGATGTGCGCGACGTGCTCGAAGGCTCGCGCCTGGTGCGGCGGATCGTGGCGGCCGAGCCGCTCGCCGCCGTCATCGAGGCCGAGAGGGAACCCGGGAGCACGGTGACCACCGAGGAGCAGATCCTCGCGGACTTCCGCGCCCGCTGCGGCTCGGTATTCCACGCCTGCGGCACCTGCGCCATGGGCTCCGATTCCCGCAGCTCGGCGCTCGATTCCCGCCTGCGCGTGCGCGGCGTGACGGCACTGCGCGTCGTCGACGCCGCGGCATTCCCCAACGTGACCTCGGGCAACACCAACGCGCCGGTCCTGATGCTGGCCGAGAAGGCGGCAGACCTCATCGTGGAAGACAGCCGCGCGCCGCAGGCGTAACCTGCCTGCACGATCCATGCAAAGCGAGACCCCATGAGCGAGCTTCAGTCGAGCGTCGCCGCGGACACCTCGAGCCTGAGGCTCGCCGAGCCACAGTCCGCCTCGCTGCTCGAGCGCTGGTACGTGCTCATCATGATGTGTCTCGTGTACACGCTCAGCATCGCCGACCGCTACGTCGTGTCGACGGTGCTCGATCCGATCAGGAACGACCTGCACCTCAGCAACCTCGGGGTCTCCCTGCTCACGGGAATGGCCTTCGGCGTGTTCTACATCGTCCTCGGCTTCCCGCTCTCCTGGCTCATCGACCGCTACAACCGCCGCAAGATCGTCGCGGCCTGCCTGGTGCTGTGGTCGGTGATGACGGCGCTGTGCGGGCTGGCACGCACCTCGTTCGAGTTCTTCCTGGCGCGCGTCGGAGTGACCGTCGGCGAGGCCGGCGGCACACCCGGTGCCAACTCGCTTCTGTCCGACTATTTCCCCGCCACGCGGCTCGCCATGGCGCTCACCGTGTTCTCGCTCGGCGCGCCGATCGGCGCCTGGCTCGGCTACAACGTCGCCGGCGCCATCGCCGATCAGTACGGCTGGCGTGCCGTGTTCTACGCGCTCGGGATTCCGGGCGTGCTGGCCGGCTGCGCCGTCTGGCTCACGGTGCGCGAGCCCCAGCGCGGCTGCCTCGATGCCGGCAACGACGGCCTGGCGCCCTCGGTCAGAGCCACGCTGCGCTTCATGTGGGAGCAGCGCTCCGCGGTGCATACCATGATCGGCACGGCAGTGTGCGCACTGTGGGGCTGGGGACTCATGTTCTGGACGCCGACCTTCCTGCAGCGCACCTACCACATGACGGTGGGCGAGGCGGCCATCGTGACGCAGAACATGCATCTGTGGGGCGGAGGTCTCGCCACGGTCGCCACCGGCTGGCTCATGGCGCGCAGCGCCATGGTCGATGCACGGCGCATCGTGTGGCTGCTCGCCGCCGGCATCGGCATCGCCACCGTTGCCTCGGGAGTCTTCTACTACACCCGCGATCTCGCGCTCGGGCGCGCGATGCTCTGGATCTTCATTCCCTCGATCTATTTCTACATCGGCCCGGGTTTCGGGCTGCTCAACAATCTGGCCCCGTGCCGCATGCGCGCGATGTTCTGCGCCATGGTGCTGTTCCTCGCCAACCTCGGCAATCTCGTCATCACGCCGAACGTGATCGGCGCGCTGGCGGACTGGTTCCTGCGCTGGCACCTCTCGGATGCCGACTCACTGCGCCTCGCCATGCTGTGCATCGTGCCGACGGGACTGTGGGCCACGGCGCACCTCTACCTCGCGGCGCACGACATCCTCAAGGACCAGGAACGGGCGCGGACCTACGCTTAGGAGTGCGAGCCTGCCGGGCGCGCGATGCGGACGCGGCTCCAGTCCACCGGATCGACCACCGGCACGACGACGAGCCATGCGAGCAGCCCGAGGAGCGCCACACCGCCCGTGACCCACAGGGCGAGCGTGTAGTGCCCGCCGCTGTGCTTCACCAGGTAGCCGGTCACAGCCGGGGCGAGAAAGCCGGCGGTGTTGCTGATCGCGTTCTGCGTGCCCATCCACCGCCCGGTCGCGAGCGGCCCCGCAAAGCGCTGGGTCAGCGCACCGACCGAGGGCGAGTTGAGACCGTCGGCCAGGCCCGTCGCGAGCAGCAGCGCTGCGCCCGCGGCCGCGCCGGTGCCGCTCATCGACAGCAGGCAGAGGCCCACCCCGGCCGCACTCAGCGCCAGCGCGGTCTTATAAGCGAGGCTGGGAGTCGCGCCGCGGCGGATCCACGCGTCGAGAGCAAAGCCGGTAGCGAGAATGCTGAGCGAATCCATCACGAAGATCAGACTCTGGACGTAGGTCATCGATGCGAGCGACAACCCACGCTCCTCCACCAGGTAGAGCGGCACCGAGGTGAACACGAAGTAGAACGCGTAGTTGGAGCAGAAGTTTCCGAGGACCGTACCCCACAGGGCCCGCTGGCACACGATATCCAGCCACCTTGGCCCAACGGCGGGCGCGTCGGCCGGCCTGACCGGCGGCGGCGGCCGCAGCTGTCCTCCCCAGGGAATCAGCCACAGCAGCGAGGCGAGGCCCAGCGCCATGAACATGGTGCGCCAGCCGTAGCGGATCATGACCGCTCCGCCGACGTAGGTGCCGAGCGCCGGACCGAGGACGCTGCCGAGCTGCATGATGGCGGTGGCGCGCGCCCGATGCCGGTGCTCCACGCGCTGCGAGATGAGCGCGAAACCGCTCGGGTAGCACACTGATTCGCCGACTCCCATCACGAGCCGCAGCGCCACCAGGGCGGTGATGCCGGCCGAAAGCCCGGTCAGGAAGGTCGCGATCGACCAGAGCGTGAAGCCGCCGGCCAGCACACGCGCCGCGCCGAGGCGGTCGACGAGCATGCCCATGAGCGGCTGTGAGAGTACGTAGGTGGTAAAGAACGCGCCCAGCAGCAGGCCCATCTGGAACGCGTCGAGCCTGAATTCGCTCTTGATGAGCGGCGCGGCCGTGGAGATCGTGCCGCGATCGACATAGTTGATGAGGAGCGCCGCTCCGAGCAGCGCCGCGAGAGCGAGCGGGAACCTGGAGGGCGCCTCACCGGAGCGCTCCGCGTGACCCACCTAGCGCGATCCGCCGAAATGACTCATGCGCGCGCCCCCTCAGTTGCCGCGGGTGAGGTTATTTGGAAGCGAGCGCCTTGTCATCCTTCCGATCCGCGATCAGCACCTCGGGGCGCAGCCAGGTGCCCCCGGCGGAGAGTTGGTGGGGGACGCAGTTGCTGCTGTACTCGACGTTACGGGTCGTGAACTGTGGGAGGATCTTCTGCTTGATCTGCTCGATGAGCTCGCAATCGCCGGCCTCCCACACGGGGTCGCGGTTCAGCCGTACCTCGACTTTCTTCCAGTGCGCCGGCACCGTTGCCGCCGAAGCGGCGCCCTCGGCCGGCTTCGCGCCGCCCTCGGGCGCGGGCCTCAGCACGTTCATCTTGATCCTCACGCCCGGGAAGGGATCCGGGGTCCCGTACGTCGAACTGCAGCCGTAGTGGACCACCTCGAGGTCGTCGCGGGCCCCGAGCGTGAGGAGCACGCGCCGCATCTTCTCGAGCAGGCCGTCGCAGGAATAGTGCGAAGTGAAGCCCTGGTAGACGAAGGTCAGCTCCTTCGGCGTCCAGACCGCGGAGGTGGCGTCCGCAGGCGGCGCCGCACTCTCCGCTCCCCCCGCCCACAAGGGAATGGAACAGACGACGGCCGTGAGCGCCGCCGATTTCGCCACCTCAAGACACGCGATCCGCATAAAGCACCTCCGCATCGCAACAGGCACCGGCCATTAGACGCCATTGAACCTAGCGCGTTCGAGCCCGTCCGCGTGCTTAGCGGGCCCGGCCGTTCCCCGGTTGACGGCCGGGCGTATAGCCTACAGGCGCGCTTTGGCGCAAACTGCGGCTCATAAATGCCGCGGCCCTGTGAATGAATCAGGGGGTACGCCTGTCCGGGGAACAAGAGGTTCCTGCGAAGTCCCGAACCGGATCCTCCGGCGACGCCTCGCTGTTACTTCCCTCCAGTCTGAGCTGGACCCTGCTGCTCTACGCCGCGCTGGTGCTCGCGACCGGCTGGGCCTACTCCGCCCAGCGCATCCGTACGGACCGCGAGCAGACCCTGCAGTCGGAACGCAATCGGCTACGCGCGGTCTCCGTGGCACTCGAGCAGAGCGCCTTCGCGATGATCAGCGACGGCGTCGGATCCGCAGTCAACCGGGCCAACGAGATTCAAGCCGCCGGGGGCCTGAACGCCGTCTCGGAGCGCGACTTGACCCCGGCTCTTGGCCAGGCCATGAGCGGCGGGCAATACGTGCGGTCGGTGTTCGTGGCCGACGCTGCACGCTTCGCCCGCGCCGGGCGTGCGGGATCCTACGAGGTGAGCCGCGTGCAGCCGGAGTGGTTCACCGCGGTCGCCTCCGGCAGCTCGGATGTGTGGATCGGCGTACCGATCCCTGACCCCGACCACTCCGCCAGCGCGGCCAATGACAAGCTGCTGGTGCCCATCGCCCGCCACGTGCCCTCCGCGGCGAACCCGAACCTCTGGGCCGGCGCGCTGTTCGACTTCGACGCGTTTGAGTCGTTGCGCACCCAGCTCGGCGGCCCCGGCGGGATCATCTTCATCGTGACGAGGGACGGGACGCTGCTCGCCGCCATGGAGGACAAGCCCGGGCACGGTCTGGTGGGCCGCAATTACTCCTCCTCGTCCACGTTCCAACAGGCCAAGCGCTACCTGGCGAGCGGCTGGGACTCGGGGACCATCGAGGGATATTCGCCCATTTACGCCACGCGCCTGGTGTACGCGTTCGCCCAAGTGCGGCAGTACCCAGCGCTGGTCGTCACGGCGCGGCCGGTCGATGCAATCCTGAGTCCCTGGCGCGAGCGCACCATCACCACGGTGGTGGTGACCGGAGCCTTCTCGGCGCTGGTGCTCGCCATGACGCTGCTCCTCAGTCATTCGCTGCGCGCGCTGCGCAATCGCGAGGTCCACTACCGGACGCTGTTCAATAACACCTCTTTCAGTGTATTTCTCGGCGAAGGTGACCGCTTCATCACCGCCAACGACACGGCGCTGCGCATGTTCGGGCTACCGGACCAGGAGGCGGTGCGGGCGCTGACCCCCGACAAGATGTCGCCGCCCGAGCAGCCGGACGGCCAGCCGTCGTATCTCGCGCGGCGCCGGCGCATCGAGCAGGCGATGCGCGACGGCAACGCGAGCTTCGAGTGGACACACAAGCGCGTCGACACCGGCGCGGCGTTCCCCGCCGAGGTGGACCTCAACATCCTCAGGCAGGGCAAGAGCACGCTGACACTCGCCGTCGTACACGACCTCACCGAGGCCAAGCGCGCCGAGCAGCGGCGGCGCGAGAGCGAGGGCCGCTATCGCGCGCTCGTCGACGCGTTACCCGAGGCAGTGCTGGTGCATCGTGGGGGTGAGGTGCTGTTCGGCAATGCCGCCGCGCGCCGGCTGATCGGCGCCAAGCCGGACGACGTCCTGAGCGGCATCCCGGTGATGTCCTTCGTGCTCGAGCCGGACCGGAAGATGATCGTCGAGCGCACGCGTCGCATCCTCGAGCTCGGGGTGCCGGCTGAGCCGCGCGAGGCGCGCATCCGCAAGCTCGACGGCAACGTCATCTGGGTCGAGGTGCAGGGCGTGCAGATCGAGTACGGCGGGTTGCCCGCGGTGCAGGCCGTGCTGCGCGACATCAACGCCCGCAAGATGCAGGAGGAGGCAGAGGCGGCGCGCATCGTGCGGATGCAGCGCCAGTCGGACGCGCTGCTGCGCGTGGCCAGCCGCAACGGCGGCCGCGGCTGGATCAGCATCGAGGCGGCGCTCGAGGCAATCTGCGCGGATGGCGCCCAGGTACTGGGAGCGGACCGCGTGGGGATCTGGATACTCGAGGAGCAGGGAGCCACCCTGAGCTGTGCGGCGATCTACGAGCGCGGCGGCGCGCGTTACGCGGAGCTGCCCAGGTTTCCGATGAGCCGCCTGTCGACGTACATCGCCATGCTTCGCACGGCCCGGGTCTTCGAGACTGCCGACGTCCCGAGCGATGAGCGGCTGCAGGGATTCGCCGGCCTGACACAGCCCCTGGCGAGCTCCCGGGCGCTCCTCGCCGCAGCCATCTGGCGCGGCGGCGAGCTCGCAGGCGTCGTATCGGCCTCGCAGCTCGACGGCCCGCGCCGGTGGCACCCGGACGAATCGAACTTCGTCGTGGCGGTCGCCGACCAGGTAACGCAGGTGCTGCTCGATTTCGAGCGCGAGCAGGTGCTGGCGGACCTGCAGGTACTCGCGGGCGAGCTGACGCGAATCCAGAACGAGGAGCGCCGGCGCATCGGCCGTGAGCTGCACGACTCCACCGGCCAGACGCTCGCCGCGCTCGAGCTCGACCTGGCGCGCCTCTCCGAGGCCACCCGGTCACTCGCCGCCAAGCCGCGCGAGCTACTCGAGAACGCGGTGCGCCTGGCACGGCAATGCTCGACCGAGATCCGCACCGCCTCCTACCTGCTGCACCCGCCACTGCTCGATGAGCTGGGTCTGGTGAGTGCGCTGCGCTGGCTCGCGGATGGCCTGAAGGAGCGCAGCGGCATCGAGGTGCGCCTCGATCTCCCCGAATCGATGCCGCGCCTGTCGGGCGCCAACGAGCTCACCCTCTTCCGCGTAGCACAAGAGGCGCTCACCAACGCTCAGCGGCACTCGGCCAGCCCGTGGGTTGCGCTGCGCCTCGAGGTACTGGCGCAATCCGTGACCCTGGAGGTTGAGGACGCCGGACGCGGTATCGCCCGGCAGGACCACCTGGGGCGCGACGCGCCGGGCGTGCCGACCCTCGGGGTCGGGCTCGCCGGCATGCGTGAGCGCATCCGCCAGGTGGGTGGAGCCTTTGTGCTCGAGTCGGCGGGCGCGGGAACGCGCATCCGCGCCACGGTGCCGCTACAGACGCTCTCCGAGGCTCGGAGTGCCTGATAAGGCAGGCACTGCCCGCATCGTCATTGCCGACGACCACGAGATGGTGCGTCGCGGACTGGTGGCAACGCTGGCCGACGTCGCGCGCTGGAGCGTGGTGGCACAGGCCGACAACGGCCGCAAGGCGGTAGAGCTCGTCGCCACCCACAAGCCCGATGTCGCCATCCTCGACCTCTCCATGCCGGAGCTCAACGGGCTCGATGCCACGCGCCGCATCCTCGCCGCGCAGCCCGAGACCCGCGTCCTGATTCTCACCGCCCACGAATCCGAGCAGCTGGTGCGCGAGGTGCTCTCGGCCGGAGCGCGCGGCTATGTGCTGAAGTCCGACGCCGGCCGGATCCTCGTGCGCGCGGTGGAAGCGCTGCTCGAAGGACAGACCTTCTTCACCTCCAAGGTCGCGCGGCTGGTCCTCGAGGGCTACCTGCGCGGCGGCGCGGGCGGCGAGGCGCAGGAGACGGGGCAGACGCTCTCGGGGCGCGAGCGCGAGATCGTGCAGCTGCTCGCCGAGGGCGCCAGCAACAAGGACGTCGCGCGCGCGCTCGGCATCAGCGTCAAGACCGCCGAGACCCACCGAAGCAACATAATGCGCAAGATGGGCTTCGGCTCGCTCTCGGACCTGGTGAAGTACGCAGTGCGCAACAAGATCATCGAAGTGTGAGGCTCGTCACCCGTTGAGGCACGTCCTTAGCGGCCGTTGAAGGGGTCCGCCTGGAGCGGGGGCATACAGAATTCCCCCGGGCTCCTTACCCAATCATTGCAATTTGTTGAGGGAACTCGTCCGCGTACCGTGTCGGCCCATGGAAGGCCTTGACAACCACGGACGGTAATCGGCGTGACCGTTGATGGGTGGCTCGCATCGCTAGCGGCAGTGATCGCCCTAGCTGCTTCCCATACCACATTGGATGTGACGACACGCCTGTCGGCCTCTTCGCGCCGGCGCGTGCTGTGCAGGACCGTGTCCGGCGCACTCGCGCTTGGTGCGGGGCTGTGGGGCCTCGATCTGGTCGGTCTCCTCGCCCTCGGGACGCAGACCTGGGCCGACACGGACGTCATGATTCTCTTCGCAGCGTTCGCGGTCGCCGTGCTCGACCTCATGGGAATGCTCGCGGTGTTCGCAGGGAGCGAGCCAAGCACCTCGAGAATTCTGGCCGGGAGCACGGCGGCCGCGGCAGGGATCTCGGCGACCTATTGGACTACGGTCGCCGCCCTCGGTCCATCCCGCCCGGCCGGGGGCATCGTCCGCCCCCTGATTCTCTCTCTGGCGCTGGCCTTCGCCGCTTTCACGGGCGCGTTCTGGCTGCGCTACCGCGTCGCAGCCAAGCCCTCCTGGTCCGGCCTCACGGCCAAGGCGGCCGCGGCGCTGGTGGGTGCCGCAGCTCTGCTGCTCATGCCGCTGAGCGCCTGGCAGGGTGCCACCTTCGACTTCAGCCACTTCGGCCAGGGACCCGGCGCCAGCCGCCAGCTCCTCGGGGTCGCCCTGGGTGCCTCCGGGCTCGCGATCCTCGCCATCACCCGCATCGCCATCTTCTACGAGCGCCGGTTGTCCGAGCGCACGGCGCAGTGCACCCGCGAACTCGAGGAGGTGCACACCCGGCTGCAGTACCTCGCCACCCACGATTCCCTCACCGGGCTGCCGAATTGGCTCCTCTTCAAGGAGCGGCTCGCCCAGGCGGTCGCCGACACCGGACGTCCCGAGCGTGCCATAGCCGTCGCGGTGCTCGACCTCGATCACTTCAGCTCGCTGAATCATTCCCTCGGCCATGGCGCCGGCGACTGGCTGCTGTCCGAAGTCGCCCGCAGGGTCGGCTCGGTGCTGCGTCCCGGAGACCTGCTGGCGCGCCTGGGAAGCGATGAGTTCGTCGTGATGGTCGACAGCCTCTCGGCCCGCGTGGACGCCGAGAGCATCACGCGCAACATCCTCGCGGAGCTGCGCGAGCCCTTCTCGATCAACGGCGCCAACGTCAACGTACGCCCCAGCATCGGCGTCAGCGTGTGGCCCGATGACGGCCGCCGCGTCGATGACCTGCTGGCCCATGCCGAGGTCGCCATGGCGCTGGCCAAGGAGCGCGGCGGCGAGGTGCAGTTCTTCCAGCGTGGCATGACCGACTCGATGCACGAGCGCCTCGCTCTGGAGAACGACCTGCGGCGCGGCCTTGCGGCTGGCGAGTTCGAGCTGTCGTTCCAGCCGGTGATGTCGGCCAAGACCGGCCGCATCATCACCGCCGAGGCGCTGCTGCGCTGGCGCCATCCGCTGCGCGGTGTGATCGGTCCCTCCTCTTTCATACCGCTCGCCGAAGAGACCGGTCTCATGATTCCGCTCGGCGAGTGGGTCATCCGCGAGACGTGCCGGCAGGCGCGCGCCTGGCAGCTCGACCAGGGCGGCTTCCAGGTTCGCCTGGCGGTCAACCTGTCCGCCACCCAGTTCCGCCATCAGAACCTGGTCGAGGTGATCCGCGCGGCGCTCGCCGCTGAGAGTCTCGACGCTCGCTGCCTCGAGATCGAGCTCACCGAGAGCGCCGTCATGACCAACCCCGAGGAGTCGGTCGGAGTGCTGAAGCAACTGCGCAAGATGGGGATCACCGTCGCGGTCGACGATTTCGGCACCGGCTACTCGAGCTTGAGCTACCTGCGGCGCTTCCCGATCGACAAGCTGAAGATCGATCGCAGCTTCGTGCGCGACCTCGCGACCAGCCGCACCGACGAGTCGATCGTGCGCGCCATCATCTCGCTCGCCCACAGCGTGGGCCTCCAGGTAGTCGCCGAGGGAGTCGAGACCGAGGAGCAGCTGAACTGCGTGCGCGCCCTGGGGTGCGATCACTGGCAGGGGTACTACTGCTGCGAGCCCCAGCCCGCGGAGCTCTTCGGAGCGATGCTGCTCGATCAGGCCGGCAGCCGTCCCGGGCGCGGCGACGGGCACGCGCGCCTTGGGCGCACCGCCAGCGCAGCGACTCTGCCCTGACCTGAGGGCTTGAGCGGCACTCCGCGGCATCGGCATGGCCCTCGCCCGTACCCATTGCTACTCATCGACCCGGCCCGAGCGGCCGCGAGGGCGTCGTGCTCCGAGAGCACTCGCGGAGCTGAGCCCGTACTCCATGCGCGGCTGCCGCACGGCACGACGACCGCGCTGCCGCACCGCGCCCCTGCGATTCTCCCCGCACTGATTCGCCGGCGAGCACGGGCCCCGGTCTCGCGGCCAGATGACGCCCGGTACGTCGAAGCGACACAATAGGCGCCGGAACGCACCGCGGGATGCGAACCTTTGCCCGCGGCGGGACCGACTCGGGGGATCAGCTCGGTGAGCCTGCGCAAATGCCCTGACTGCGGCCAGGACGTCTCGTCCGCGGCAGCCGCCTGTCCTCATTGCGGCCGGCCGAACCGCAAGATCGCCTCCCCGATCGGGCTCTCCGGGATCCTCATCGTTGCGGTGGTGTGCGCCGGCGCCCTGATCTGGCGCCTGAGCTCGCAGTACGAGGGGGCGAGGGAGACGGCACGGGCGATTCCGCCCGAGACCACCTTCGCGCAGCCCAGCCGCGCAGACGAGGGACTCAGCGCCACGGTCGGCTACAACCACAAGCTCTACATGTTCCGCGTGCAGAACGGCGACCCCTACCCGTGGACCAACTGCCAGCTCAGCATCAACGCGGAGGGCATCTCTTCCGGCTATGCCCTTGAGGTCGCGACGATCCGGCCGGGAATCACCGATGCGGCGCTGCTCGAGAGCGTCGAGTTTGTAGACGGCGACGGCCGCAGGTTCGAGCCAGCCGCGCTGCAGGTAACGACGCTCGACATCTCCTGTGAGACCCCGAAGGGCCATCGCTCCTACGGGGGAAAGTTCTAGCTACTGCCGGAGCGTCGGCGCAGGTGCACCGCTGCCGTGCGCCGCACAGCGCCCTGCACAGCGATCGGGCGCCGTGCGGGCAGCGGTAGCGCCGCGCTTGCGGTCTAAGTGCCTGAAAGAGCGCGACCGGCCGCGAGCTTCAAGCCGTGGCACGCACGTTGCATTTACTTCCCGCGCAGCAAGAGCTCGCGCTACCGGATAGACCAGGGGCGGGAGGCAGAGCGGCGTCGGTCCCCTCTGAGCTCTCTGTCTCCCGCTTCTGGTCACTTCGTGGCACGACCCGCTCGGCCTAGCGACGCTGGACAATCCTCAGAACGTGGTCGACGACGTCCCGGGTGAGGCGGCGATCGACCCGCCCATGCCCGAACAAGGTACGGAAATAGAACGGCCCGGCGAGGAGGTCGAGCAATAACTCGACATCCATGGCGCGGCGCGCCTCGCCGCGGGCCCGCGCCCGGTAGAGCGCGTTCCGCATCGATCTGCGACGCGGCGCGAGCACCTGATTTCTCACCGCCTGCGCAAGCTTGCGGTCGTGCGCCATGTCGGCCACCAAACCGGGAAGCGCCTGTCGCAGCGGTCCGGTGAACGCGCGCTGCAAGGTGCCAACTGCCTCGCGGAGATCCCTGCGCAAGCTGCCCGTGTCGGGAGCAGGGCTCGCACCCATCGTGCTCACGAGGCAGTCGGCGACCAGGTAGGGCTTGCTTGGCCAGCGGCGGTAGATGCTCGCGCGGGCGCGCTTCACCTTGCGCGCAATCCCAAACATGGTCACCGCCTTGTAGCCGCGGGTGCGGAGCACCTCGAGCACCGCGGCAACCACCGCCCGATCGATGTTTTCGTTTCGCGGACGTCCGCGCGGCGCATGCACCCGGCTGGTCCGGGAAAGCCGCGATCTGAGCCGTCTCACTGCGCAGTCTCTCCCCTGCTCCCCCTTGCGTTCGGCAAAGCATAATCGGGCACCGGCGAGGGCGAAACCCGCCCAGCCTGTGCCTGAGCCAGGCGGCGAACCGACCCTCCCTGGGTGTCGTAGGTCAGAGCCCGAAGAGGATCGCCGCCTTCTGCAGCGTGACCCATACGCCCCAGGCGATCGGCATACCGACCGCGATCCAGGCGGCGGCGAGCTGCCAGCGGGGTGTGGTCGTGCTACGCGGCGGGAGTGGCAGCGCTTCCGCGACGCCCGCGCGCGCGTTGCGGCTCGCATCGTCGAGGGCTGCGAGCTGCTCCGGCGTCATGTAGTGCTTCTCGGCCACCGGGCGGATCGCGAGATTACACAGGAAGCCGACCGCGAGCAGGCCGGCCAGGATGTACATGGTGACGCTGTAGACCTGGTCGCGCGGCACATGATGAGCGAGCTGATACTCGCGCAGATAGTTCACGATCACGGGACCGAAGATCCCGGCGGCTGACCAGGCCGTGAGCAGCCGACCGTGAATGGCGCCCACCATGCGCGTCCCGAAGAGATCCGCCAGATACGCCGGCACGGTGGAGAAGCCGCCGCCGTACATGGAGAGGATGATGCAGAAGAAGCCGACGAAGAGCGCCAGCTCCCGCGCCGCGGCGAGCGAGGGGATCGACGCATACAGCACCAGCCCGAGTAGCAGAAACACCATATACGTCGTCTTGCGGCCGAGGTAGTCCGAGGCTGAAGCCCAGACGAAGCGGCCTGCGATGTTGAAGAGCGACAGCAGTCCGGTAAACCCGGCCGCAATCGCCGCGATCGCGCCGTGCTGCTGCGGCGTGAGCTGATCGAAGGTGGCATTGACGCCGATGAGGCGGCCGCCGAACACCTCCTGCAACAGCGGCGAAGCCATGCCAATGATGCCGATTCCGGCGGTCACGTTGAGCGCCAGCACCCACCAGACGAGCCAGAACTGTGGAGTGCGGGAGGCGACGTTGAGATCGACGTTGTGATGGGTGACGAGCGCTTTGGCTCTTGTGGCAGCCGGCGGCTGCCAGCCGGCGGGCTTCCACCCTTCCGCGGGGAGCCGGTAGCCGAGCGAGCCCAGCATCATTGACACGAAATAGATCCCCGCGAGCACCAGGAAGGTCTGCCAGACACCCACGGAGCTGGGTGTCGCAAACATCTTCATCAGCTTGTCCGCCAGCGGCGCCCCGATCATTGCGCCGCCGCCAAAACCCATGATGGCCATGCCCGTAGCCATGCCGCGGTGGTCGGGAAACCATTTGATGAGCGTCGATACCGGCGAAATGTAACCGAGCCCCAGGCCGAGGCCTCCGATGATCCCGGACCCCAGCCACATCAGCCACAGCTGATGCCAGACCACGGCGAGCGCCGAGATCACCAGTCCTCCGCACCAGAGGACGGCGGCGGCAATGCCGGCGCGCCGCGGGCCGACGCGCTCGAGCCAGCCTCCCCAGATCGCGGAGGCCGTGCCCAGGAAGACAAAGAACAAGGTGAACATCCACCCCATCATCGAGATCTGCCAGTCGCATTGCGCCGTGGTGATGAGGCCGAAGAACCCCAGGTCGGCCGGGCACCCGAGCGGCTTACTGAGTCCCACGGCGCGGTGCAGTGGCAGCCAGAACACCGAGAAGCCATAGGCCATGCCGATACACAGGTGAATCGCCAGCGCACAAGGCGGTACCAGCCAGCGGCTATAACCGGTGGCGGCGATGATGCGCTCGCGGTCGAGGAATCCCGGGCGGGCCATGACGGTTGCTGCGGACATCGCGGACTCCTATTGGCTGTTATTCAGAGCCGGATACAACTGCGCATTCTAGGGCACCCGCCACGCACGTCCACTCTCGGTTTATCTTTACGAGACATTATGTCTCGTATTAGGCTGCGAAGAAGCACGCCAGCCTCTGCCGCAGCTCGCTGCGGCGGATCAGTCCTACGAGCTTGGTTGCGTCGGACCAGGGCCGGGAGCGCCCCCCTCCGCTCCGGGTCGCTACGCCGTCCCTCAGGTCGAGAGCTCGACGGTCCAGGTCACCGGGATCTCTGCGAGGAGCGACGAGCGCACGCTGCAGTATCTGGTCACCGCAAGCTCGACCGCGCGTGCGGCCTTGGGTGCCGTGGCGCCGGGCGCGGCGATCGAGAAATGCAGGGTTACCGCTGCCAGGCGCCGCGGCGTCGCATCGAGCCGCCGCGCCTCGACCGTTACTTTGAGCGCGCCGGCGGGAGTGCGCTGCTTGGCGAGGATCGACACGACGTCGGTCGCCGAGCAGGTCGCGATCGCGGCGAGCAGCGTGTCGAAAGGGCTCGGCGCGCTCTTCGAGTCGCCGTCGATGCGGATCTTCGGCCCGCCGGGACGGTGGGCCTCAAACTCACTCGCGCCGATCCACTCGACCTCGACCGCGGAATGGGCTAACAGCCTCGGGGGAGCATTGGCCATGGCTCAAGTGTCGACTGGGGGTCCCGAGCTGGCAACCTGCCTCGCCAGTCGCGCCCAGATGCGCTCGCAATCCGGGCCCGCAAATCCCCCGGCGACGACTCCCGCCTTGCTCGCCTCGTCGTCCAGGCAGCCTGCGCGCCGGAGCACTGCGACGGCGCCGCAGTAGCGACCGAAGCGCAGCGACCTTCCCAGGCCCGTGAGCGTTCCCAACTGGCGCTCGGGTGACTGCTCCTCGAGCGCGGTGAGGACGCGGCTCGAGAGCTCCCACTCCTGCGCGATGCGGCGCGCAACCGCCGCCGCATGCCGGTCGATCAGCGCCGCCACCGTGGCAGCGTCGGCCGATACCCCATTCCGTGCGTACTCATCGAGCGCGGCCCGGAACACCAGGATCGTGCCGAGTCCGTGGAGCAATGCGAGCAACTGGCCCGCGAAGGGATCCTCGTCGGCGATGATGGCCGCATAGGCTTCCGCAGCCGTCGCGGCGTACTGCGTGTGCTCCCAGATGATCTCCGGAAAGGGCTTGAACTCCCCCGCGGCCGTTCTGAACACCGGCTGCAGCAGCGCCGCGGCCATCAGCGAACGGATGCCCGAGGTCCCGAGCAGCGCCACCGCCCGGTCGATGCTCTCGACGGGCTCCGCGTTGACTCGATAGAAGGCGCTGTTCGCGAGGCGCAGCAGGTTGCCGGCGAGCGCCGGGTCCTGCGCGATGAGCGTCGCCTGTTCGCGCCGCGAGACGTTCTCGTCGTTCACCGCCTGCACGAGCTTCGGCAGGAGGAGCGGCCGGCGCGGTGCGTACTCGGGCTTCAGGACCGGTCCGGTGAGCAGTGCGTCGACCGCCGCCGCCACTTCCCGGTGCAGCGGCTGGTCGGCGGGAGGTCGCGCCGGAACACCGAAGGCCAGCTCGTTGAGGCGCGCCCAGATCCCGGGCGCCGCCTCAGGCTCTGGTGCCGGCGCGGCGGCATCCCCGGCCTGCCCCGCCGGCGCTGTTGCCGCCGCGGCCGGCGCGCTCGCGGCGCGACTTTCCGCGGCGCCCGGCCGCCGGCCGGAGCGCACGAAGGCGATGCACGCGAGCGGCAGCGCGATCAGGGCGAGCAGAAAGAGAGTCAATCGGGACATCAGGCCTGTTCCTTCATCCAACTCTAACGGAATCTCCCTCCACCCTGCGGATCTCAGGATCCCTCCAACGGAATAGGCCCCATCCATCCTTAATTCGGCGGCGCGATCCCCCGCCGGAAGGCCGATTTGCCGGGCGGCGAGCACTAGACTCGCCGGGCATATTCAGCGGAGGTGTTCGGTCATGGAGTTCCTCCTCTTCGATGTCGCCGCTACGCTTGTCTTCCTCCTGGGCTATCTGACGGTCGTAACGCTCCGGCAGGCACGCGCACCGCTCGTACTGGCGGAGCCTGCAGCCGCACGCCCGGGCGTTCCGCGCGCCCGCGGGACGCCGCGCCCGCCCGGTGAAACGCGTCAGGACCTCCCGAGACAGCGCGACCGCCGGGAGTGGCCGCGGCTCATCTATCCGAGGTAGCCTTCCGCCTCGTGATCGTCCATCTCATCGATGGCACCTACGAGCTGTTCCGTCACTTCTATGGATTGCGCCGCTTCGCCCAGGGCGATGCTGCGCCCTTCGGCGCGGCCGTCGGCGTACTCAATACGATTCTCGAGATGATCGAGGGAGGAGCGACGCATCTCGGCGTCGCAACCGATCACGTCATCGAGTCCTTCCGCAACCGGCTCTGGTCGGGCTACAAGACCGGCGACGGCGTTGAGCCGGCGCTGCTCAGGCAGTTTCATCCGCTCGAGGAAGCCCTCGCCGCCATGGGCGTCGCGGTCTGGCCGATGGTGGAGCTCGAAGCGGACGATGCGCTGGCTTCAGCGGCGCGCGTCAGCGGCGCCGACGCACGCGTGCAGAAGGTCTCGATCTGGACTCCGGACAAGGATCTCGCGCAATGCGTCCAGGGCGACCGGGTGGTGCAGATCGACCGCCGGAGCAAGCAGATCCGCGACGCCGCCGGCGTGCGTGGCAAGTTCGGGGTCGAGCCGCAAAGGATTCCGGATTATCTCGCGCTCGTCGGCGATGCCGCCGACGGCTATCCGGGACTCGCGGGCATCGGGCCCGTGACCGCCGCGCGACTCATCGGAAAGTACGGCGCGCTCGAGGAGTTTCCGGTGGAGGTTCTCGGTGAGCGGCAGGAGCTGGCCCTCCTCTTCAAGCAGCTCGCGACGCTCAGGACCGATGCCGAGCTCTTCGCAGACGTCGGCGAGCTCGCCTGGCGCGGCCCGCAGATGCAATTCGACGCCTGGACGGAGAGATTCTCCAGCCCCCGGCTTCTCGAGCGCAGCCGCAAGGCCGCCGCGCTATACGCCGCGCGCTGAGGCGCACTCAGGGCGTGAACGGCTCGAAATCCCGCTCCAACCGCCGCGCCGCGCAGAGGAAAAATCCCGCGGCCAGCACATAGAACGCGGTGCCTCCGAGGATCGCATAGCGCAGCGATGCGCTGCCGAACCTGGCGGCGAGCTGGTCGGAAGCGAATCCGATGATCAGCGCACCGAGCCCGAGACCCAGCAGATTGGTGATGAAGAGGAAGATCGCGGAAGCCAGCGAGCGCATCGTCGGCGGCACGAGCTGTTGAATCGCCATGATGACGGGCCCCAGCCACACGAGCTGCAGGGCAGTGGGCACGAGGAAGAGCACGAACGCGGCCGGCCCCATGGGCAGTGCCGTGCCGAGCGCATAGCACGGCAGGATGCAGAGGAACGCCACCGCCGGCACCACCGCATAGGCGCGCCGGTCGCGCATGCCCACCCGGTCGGCGATATAGCTGCCGAGCAGGATGCCCGGAATTCCCCCGAGGAGGAGCAGCGCGCCGAGGAGCCGCGACACTTCGAGGACGCTCATGCCGTCGCTGCGCATGAAGAACGACGGCAGCCAGAAGAGCAGGCCATAACCCATGAGCGAGCCACACCCAGCGCCCAGGGACAGCAGCCAGAAGGCGGGCTTCGCGGCGAGCGAGCGCCAGACTTCGGCGAGCGGCGGCGCCGGGCGCGCCTCTGCCGCCGCGTCGTATCGGCCGCGCGCGGGCTCGCGGACCGTGACGAGGAACACGGGTGCGAGCAGCACGCCCACGGCGCCCAGGAGCGCGAAGGCCGCCCGCCACGTGAATGCGCTCGTCAGATAACCGCCGAGCAGATAGCCCAGCGCGCTGCCGATCGGTATGCCGAGCGAGTAGAAGCCCAGGGCTCGCGCGCGCCACCCCGGCCGGAAGTAGTCGGTGATCAAGGCGTAGGCAGGCGCGACTCCGCCCGCCTCTCCCACCCCGACAGCGAGCCGGGCGAGGAACAGCGTCAGGAAGCTGTGCGCCGCCCCGGTGAGCGCCGTGAACAGGCTCCAGCAGACCAGCGCCGCAGTCATGATGCGCACCCGGTTCGCGCGGTCCGCCCACCAGCCGACCGGGATACCGAGCGCCGTATAAAAGAGCGCAAACGCTGTGCCCCCGATGAGCCCGAGCTGGCTGTCGCTCAGGTGCAGCTCCGCCTTGATCGGTCCCACGAGGATGCCGAGCACGATACGATCGATGAAATTCGTGACGTAGACGAGGGTCAGCAGGAGCAGCACGTAGAGGGAGTAGGTCGTGCCGGCGGCACGGGATCGACTGCGTGACTGAGTCATGCTGTGGGTTGAGTCAGGTCGGAACGCCGGCCTCGGAGGGTGGTATTTTAAACATATGGGTGCGGCGCACAGGATCCCGAACGACTCTCAGTCGACGGTGCCCCCCGCCCTGCTGGCGCTCGTCATCTGCGCCGGAGTGTTTATCTGGCTGAGCAGTCAGAGCCTCCCGGAGGTGGTGGCTTCGCATTTCGATGGGGCGGGCCGGGTCAACGGCTACATGCGCCGCGCTCCCTACATCGCCACGCTGATGGTAATCCTGGTGCTTCCGCTGCTCGTCGTGATCGTGACCAACCGCGCGCTCGCGGCGCCCAACGCTCGGATCAACCTGCCGAACCGGGAGTACTGGCTGGCGCCGGAGCGCCGCGATGAGACCATCCGATTCATCTCGGGCGAGACGTCGACGCTCGCCTCGCTACTCATCATCTTTCTCTGTTACGTGCAATGGCTGGTGGTGCGCGCCAACGCTCACAGCCCGCCGGCCCTCGACTCGCGGGCCATGATCGCCGGGCTGACCGTGTTGCTCGCCTGCATGCTGTTCTCGGCCTGGCGGCTGGTGCGGCGCTTCCGGCGCGAGGCATAGGCGGATGCCGCACGGGGTGCATTACTTCCCGGTCGCCGCACCGGCGCTCCTGGGACTCGCGCTGTTCTTCGCAATCGTTGCAGGCTTCGTCGCCGCACGCGTTCTCAGCTTTGCGTCCGCCAGCATGGGGCTCGCCCCAGCGACCATGATGGGGGTGCTGCTGGCCTCCCTCCTCGGCAGCTACATCAACATCCCGATCGCCTACCTGCCCGAGCACCACATGACCGCCCGCGCCGTCGTCACCCACTTCGGCATTCCCTATGTCGTCCCCGTGGTGCGGTCCACGCCGGCGACGGTGCTCGCGATCAACGTGGGTGGTGCCGTGATTCCCATTGCCATGTCGGTCTATCTGATGGCGCGGAACGAGCTCTACACCCTGAGCCTCTGGGGCATCGCGGTCGTGGCACTTGCCTGCTACCTGCTCGCCACGCCCGTGCCCGGCATCGGCATCGCCGAGCCGATCTTCGTCCCGTGCCTGGTCACGACCGTCATGGCCCTCACCTTGTCGAGGCGCCACGCGGGAGCGCTCGCCTATACCTGCGGGAGCCTCGGTACACTGATCGGCGCCGACCTCATGAACCTCGGCAAGATCCGCGGGCTGGGCGCGCCGGTCGCATCCATCGGCGGCGCGGGAACCTTCGACGGCATCTTTGTGATCGGCCTCTTGTCCGTCGTGTACGCGGGCTGGTTCGCCGCAAGGGAAACGCGCCGCAGCCGTTAGGCGGACTAGGCCCGGTCAGCGTAGATCAGGCGCCCCGGTCCGAGCCGCGTGAGCAGCTGCTCCAGGCTGGCATTCGAAACGGCGAAACAGCCCTGGCTGCGTCCGAGCATGCCCCATTGTCCGATCATCCCCTCACTGACGTACCAGGCGCCGTGCACGACCACAGCTCGCTGCGCCGCGTTGCTGTTGGTGGCATCCAGTCCTTCAAGGCGAATGGAGCGGCCGTGCGCGCCGACGTACACGTCGGCGGTCCGATAAGCACCGGCCGACGTCGCGTTCGAGTGCAGCTCATTGGAGAAGCACTCGAGCCAGCCCGTGCGAGCCGGATCCGATCCCCGGCCGTGGGCTACCCAGTGCGATCTCACATCGCCGTCGGCGAGATTCACCAGGTGGAATCGGGGCGAGCTCGAGGGCAGCGAGAAATCGGCCACCGCGATGACGTCGCGGTGCTCGATCAGGCCCGCGTGCTGCTCGAGTGCTGCGAGCGCACGCTGCATCAGCGTCGGAGCTACGGCACTCGTATTTCGCTCGGCTCGCGGGAATGACCAGGCAACTGCGCTGCCGAAGCCACCTAAGGCGGTCCCCAGGAACCAGCGACGCGAGCGTTTCAGCGATGAGCCAGGGGCGGGCATAAGCAATATCTGACCCCCTTCAAGCACCAGAGTTCACTCTCCGGGCCGGTCGACGAGGAGCATATACGTATCGCAGGTCCCGCGTTTGCCTGGAATCACGTTTCCAGCTCGAATCCTGACCGTCGGCACTCGACGACAGCCCCTGCCCCCGGGTTCCAAAGCCACCGGGCCGCGCGCGACCGCATACCCCGTGGATGTAGGATAGCCCAGTGCTCAATCGACGCACCTAAAGCTTACGCGGCCAGGGCCATAACCTCAGGGGTCGTGACGTGATGCTCAGACGATGCCGCGCCGTACTCGCGTGGTGGATCGCGCTCCTCGCAGCGGGCTTGACCGTGCCGCCCGGGCTCATGGCGCAGACTCCTGCGCGCATCGAGCAGCTGGTATCCGCCGCAACGCTGCCGGGCATGGCCCGGCCCGACTTTCGCGACTACCAGCCGAGCGTGCGGGAATTCTACGCGGCGAGCGCGTATTCACCGGCCTGGCTTCAGGGAAACACGCCCTCCCCGCAAGCGCTTGCCATGATCCAGGCTTTCCAGGCGGCGTGGCAGAAGGGACTGGCGAGCGAGGACTACGATGCTTCGCGCTGGGAGGGACGGCGTCAGGCGCTGCAGCGGCCGGACGCGGACCTGCCCGCGTTCGACGTCGCGCTGACGGTGAGCGCCATGCGCTACATCTCGGATCTGCGCATCGGCCGCATCAACCCGCAGCACGTCGAGTTCGAGCTGTCAGTCGAGCAGAAGAAATACGACCTCGCGCAGTTCCTGCGCACGCGGCTCCTCGGCGCCCCGGATACAGCAGCCGTCATCGCCAGTGTCGAGCCGCCTTTCGCCGGCTATCAGCGCGCCGAGGCGGCTCTGGTCCGTTACGTCGGCCTCGCGCGGCGGGACGACGGCGAGAAGCTCCCGGTGCCCGCCAACGCCGTCGAGCCGAGCCAGCCCTATCCGGGACTCGCGCGGCTGACACGCTTTCTGCAGCTCGTGGGCGACCTGCCTGCCGAGAGCGCGGGCACCGCCACTTCGCAGCTCTACGAGGGTGCGCTGGTCGAGGCCGTGAAGCGCTTTCAACGACGCCACGGACTCGACGCCGACGGGCGGCTGGGCCCGTCAACGGTGAAGCAGCTGAACGTCCCGCTCACCGAGCGCGTGCGCCAACTGCAGCTCACCCTGGAGCGCTGGCGGTGGCTACCCGAAGAGTTCCCCGCGCCGCCCATCGTGGTCAACATCCCTGACTTCCACCTGCGCGCGCTGGACGACGCCAACGCGGTTGCCCTCGACATGCGCGTCATGGTCGGCAAAGCGATGCGCACCGAGACGCCGGTCTTCACGCGCAACATGACCTACGTCGTCTTCCGCCCCTACTGGGTCGTGCCGCCCGGGATCATGCGTCGCTCGATCCTTCCGGCGATTCAGCGCGACCGCGAATACGTCGCCAAGAAGGGCTTCGAGATCACCACGCACGACGGCAAGTTTGTCACCTCGGGCACGGTCTCGGATGAGCTGCTGGCGCAATTGCGGGCCGGTAAGCTCGCCGTGCGGCAGAAGCCGGGGCCTAAGAACGCGCTCGGCCTGGTGAAGCTCATATTCCCCAACGAGCATCAGGTCTATCTGCATAGCACGCCCTCGACCGAGCTCTTCGCGCGCACGCGACGCGACTTCAGCTCCGGGTGCATCCGCGTGGAGAAGCCCGCCGAGCTCACCGCCTGGGCGCTGCGCAGCAATGAGGGCTGGACGGTCGAGCGGGTGCAGCAGGCGATGGACTCAGGCCGCGACAACGTCACGGTGCGCCTGGTCCGCCCGGTGCCGGTGTTCATCATCTACGGCACCGCCGTCGCCTACCCGGACGACGAGGTGCACTTCTACGATGATCTCTACGGCCACGACGCGCGCCTTGCGGCCGCGCTCGCCGCGCGCGGTTGACACATCGCGGCCCCGGACCTGGGCTAAGTGGCTGGCTGACCCTCCGGAGGCCCGCGCCCGAGCAGGTCCGGCAATGCCTGCCCCTGCTCGGTGAAGGACAGTGATACCGAGTTGAGGCAGTGACGCTCACCGGTCGGCGGCGGACCGTCCGGAAAAACGTGCCCCAAATGGCTGCCGCAGCGTGCGCAAACCTCTTCCACGCGGATCATTCCATAGCTGCTGTCGCGCACGCGGCGGATATGCGCGTCCTCGTACGGCTGGAAGAAGCTCGGCCAGCCGGTACCCGAGTCGAACTTCGCGCTCGACCTGAAAAGCGGCAAGCCGCAGAACCGGCACGTATAAACGCCGTCTGTGTGGTTGTCGAGGAACACACCGCAAAAGGGCGCCTCCGTGCCATGCTCGAGCAACACGTGCCGCTCCTGATCCGTCAGACGCCCCACGATAAAGGCGCGTTGCGCGGCCGTGGGGGGAGTCAGGTCAAAGCGGGTCATGCAGGCGGCACCGAAGCACTGAGCGACATAGCCACGAGTCTACTGCAGGACGCGTCCGGTGTGCGCCAGCGCCAGGCGTCGCCTGCAGGTTGCGCACAGCTCCTCTCCCTTGGCGTCGGTCTGCGCGAGCGTGTTGCTGAAGCGCATTACGCAACGCGGATTGCTGCAGTGCCGGAGGCCCAAGCCGTGGCCCAACTCATGGAAGATCTCCTTGATCGCACGCGCCATGAAGGCGCGTGCGTTCGCGCGCGCGCGTAGCCGCGACAGCGAAACCACTGCGGCGCCGCCGCCCAAGCTCGCCATGCCAAAGACGAAGTTCAGCGGGGGCGCGTAGCAATCCGCATCCGTGAGACCGACCACCGGTCGCTCGCTGGCAAGGACGACGCGCTCGAGCAGTATGTCGGCCCTGAGCTGCCGGCGCTGGGCGTCGTAGGATCCTGCAGGGCGCAGGATCGACGGCTTGGCCTGCGCTGCGATTCCTCGCGAGCGCAGCTCCGCCACGACCTGCGTCAGGGCCTCGGCGGCGAGCGGTTGGATGGGTACCAGCGTGAGCTCGCGAACCGGGAAGCCTGCCGTCCCGGACACGCCAAGTGCTTCAGCTCTCACGCCCATGGCACATGACCTACAGCGGACTGGCCGAGGCCGACATCCGGACTGATACTCATTGCAGTACGGTTTCGCCACTTCAGAGCCCAAGATGCCTCCGAGCGCCGTATTCTTCTACTGGGTGACGCGCGCGACGGTGATCGCGTGTCTTCTGACCGCCGTCCTCGCGGCCGTCTACTATGGTGCGCGCTTTCTTCTCGGACGATGGCGGCGGAGACTTCCACCGCAGGACTGAGGACGAACGATGAAGCTCTCTGAATTCGTCCGCGCGACACGCGGCGCAAAGCGCAGCCTGCCGTTGTCGGCCGTGTACACCCTGCTCGAGCCCGGGCCGGTGGTATTACTCACGACGGAATACCGAGACCGGGCGAACGTCATGGCCCAGTCGTGGCATACCATGGTGGATTTCGAGCCCCCGGTCGTTGCCTGCGTGGTGAGCAACCGCAGCTACTCCTTCACCCTGCTGCGAGCCACCAGGGAATGCGTCATCAACATTCCCTCGGTGAGAGAGGCCGCGAAGGTGGTGGGCTGCGGGAACTGTTCCGGCCGAACGGTCGACAAGTTCGCGCGCTTTGGTCTCACGGCGCTGCCGGCTGCCCGCGTGCGACCGCCGCTGATCGCCGAGTGCCACGCCAATCTCGAGTGCCGGGTAGTCGATGTAAGCCTCGTGAGAAAATACAACCTTTTCATTCTGGAGGTGGTCAAGGCATGGCGCACCCCCTCCCGAACGCCGCCGCGGACGATTCATCACGTCGGCATGGGAGCGTTCACAGTCTCCGGCAGAACGATCAGACTGCCTTCGCGAATGAAATAGCCGTCCCGCCGCGGCGGGCTGATTTGCGGAGCCAGGTGCTATTCTCGTCCCGTGCGGCCCGCATTCGATGCACAGCTCGTCAATGAGACCTTCGGTGACCCCGGTGTCTACCTCGACCTCAAGTTCCAGCGCCGCGCGCTGCTGTTCGACATCGGCCGCATCGACATCCTGCCAACGCGCAAGCTCCTGCGCGTCAGCGACGTCTTCGTATCGCATACCCACATGGATCACTTCTCCGGGCTCGACCACCTGCTGCGCGTATGCCTCGGACGCGACACCGGAGTGAAGCTGTACGGGCCCGCGGGGTTCATCGCGCAGGTGCATCACAAGCTCGCCGCGTACACCTGGAATCTCGTCGAGAACTATCAGACCGACTTCGTGATCACCGCGCACGAGCTCGAGGGCCGCGAAAACATGCGGCGTGCCCGCTTCCGCAGCCGTGGTCGCTTCGAGCCCGAGCCTCTGCCCGACGCCCCCGCCCCGCAGGGAGTGCTGCTGGAAGCGCCCTTGTTCCGGGTGCGCTTCCGGCCCCTCGATCATCACGACATCTGCTCGCTCGCGTTTTCCTTCGAGGAGAGCGTGCACATCAACGTGTGGAAGAACCGGCTCGAGGAGCTCGAACTGCCCACCGGCCCCTGGATCACGGAGCTGAAACGGCAGGTGCGCGCCGGCGCCCGCGACGACACGCCGATCCGCGTGCACTGGCGCACGCGCGATGGACCTCGGGACCGGACGATTGCCCTGGGAAAGCTCAAACGGAGCGTGCTCGAGTTCCTGCCCGGCCAGAAGGTCTGTTACGTGACGGATGCGGCCGACAATGCGCGCAACCGGGACGCGATCGCCGAGTTCGCGCAACAGGCCGACCTGCTGTTCATCGAGACTGTCTTCCTCGAGCAAGACCGCGGCCACGCCGAGCGCAAGGCGCACCTGACCGCACGAGCCGCCGGTGAGATCGCGCGAGCGGCCGGAGTCAGGTGCGCCGTCCCGTTTCATTTCTCGCCGCGCTACCTCGGGCGTGAGGATGAATTGCGGCGCGAGTTCATGGGCGCCTGGCGCGGGGCTCAGGCCTTGGGCGAGTAGCTGAACTTCTGCCCCGCGACCGTCGCCTGGTACATCGCGCCTCCCTTGACGATGGTGAACACCGCCAGTCCCTTGTAGTACCGGCCGGCGGTTCTCGCATCCTTCATGCCGCCACTCGCCTCGGCGCTGGCACCCGTCGTGCCCACGCTGCCGCCCGCCGCGGCCGTGATCGCCACGGCATCGACGTCGGCGCCGAATTCAAAATCGCCCTTGGTGAATTCCTCAAACGCGCGCCGATCCTCGAAGAAGACGATCTGACTGTAAGCCTGACCGCCGGCCTGAAAGCCGACGCTCAGCTGGTTCACCGAGGTATCGCCGACATAGATGCCGTGCACGTACACCCGCCCGCTGCCGTGCGCCCCGCCGACCGCCAGGCCGGCCTTGCCGATAGTCGGAAACACGGCATAGCCATAGCAGTGATCAAAGAATGCACCACTCTCGCCGGCGTTCTTGAAGAGGCTGACCGTATCGGTATACGGATTGGCCCAGAGCGCCGGCGTCCAGAGGAGCAGCGCGATCGCCAGTATCTTCGCGAGATTCTGTTTCACCATCCACCTCCTGGTCCTTCCTTCCAAGGGCGCACGTTCGCACGCACCGCCCGGCGCGGCGAGCAGGAGCTTGCCGCCCCGTGCTGTAGGAGGGGAGCTACGAGAGGCGCGGAAGTGAACCCAGTCTGAATCGGGCGCGGTCCGGGCAGCTGCGGGACGCTAGCTGCCCGTGCGTAGGATCGCGCCTACACGAGCTCAGGCAATTGGCGTACGCTCGATGCGCGGCGGAGGTATTAACGTCGCAAGTGTACTCACGAGGGACGGCCGGCGCCGGGAAGTCTCCGCATGGCGAACGTACTCATTGCCGACGATCATGCGATGGTGCGGGCGGGACTGCGGCGCTGGCTCGAGCAGGACGGCGCCATCGAGACCATCGGTGAGGCCGCGAGCGGCAGCGAGACGCTGCAGCAGCTGCGGGATGGCGCATGGGACCTGGTGGTGCTCGACATCAATATGCCGGACCGCAGCGGCATCGACATCCTGGCGCACATCCGCAGCGGCTACCCGAAAGCCCGTGTGCTGGTGATCAGCGCATTCCCGGAGAAGCAGTACGCGATCTATGCGCTGCGCGCCGGCGCCGCCGGCTATCTCGCCAAGGACCAGGCCCCCGAGGACTTCATGCGCGCGATTCACGCCCTGCTCGCCGGGCGGCGCTTCGTGAGCGCAACGCTCGCCGAGATGCTCGTGGGCGCGCTCGATGAGCCGACGGACCAGCCGCTGCACGCGACGCTGTCGCAGAGGGAGTTTCAGATTCTGTGCAAGCTGGCCGTGGGGCGCAGCGTCTCGGAGATCGCCCGGGAGCTGTGCATCAGCGTCAAGACCGTGAGCACCTACCGGGCCCGCATCCTGGAGAAGATGAGCTTCAGCACCAACGCCGATCTGACGGCCTACGCCCTCAAGAACGGCCTGATGCAGTAGGTGCCGGCTCCGGGTCGGTCAGCGAACGCTGACACGCCGAGCTGGCAGGTACCGGCAGCGTGCCGGCTCGCGCGCCCTTAGACTCCTTTCAACGGACGCTGCGGCCAGACACCGTCGTCTGACAGAGAGTGCCGCAACAGCCTATATGTCGAACAGTAGCCCCGTGCGCGTGCTGCTCGTGGAGGACTCCGGCCTGCTCGCCGGCCGCGTTGGCGAATTGATCCGCCGCCTGCCGGGCGTGGAACTGATCGGCACCGTCGACACCGAAGCCGACGCCCTGCAGCAAGTGACAACCTCCACGCCGGATGTGCTGATTCTCGATCTGCACCTGCGCAGCGGCTCGGGTTTCGGCGTGTTGCGTACACTCGGGCGCACGGTGCCGGCACGGCCCAAGGTCATCGTGCTCACGGGCTTCGACCTGCCACAGTATCGGCACGAGGCCGAGACGCTCGGCGTCGATGCTTTCCTCAACAAGTCCCGCGACTACCATCGGCTGCCGGTTCTCCTGAGCGGCTATGCCGCGCAGCGCGCTGCGCCCGACGAACACTGATCAAGCACCGCGCTGACCCGCGGCCTGCGCCCCTTCCCCTGCCAGCACGCGCGCGAGCGGCAGCCGCACCTCGATCTGCGTACCGCCCGCCGCCGGGCGTTGCATGTGCCAGTAGCCGCCGAGTCCCCTGGCCCTCTGGCGCATGGCCGCGAGACCATGCGACCTGAGCACCAGCAGCCGCTCCGGTGGCACCCCGATACCGTCGTCCCGTACCCGTACGAGCAGGTACGGCTCCGCGACTTCGACCGTCACCTCGACGCTGGTCGCACGCGCATGCTTGAGAACGTTGGCGAGCGCCTCCTGCACGATCCTGAAGACGGCGATCGACGCCTGAGGGCTGAGCGGCAGCTCCTCCTGCGGGTAGCGTTCGCGGTACTTGAGCGCGCCGCGCTCGCACGACTCGGCCACCTGCCAACGTAACGCGGGCACCAGTCCGAGGTTGTCGAGCAGCGTCGGCCGCAGACTCTCGATCACCCGGCGCTTGATGTCCACACCTGACTGCAGCGCCTCGTGCACACGCTTGAAGTAGCCGCGCACCTCGGGGTCGCTGCTGGCGACCCGCTCCTCGAGCCACGATAGATCCATCCGCGCTGCGACCAGCAGGCCCCCGAGCTCGTCGTGCAGCTCGCGCGACAGCGCGGACCTCTCCTGCTCGGCCACCGACTGCAGATGGCTCGAGAGCTCCGACAGCTCCTCGGTGCGCAGCTCGACCAGCCGCTCGAGCTCGGCCTGGCGCGCCGCCAGCCGCTCGGTCTCCCGCTGCTTGGAGCGCAGCTGGCGCAGCGTGAGGCGACTCAGCAGGAGCAGCAGACCGGTGCTCGTGACGAGTGCGGCGCTGGTCGTGGCAATGCTCGCCCACCGGTTGACCCGCCAGCGGCGGCTGGCATCGACAGTCTCGCCGCTGTCGAGCGCCTCGATCCTGCGCACCAGATCGTCGATCTGCGACATGGTCGAGGCGCCGGCGTCGGTGCGAATCATCTGCAGAGCGGCGGCCCGGCCGCGGATGCCGAACAGCTCGATGGTCTGACGCATCTCAGCGAATTTCGTATCGCTCAGCTGCCGCAATTCCGCGACGTCGGAGCGCGTGGAGGCGCCGGCGCCCGTGTAGGCCACCTCGAGGCGTTGCAGGGCAGCGTCAAAGCCCGCCGAGGCCTCTTGAAAGGGGGTGAGGTAGTCTGCGTTTCCGAGCAGGATGTAGCCCCGCTGGCTGCTTTCGGCCTGCCGCAGCAGCTGCCAGACCTCCGCGAGCGCCTGCTGCCGTTTGGCGCTCAGCTCGATGCGCGCGCTGGCCTCCTCGAGACGCCGCTGCCCGAGCTGCGCGGCCACGAACAGGCCGATGACGGTGGCGAGCAGCAGCGCGACCACCAGCATCTGGCGGGCGACCGAGTTCATCGTCGGATGATACCCCGCGTGCTGTGCTGCGGTGGCTCGCTCCCACAGCAGAGCGGCTGTCCTGCTGCATTGCGTCGCCACCGGCGTAGGAGCTTCCTTACGAGAACCGCGGGCATCAGCCGACGCCCGTGCGGGTGCTCTGCCGCTGCTGCGCCACCGGGCCCCGTCCGTAGGCTCGCAGCCCTGATTGCTGATGTGCGTGCCGGGGAGCCTTACCATGGATGCCGCATCGGTCGTGCAGCTCAGACGCACCAACGACTCTCGCAGCCGCGTCCTCGAGATCTCCGCTCAGCTGCGTGGCGCCCTGGCCGACGGCGACGACGCGGGCATCGCGCGCCTGCTCGGCGACCTGCTGCGCTTCCGGGGCGCGAGCCGGGCACAGTGCGTCACGCTGCAGCTCCGGGCGCTGCAGAGTCTCGTGCATCAGCTGCGCTCGGCCGCGCTCAATGACGAGCTTACCGGCCTGCAGAATCGCCGCGGTTTCCTCCAGGGCGCCGCACGGCTGCTCGATGTGGCAGTCCGCGAGCGCTGTCCTCATCGCCTCATCTACCTCCAGCTCAGCCTGCAAGCGGATCCGGGCGCGGCGTTGCCGATGATCGTGCTGCGTCAGATGGGCAATACGCTGCGCGATCTCTTTGCGAACTATGGAGTCTACGAGGCACTCGGGCGGCTCGGTGCGGGCGAGTTCGCCGCCTTGACGCCGCGCGTCGAGTATCTCTCGCGCGACTCGATTCTGCGGCACCTCACCGCAGTTACGGCTCGCCCGGGGCCCCCACGTACGCGGCTCGACGTCGGGATCGCTCACTTTGATCCGCTCCGTCCGGTGGGGATCACCGAGCTGCTTGCGAGCAGCGCGCGGCAGGCATCGCAGGCGCGCGAGCTGCTCACCCGAACTGCGTCGTCCGCGCCAGGCCCCCCAACACGGAACGACGCATCGTTGACGGTCTCGGGGCGGCGGCGGGACGCGTGCAAGGATTGACACGGCGCCGCCGCCTCTGAGACCGCCTTTTTCCTCGCGGCTTCCTCGGCACGACTCGAGCCCTGTCAGAGGCCTCTCACCCTCGGGTTGGACTTGGGCGGACGGCCTGCGGCGCGGCGTCCCGCTACTCTGTCTGCGTGTCACGCAGCAGCCGGAGGGGCCATGGCCATTCGCAAGTCCATCGCTCGCACGATCCCCGTGATGTTGGCGCTCATCCTCGTCCTACCGGGATGCGTCGTCGAGCCGCGTGAAGGCTATTACGATCAAGACCACCACCGCTGGTGGCACGAGCATCACTGGCATGATTGCGCCGAGCGCGAGGAGCACTGTCGGGAGTAGATGAGCCCGGCGGGCGCCGTGCGCGTCTAGTGCGACGTATCCACACCGCCGCCGAGCGCCGCGTGCTTCGCCTCACCGACAGCGTTTCGCAGCGCGACCTGCAGCGACCGGTCCCGATCACCGCCCAGATAGCGGTCCGCAATCTGCACAAGGCGCTCGAGCAGGACCAGGCGCTTCTGCAGATAAAGCAGAGCGGTGGCGATGCCCTGCGGATCCTGCCCCGTAGCGACGGCGGCCTTCGCGGCGGCAAGCGCGCGCTCGAACGCGGGGCCAGCAGGCTTGGCGTCATATGGCCGGCTGCCCTCGACCGCCGACGGTAGCGCATTCCCCGACCCCAGCGGCTGCAGCGTGGCGGTCATGATGTCCGTCGTCGTGACGATCCCGAGGAGCTGATCCTGCGCATCGACCACCGGGAGCGCATGAATCCCGTGACTCGCCATCAAATGAGCGGCATCGATCAGCGGCTGGTCCGGTCGGACCGTGATCACCGACTTGCTCATCAGATCAGCGACGCTGATACGACTCAGGTACTCGTTCGACGGCGTGCCCGTCTTCGGTCGGAAGGCGTCAAGCTTCATGACGTCCGCGGAACTGAGCATGCCGACGACCTTCCGCCCGCTTACAACGGGCAGATGATGAATCGGGTACTCGGCGAACAGGCGCAGCATTGCCCCGGCCGACTCTTCCAGGTCGACCGACATTGCGGCGCTCATCACACGATCGACACGCTCAGTTGCATGCATAGGACAAAGACTGGGAGTTCCCGTCATGGTCCCGCTAGTCGCAAAAGTACCTAGGTCGCGCGCAATGAGGCCCGTCCCTATGTCACTTGTGAACGAGCGTCAGGCACTGCCTGGCGCCGTCGTTCACCTGCTCCAGGCTCAGCACGGCGCCTTGCTGCGGATCGAACGCGATACCGTCAAATCGCGAGACCAGAACTGACGCGGACAGGAACGCCGCCGCGCACTCCTCGGGACGCCCTCCGAAACTGAGCGAATACACGACCGGGTTCTCGAGGGGCATACTGGCGATGGCGGGGTAAAGTGGAAATAACTCCGCCGCAGGCTCCGATACGAAGCGGAAGCCCGTCGCACGGCCCTCCACCCTGACGGGCAAGAAGCCGTTGTGTCGTCGCAGGTCGACGGACTGTGCAAGGCTCGCGGGCGCACGGGCGTCCCAAAGCGCTTGATTCCAGCTCGACCAGTCCGGGGCCTTGCTGGAGGCGAGGACTACAAGCAACTCGAGGGACACAGGGGTCTCGCTGGCCGGGTGGTGTGAAGTCCCAAGACTAAGAGAGCCTATGACAAAGATCGAGCAGAACCGCGTGCCAGCCTGGCGACTGACGGTGCTTCGTGAGGCCAGTGCTGCGCCCAGGGCCGTGGCCCCGACCTGCCGTCACTTTGGCCTGTCACGCAAGTCGAGCTACAAGTGGAAGGCCCCGCTACCTTAGGTTCCGAACTTGTACACGCCCTGGAGGGCGAGCTCGCTCAGGTTGTCCGCGAGTTGCGGATTCGCTCCGTTCGGGTTTCCCCGATAGAAAACATCGTTCTGACCCTTGTCGTAACGGCCCTCGACGCGCAACTCGAAGCTCTTCACTGGCGCGTAGCCGAACGTGAGGGTCGCTTCTTTGAGTGTCTGCCCCGTGCCACCGAAATTGAAGCCGTCCTTGTCGTCCAAGTACTCGCCGCGGAGCGACAGGCGCCACCGATCATTGAGCGCGTAGTTCACATAAAGTGCCGCTCCGTTCCAGGTCGCACTCGGGCCGGTGGGGAACTGCTGCTGGTCCCAGTCGAAATTAAGGATGAGGGTGAGTGCCGAAGTCGCGTTGTAGGTCGTGACGACATCGACCAGGGTTCGCTCCCCATCGTATTGCTGGTTCTTGCCGAAATACGCCTGCGTCGTGAGCGAGAAGATCTTGCTAGGCGTCCACGCGAGGCCCGCTTCCCCGGTCTTCGAGCCGTACGAGGTGGACGTCACGTTCCAGCCATTATTGGCGCCCCCGACGAGGCTGAGGGTGTCGGTCACAGCCCAGGTAGCCCGCACGCCCGTGTGCGTGAGTGGCTCCGACCAGGTGAAGATCAGCGAGCGCGAGAAGTTCGTGTTCTGCGTGGGGTTGATGACCTCCGCCCCGGCGAGAGTTACATACTTGCCCGCGATCACGGTCAGCGGTCCAGTCGCGTACTGCAGGAACGCCTGCCGCACATCGAAAACACTCTGGTCACTCGAGCCGCTCTCAGCCTCGTTGAGGATCCGCGCGTCCTCTCCCGCAAACACATCGACCAGGGCGCCGAAGCCCGACTTCGGTTGGTAGGCAATCTGCAGCCCCGCCTGGTCAAGCTGGAAACTGTCGTGCTGAATGTCAAACTGATGGACGTTGAACGGGTAACCGTTCGAGTGGTAGTAGGAGCTCGCAACGTAACCATTGGCCGTCAGCCCCCACGCGGTGAGGGTATCGGTCCAGCTCGGCACCGCCGGAGCAGCTGCCGGCGCGGCCGGTTCAGCCGCCGACAGCACGCCCTGGCCGGCCACAAGCAATGCCGTCACGCTGAATGCTCGCACGGTGCTGCTGTTCATATTCACGCCTCCCTGTGGCTCCAGCCGCGCACGCGAAGATGACGGCTGAAACGTTTCGTCACCATTTGTGAGGCCGGCCCCGCCTTGCGCAGCCGGAACGCGTAAACCAATAGCCCGACGAAAATTGAGCATGTACGCGAATTGCATTGTTCCCCCGTAATAGAGCGCGGCCGGTCGGCGCTTGCTCGCGCCGCGTGCGGTGCCTGTGAGCAGGGTTGCCTGCCCGCGCCGCTCTGAGCGCGAGTCGACCCTGCTTCGACCTAGTGTCTTCTCTGGCGAAACAAGAACGCGGTCGCCGCGCTGTTTCCAGTTGGTGATTGCTGCCGCCGCCCCGCTCGGCGTGCGACCTCCCGGTGATGGGAATACCAGAGCGCAATCCCGATATAGAGCCCGTACAGCAGTGTCAGTATGCCGAGTGCCGTATTCAGTCTATCCATGTCCGGCTGGGATTAGCCCAGGGCTTGATCACCTATGGGAGGATGCTAGAGCGAAGCGCCGTTAGCGTGCTGTGAGTAATGAGCCGCCTCGGTGAGATGTGATCCTACAGGCGCCCGCGCTAACATTCCGATACCTGCCGGTCTCGACAAGCAACACCCCGGTGATGTGATCCTGAATTACTGAGCAGCAGAACCGTGGACATCGAAACCGCCTTCATTCTCTTGTTCGTCGTGGCAACGGCTGCGGCGATTGCGGCACGACGCCTGCGTGCCCCATACACCGTCGTGCTCGTGCTCACCGGGTTAGTGCTGGGAGGGCTCGATCTTTTCCCTGCCCCGCACCTCACCAAGAGTCTGTTGTTCTCAGTAATTCTCCCCGGGCTGATATTCGAAGCGGCCTTCAACATTGACGTCCAGGAACTTCGCAAGACCTGGATCACAATCACCACACTCGCTGTCCCCGGCGTTATTGCCTCCATGGTGTTCATCGCAGTTGCGCTGAGCCCCGTCACTGGACTTCTGAGTCTTGCCCCCGGATTCAACTGGAAGCACGCGCTGGTATTCGGGGCGTTGATTGCGGCGACCGATCCGGTCGCCGTCGTAGCACTATTTCGTTCTTTGGGGGTTCCGCGACGCCTGACGACGTTGCTCGATGGAGAGAGCTTGCTCAACGACGGCACCGCGATCGTATTCTTCACGTTGAGCCTGGCACTGGCCACAGCTGGCCGCACCGCCGCAGGAACGCTGCTCGTCCAGTTCATATACATCGTAGGAGTTGGCGCGATCATCGGGATGGCGATCGGTGCCGCTGCCTCGCTGCTGATGCGCCACCTGCACGACCCGATGATCGAGATCACACTGACTACGGTTGCCGCTTATGGCTCGTTCGTAGCGGCCGAGACCTTGCACAGCTCCGGGGTAATCGCCACCGTGGTTGCGGGGGTACTTTGTGGCAACTTCGGTGCGCGAGCTATGTCCGCCTCCGCACGCGCTGCGTCGGAGACCTTTTGGGAATATGTGACCTTTGCGCTCAACTCGATCGTATTTCTCTTAATCGGATTTGAGGTGCGTCTCGCGCAGCTCCTCCACTACTGGGTTCCTATTCTCCTCGCCTACTACGTGGTCACGCTCAGTCGCGCCGCGGTCCTCACCGTCGGGCAGGGACTGCTCCGGTGGAGCGGCGAACGCTTCCCATGGCAATGGAGTGTGGTCCTCACCTGGGGCGGTCTGCGCGGTGCTCTAGCGATGGTTCTCGCCTTAAGTCTTCCGCAGAACTTTGCCTACCGCGAGCTCATCGTTTCGATGACCTTTGGGGTCGCGGTGCTGTCGATACTGGTGCAAGGCCTGACGATGTCCTCTCTGCTCGTCCGGCTCGGAATTGTGCGCACACCCGCTGATCGCCTCGCCTTCGAGGTCCGCCGCGGTCGCATGCAGGCTGCAGAAGCGGCGCTTGCAGAGATCGATCGGCTGTCACACCGGAATGCGGCTGCCCCGGAGCTGCTGGATGACCTGCGCAAGGAATATCGTCAGATCATGAGGACAGCGGCGCAGGAGCTGCGTGAACTCGGATTGGATTCCCGACAAGCGCCCACTCTCAATCTTCGTGACATTCGGATGCGGGTGCTCGGAGTCGAGCGGGATCGCATAATGCGCGCCTACCGGCAGGGGGAACTGCGCAGTGCCAGCCGCGATACCCTGCTTGCGGATATCGATGCACGCCTCTCGCGTCTGGAGAGCATCGATGTGGCGGGCACATAGAACAGAATCGCCGATAAGATCCGGCCGATTCGGCAGCCGGCGCAGCGGACCAAGGAAGTTGACTCAGCTCTTCTTGTCCCATGAGCGCAGGAGTGGCCAATGTGCTTCTGAAGCTTGGACCTCGCGCCGATGCGCGACGATTCTTACCGCTTCTACCGAACAACGAGACCCTGACAGATCGCCCCTGAAAGCCTCATGCTCGCTAGCACATCTGCGCCTCCCACTCGACAGTGGCTTCAGGCTGAAGCCGTGGCTCAAGGCGCGTTCCACAGAAGCTCAAGGGTGTCGTCGGCCCGGCGGGCAATATCAGCTCCCAGCTTCGAGCTCTCCCGCTGCAAAGTCTTCGCCAACCAATCGATAGCATCCACGGGCGCCCGCCGGATGCGGAAGCGGCGCATTTGCATGGGCACCATCGAGAGGCTCGCCAGCGCGCCGTTCTCGGCATCCACCGTGGGAAAGTACATGAGAGAAAGATCCCCGCGGAAGGATTCGTAGCCCCGGATGCCCTCGTAGTCGTTGAGCAGATCCCCGCAGCCATACAAGATCAGCTTGCCACGGTGAACTTCGATCGCCTTCACGTGGTGCGAAGAATGGCCGTGGACGAGGTCCACACCCGCCCCCTCGATTAATCCATGGGCGAATTCCCGTTCGCGGTCCGAGATGCCAAATCCCCAGTTGCCTCCCCAGTGAATGGAGGCGATGACGATGTCCCCGGCGCGCGCGTGGGCAGAGACCTGCCGGGCGACAGCCTGCACGCTCCGTTCCGAAGGGTCTTCGATCCAGTTCACTCCCGGCTTGATGCGCGTTGCCTGCCACTCAGACGGTACGCCGCTGCTGGCCATGCCGAACGCAAAGACCTGGATCCGGTCCCCATCCGGCGTGTTCAGGCACGCCGGAGCTCGCGCCTCTTTCGCGTCACGTCCGGCTCCGGCAGTGCCGATATGCGCCCGGTGCAATATCGCTAGCGTCTCCTCGAGACCGGCACTGCCCCAGTCGAGCACATGATTGTTGGCGAGCGTGCAGCAGTCGATGTGGGCGGCAGCAAGGCATGCAACGTTGCGCGGATGCATGCGGTAGTGGATACCCTTGCGCGGCCAGGCATCATCGCTCGTAGTGACCGCCGTCTCGAGGTTGACGATGCGCGCGCTCACATCCCGCCGCTCGAGCTCGGCGAGCGCATCACCCCACACGTAGTCGAATGCTGCCCGCCGCGGGATCGGCTCCCCTGCAGCTTCGGCCAGCTCGACATACTCGAGAGCGCTCTTCACGCTGGGCTCGAAGAGCCGCGGTGCACTCGGGTGCGGCAGGATCTGGTCGATCCCGCGCCCGGTCATGATGTCGCCCGACAGGAATAGCGTCACCGGCTGGCGCACGCAAGCTACTCGCGCTAGTCAGTCCACGGAGCGGCATGCGCCAATTGCCGCCAAGGCGGCGGTGGCCTGGCTCGCGTTACGGACGTCGGGGCTCATCTGCGTTATTGCGCGCCTTCACGACGCGCCTGGCCGCCGATCAGCCTGGCCAACGCAGTCAGCTGCTCCGACACCACGGGCAGCAGGTCATCGAATGACACGATCCCGAACAGATCACCCGACTCGCTCACTACCGGCGCCCGCCTGACTCCTCGAGCGCTCATTTGTCCGATCGCCTCATGCAGGCCGCAGGTCTCCAAGAGCATGAGCGGCTCGGCGGTCATCGCGTTTGCGATCGTCAGATGACGAAGGCCCTTGCCTTGCAAGACCTGCGCGCGGATGGCATCCCGATCGGTGACGACACCGACCGGGTGAACCTGGTGTGGTCTCTCTTCGACGACGACCAGAGCGCCGACGTGGCGCCTGTGCATCTCTTTGACAGCGTCCGCCAGCAGCTCAGCCGGCCTGACGATGTAGACTTCGCGACTGC
>Ga0187773_10000010_pt1 | contig 82315 bp, 79 predicted proteins | sample 0216_BV02_MP05_1_FD_133133 | JGI IMG/M metagenome (GOLD analysis project Ga0187773, IMG submission 133133) | Tropical peat soil microbial communities from peatlands in Department of Meta, Colombia - 0216_BV02_MP05_10_MG | ecosystem: Environmental > Terrestrial > Soil > Wetlands > Peat | place...
CCACCGCTGCCGCTGATACCACCGCTGCCGCTGATACCACCGCTGCCGCTGATGCCGCGTGCCATCGGAGGCGCAGCGTTACTCGCCACGCTCGCCAATGCAGCCACTACCGCAGCCAGAATTACCGAACGTGACGATTTCATAAGTTTGCTCCCCACTTTGTGTACTCCCTTACTTCTGTTCCCCAAGTCCCGCGAGAACATCGATCTCTTGTACGGCCGCGCGATGAGTCTGCTCAGACGTCTTCTTAGGTTCCGCGTCTGCGGCAATCCCGCCGACCTGATCTTCGAAAAAGTAAATGCCGACGCCGTATCTCTTTCCTGAGTCGCTGCGCTCCGACGCCGCCAGACGGGTCAGAAACGTATCGAGCTCGGCCAGCAACTCCTGAGCCCGCTCGCCGGTGAGCGCGAGGAACTTGTCGCGACCGGTCTCCGTCAACGGCTCGTCAGAAGTCACCGCACGCTCGAAGTAGAGAGGGTCGGTGTTGAGCCGCAAAACGTTGTGCACGAAGCTCGCGGCCACGCTCGCGAGAAAGCGGCCCATGCGCTCGATACGCTTTACGTCCGCACCCTGGGGCAAATACGCGCGGGACAGGCACCGGATCGTGGTTCCTTCGATAACCTCGACGGAACCGGCGGCCACCAGCTCATCGAGCAGCGCCTCTTCGTCGACACCGCGACACGCCGCGTCGACGAGCTCGCGGAAGCTGCGACGCGGTGAGCCCGCCGTCGGCTGCAAATCCAGCTCGAGCGCGAGCCCATACGCTCCGGAGAAGCCCGGCTGTGTGTGCCAGACCGTCAGCAAGTTAGTTATTTGATCGAGGCTAACCGACGAGCGAAGGCTGTGCGGCGCTCCCAACCTCGACGCCTCGCGCAGCGCGCTGACATCTGACTTGGCGAGACCCGAAACGACTGCCAGCCGAGCGTCGGTGGTTGGTCTCTTCTGCTCGCGCAGCCGAGCCTCGAGCCCCTGGATGTATACGCGACGCACGACGCCGGCAATCTCTCCCGCGGAGATCCCGTATTCGAAGGCAACGCGCATGAGTGGCTGCACAAGTGCAGCGAAGACGCTCAGCACCGCCTCTTTTTCTCGGCTCGTTTTGGTCATGCTGTCGTTGCGTTGTTGTGACATAACTCTAGGCAGTTCAGTGACTTATGTCAATTTCGAGGATATGACAAGTTGATTATGGCAGTTCGGGAGCCATAAAAATAAACAAAAACAAAGGGTTAAGTTAGGCGAGCGCCGGAGGACGCCGCCCGTGCGGAGTGAGACTCAGCGCACGGAATCCGGGAACGGGATGGGCTAGCGGGGTGGCGCTTCGGCCGCGTCAGGTGCGCTCGGCCGGATCGAAGAGGCGCTGGTGCTCGAGAATCGCGTAGCGGTCCGTCATGCCGGCGATGTAGTCGGCCACCGTGCGCGCGCGGCCTGTGCCGGGATTCTCCGTTTCAGACTTCAGCGCCTGGTCGCGATGCTCTGGCGGCATCAAGGTGATGTCGTTGATGAATGCGTCGAAGAGCTCGTGCACGACGCGGCGCGCCTTGGCCGTCATGCGCAGCACCTTGTAATGCCGGTAGACCTGCTCGCGCAGAAATTCCTTCAGCTCCAGATGTTCCTCGCGGCACTCATCGCTCAAGGCAACGAGAGGCTTGCCGAGGGCGCGAACCTCCTCGATCGAGTCGGGCTGGGCGCTCGCGAGCTGCGACTGTGTGGTGCGGATCAGATCGATCACGATGTGATTGATCATGCGGCGGATGATCTCGTGCACCAGTCGGCGCTCGCTCAGGCCCGGATAGCGCGCGGTGACGGCCTCGTACTGACGGCGGAACATGCGCGTCGCGCGCAGCGCGTCGACCGTGAGGAGCTGCGCGCGGAGACCGTCATCGACGTCGTGATTGTTGTAGGCGATCTCGTCGGCGAGGTTGGCGATCTGCGCCTCGAGTCCCGGCTGCTGGCGTTTCAGGAAGCGCTCGCCGAGCTCGCCGAGCTCGCGCGCGTGGCGTGCCGAGCAGTGCTTGAGAATTCCCTCGCGGCATTCGAACGTCAGATTCAGGCCCGGGAATTCCGCGTAGCGCTCCTCGAGCTCGTCCACGACGCGCAGTGACTGCAGGTTGTGCTCGAAGCCGCCATAGTCGCGCATGCACTCGTTCAGCGCGTCCTGGCCGGCGTGTCCGAAGGGAGTGTGGCCGAGATCGTGGGCGAGACAAACGGCTTCGGTGAGCGCCTCGTTGAGGTGCAGCGCGAGCGCGGCCGAGCGCGCGATCTGCGCCACCTCGATCGAGTGCGTGATGCGCGTGCGGTAGAGGTCGCCCTCGTGGTTGACGAACACCTGCGTCTTGTAGACGAGGCGCCGAAAGGCATTCGAATGGATGATGCGGTCCCGGTCGCGCTGGAACTCGCTGCGCAGCGCCGGCTTGGCTTCCGGGTGGCGCCGCCCGCGCGAGCGATCATCGTGGGCGGCGTAAGGCGCGAGAGTCCCGGCGGCTTGGGCGGCGTCGTTCACGGGCACCTCAGCCGCAGTACGCCTGCAGCGTCCGCTCGAGGGCGTCCTCGGGATAGTCCGCGGTCAGGAACGCGTTGCCGATTCGGCGCAGCAGCACCAGGCGCAGCCGGCCGCCGAGCACCTTCTTGTCGAGCCGCATGTGGTCGAGCACGGTGTCGGGCACGACGCCCGCTCCGCGGGTGGGAAGCCCGGCCCGTTCCGCCAGCGCGTGCACACGCACCAGCTCCTCGGGGCTGACGAGGCCAAGCTCGCGCGACATGGCCGCCGCCATCACCAGCCCCGCGCCCACCGCTTCCCCGTGCAGCCACTTGCGGTAACCGGTCGCCGATTCGACCGCGTGTCCGAAGGTATGACCCAGGTTGAGCAATGCGCGATCGCCGCGCTCCTCGCGCTCATCGCGCCCGACGATCATGGCCTTGATCTCGCAGCAGCGGCGCACCACGTGTGCCAGCGCCTCGGCCTTGCCGGCCAGCAGCTCATCCAGATGCGCCTCGAGCCACTCAAAGAGAGCCGCATCGCACATGAGGGCGTACTTGAGCACCTCGGCCAGCCCCGCACGCAGCTCCCGCGGGGGAAGCGTCGCGAGCGTCGCGGTGTCGGAGATCACCGCCACCGGCTGATGGAAGGCGCCGATCAGGTTCTTGCCGCCCGGATGGTTGACGGCGGTCTTGCCGCCGACGGCCGAGTCCACCTGCGCGAGCAGCGTGGTCGGCACCTGCACGAAGGCGACCCCGCGCTGGTAGCAGGCCGCGACGAAGCCCGCGAGGTCGCCCACCACCCCGCCGCCAAGCGCGATCACGGTCGAGTCGCGACCGAAGCGGTTGGTGATGAGCACGTCGAGCACCCGCGAGGCGTTCTCGAGCGTCTTATGCACCTCGCCGTCGGGCAGGATGACCTCGAGGCGGCGCTGGGCGGGAAGACTCGCCGCCAGCGTCGGCAGATACAGCGGTGCCACCGTGGTATTGCTCACGATGAGGAGGTCGCGTCCCGGCACGTGGGGCCGGAGCACCTCGGCACGCGCGAGCAGGCCCGCGCCGATCAGGATCGGGTAGCTGCGGCTGCCGAGTTCGACCTTGAGGGTTTCCACTGCGCGCGGGGGATCAGGAGATGAGGCTCGGGGCGCTACGCGCTGAGCGGCAGTATACGTGAGCGGTCCCTTCAGCGCGCCGCGGGCGCCGCGGCGAGGAGCCTGAGGATTTCTTCGGCGACCGCCGGCACCCGCCGGCCGTCGGTCGAGACCGTCAGGTCGGCGATCTCGCCGTAGAGCGGGGAGCGCATGTCCATGAGCGTGCTCAAGCGCCCCGCGACGTCGCCCTGCTCGAGCAGCGGACGGTTGCGCCCGTGGCGGACGCGCTCCGCCTGCTGGGGTACCGAGGTCTCGAGGTAGACGACGCAGCCGCGCTCGGCCAGGTGCCGGCGGTTCTCCGGCAGCAGCACCACACCGCCGCCGGTGGCGAGCACGATGGGCTCGAGCCGGGTGAGGGCCTCGATCGCCTCGCGCTCGCGCGCCCTGAAGCCGGCCTCGCCCTCCTTCTCAAAGATGAAGGGGATGTCGACCCCGGTACGGCGCTCGACCTCGGCGTCACTGTCGTAGAAGGGCACGCCGAGCGCACGCGCGAGCTGCCTGCCGACCGCGGTCTTGCCCGAGCCCATGGGGCCTATGAGGAATACGCTAGTCTTGCCGAGCACCTTGAAACCAAGGATACCGAAGAGTCGCGGTGCCCAAAAACGCCGCGGCCGCCTTCGGTGGCGGCCGCGGTGTGCATCAGCCTCGAGGCGCCCGCGTCAGTTGGTGACGTTCACGCCCTCGCGGACGATCTTCGGGGTGATGAAGATCATCAGCTCGTCCTTGTCGTCGGTATGGTCGGTGCTCTTGAACAGATGGCCGAGGATCGGGATGTCGCCGAGGAATGGCACTTTCGTGTCGTCCTCGCGCTGCGTGGTCTGGAGAATGCCGCCGAGCACCACCGTCTGGCCGTCGTTCACCAGCACCTGGGTCTGGATCTCGCGGGTGTTGATCGAGGGCACGTTGACGCCGCCGGAGGCGACCACGATGGTGCCGACGCTGTCGTCGCGCACGTCGAGGTCGAGAATGATGCGGTTATCGGGCGTGATCTGTGGCGTGACCTTGAGCGACAGCACCGCCTTCTTGAACTGGATGGTGGTCGCACCGCTCGAGGCCGACTGCTGGTAGGGGATCTCGATGCCCTGCTCGATCGTCGCCTCCTTCTGGTTCGCGGTGATCACCCGCGGCGAGGAGATGATGTTCGCCTGCGTCTCGGCCTGCGCCGCCGACAGCTCGAGGTCCACCAGGAAGTTGTTGCCGAGCACGCTCAGGGCGAAGGTGCCCGCCGGGCTCGTGACCGGCAGGTTGACGTTGTAGCGGTTGATGGCCGCGGAGCCCGTCGGGATCGAGACCGGGGTGACCACACCCGTGCTCTGCAAGTTGGTGATCGCCGAGCTCACCATGGTATCGGCGCCGGGCGCGGTGCCGGTGGTGGCCACCAGCCCGTTGGCGCCCGACTTCTGGTAGTTGGTCACGCCGAAGATCGCGCCGATCTGCCGCTGGAAGTCATTGTTCACGATGACGATGCGCGACTCGATCAGCACCTGGCGCACCGGGATGTCGAGCGTCGCGACCAGGCGGCGGATGTCTCCCAGCTTGTCAGCGGTGTCGAGGAGCAGCAGCGTATTGGTGCGCTCATCGACCGCGACGTGGCCGCGCGAGGAGAGCAGCGAGTTGTTCTGCGACTTGATGAGCGCCGCCATGTCCTGCGCCTTGGCGTAGTTGACCTGCAGGTACTCGGTGCGCAGCGGCGCGAGCTCCTGCACGTCCTTGCGGGCGGCGAGCTCGGCCTTCTCGCGCGTCGCGAGCTCGGCCTGCGGCGCGACGATGATGACGTTGCCGTCCTTGCGCTTGTCGAGACCCTTGGTCTTCAGCACGATATCGAGTGCCTGGTCCCAGGGCACGTTCTGCAAGCGCAGCGTCACGTTGCCCGTCACCGAGTCGCTCACCACGATGTTCTGCCCGCTGGCATCGGCCAGCAGCTGCAGCACGGCGCGCGTATCGATGTCCTGGAAGTTGAGCGTGAGGCGCTCGCCCGTATAGACGGGCTTGTCCTCGGCCAGGGCGCTCGCCTTGCGTCGCGGCGCCACTTCCACCACGTACTGGTCGTCCGACTGGTAGGCGAGCTGCTCGTAGTCGCCGTTGGCGTTGATGGCGATGCGCGCGCCGTTGCCGACGCGCGTGACGTCGAAGCCGGACACCGGGGTGCCGTAGTCGGTGGCGTCGTAGCGGCGCACCAGGTTGGCAGGCACGCCGGCGTCGGTGAAATCCACGAGGATCTGGCTGCCGATCTGGTGCAGGCTGATGTGGATATGCGGGTCGGAGAGCTTGACCACCACGCGGCCGGCGCCATCGGTGCCGCGGCGGAAATCGATCGAGCGCAGCTCGCGCAGGCCGCCACCGCCGCCGCTGCTCGCCGCGGCCACGGTGCCGCCGCTGCTCACCACGCTCGGCGCGCGGGTGGCAACCGGGGCTGCGGCGCCGCTGCCGAGCATGACGATGATGTTGTTGCCGTCGACGTGCGCGTCGTAGGGCACCAGCTTGTCGAGGTTCAGCACCACGCGCGTGCGGTCCTTGGTCTCGGCCGCGAGGATGGTGTCGAGGCCCGAGGCGTGCACGTCGATGCGCCGCGAGGGCAGCGCCAGGGTGGTGTTCGGCAGGTCGAAGGAAATGCGCGCCGGGTTGTCGATGGTGAACGACAACGGCTGCGGCGCGGGTCCCGACAGCCGCATGGTGAGCTGCAGCTGCTGTCCGGCGAGGGGCTGCACGTCCACGGCTTGGAGGCTCAGCTGATCCTGCGCCAGCGCCGGCGCGCCCGGGGCTGCCGCAAGGGCCCCCGCGATCACGACCCGGGCGGCGGTGCCGAGAATGCGTTGGAACAGGCTAGAGGCATGCATTGAGAAGACTCCCTGCTGGACCTTACTCGTTCAGGGCGAGCCCTGCGGGCCGCTCCATGTACCCGCCGAGGCTGTCCGGAACGATTTCGATGAGGCTGATCTTGGACGGTGAGATTTCGGTGATCTTGCCTTCGGCCTGGCCCATGTGCTCGCCCACCGCAACGCGATGCACGAGGCCGTCTTTGGTCTGCACCAGGCCGTACATGCTGCCGCCGAGGCGCAGCGTACCGACCATCCTGAGGGTATCGAGCGAGAACTGCTCGAGGAACTCGCGGTTGCGCTTGGAGTCGGGGCGCACGCCCGCGAGTCCGGCGCCGGCACCGGGCGCGCTCGGCATGAACGGTGAGCGCATCTCCGCGTCCGCGTACACGTAGGTCTCGTAAGGCTTGATCTCGGGCAACGGCTCGACGCGGCCACCCGGCTCGTGCTTGGTTTCCTCGATGAAGCGGTTGAGCTCGTCGTCGGCGCTCGAGCAGGCGCTGAGCACGGCGTAGCCGAGGCAGGCGAGCGCCACACACACGGGGCGGAGCGCGGAGCGGTGTTTCATATGCTGCATGGCGGCTGCCCTCAACGGGCCGGCTTCGGAGTCGGACGGTGGGTCACGTCGCCCTTCTTCTTGTCGGCCTCGCCCGCCGCGATCTCCTCCTCGTCGAGATAGCGGTAGGTCTTGGCGGTGAGCTCCATCGACAGCTGGTCGTAGGCGTCCTTGCTGTCGGGCTTGATGTTGATGTCGTCGAGCGTGACGATGCGCGGCAGCGCCGCGATGCCGCTCACGAACTCGCCGAACTGGTGGTAGGTGCCGGTGAGGCGGATCTTGATGGGCTTCTCGGCGTAGAAATCCTTCTTCACCTCAGCCTGGGGCTCGAACAGCTTCTCCTGCAGGCCCGCGCCGAGTCCGGTCTGCGAGATGTCGACCAGCAGGCTCGGCACCTCGGTCTTGCCGGGAAGCTGGCGCAGCAGCGCGCCGAAGGAGCGCTCGATGTCCTTCAGCTGCTGCTTGTAGACCTCGAGGTTGACCGCCTTGGCGTGCTTGGTCTTGAACTCCTGGCGCAGCGTCTGCTCCTCGGCCTGGCGCTGCTGCAGCTCGGGGCGCTGCTGGCTCCACACGAAGAAATAGATGAGTCCGATGGTCACCGCCACGAACGCCAGCACCACCGCGCCGGCGCGGAAGGCGAACGGCCAGCGCCCCGGATCGCGCGGATCGAGTGACCGCAGCTCTTCGAGCAGGTTCATTGCTGCACTCCCCCGCCGCCGAGGCTCGCCTTGCGGATCTTGCCCTTCGGCACCGCCGTCTTGCCCGGCTCTTCCTGGCCGCCCGTGGTCACCTCGTCCGCCGTCAGCGTGAAACTCGAGCCCGGGCCCTTGCCGGTCTGCACCACCTGGAGCTCGGGGTTGCGCAGCCACTCGGAGGCGTCGATGTTGCGCATGAAGGAGGAGACGCGCGTGCTCGACTGCGCGACGCCGTCGAACTTCAGGCGCTTGTTGGCGCCGGCGCTGACCTGCTGCACGCCGGTGAGATACACCCCGTCGGGCAGCGTCTTCACGATCTCGTCGAAGACATGCACGATGCCGGGACGCGAGCGCTGCAGCTTCTCGATGACCTCCATGCGGTCGATGAACCGCTTCTTCTCGGTCTCGAGGCTGTTGATCTCCTCGATCTGCTTGTCGAGCAGCTTGATCTGGGCACGCAGCGTCTGGTTGCGACGCTGCTGGCCGGCGACCGTCGAGTCGAACAGCAGATAGGCGGCGAAAGTGGTCACCATCGCCGCGAGCACCGCGACACCGAGCGCCACCAGGAACGCGAGCTTGCGCTCCTTGCGCTGCTCCTCACGCCAGGGAAGTAGGTTAATGCGTGGCATGTCAGTCAAAACTCCGCAGTGCAAGCCCGCACGCCGTCAGGAGCGCGGTGGCATCGCGTTGCACCGCCTGCGCCTTGGCGCGTGAGGACAACTTCATCTGGCCGAGCGGATCGCCCTTCTCGGCGGAGATGCCGACGCGGCTGGAGATGACCTCGGCCACGCCCGGAATGTTGGCGCAGCCGCCGCACACCAGGATCTTCTCCGGCTGCTCGCGCCCGGAGCCGGAGGCGAGATAGAACTGCAGCGAGCGGCTCACCTGCTGCGTCATGTCGTCGATGAAGGGATCGAGCACCTCGGACTGGTAGTTGCCGGGAAGCCCGCCTTCCTTCTTGGCACGCCCGGCCTCCTCCATGGCGAGGCCGTAGGTGCGCATGATCTCCTCGGTGAGCTGCTGCCCGCCGAAGGCGAAGTCGCGCGTGTAGACCACCTTGAGATTGCGCAGCACGCTGAAGGTGGTGCTGCTCGCGCCGAAGTCCACCACCGCAATGGTGCGGTCGATGCCGCCGTCGGGCATCTGATGCGTCATCAGCTTGCAGGCGTTCTCGAGCGCGAAAGCCTCGACGTCGACGATCTTGGCGGCGAGCCCCGCGGCCTTGACCGCCGCCTGGCGCTGCTCGACGTTCTCGGTGCGCGTCGCGACGAGCAACACGTCGTTCGACTCCGGATCCTTGTCGTTCGCGCCGAGCACCTCGAAGTCGTAGGAAACCTCGTCCATCGGGAAGGGGATGTACTGGTCGGCCTGCATCTCGACCTGTGCCTCGAGATCGCTGGCGCGCAGCGAGCGCGGCATCTGGATCACCTTGGTGATGGCGGCGTCGCCCGAGATCGCGATCGCAACCTCATCGCTCTTGGCGCCCGCGCGCTTGACCGCGCGGCGGATGGCTTCGCCCACCGCCTCGGCGTCCACGATCGCCTTCTCGTTGATGGCATTCTGGGGCGTAGGCTCGGCCGCGTAGGCCTCCACCCGGTACTGCCCGCCCGCCATGGCGAGCTCGATGAGCTTCACCGAGGAGGTGGTGATATCGAGACCGAGGAGCGGCCGGTATTTGCGCTGAAGAAGGAACATTTTTTATTTCCTTTTCAGGATTTTACGCCTGAAACTGACCGCCCTGTATAAATCCGGAGACACTATATATCAGCGCAAAGTTAAATTGAACGTGAGGGGCCTCACGGATCCGCGCAGCCGTCCGGGCGGGCGAATCCGAACCACCAAAGGCGTCACGCCCCGGTGTGCCGGGGTCCCGAGTCAACGAATGTCGCTGCGCCTTGTCCAAAGCGTTCTGTGAAGGGGACGGTGAAGCCTTCGGGACGGCGGGACCGGCGTCGCGCGGAGAGCGGCTGAACCGCATTTCGCCTGGCGACCGCATGGCCGCTCGCGGCGGAGTGCGTTAACGTTCGAGCCGGCAACCCCGCTGTCATAGGCACGTACGTCCCGTAGACCGGAGGCTTTGCGTCCCCACCTTTCGGTGAGTTTGCCCTGATGCGGCGGCTACTATGCATAGCGCCCCGAGCGAGCGCAAGGTGACAAAGTTGGTTTCTGTGAAATGGAATAAGTTTCGGATTATGACCATCGTCGCCGGCTGCGTGATGTTGGTCACATTTCTCGGCGCCTATGCGCTCGCCTGCAGTTACGTCTACCTGGTGCCGACGCTTCCCTCGACTGAGGCGATGCGCAACGCCGAGCTGCAGGTGCCACTGCGCGTCTTCACGCGCAGCGGCGAGCTGATCGCGCAGATCGGCGAGCAGCGGCGCATCCCGGTCACGTACGCCGAGATCCCCGAGCTCGTCAAGCACGCGTTCGTCGCCGCCGAGGACGAGCGCTTCTTCGAGCATCACGGCATCGATTACTTCGGCGTGATCCGCGCCGCGGTCGTCGACGTCATCTCCGGGCACAAGACCCAGGGCGCCAGCACCATCACCATGCAGGCGGCGCGCAACATGTTCCTGAGCCTCGACAAGACCGCGCGCCGCAAGCTCCAGGAGACCTTCGTCACCTACCGCATGGAGCACGAGTTCAGCAAGCAGGAGATCTTCGGTCTCTATCTCAACGTCATCTTCTTCGGGCAGCGCTCCTACGGCGTGGCAGCGGCCGCCGAGGCCTTCTTCGGCAAGACCCTCGACAAGCTCGACGTGGCCGAGGCGGCGACTCTCGCCGGCGTGCCGAAGGCGCCCTCGAGCTACAATCCGATCGTCAATCCCGAGATGGCGACCGCGCGGCGCGCCTACGTGCTGCGCCGCATGCGCGAGCTCGGCTACATCGACGCCGCCACCGCCGACGCCGCCAACAAGGAACCGATGCACGCCCGGGTGCATGCGCCGCTGTTCGACGTCGAGGCGCCCTATGTCGCCGAGATGGCGCGGCTCGAGCTCCGGCAGCGCTTCGGTGCGAGTGCCGAGACCGCCGGCTACAAGGTGTACACGACGCTCGACGGGCGGCTGCAGGCCGCCGCGGTGCGCGCGGTGCGCATCGGGCTCATCGAATACGACCGCCGCCACGGCTGGCGCGGGCCCGCCGGACACGTCGAGCTCACCGCAGGCGCCACACCCGACTACGACGACTTGGTGGACGAGTACGCCTCGATCGGCGATCTGTCGCCCGCGATCGTCGCCTCGGTCGAGGAGCGCGGCGTGCATGCCTACGTCAAGTCGGTCGGACCGGCGACGATCGACTGGGACGGACTGGCGTGGGCGCGCAAGGCGCTCGCCAACGAAACGGTCGGCCCGCCCCCGAGCCGGGCGGCACAGGTGCTGAAGAAGGGCGACGTCGTGTACGTGGTGGCGGACGAGGCCGGGCACGCGCAGCTGGCTCAGGTGCCCGAGGCGCAGAGCGCGCTCGTCGCGCTCGATCCGAACGACGGCAGCATCGTCGCCCTGGTCGGCGGCTTCGACTACTTCACCAACAAGTACAACCGCGTGATCCAGGCGCGGCGCCTGCCGGGCTCGGGCTTCAAGCCGTTCCTGTACTCCGCGGCGCTCGAGCAGGGCATCACCCCGGCGAGCGTCTTCCTCGATGCGCCGATCGTGCTCGAGGGCAACGGGGCCGAGGAGGCCTGGCGGCCGGAGAACGACTCCCGCCAGTTCGGCGGGCCGACTCGCCTGCGTGAGGCGCTGGTGCACTCGCGCAATCTCGTCTCGATTCGCGTACTGAAGGAAATCGGCGTCGACAACGCCATCAATTACGTGAGCCGCTTCGGCTTCGATCCCCGGACGATGCCGCACGACCTGACGCTGGCGCTCGGCACGCTGGACGTCACGCCGCTCGAGATGGCAGACGGCTACGCGGTGTTCGCCAACGGCGGCTACCGCGTGCAGCCCTACTTCATCGACCGCATCGAGGATGCGGCCGGTCAGGTGGTGTGGCGCGCGGCCCCGCGCATGGTGTGCCGGCAGTGCGATGCGGGTGCCGGTGCGGCGGCGCCGCCGGCCGGCGCCGCTGCCGTCAAGGTGGCAAACACGGCGGTGAATACCTTCCCGGGCGGCGATCCGCGCCAGGCCCCGGCAGCCGGCGAGACGGCCGACAGCACCCACGGCGAGCCCGGTGCGCTGGCGCCCGAGCAGGTCGCGCCGCGAGTCATCACGGCGCAGAACGCCTACCTGATGGCCGACATGATGTCGGACGTCATCCGCCACGGCACCGGCCGGCGGGCGCTGGCGCTCGGGCGCGAGGACATCGCCGGCAAGACCGGCACCACCAACAAGGCGATGGACACCTGGTTCAACGGCTTCACGGAGAACCTGGTCGCGACCGTCTGGGTGGGTTTCGACCAGGAGCGCCCGCTCGGGGAGAGCGAGGAGGGAGCGCGCACGGCGCTGCCGATATGGGTCTCCTTCATGCGCGAGGCGCTGCGTGGCGTGCCCGAGGAACGGCGCACCATGCCGGACGGACTCGTCAGCTTGCGCATCTCGCCGCAGACCGGGGAGCTGGTGAGCGCTGAGAACCCGACGGGCGTGACCGAGATCTTCATGGCGAACCACCTGCCGCAGAACGAGCCCGGCATGATGCAGAGCGCCGAGGGCCAGGCGAGCGGCGAGCCGATCTTCTGATCGATGCGCGCGCGGCGACATCCCACGCGCGGCGACAACCTGCGCCGCGCACTGGCGCAGGAGGCCGCGCGCATCATGGCCGAGCACGGCGTGCAGGATTTTCTCGTCGCCAAGCGCAAGGCGGCCGAGCGCCTCGGCGTGAGCGACGTCGCGGCGGTGCTGCCGAAGAACCGCGAGATCGAGGTCGCGCTGGCCGAATACCAGCGCCTCTTCGGCGGGGAGTCGCACCTCGAGACCTTGAGCGCACAGCGGCGCGCGGCGCTCGCCGCCATGCGTCGTTTGAGCGAGTTCGAGCCGCGCCTCGTCGGCGCGGTGCTCGCCGGCACCGCTACCCGGCATTCGGACGTGCAGCTGCATCTTTTCGCGGACCGCGCCGAGGCGGTGACGCTCAAGCTCATCGACGCCGGCATCCTCCACGAGGTAACCGAGCGGCGCGTGAAGCTCGACGCCGAGCGGGTGCGCGCCTTCCCCGGAGTGCGTTTCAGCGTGGACGATCATTCGATCGAGGTCACGGTCTTCCCCGCCGACGGCATCCGCCAGGCGCCGGTGAGCCCGGTCGATGGCCGCCCGATGCGGCGCGCCAACACCTTCGAGGTGGAAGCGCTGCTCGAGCTGGACTAGAGTCCCGCGGGTCGAGGGAGGTCAGCCATGAGCTTGTGGACAGTCATCGCGCCGCTGACTCGCGCCGCGCGAGCGTGTGGGGTGCTGCTTGCGGCGAGCGCCGCGGCCATCGCGGCGGATTCCCACGGAGCGCACTGGAGCTACTCGGGCGCGACCGGCCCCGAGCACTGGGCCGAGGAGGATCCGGCGTTCGCGACCTGCGGCACCGGCCACCATCAGTCGCCGATCGACATCGAGGCGGCGCAGCGCGATAAGTCGCTGGCGCCGATCGCGTTCGCTTACCGGCCGACGCCGCTCACGGTGACCGACACCGGGCATGGGTTCCAGGTGAACGCCGCAGCCGGCAGCGGCGGCATCACCGTCGGCGCTGACCACTACGAGCTCGTCCAGTTCCACTTCCACCGGCCGAGCGAGGAGCGGCTGCAGGGTCACCGCTACTCGATGGTGGCCCACCTGGTGCACCGCAATGACAAGGGCGAGCTCGCGGTCGTGGCGGTGCTCATCCACAAGGGCGCGGAGAACGCCTTCCTCAAGCCGGTGTTCGACAATTTCCCCGCCACGGGCACGGCGGAGAAATCCGTGGCTGGCGCGACAGTCGATCTCGGCGGCTTCCTCCCCGCGACGCGCGGCTACTTCACCTTCGACGGCTCGCTCACGACGCCGCCGTGCACCGAGCACGTGCGCTGGTTCGTGCTGAAGAGCGCGGTCGAGGCCTCGCCCGAGCAGATCGCGCGCTTCGCCGCGCGCTATCCGATGAATGCACGGCCGACGCAGCCGCTCAACGACCGCACCGTGGAGCAGACGGCCGACTAGCGGCGCTGCTTGATGTCGAGATACTCGCGCCGGGCGGGGCCGGTGTAGAGCTGTCGCGGGCGGCCGATGCGCATGCCGGGATCGGCGATCATCTCCTGCCAGTGCGCCACCCAGCCCACGGTCCGCGCGATCGCGAACATCACCGTGAACATCGAGCGCGGAATGCCGATCGCGCTGTAGATGACGCCGGAGTAGAAATCCACGTTCGGATAGAGCTTGCGCGAGAGGAAGTACTCGTCCTTGAGCGCGATCTCCTCGAGGCGCAGCGCCAGCTCGAACAGCGGGTTGTCGGTGCGGCCGAGCGCCGTCAGCACGCGATGGCACATCTCGCGGATGATCCGGGCGCGCGGGTCGAAGTTCTTGTAGACGCGATGGCCGAAGCCCATCAGCCGGAAATGGCTCGACTTGTCCTTCGCCATGGCGAGGTACTTCGGGATGTTGTCGACGCTGCCGATCTGCTCGAGCATCGCCAGCACCGCCTCATTGGCTCCGCCGTGCGCGGGCCCCCAGAGCGCGGACACGCCTGCCGAGATCGCCGCGTAGGGATTGGCGCCGGTGCTCCCGGCGAGCCGCACCGTCGAGGTGCTGGCGTTCTGCTCATGATCGGCGTGCAGCACGAACAGCAGGTCGAGCGCCTCGCAGGCCACCGGGTCGAGCCGGTACTGCTCGCACGGCACCGCGAACAGCATGTTGAGCACGTTGCTCGCGTAGTCGAGATCATTGCGCGGATAGATGAAGGGCTGCCCGACGGAGTGCTTGTGCGCTGCGGCGGCGATCGTCGGCAGCTTGGCGATGATGCGGTGGGAGAAGATCTCGCGATGGCGCGGGTTATGGATGTCCATCGTGTCGTGGTAGAAGGCCGACATCGAGGCGACCACGGCCGAGACCATCGCCATCGGGTGCGCGTTGTGATGGAAGCCGTTGAAGAAACGCAGCAGCGTTTCGTTCAGCATCGTGTGATAGCGGATGTTGCCGGTGAACTCCTCGAGCTGCTTCGCCGTCGGCAGCTCCCCGATCAGCAGCAGATACGCGACCTCCATGAACGTGGAGTGCTCGGCCAGCTGCTCGATCGGGTAGCCGCGGTAGAGCAGCACGCCGGCATCGCCGTCGATATAGGTGATGCGGCTCTCGGTCGCCGCGGTCGTCGCGAAGCCCGGATCGTAGGTAAAGACGTCCAGATCCTTGTGGAGCGAGGCGATGTCGAGCGCCGCGGGCCCGATCGTGCCGCTGCGGACCGGGAGCGCGGTGTTGCGCCCGCTCGCGGGATTGGTGAGTTCGAAGGTCTTCTCAGTCATGTGGCGCCGCGGCTTCCATGGCCAGCGCCCGCGCGCGCAAACGGCGCGCGGCGCGTGAATCAAGGCAGGTTTACATGGACCGCGCGCGACAATCAAGGCGCGCCGCCGCCGTTGTGAGGCGGCTCACCCGAAGGAGGGAGGTGCTGTCGAGGCCGGGGGCGCGCCTACTTGGGCGCGACGGCCGTGGCGTACTTCTTGCGGAACTTGTCGACACGCCCCGCGGTGTCGACGATCTTCTGCTTGCCCGTATAGAACGGATGGCAGTTCGAGCATACCTCGACCTGCAGATCGTGCCCGAGGGTGGAGCTCGTCTTGAACGTGTTGCCGCACGTGCAGGTGACGGTGATCTCCTTGTAGTCCGGATGGATGGCGGCTTTCATGGCGGCTCGCGAGATGTCCTGGGGCTCACGCTTTATGGGGCGGGAGCGGCTCGGGTTAAAGGGCGCGGGAGTTTAGCGGCAGTGCCGCGCCGCCTCAAGCAGGCCGCCTCCCACCCCCCTCGTTCCTTATCCACAGAAGCTGTGGACAAGTCTGTGGACGAGTGAGTCGTGCAGGCCGCGATTTCCGCACCAGATTGCATAATTGTTACCTTGATCAAATTTTGACCAGGCATTTTTGACGTGCTCTTTCAATGGCTTAGATCCATCATGTCCAGCGGCTTAGGCACTTTGCCGTGTAATTTGCTCATTCTCCGGCGGCGCTTTCGGCGCCTGTGAATAAAGGCCTGAGGCTGTCCCGCCCGCCTCCGGCGGGGGCAATTGACAAAGCGAAATTACCGGACATTTCCGGGCTTTCGGGCATGAAATCCACGAGCAGATCGTTGAGGAATCGGAGCCCGAGCTCGCTCGGCCGGTAGCCCGTGGCGGTGCGCTCGAGGAGTCCACGGGCCAGGAGCCGCGCGAGCGGCGCTGCGATGCTCGAGCTCGGAAGTCCGGTGCGCGCGACGAAGTCCTCCATGGAGAATCCCGCCGTGAGACGCAGCGCATTCAGCATGAACTCGAACGGCAGCTCCTCGGCGGGAACGGCACGGCGGGCGAGCTCGCCCGCGCCCGCGGCGAGGTAACGGCGCGGCTCGCGCGGCTGCACGGTGCGCACGATCTTGCCACCCTCAGGCAGGGTGAGCTTGCCGTGTGCCCCCGCGCCCACGCCCAGGTAATCGCCGAAGCTCCAGTAGTTCAGGTTGTGCCGGCACTGCTTCTCCGGGCGTGCATAAGCCGACACCTCGTAATGGCCGAAGCCTGCCGCCGCGAGGCGCGCCGCGCATGCCTCGAGCTGCGCCGCCGCCTCGTCCTCTTCCGGCAGCGGCGGCGGACGCGCGGCAAACACCGTGCCGGGCTCGAGCGTCAGCTGGTAGTGCGAAAGATGCGCGGGCGCGAGCGCCAGCGCCTCCTCGAGGTCGCGCAGCGCGCCGGCGCGGTCCTGCCCGGGAAGGGCGTACATGAGATCGAGGTTGAAATTGCTGAGCCCCGCGGCGTGCAGCTCCTCGGCCGCGCGGCGCGTCTCTCCGGGCGAGTGGACGCGCCCGAGCGCCGCCAGCGCCTCGGGCGCGAAGCTCTGTGCGCCGAGCGACACGCGCGTCACGCCCGCGGCCCGGTACTCGCGGAACGCGCCCCGCTCGACTGCCCCCGGGTTCGCTTCGAGGGTCACCTCGGCATCCGCGGCGAGGCTGAGGTGGCGGCGCGCCGCGCCCAGCACCCGCGCGATCGCCTCGGGCGCGAACAGGCTCGGCGTACCGCCGCCGAGGAACACGCTCACCACGGTCCGGCCGGCGACCTCGGGAGCCTGTCCCTCGAGGTCGCCCGCGAGCCGTGCCAGGTACGGCTCCGCCGCGAGCTTCCCCTGCAGCGTGTAGGAATTGAAGTCGCAGTACGGGCACTTGCGCACGCACCAGGGGAAGTGCACGTACAGAGAGAGCGGTGGAGTGGCGAGGGCGGACATATCGCAAGGATCAGTAGCGCCTGGCCTGCAGCCAGTGCTCGATCCCCATCTGCGTCAATACTGCGATCAGCAGCCCCCAGCCGAAGCTCATGAAGGTCCCGATGATGATGTACTCGGTCAGCTTGCGCTGCGTCGATTCCTTCACGTCGCCGAAACGCAGAATGGACTTGGCGGTGATCAGGAATCCCACGCCAGCCGGCTGGCCGATGAGGATGAGCATCATCACCAGAGCCCGCTCCAGGCAGCCGATGTAGGCACCACCTTTCTCGAGGCCGGGGATGTCATCACCTATCTGACGAGTGAAGGGCGCGGTCGCCTTGCGAATCACGATGGCACCCACCTGCAGACTCGCGATGGCACCGCTCACCAGGCAAAGTCCGAGGAGATAGTCGGTCTGCAGATCAGCTGGCAGCCGACCCCACCAGCCCTCGGGCACCGTGCGCGGGAACGCGATCGCCAGCCCGGCAATCACCGCGAGATGAACCAGCTGATCGAGAGTGAAGCTGCGCAGCGAGTCCTTCAGGACGAATACCTTGATCGCATCCATGACGGCGTGTGTCGTTACGAGTATCGCCAGCAGCACAACCGGCGCGCTGCCGAGCGTCAGGATCGCGACGGCGCCTACCAGCGCGATATGCAAGCCGAGCACGCCAGGGTTCCTTTTCCGCTCGATCATCCACGTCGGCTGGAGGGGGAAGTCCGCGATCAGATGCGCGGTCAGCAGCGCGAGAAAGGTCTGCACCGTACTCCCCTGGTGGTGTGGTCAGGTTAAAGAGCCTGTCCTCGACAGGACGCGGAATATAGCTTGTCAATCGCCGCCCGGCGGGCCGCGGCGCGGGACAACGCTCGGCCAATCCGTCCTTTCGAAGGCCCGAATGGCCTCCAGCAAGGTGCGCCAGCCCGCCCCGGCCAGTGACTCGGACACCGTCTGCTTCGACACCGGTGGGCGGAGCGACCTTGCGATCCTCTCATGAGTCAGCTTGTCCGACAGCAACGCCAGGCTGACGATCTCGGCCTGTCGGCGCGTCCAGTGCCGTATCAGGCCGCTGCAAAGATGCAGCACCGCCGGGAACCACCCCGCCAGAGGGCCGGCGCGCTCGGGCAAGGCGCCAGTGAGATCAAAATAACCAGTCATTTCATCGAGCGCGTGTCCAGACAGCGTGAAGGCCTCCCCGGTGGACAGAGACACGTGCGCCCGGTCGATCACATCGACGCCACCGACACCGATTGATATGCGCGTCTCGACGCCGATCTCCGCGCTGAGCAGCGCCCGAATATGAAGGGCGGTCCGCAGCGACCGCTTGGGCTCCATCAGCAGCTGCCAGGCATCCCCGCGAAAGAACTCCGGCATTCCGTAGATCGCGGGCCGCAACCTGGGGTGAAACCGCTGGCCTTCCTTGAGTATCACGGCACGGGCACGAGCGAGTCGCTCCGGCGACAACCTGCTCGAGCCGATGATGTCGCCGGTCAGTACAGCAAAGACGCCGGCGGAGGAGCGCCGCGAGGCTTTCACCGTGGGGTACCGAGACAAGATATTTACCCTGTCTGGTATAGGACAAGCATTTATGCCTGTCAACTCCCTGCCTTCGGCTCCGAGCGGCGATCTGTCGCCGCCGCCCGGCAGGGCATCGCAGCGCATGCCGATTTTCTACTCGATTAATCGATCATTATGCTCATTAATATCGATTTAAGATTCGTAAGCGCTTGCCATTGTCATTTCGAACCAGTAGATTCAATTCGATTAATCGAGCTTTAACGTACTCACGCATGATTAAACGAGCATGAAGGTGACGCAATCGGCTTTGCTGAACGAAAGCCAGGCCGCCGAGGCCAGGAAGCTCGGGGCGGCGCTCGCGCGTTTGCGAATCGCCCGCGGCATCAAACAGGAGCAGGCCGCACTGCGTGCCGGACTGTCCCGAAACACCGCGTATCGCCTCGAGAAGGGCGATCCCGGAATCGCGATGGGTCAGATCCTGCGCTATCTCGATGCCGTCGTGCCGGGCAAGACGTTGCTGGAGCTTCTGTCTGAGACCGATCCGGCACTGGCCGCTCTCGCTGCCAGAGAGCAGCGGCGCCGGGTGCGGGAGCTGTCCAAGCGCGAGCTGGACGAGATCGACTTCTGAGCTCATGAGCGCGATGGAACAGAAACTGTTCGTCTTCGCCTGCCTCGACACGGAGTGGCTGCCCTGCGGCCAGCTCACGCTGAGCGAGGAGGGACCGAAGCTTCTGGCATCGACGTTCGCGTACGGACTGCGCTATGTGCAGCGTCCCGGCGCTCTTGAAGTGGATCCCGTGAGCCTCAGCCTCCGGGACCGGCTCGGGGTGCGCGGGAAAGCTCTCTTCCCACCCAACAATCTGCCGACGTTCGGTGGAATCCGCGATGCCGCCCCCGATGCCTGGGGCCGGCGGGTGATCGAGTCCCGCCTGAAAGTACCCGCCAACAGCCTGCCGGAGTCAGCCTACCTGGTGCATGCGGGCAGCCAGCGCGTCGGTGCGCTCGACATTCGCTCTTCCCGGGACTCCTCCGCCACGCCGGGCTTTGGCACCTGGAACAACCTCGAGTACCTGATGGATGCGGCCCAACGCATCGATGAGGGCTTGCCCGTTCCCGCCCCCCTCGAGGAGATCTTCGCCGAGGGCAGCGCGCTCGGCGGCGCAAGGCCCAAGGCAACGGTTCGCGATGACGAGCGGATGCTGTGGCTCGCGAAATTCCCGAGCCGCAAAGATGCGCTGGCGGTACCCGTCGTGGAGACGGCGACCTTGCGCCTGGCGGCCACCGCCGGTCTCACCGTGCCTCAGGTGAGGCTGGTGCGGCTGGGTTCCCGGACGGTCATGCTCATCCGCCGCTTCGACCGCTATTGGGCGAAGGCAGGTCAGGATGCGCCGCTGCCGGATGATCTGTGGGCCACGGCTCCGGCGTACGGACTGGCGGAGAAGCGTCTCGGCTTTGTCAGCGCTCTTACGCTGCTCGCGTGCGACGAGATGGACTCACCGAACAAGTCCTACGGAGATCTGGCCCAGGCGGTACGACGCTACTGCCACCCGAGCGTGATACGGGAGAACAATCGCGAGCTCTTCGAGCGGCTCGTCTTCAACATTCTCGTCAACAACGACGATGATCATCTGCGCAATCACGGCTTCGTCTGGGACCTGCGCCTGCCCGGATGGCGCCTGAGTCCGCTCTACGACGTCCTGCCGCGGGCAAGTCTCTCGCCCGAGCGGCGGCTGCACCTGGGCGTCGGGCCGCAGGGACGGACCGCAACCCTCGACAACGCCTTTGCCGGCCGCGAGATGTTCACGCTGTCCGCGGAGACCGCCGCCGAGAGCATCGCCCGGATCTGGGGGGTCGTGCGCGAATGGAGGGTGTATTTCGAGGAGTACCAGGTACCTTCCGAGCAAATCGAGAAGGTCGCGCCGGCGTTTCGCCACATCGACGATCTCTCGACACCGGCGCTGCGCAAGCTGATCCCCTGAGAATCGAGCGCGCGCGATCAGGACGCTATTCGGCGTTCTGCACCTGCTCGCGCATCTGCTCGATCACCACCTTCATGTCGACCGCGCTGCGCGTCGTCTCGAGGTCCTGCGACTTCGACGACAGAGTGTTGGCCTCGCGATTGAGCTCCTGCATGAGAAAGTCGAGCCGGCGACCGGCCGGCTCGCCGCCGCCGATGACGCGCCGCACCTCGGCGACGTGACCGGTGAGGCGCTCGAGCTCCTCGTCGACGTCGAGCCGCTGCAGCAGCAGCGCGAGCTCCTGCTCGACGCGCTCGTGGTCGACGCCGGCCGTCAGCTCGGCGAGCCGCTCGGCGAGCCGCACGCGGGCGCGCGACTGGACCTCTGGCAGGCGCGCACGCACGGCGCCGATGAGGCCCTCCAGCGCCGTGCAGCGCTGCTCGAGCAGCTCGCGCAGCCGCTGTCCCTCACGGGCGCGTGCCGCGCCGAGCTCCTCCAGGGTGGCGGCGAACAGCGTAGCGGCGGCCGCGAGCAAGGGCTCCGTGCCCATCGCATCCTCGCGCAGCACGCCGGGCCAGCGCAGCACGTCGAGCACGTTCATGGTCGCCGGACCCGGCATCGCGCGCGCCACCGTCTGCGCCGCGGCCAGCAAGCGCTCGAGTGCGAGGCGATCGACCTCGAGCACCACCCCGGCGCCGGTGGGACGCCGGTAGCTCATGGTGCAGTCGACCTTGCCGCGCCGGACCTTCTGCACGAGCCGCGTGCGCAGCTCGCTCTCGGCCGAGCGCAGCTCGTCCGGCAGGCGGAACCCCGCCTCCAGGAAGCGGTGATTCACGCTGCGCAGCTCGCACACCAGCGTGCCCCACTCTCCGGTGGCTTCACGGCGCGCGAAGCCGGTCATGCTCGCGATCATGCTGGCGAGGGTGATATAAAAGTGCCGGCAAGTCTAACAAATGCGATGGAAACCTCTTGCGGGTCGAATACGCCGACATCAGCCTGCTGGGCGGGCGCGAGGAGAATCAGGATCGGGTGAGCGCCGCGGTGGCGGAGCACGCCGCGCTCCTGGTCGCGGTGGACGGCATGGGCGGGCATGCGCACGGCGCGCGCGCCGCGCAAGTCACCCAGCAGGTGATCACGGAAGCCTTCTGGCACTCGCCCCAGCCGCTGTTTGATCCGCTCGGGTTCCTGCACCTGACGCTCGGGCGCGCGCACGAGGAGGTCGTCAAGCTCGGCACGCAGCTGCCGCTCGAGCAGCGGCCGCGCGCCACCTGCGCCGTGTGCCTCATCCAGCAGCACGCCAGCTGGTGGGCACACGTCGGCGACAGCCGGGTGTACCAGGTGCGGCGCGGCGAGCTCGTCGCGCGCAGCCGCGACCACAGCCACGTGGAGCTGCTGCTGCGCGAGGGGCTGATCAACGCCGACCAGGCGCAGACCCATCCGATGCGCAACTTCGTCGAATGCTGCCTGGGCGGCGACCCCATCCTTCCCGACATGACGCTCAGCCGGCGCCGGCCCATGGAGCCGGGCGATCTGCTGCTGGTGTGCACCGACGGCTTCTGGGGGCCGCTCAAGGACCCGGAAGTCACCGGCAGTCTCACCGGCAGCGGGCAGCTGCGCGAGCAGCTGCTCGAGCTCGGTACGCGCGCCGTCCGGCGCGCAGGGCCCGGGAGCGACAACACCTCGGCGGCGGCGCTGCGCTGGCTGGGCGAGTAGATCATGGCGAGACCCTCGGGACGCGCGCCCGATGAGCTGCGGCCGGTGCGCTTCACGCGCGCCCACGGCAAGCACGCCGAGGGCGCGGTGCTCATCGAGTTCGGCGACACGCAGGTGCTGTGCACGGCGAGCGTCGAGGAGACGGTGCCGCAGTTCCTGCGCGGCAAGGCCCAGGGCTGGATCACCGCCGAGTACGGCATGGTGCCGCGCGCCACCCACACCCGAACCGCACGCGAGGCGGCGCGCGGCAGGCAGAGCGGCCGCACCCAGGAGATCCAGCGCCTCATCGGCCGCTCGCTGCGCGCGGTCGCGGACCTGCGCGCGCTCGGCGAGCGCACCATCACGCTCGACTGCGACGTGCTGCAGGCCGACGGCGGCACCCGCACCGCGGCGATCACCGGCGCCTACGTGGCGCTCGCGGAGGCCTGCGAGACCCTCGCGCGGCGGCGCCTGATCGCCGCGAGCCCGCTGCACGGCCAGGTGGCGGCAGTCTCGGTCGGCATCGTCGGCGGCGTGCCGGTTCTCGACCTCGACTACGTGGAGGACTCGCAGGCCGAGACCGACATGAACGTGGTGATGAACAATGGCGGCGCCTTCATCGAGATCCAGGGCACCGCCGAGGGCCACGCCTTCCGCCGCCACGAGCTCGACGCGCTGTTGAATCTCGCCGTCGCCGGCATCGGCGAGCTGCTGGCGCTGCAGGCGCAGGCGCTCAACGCGCCGTGAAGCGCGCGGTCGTCGCGAGCGCCAATCCCGGCAAGCTGCGCGAGCTCACGGCGCTGCTCGCGCCCGCGGGAATCGCGCTCGTGTCCCAGAGCGCCCTCGGCATCCAGGCGGTGCCCGAGACCGGCACGACCTTCCTCGAGAACGCGCTCCTCAAGGCGCGCCACGCGGCGCGCGCCGCGCAGCTTGCGGCGCTCGCCGATGATTCCGGGATCGAGGTCGATGCGCTCGGCGGGCGCCCCGGCGTCCACTCCGCGCGCTTCGCCGGTGAGGGTGCAAGCGATGCGGCGAACCTCGCGCGTCTCCTCGCCGAGCTCGCCGGCGTCCCCGAGGCGCGCCGCACCGCGCGCTACCGCTGCGTGGTGGTGTGGGTACGCACCGCCGACGACCCCGCGCCGCTCACGGGTGAGGGAACCTGGGAAGGCCGCATCGCGCTCGAGCCCCGCGGCCGCGGCGGCTTCGGCTACGACCCGGTGTTCATCCCCGCGGGCGAGCAACGCACCGCCGCCGAGCTCTGCGTCGAGGAGAAGAACCGAGTGAGCCACCGCGCGCAGGCACTGCGCGCGCTCGTCGCGGCGCTTAAGTCCGGCGGCGTATATTCGCGCCCATGAAGCGCGGCAGGCTCTACGTCATCTCGGCGCCCTCGGGCGCCGGCAAGACCTCGCTGGTGAAAGCGCTGCTCTCGAGCGAGCCTGAGCTGCGCCTGTCGATCTCCCACACCACCCGCACGCGCCGTCCAACCGAGGTGGAGGGACGCGAGTACCACTTCGTGTCGAAGGGAGAGTTCGACGAGCGGGTGAGGCGCGGCGAGTTCCTCGAGCACGCGCAGGTGTTCGACAACCACTACGGCACCTCGCGCGGCTTCGTCGACTCGCAGCTCGCCCGGGGCCACGACGTGCTGCTCGAGATCGACTGGCAGGGCGCGCGGCAGGTACGCCGCGCGATGCCCGACTGCGTCAGCATCTTCGTGCTGCCGCCAGCGCGCACGAGCCTCGCCGAACGGCTCGCGCGGCGCGCGACCGACACCGCCGAGGTGATCCGCCGGCGCTTGAGCGACGCCGCCGGCGACATGTCTCACTACCAGGAGTTCGACTACGTGGTCGTCAACGACGACTTCGACACGGCGGTCGCGGACCTGCAGCGCATCATCGAGGGCCGGGGCGAGGATCTTCACAGCGGCCGGGCCTCACTCGAGCCGCTGCTGAAGGAGCTGCTCGCCCCCGCCTGAAACGGGCAGCGGCGCCCGGGGGCACGCGCCCGGCGGCTCGGGACTGACGCACCGCGAGCTACGCGGCCCGACTGGCCCGAATGGGCACTTTTCGCTTATAGTTAAAGGCCCTGCGCAGCCCGCGCACGGTGTACTCACTCAGCTCGAGCGACCCATGGCCCGAATTACCGTAGAAGACTGTCTGCACAACGTCGACAACCTGTTCCAGCTCGTGCTGCTGGCGGCGCAGCGCGCCCGCCGGCTCGCCAACGGCGCGGAGGCGACCGTCCCGCTCGAGAACGACAAGGCGACCGTGGTCGCGCTGCGCGAGATCGCCGCCGGCAATATCACCGCGGAGATGCTGCGTGAGCCCGAGCCGGCGCCCGAGCCCGCCGTGCCGGACGCGGATAATCAGTCCTCTTTCCGCGCGCCGCAGTTCGGCCTCGGAGACTGACGACAGCGCGGGACTTATGGACTATGCGTCTTCGCTCCGCGGACTCCTGCCCGGCGGAAGACGCACCCCGGGACTGAAGGAGCTGCTCGCGACCGCGGGCGGGTACCTTGCGCCCGAGCAGGTCGGACGCATCCGCGAGGCGGCCGAATTCGGCGCCTCCGCTCACCAGGGACAGAAGCGCCTCTCCGGCGAGCCCTACATCGCCCACCCGGTGGCGGCCGCCGCCATCCTCGCCGACCTGCACCTCGACACCGACACCATCGTCGCGGCGATCCTCCACGACGTCATCGAGGACACGCCGACCCCCAAGGATCAGCTGGCGGCACGCTTCGGCGCCGACGTCGCCGAGCTGGTCGACGGCGTCACCAAGCTCGACCAGATCAAGTTCAAGAGCCGCGAGGAGGCGCAGGCGGAGTCGTTCCGCAAGATGCTGCTCGCGATGGTGCGCGACCTGCGCGTCATCCTGGTGAAGCTCGCCGACCGCACCCATAACATGCGCACCATCGAGGCCATGGCGCCGGCGCGGCGGCGCGCCGTCGCGCGCGAGACGCTCGAGATCTACGCGCCGATCGCCGAGCGACTCGGCCTCTACAACATGAAGCTCGAGCTCGAGGACCTGGGCTTCAAGGCGCTCTACCCGCGCCGCTACCAGGTGCTGGAGCGCACGCTGCGCCGCGCCCGCGGCAACCAGAAGGAGTTCCTGAAGAAGATCGACCAGCAGCTCAAGGCCGCGCTCCTCAAGAACGACATCCCCGGCCAGGTCGAGACGCGCGAGAAGCACCTCTACAGCATCTATAAGAAGATGCAGCGCAAGCGCTCGCTGCTCAACGAGATCGTCGACGTGTACGGCATCCGCATCATCGTCGACAAGCCCGATACCTGCTACCGGGCGCTCGGCGTCGTGCACTCGGTGTTCAAGCCCATGCCCGGCCGCTTCAAGGACTACATCGCGATCCCGCGGGTGAACGGCTACCAGTCGCTGCACACGACGCTGTTCGGGCCCAATGGGGTGCCGATCGAGGTGCAGCTGCGCACCGCCGACATGCACCGCGTCGCCGAGTCCGGCATCGCGGCGCACTGGAAGTACAAGGCCGGCGACTCTTCGGACGCCGCCCAGCAGGACCGCACGCGCGAGTGGCTCTCGAACCTGGTATCGCTGCAGGAGGCCGGCTCCTCCGAGGAGTTCCTCGAGAGCGTCAAGGTCGACCTGTTTCCCGACAAGGTGTACGTGTTCACCCCCAAGGGGCAGATCCTGCGCCTGCCCTCGGGTGCCACCGTGGTGGACTTCGCCTACAGCGTGCATACGGACATCGGCAACCGCTGCGTCGCCGCCAAGGTCGACCGGCGCCTGACGCCGCTGCGCACCGTGCTGCGCAACGGCTAGACGGTCGAGATCATCACCGCCAAGGGCGCGACCCCCAACCCCTCGTGGGTCAACTTCGTCGTGACCGCCAAGGCGCGCAGCGCCATCCGCCATTACCTCAAGGGACTGCGGCGCACCGAGGCGATCGCGCTCGGCTCGCGCCTGCTCTCGCAGGCGCTGCGCGAGTTTGGGCTGGCGCTCGAGGACGTGAAGCCCGAGGTGCAGCGGGCCGCGCTCGGCGAGCTCGGCATGAAGGACCTGGACGAGCTCTACGAGAAGATCGGGCTCGGCGAGCGCCTCGCGCCGCTGGCGGCGCGGCGGCTGCTCCCCGGGGCACCGGCGGGCGAGGGCAAGGCGACCCCGGCGCCGCTGGCGATCGCCGGCACCGAGGGGCTGCTCGTGACCTACGCGCGCTGCTGTTTCCCGATTCCCTACGACCCGATCTTCGCCTTCCTCTCCACGGGGCGCGGCGTGGTGATCCATCGCGAGAACTGCGTCAACGTCGAGGACTACCGCAAGCACCCGGAGAACTGGCTGCCGGTGAGCTGGCAGAGCGCGCCCGACCGCCTGTTCTCCTCCGAGATCCGCGTGCACGTCGTCAACCGCACCGGCGTGCTGGCGGCGGTTGCCGCCGCCATCGCCAGCACCGAGACCAACATCGACCACGTGTCGATCGACGAGCAGGACGTCGACGCCGCGGTCCTGACCTTCGAGCTGCGGGTGCGCGATCGCCGACAGCTCGCGCGCCTGGTGCGGGTGATCCGCCGCATGCCGGACGTCACCCGCGTCACGCGCACCATCGCCGCGCGCGCCCGCGACGAGCACGGCCCGGAGAGCGAGGGCGAGAGCGATGCGAGCGGATGATGGGCGGCGCACGCGCAAGCTTCCACCCACGAGACTGCCGAGGAGATGAGCCGATGAGCCGTCAGAGCATTCACACCGACCGTGCGCCGCAGGCGATCGGCCCCTACTCCCAGGCCGTGCGCGCCGGCGACACGGTGTACCTCTCGGGCCAGGTACCGTTCGACCCCGCCACCATGCAGCTCGTGACCGGCGACATCGAGACCCAGGCGCGCCGCGTGTTCGAGAACCTCAAGGCCGTGGCCGAGGCCGCCGGCGGCTCGCTCGCCCACGCGGTGAAGCTCACCATCTTCCTCACGGACCTCGCGAATTTCGCCAAGGTCAACGAGGTCATGGCGAGCTACTTCGCCAAGCCCTACCCGGCGCGCTCCACGATCGGGGTGGCGCAGCTGCCGCGCGGCGCGCAGATCGAGATCGAGTGCGTGCTGCACCTCGGCTGACGCCCGCGGCGGCGCGCGCGCCGGGAGCGAGCGTCGCGCCCGGCGGGCCTGACGCCGTGGCTGCGGCGGACGCCGGCAGCCGCCCGGTCACGACTCTGCGCGGCGTGGGCGCGGCGCTCGCCGCGCGCCTCGCCCGCCTCGGTGTCACGAGCGTCGCGGATCTGCTGTTCCTGCTGCCGCTGCGGTACGAGGATCGCACCCGGGTCATCGCCGTCGGCGCGCTGACTCCCGGTGTGCGTGCCACGGTGGAGGGCGAGGTTCAGCTCACCGAGGTGGCATACCGCAGGCGGCGGCAGCTGCTCACGCGGATCTCCGACGGCTCGGGCTTCCTCACGCTGCGTTTTTTCTATTTCTCCGGCAGCCAGCAGCAGGGCCTCGCGCGCGGCACGCGCCTGCGAGCTTTTGGCGAGGTGCGCCGCGGGCCGCTCGGGCTCGAGATGGTGCACCCGGAGTATCGCCGCCTGGGCGCCGAGCCCACGCCGCTCGAGGAGACTCTCACACCGATCTACCCGCTGACCGAGGGAGTGCCGCAGGGACGGCTGCGCGCGCTCATCGCCCAGGCACTCGACGAGGTCGCCCGCTCGGGCCTCGCCGACCTGATCCCGCCGCGCGCCGGGCTCCCGGGCGGCCTGCCGACGCTCACGGAGGCACTCGCCTATCTGCATCGGCCGCCGCGCGAAGCCGAGCTCACGGTGCTCGCCGCCGGCCGTCACCCGGCGCAGCGGCGTCTCGCGTTCGAGGAGCTGCTCGCACACACCCTGGCGCTGCGCTCGCGCAAGCGCGCGCTGAAGAGCGACCGGGCCTTCGGGCTCGACGACCGCCCGGGCCTGGCGCGCCGTCTGATCGCCGCGCTGCCCTTTGCGCTCACGCGGGCCCAGGCACGCGCCCTCGCCGAGGTCGAGGGCGATCTCGTCACCGGCGTGCCGATGGTGCGCCTGCTGCAGGGCGACGTGGGCTGCGGCAAGACCGTGATCGCGGCGGCGGCGGCGGCGCGCGCCGCGGGCACCGCCAAGCAGGCGGCGCTCATGGCGCCCACCGAGCTGCTCGCCGAGCAGCACTGGCGCAATTTTCAGGACTGGTTCCGTCCGCTCGGGCTTCCCGTCGCGCTGCTCTCCGGCACGCAGCCGGCCCGCACGCGCCGCAGCGCGCTCGAGGGCCTCGCCTCCGGGGAGATCCGCGTCGTCGTCGGCACGCACGCGCTCTTTCAGGAGGGGATCGGCTTCGCCGAGCTCGCCCTCGTCATCGTCGATGAGCAGCATCGCTTCGGCGTACAGCAGCGCCTCAGGCTCGCGGAGAAGGGCCAGGGGTCGGGCCGCCTGCCGCACCAGCTGATCATGACCGCGACGCCGATACCGCGCACGCTCGCCATGACCGCCTATGCGGACCTCGACATCTCGGTGATCGACGAGCTGCCCCCCGGGCGCACCCCGGTCAAGACCGTGGTGCTGCCCGAGGAGCGGCGCGCCGAAGTGGTGGCGCGCATCGTCGGCGCCTGCCGCGCCGGACGCCAGGTCTATTGGGTGTGCCCGCTGATCGACGAGTCCGACGAGCTGCGCGCCCAGGCGGCGGAGGAGACGGCGGCGGCGCTCGCCGAGGCGCTGCCCGGAGTGCGCGTCGGGCTCGTGCACGGGCGCATGCCGCCCACCGCCAGGGATCAGGCGATGCTGGCGTTCAAGTCGGGCAGGATCCAGCTGCTGGTCGCGACGACCGTCATCGAGGTGGGCGTGGACGTCGCGAACGCCACCCTCATGGTCATCGAGAACGCCGAGCGCATGGGGCTCGCGCAGCTGCATCAGCTGCGCGGGCGCGTGGGCCGCGGGGCCGAGGCGAGCACCTGCGTGCTGCTCTACCGCGCGCCGCTGTCGGAGCCGGCGCGCGCGCGGCTCAAGGCCATCCGCGCCACGACCGATGGCTTCGAGATCGCCCGGCACGACCTCGAGCTGCGCGGACCCGGCGAGCTCCTCGGGACGCGCCAGACCGGGCTCGCGCAGCTGCGCGTCGCGGAGCTGATGCGCGATGCGGACCTGCTGCCGCGGGTGCAGGCGGCCGCGGAGCTGCTCGAGTCGAGCCCCGACAGAGTGCGCGCGCTCACCGGGCGCTGGATCGGCTCTGACGAGCGCTACGGGCGCGTCGGCTAAGATACCCGCACAGATGTCCGCTGCCGCACCCGAGCTCCCCGCAACGCCGCCGGCACCCGAGCTCCCCGCAACGCCGCCGGCACCCCAGGCTCCGCACGTTGCCGAGGCACCCGCTTCAACGCCGGGCTTTCCCGGCTCACCGGCTGCGGCGCCTGGATTTCCCGAGGCCCCGTTCTCGTGGCGTCTCGGCCGGCGCCTCACCCAGTACACGCGTCTCATGCGGCTCGATCGCCCAGTGGGCACGTGGCTGCTCCTGTGGCCGTCGCTGTGGGCGCTGTGGATCGCGGGCGCGGGGAAACCCAAGCCGAAGGTGCTGATCGTGTTCGTGCTCGGAGTGGTCGTGATGCGCGCCGCCGGCTGCGTCATCAACGATTTCGCCGACCGCGACATCGACCCCTACGTGCGGCGCACGCGCGACCGGCCGCTCGCCGCGCGGCTGGTGTCGCCGGCCGAGGCGCTCATTCTGTTCACCCTGTTGATCGCCGCCGCGCTCTATCTCGTGACCCGGCTCGATGAGTTCACCGTGAAGCTCGCCTGCATCGGCGCGCTCCTCACGATCTCCTACCCCTTCGTCAAGCGCGTCTTCCCCATGCCGCAGCTCTACCTCGGCATCTCCTTCGGCGGCTGGGCCGTGCCGATGGCGTTCGCGGCGCAGATCGGTACGTTGCCGCGGGTCGCCTGGGTGCTGTACATCGCCGCGGTGATCTGGGCGGCCATGTACGACACGATCTACGCCATGATCGACCGCGAGGACGACATCAGGATCGGAGTGAAATCGAGCGCGATCCTGTTCGCCGACATGGACAAGCTCCTGATCGGCGTGATGCAGGCGATGATGCTGTACGCGCTCTACCTGGTGGGCGACGACATGCACTTCGGCCGCTGGTTCCACGGCGGCGTGCTGGCCGCCGCGGCGCTGTTCCTGTGGCAGCAATGGCTCATCCGCAGGCGCGATCCGGCCGGGTGTCTGCGCGCCTTCGTCAACAACCAGTACGTCGGGCTCGCGATCTTCGTCGGCATCCTGCTGCAGTACGTCTACAAGAGCTGAAAGGCACCACCGTGCCCCTGAAGAACCAGCCATTCCCCGCGCGCCTCGGCTTTGCGCTCCGCGGCCTCGCCCACGCGCTGCGCAGCGAGCGCAGCGTGCAGGTGCAGGCCGCGGTCTTCGCCGCCGTGCTGCTGGCGCTCATCCGGCTGCGCCCGTCGCCGGGATGGTGGGCGCTCGTCGGGCTCGCGAGCGCCGGGGTGATCGCGGCGGAGCTCCTCAACACCGCGATCGAGGAGCTCGCCGATCATCTGCACCCCGAGCTCCATCCGCGCATCCGCCTGGTAAAGGACTGCGCCGCCGCGGGCGTGCTCATCGCCGTGCTGGGCGCGCTCGGCGTGGCGCTCGCGCTCGCGGTGGAAATCCTGCGCCCGCGGCTTTGAGGCGCCCGCGGCGCGACTCTCGCGGGCTGCGCCCGCGGCTGCGCGATTGTCGACTTCCGGCCGCGCATTGCGTTGACATGGAACGCCGCCCTCGGGCATGGTCGGCCCATGACTCACGCGCCCCACGAGCCGATCCGTCACGACTGGACGCTGGATGAGGTCGAGGCGCTCTACGCGCTGCCGTTCATGGACCTCATGTTCCGCGCGCAGCGCGTGCACCGCGCCTGGCACGACCCGAACACGGTCCAGCTCTCGACGCTCCTTTCCATCAAGACCGGCGCCTGCCCCGAGGACTGCGCCTACTGCCCGCAGAGCGTCCATTACCAGACCGGACTCACGCGCACGGCGCTGCTCGAGGTCGCTGTGGTGCGCGAGTGCGCCGAGCGCGCGCGCGCGGCCGGCGCGACCCGCTTCTGCATGGGCGCCGGCTGGCGGTCACCCACGGCCCGCGACCTCGCGATCGTCGCCGCGATGATCCGCGAGGTGCGCGCCCTCGGCCTCGAGACCTGCGCGACGCTCGGCATGCTCACCGCCGGGCAGGCCGCGGAGCTCCGGGCGGCGGGCCTCGACTACTACAACCACAACCTCGACACCTCGGCGGAGTTCTACGGCGAGATCATCACCACGCGCACCTACCAGGACCGGCTCGACACGCTGGCGGCGGTGCGCACGGCTGGCATCCACGTCTGCTGCGGCGGCATCGTCGGCATGGGCGAGTCGGTCACGGACCGCGCACGGCTGCTGCGCACGCTCGCCAATCTCCCGGAGCATCCGGGCAGCGTGCCCATCAACCGCCTGGTCAAGGTGCCCGGCACCCCGCTCGCCGACGTTGCGGAGGTCGATGCGTTCGATTTCGTGCGCACGATCGCCGTGGCGCGCATCCTGATGCCGCGCGCGCACGTGCGGCTCTCCGCCGGACGCGAGGCGATGTCGGATGAGCTGCAGGCGCTGTGTCTGCTCGCCGGGGCGAACTCCATCTTCTATGGCGAGCGGCTCCTCACCACGGGCAATCCCGACGTCGAGCGCGACCGACGCCTGTTCGAGCGGCTCAAGCTGAGCGCCGAAGAGGCCGCGCGCGGGGCGGACGCGCCGGCGGCCGCGGCCGACACGCGCGGCACCCAGGGCGGCTCGCCCACTCGCCATGAAGCGAGCCGCGCACGCGCTTGAGGGCGCGCTGGCGCGGCTCGAGGCCGCGCACCTCAGGCGCCGCCGCATCACCGTCGAGGGCTTCGCGGAAGCCGACGGCCGCGCCCGGGTGGTGGTCGGCGGCCGTACTCTCGTCGACTTCAGCAGCAACGACTACCTTGGGCTCGCCCGCCACCCCGCGCTCGCCGCGGCGATGGCCGCGTGCGCCGGCGCCGCAGGAGCCGGCAGCGCCGCCTCGCATCTGGTCACCGGGCACGGCACGGAGCACGAGCGCCTCGAGGAGGAGCTCGCGGCCTTCACGCGCCGCGAGCGCGCGCTGCTCTTCTCCAGCGGCTACCTGGCCAATCTCGCCGTCATGAGCGCGCTCGCCGGTCGGGGCGAGCGCATCCTTCTCGATCGGCTGAGCCACGCCTCGCTCATCGACGGCGCGCAGCTGGCGGCCGCGGAGCTGAAGCGCTACCAGCACGGCGATGCGGCGGCCGCGGGCCGGGCGCTCGATGAGGACCCGGCGCGCACCGCGCTCCTCGGCACCGACGGAGTCTTCAGCATGGACGGCGATCTCGCCCCGCTCGCGGCGCTCGCGCGCCTGGCGCGCCGCGCCGACGCCTGGCTCGTGGTCGACGATGCGCACGGCCTCGGGGTCATCGGCGCGAGCGGGCGCGGTACGCTCGAGGAGTGCGGGGTGAGCGGCGCGGAGGTGCCGGTGCTCGTCGGCACGCTCGGCAAGGCCTTCGGCTGCTGCGGCGCCTTCGTCGCCGGAGAGGCCGCCCTCATCGAGTACCTCATCCAGAAAGCGCGCTCCTATATCTACACGACCGCGCTGCCGCAGCCGGTCGCGGCGGCGAGTCGCAAGGCGCTCGAGCTCATGCAGACCGAAGGCTGGCGGCGCACGCGCCTCGCCGCGCTCGTCGAGCGCTTCCGCAGACTCGCGCTCGCGGCGCAGGTGCCGCTCGGTGCCTCGCGCACGCCCATTCAGCCCATCGTGCTCGGCGCCGCGACGGCGGTGCTCGAGGCGCAGCGCGCGCTCGAGGCCGAGGGCTTGCTCGTGGTCGCCATCCGGCCGCCGACCGTGCCGCAGGGCACGGCACGGCTGCGCGTCACGCTCACGGCGGCGCACACCGAGGCGCAGATCGAGCGGCTCGCCGAGGCGCTCGGCCGCTGCTGTGCGCGGCTGCGCGCGACCGGCGCGGCATGAGCGCGCTCAACGCCGAGGTCAGCGGGCGCGGGCGGCGCGACCTCGTGCTGCTGCACGGCTGGGGGATGAATCTCGCGGTGTGGAGCGAGCTCGCGGAGGCGCTGGCGCGTCGCTTCCGCGTGATCGCCATCGATCTGCCGGGGCACGGCAGGAGCGACTGGGACGGCGCGGCGTACACGCCGGCGGCGCAGGCCTTCCGCGTGCACGAGACGCTCGCGCCGCTCACCACCCGCTATCACCTGCTCGGCTGGTCGCTCGGCGGCCAGTTCGCGCTCGACCTCGCGGCCGCGATGCCGGCCGGCATCGAGCGGCTGGTGCTCATCGCCACGACGCCGCGTTTCCTCGCGGGGCCCGGCTGGCGCTTCGGGCTGAAGGAGGTGTCTCTCGAGCGGCTCGCCGCGCAGGTGCGGGCGGATCCCGCAGAGGCGGTCAGCGCATTTTTGCGGCAGCAGGTGCGCGGGCTCGCGCCGCGCACCGCAACCCGGGTGCTCGAGCGGCTGCGCGGCGCGCTCGCGCGCGGAGGCGCCGCGAGGCCTGAGGCGCTCGCCTGGGGTCTCGAGCGGCTGCGCCAGGGCGACCTCCGGCCCCAGCTGTCGCAGGTGCGTGCGCCCACCCTGGTCCTCGCCGGTCAGGACGATCACATCACGCCCCCGGCGGCATCCAGAGCGCTCGCCGCGGCGCTCCCGAAGGCGCGCTTCCGTCAGCTCCGGGGCGCGGGTCATGTGCCCTTCCTCTCCAACCGCGCGCAGTTCCTCGCCGCGCTCGACGGATTTCTGCGTGGTTGACAGCGCGGACGCCTTTCGGCTCGATCGTCCGCGCCTGCGCGCCGCGTTCGACCGGGCGAGCGCGGGTTACGAGGCCGCGGCAGCCCTGCAGGCGCGCGTGTCGGCGGAGCTCCTCGGGCGGCTGGCAGCCTTCGAGTTCGCGCCGCGCGTCGTGCTCGACCTGGGTGCCGGCACCGGGCGCGTCACGCGCGAGCTCAGGCGCCGCTACCCGCGTGCGCTCGTGATCGCGCTCGACATCGCGCCCGGGATGCTGCGCGAGGCGCAGCGCCACCAGGGGCTGTGGCGGCGCTTCGCACGCGTGTGCGCCGACGCGCTGAGGCTGCCGCTCGCCGCGGCGAGCGTCGATCTCGTGTACTCGAGCCTCGTGCTCCAGTGGTGCGAGCCGCTCGAGCAGGCGCTCCGCGAGGTGCGCCGGGTGCTGAAGCCGAGCGGGTTCTTCGCCTTCAGCACCTTCGGCCCGGACACGCTGAAGGAGCTGCGTGCCGCGTGGGCGCAGGTCGACGCCCACACGCACGTGAACCGCTTCCTCGACATGCACGATGTGGGCGATGCGCTCGCGCGCAGCGGGCTCGCGGAGCCCGTGCTCGACGTGGACCGCATCGAGCTCGGCTATCCCGACGCGCTCGCCCTCATGCGCGACCTGAAGGCGATCGGCGCGCACAACGCCACCGCCGGACGGCCGCGCACGCTCCTCGGGCGCTCGCGCCTTGAGCGCATGAGTCAAGCCTACGAGGCCTTCCGGCGGGGCGCGGCGCTCCCCGCCACCTACGAGGTGATCTACGGCGCGAGCTGGGGTGCGCTGGGTAAGCCGGCCGCCGCGCCGCACGCGGGCGAGGTGCAGATACCACCCGGCTCGATTCGCCGCCGGGAGGCGCACACCCGGTGAGCGCGCGCAGCTTCTTCGTCACGGGGACCGATACCGGCGTCGGCAAGACGGTGATCGCGTGCGCCCTCGTGCGGGGTTTCGCCGCCGCCGGCGAGCGCGTCGCGGTCATGAAGCCCGTCGCATCGGGCGCCGAACGCACGGCCCAGGGCCTGCGCAATGCCGATGCGCTGGCCCTCATGGAGGCCGCCAACGTGCCCCTGAGCTATGCGCAGGTGAATCCGTATTGCTTCGAACCTGCCATTTCTCCGCATATCGCTGCAGAAGACGCCAGGATCCGGATAGATATCGGCACGATCAGGACTATTATGGGAGCCCTGGAAGCGATCTCCGACCGGGTCGTGGTCGAAGGGGTGGGCGGCTGGCTCGCTCCGATCGGCGCTCGTGAGTCCATGGCGGAGCTCGCGCGCGCACTCGCCGTGCCGGCGGTGCTCGTCGTCGGGCTGCGCCTCGGATGCCTGAATCACGCCGACCTCACGCGCCGTGCCATCGATGCCGCGAGCGTGCCGTTCGCGGGCTGGGTCGCCAACCGCCTGGGGTCGCCGCTGGAGCGCGAGGCGGAGAACCTCGCGACCCTCGAGCGGCGCCTCGGAGCCGCGCCGCTCGCGATCGTGCCCTTCGCGCCTGAGCTCGCCGCCTCGCTGCTGCTCGACGGCGCCGCGGCGCGGCTCGCCGCCCCGGAGAAATCACGCGGAAAACAGCGGGATTTCCGCTTCATTTGAATCGCCGCGGCTGCGCGCTACCATCGACACGCAAGCCATGGACGCTGCGCCACTCTCGATCGAGATCCGCCCGAACTGCTCCCTCACCGTGCGCAGCGCGCGCGTCTTTTTCGCGGGCGCCTGCCTGGTGCCCTTCGGCCTGGGAGGCTTCCTCGCCCTCAAGGGCTTTTGGCCGATCCTGCCGTTCGCGGGACTGGAGATGGCGCTGCTCGCCTGGGCGCTCAAGGTCTCGCTCGAGCGCCGCTTTCACTCCCAGACCATCACCGTCACCGAGTCGGACGTCAGCGTCGAATCGCGCCGGCGCCTGAGCGCCGAGCGGGTCGTGTTCCCGCGGCATTGGGCGCAGGTTAAACTTCGCCGCCCTGCCGCAAGCCTGCACCCGAGCCGGCTCACCATAGAGTCGCACGGTCGCCAATGCGAGCTGGGCAGCTTTCTGACCGAAGAGGAGCGACGCGGACTGGCCGTGCGCTTGGCTAGGGCCATCGGCCGCGTCAACGAGTCGCCGTCCTGGCCGTGAGGCCGCCGCGGTCGGGAGTTGAGGGACCGCTCCGGGAATTTTCGCGCCGCATCCTCCAGTCGGGTGCGCGCTGTAAGGCACAAGAATGTCGATCCGTAAAACGCTCGTGCGCCTCGCCCTCACCGCCGCCGCGGGGGTGCTGACGCTCCCGGCAGGGGCCGAGGAGTCCGGCTGGGCGCAGCTCAACATGCCGCGCGGCGTCACTGACATCAGCCGCAAGATCTACGCGCTGCACATGGAGATCTTCTGGATCTGCGTCGCCATCGGCGTGGTGGTGTTCGGCGCCATGATCTGGTCGCTCATCATCTACCGGAAATCGAAGGGCGCCGTGGCCGACACCACCATGGTGCACAACACCCAGGTAGAGATCGTCTGGACGGTCATCCCGGTCATCATCCTGGTCGTCATGGCCGTGCCCGCCGCCCGCACGCTGATCGAGATCGAGGACACGACCAAGACCGGGCTCAACATCAAGGTCACCGGCTTTCAGTGGGGCTGGGAGTACGAGTATCTCGACGAGGGGGTCACGTATTTCTCGCACCTCGACCGGGCGAGCGACGCCGCGCGCGAGCTCGGCTCGGGCGTCGATCCGACGACCGTGCCGCACTACCTCCTCAACGTCGATCACCCGCTCGTGGTGCCGAACGGCGTCAAGGTGCGCCTCCTCATCACCGGCGCCGACGTCATCCACTCCTGGTGGGTGAAGGATCTCGGCGTCAAGAAGGACGCGATCCCGGGCTTCGTCAACGAGGCCTGGTTCAAGGTCGATGACGGCTGGACCGGGCTGCTGCGCGGCAACTGCGCCGAGCTCTGCGGCCGCGACCACGGCTTCATGCCGATCGTGGTCGACGTGCGCTCCAAGGCGGATTTCGACACCTGGCTGAAGAGCACCGCGGCCGAGCAGAAGCAGGCGGCGGCCCCCGCCGCGTCTGCCGCGACTACCACGACCGCTTCCGGCTGACACCACCCGCGAGGAATCTCCGACATGGCCGAGCCACAAGCCCACGCCGCCGCCCACGCCGACGAGCACGATCACAAGCCGCACGGCTGGCGGCGCTGGGTCTATGCGACCAACCACAAGGACATCGGCACGATGTACCTGGTATTCGCCTGCACGATGTTCTTCATCGGCGGCGCGATGGCCATGGTGATCCGGCTCGAGCTGTTCAAGCCCGGGCTGCAGTTCGTCGACCCGCAGTTCTTCAACTCCATGACCACCATGCATGCGCTGATCATGATCTTCGGCGCGGTAATGCCGGGGTGGACGGGGCTTGCGAACTGGATGATCCCGATGCAGGTGGGCGCGCCCGACATGGCGCTGCCGCGCCTCAACAACTTCAGCTTCTGGATCCTGCCGTTCGCCTTCACGCTGCTCATCTCCTCGCTGTTCGTCCCGGGCGGCGCGCCGGCCGGCGGCTGGACCATGTATCCGCCGCTCATCCTGCAGACCGGCGCCTCCTTCCCGATGCTGATCTTCGCCGTGCATCTCATGGGCGCCTCCTCGATCCTCGGCGCCATCAACGTGGTGGTCACCATCATGAACATGCGGGCGCCCGGGATGACGCTGCTGCGCATGCCGCTGTTCGTGTGGAGCTGGCTCATCACCGCCTACCTCCTGATCGCGGTGATGCCGGTGCTCGCGGGCGCCGTGACCATGCTCCTCACCGATCACTTCTTCGGCACCACCTTCTTCACCGCCGCCGGGGGCGGCGATCCGGTGATGTTCCAGCACATTTTCTGGTTCTTCGGGCACCCGGAGGTCTACATCCTGATCCTGCCGGCCTTCGGCATCGTCTCCGAGATCATCCCGACCTTCTCGAGGAAGCCGCTGTTCGGTTACGAGACGATGGTGTACGCGGTGGCCTCCATCGCCTTCCTGTCGTTCATCGTCTGGGCGCACCACATGTTCACGGTGGGCATGCCGCTCGCGGCGCAGCTGTTCTTCATGCTCTCGACCATGCTGATCGCGGTGCCGACGGGCGTGAAGGTGTTCAACTGGACCGCCACCATGTGGAAGGGGTCGCTGTCCTTCGAGCCGCCGATGCTGTTCGCGCTGGCGTTCCTGTTCCTGTTCACGATCGGCGGCTTCTCGGGACTCATGCTCGCCATGGTGCCCGCCGACTACCAGTACCAGGACACGTACTTCGTGGTCGCGCATTTCCACTATGTGCTGGTGCCCGGCGCGATCTTTGCCATGATGGCCGGCGTCTACTACTGGCTGCCGAAGTGGACCGGCAGGATGTACGACCAGAAGCTCGCCACCTGGCACTTCTGGCTGTCGACCATCTTCGTGAACGTGCTGTTCTTCCCGCAGCACTTCCTGGGTCTGGCCGGCATGCCGCGCCGCATCCCCGACTACGCCGTGCAGTTCACCGACTGGAACATGGTGTCCTCGATCGGCGCCTTCGGCTTCGGCCTGTCGCAGCTGCTGTTCCCGTACATCATCATCAAGTGCATCCGCGCGGGTCAGCCGATCGGCAACCGCGCCTGGGAGGGAGCGCACGGGCTCGAGTGGGAGCTGCCCTCGCCGCCGCCGTACCACTCCTGGACGACGCCGCCTTCGGACGCGGTCATCGCGCGCGGAGCGGCGCACTGATGGCGCAGCACGGCAGCCTGCCGGTCACGGTGTCCCCCGGCCCGGTCGATGAGGCCGGGCGGCGCCGCCGCGTGCGGCGCACCGCGATTCTCTTCGCGGTGATCGCCGCCGCCTTCTACCTCGGCTTCATCGCCCTGATGCTGCTGCGGGGCGCGAAATGAGCGACCGCGAGCGCGAGAACCGCAGCCTCACGTGGAAGCTCGCAACGATCGCGCTCGGCGCCTTCGGCTTCGGCTTCGCGCTCGTGCCGCTCTATCGCACTCTCTGCGCAGTCACCGGCTACGGCGACCAGGGCAAGCTCCTCGAGCGTTCGGCCGCCAGCACCCACCCGGACCTCAGCCGCACGGTAACGGTCGAGTTCCTCACCGACGTGGCGAGCGCCGGCAGCTGGGACTTCCGCCCGGAGGTGCGCCGCATCGAGGTGCACCCGGGCGAGCTCTACACCGCGGAGTTCTACGCCCACAATCTCACCGGGCGCGAGTCGATCGCGCAGGCGGTACCCAACATCTCCCCCTCGGAGGTGGCGGCCTACTTCCACAAGACCGAGTGCTTCTGCTTCTCGCCGCAGCACTTCGCGCTGAACGAGGGCCGCGACATGCCGGTGCGCTTCATCGTCGACCCGGCGCTCCCGACCCATATTGACGTGATCACGCTCGCCTATACCTTCTACGACGAGTCCTCGCGCGTGACGCGGCGCTAACGCACCCCTTGAGAAAGCCAACGCAATGACCGACGCACACGCTCACGACCCCAGCCAGTACTACATTCCGCACCACAGCCCGTGGCCGATCTACGCCTCGGTATCGGTGTTCACGGTGATGCTCGGGGCGATCGCCTATCTCAACGAATGGACCGGCGCGTGGTCCTTCATCCCGGGTGCGGCATTGCTCGCGAGCCTGTTCTTCCTGTGGTTCGGCACCGTCATCGACGAGAACCAGCGCGGCATCTACAACCTGCAGGTCGACCGCTCGTTCCGCATGGGGATGATGTGGTTCATCTTCTCCGAGGTGATGTTCTTCGGCGCTTTCTTCGGCGCGCTGTTCTACGCGCGCGTGCTGGCGGTGCCGTGGCTCGGCGGCGAGGGCGTGAAGGTCTTCACCAACTACCTCCTGTGGCCGCACTTCGAGCCCGCCTGGCCCACCAACGGCCCGGGCCACGTCGGCGGGCTCGCCGACTCGACTTTCAGCGTGATGAACCCGCTCGGCATCCCGGCGCTCAACACCGCGATCCTGCTCACCAGCGGCCTCACGGTGACCATCGCGCACCACGCGCTGCGCGCCGGGCAGCGCGGCAAGCTGGCGTTGTTCCTCGGGCTCACCTTCCTCCTCGGCTTCACCTTCGTCGGCTTCCAGGCCCACGAGTACGGCGAGGCCTACGCCAACATGGGCCTCAGGCTCACCACCGGGATCTACGGCTCGACGTTCTTCATGCTCACCGGCTTCCACGGCCTGCACGTCACCATCGGCGCGATCATGCTGACGGTGATCTGGCTGCGGGTGCTGCGCGGGCACTTCACGCCCAGGCGCCACTTCGCCTTCGAGGCGGTAGCCTGGTACTGGCACTTCGTCGACGTCGTGTGGCTCGGCCTCTACATCTTCGTGTATTGGCTGTAAGCGCAGCGCCGGGCGCCAGGGCCGCGCCGTTACCGATGCGGCGGGGACGCGAGCCCGTGGGGCGAGATCAGCCCGAAATACCAGGCCAGCATCAGCAGCCCGAACAACATGAGCGACAACGCGATGCGGATCGTCAGAGCGCGCGCGAGCTTCCTCGAGTCCTCGTCGTCGCGCCCGCGCGAGAGATGAAAGAGCCCGGCGCCGAGGCTCAGCACGATCGCCGCGAGTGCGCACACGACCAGCAGCCCGAAGAGCTTATCCATGGCGGCGGGCAGTGTAGCGCGGCCACCGGCGACCCGGTGCCGGCGTGATTTTCGGTGCGAGGCTCGCGGCGCTGACGCGCCCGGCCGCCGCGACGCTCCTCACGCTCCTGCTGTGCGCCGCATTCGTGCGGCTCGGGGTGTGGCAGTGGCAGCGCTGGCGCACGAGCGACGCGGACTGGACGCGCTTCGCGCGCGGCGCGGACGCGCTGCAGCCGCTCGGTGCGCGCGCGCTGGAGCAGGTGGCGCTGTTCCAGCGCGTGAGCGTCACGGGACGCCTCGACGGCCAGCACCAGTTCCTGCTCGACAACCGCAGCCACCAGGGACGGGCGGGCTACGAGGTGCTCACTCCCCTCGCCCGCGCCGACGGCCGCGTGCTGCTGGTCGATCGCGGCTGGGTGGCGTTCACCGGCTCGCGCGCGCACCTGCCGGACGTGAGCCTCAGCGGCGGGACGGCCGTCACCCTGAGCGGGCGCGCGGCGGAGCTGCCGAGCGCCGGGCTGGCGAGCGGGCGGGCCGCGCCGCAAGCCGCGGATCCCTGGCCCAAGCTCACGAGCTTCCCGCGACCGGCGGAGCTGGCGCGGGCGCTCGGCGTCCCGCTGGGCGCGCGCATCCTGCTGCTCGATGCCGACGCGCCGCAAGGCTTCGTGCGCGACTGGCAGCCCCCCGGCCTGACGCCGCTCCGTCATCTCGCCTACGCGATCCAGTGGTGGTGCTTCGCGGCGCTGGCCGTCATCGTCTGGGCGGTCATCGGCGTGCGCCGCGCGCGCGCGGCGGCGGGCCCGCCATGAAGGAGAGGGCGCCGTGACGGAAACCGCCGCCGTGCGGGCGCGCAATCTGCGCACCGTGGGGATGCTCGCCGCGCTCTTCCTGCTGCCGCTCGCGCTGGCGTTCTTCGCCTACTACGGGACGGGCTGGCGCCCCGCGGGACGCGTCAACCACGGGAGCCTCATCACGCCGCCGCGTTCATTGCCCGCGCCGGCGCTGCCGCGCGTGCCGCCCGAGGCGGGCGCTGCCGGCGACCGCTTCCGCGGCGCCTGGACGCTGGTCTACGTGGGCGACGGCGCCTGCGGCGAGGACTGCCGGCGCGCGCTCGTGGTGATGCGCCAGACGCGCCTCGCGCTCAACAGCGATATGACGCGGGTCAGGCGGATGTTTCTCGCGACCGGAAGCTGCTGCGCCCGCGAGCTCATCGAGCACCCCGAGCCGGGACTCGCGGTGCTCGATGCCACCGGAGCTGAGGCCGGCGCACTGCTCGCGGCGTTTCCCGCCGCCGGGCGCGCGCATCTGCTCTTCGTGGTCGACCCGCTCGGCAACCTCATGATGAGCTACGATGCGCGCACCGATCCGCACGGCCTGCTCGAAGACCTGCGCAAGCTCCTGCGGCTGTCGCATATCGGTTGATGGGCCGAAATGCCTGCTGACTCCCGTGCCCGCTGGATGCGCCGCCTGGCCGTGGCCGGCGTGCTGCTGTGCTTCGTCGTGGTGGTGCTCGGCGCCTACGTGCGCCTCACCGCCGCCGGGCTCGGCTGTCCCGACTGGCCCGGCTGCTACGGTCACCTGAGCCCGAGCGGCGCGGCGCACGATGCCGCGCAGGCCGGCTTCGCGAGCCGGCCGCTCGAGCCCGGCAAGGCGTGGCGCGAGATGGTCCACCGTTACGCGGCCGGCACGCTGGCGCTGGTGATCGCGGCGATCGCCGCGCTCGCCGTGAGCGCGCGGCGGCAGCGAGTGGTGCGCGTCGGCTTCGCGCTCACGCTGCTCGCGACCGTCATCGTGCAGGCGATACTCGGCATGCTGACCGTGACCTGGCAGCTCAAGCCCCTCGTCGTGACGCTGCATCTCCTCACCGGCATGACGACGCTCGGCATGCTGTGGTGGCTCGCGCTCTCGCTGCCCTCGGGCCCCTGGGGCGCGAGCTCGCTCGGGGGCGCGGGCCGCTCGCTGCGCGGCGGCGCCGCCTACATCGCCAACGCGCACCACCTGGCGCTGCTGGCGCTCGCGGCGCTCGCGCTGCAGATCGCGCTCGGCGGCTGGACCAGCAGCAACTACGCGGCCATCGCCTGTCCCGACCTCCCCACCTGCCAGGGCCGGTGGTGGCCGCAGAGCGATTTCCGCGACGCCTTCGTGCTGTGGCGCGCCGCGAAGGTCGACTACGAGGGCGGGCTGCTCGCACCGGCCGCACGGATCGCCATCCATCTCACCCACCGCCTGGGCGCGCTGCTCGCCGCGGCGGCCCTGGTGCTCGCGGCGGTGTTCACGCTGCGCCAGCGCGGCCTCTCAGGCGCGCGGCTGCGAGCCTGGGCGGTGCTCGGCGCACTGGCGCTGCAGCTCGTGCTCGGCGTGTCGATGGTGGTGCGGGGCTTCCCGCTGTGGCTCGCCACCGCGCACACCGCCGGGGCGGCGCTGCTGCTGCTCGCGGTGCTCGCGCTGGTGAGATACCTGAGCGCACGCTAGGCTGCGCATCCCGGCCTCAGGGGCAGCGCGAGCCAGAACATGGCGACCAGACCGGATCTTGCGACCCGCGCGCCGCCCCTGTGGCGGCGCTACCTCGAGCTCACCAAGCCGAAGGTCGTCGCGCTCATCACCTTCACGGCGATCGTGGGCACCCTGCTCGCGAGCCCGGGTGCGCCGCCGCTCCAGCCGCTGCTCTTCGGCAACTTAGGCATCGCGCTCGCGGCCGCCTGTGCCGCCACCATCAACCACGTGCTCGACCGGCGGCTCGATGAGCAGATGGCGCGCACCCGCGCGCGCCCGCTGCCGACCGGTGCGCTGACCGAGCGCGCCGCGATCGCCTTCGCGGCCGTGCTCGGGGTGGCCGCGATGACGGTGCTCGCGTTCCTCGTGAACCTCCTCACCGCGGTGCTGACCTTCTGCTCCCTGATCGGCTACGCGGTGATCTACACCGTGTGGCTGAAGCGCGCCACCTCGCAGAACATCGTCATCGGCGGCGCCGCGGGAGCTGCGCCGCCGGTGCTCGGCTGGGCCGCGGTCACCGACCGCATCGACCCGAACGCGCTGCTCCTGTTCCTCATCATCTTCGTGTGGACGCCGCCGCATTTCTGGGCGCTGGCCATCGCGCGCCGCGACGAGTACGCGCGCGCCGGCATCCCGATGCTGCCGGTGACCCATGGGGTCGAGTTCACGCGGCTGCAGGTGCTGCTCTACACGGTGCTGCTCACCGCCGTGACGCTGCTGCCCTATGTCACGCGCATGAGCGGGCTCGTGTACCTCGGTGCCGCGCTCATTCTCAACGCCGGCTTTCTCTACTACGCGCTCATCCTCAAGATCAGCGCGCGCGAGGAGCTGCCGATGCGCGTCTTCCGCTTCTCGGTGAGCTACCTCATGTGGCTGTTCGCGGCGCTGCTGGTGGATCACTACCTGCCGGCGCTGCGGTAGTTGGCCGGCTACGCTCAGGTCTCGCGCGTGAGCCGCATCGACCAGGAGTAGATCACCTTGTCGTCCTGCAGCAGCACGCCCACGGAGGCGTAGTGGTCGGCGTCGATCTGCCCGAGGTGCTCGCTGCCGTGGTAGCCGGAGCTCTCGCAGCCGAACACCGAGAGGATCGAGCGGTCGACGACCGCATAGATGCCGGAGAGCTTGCCGAAGGTCTCGGTCTCGAAGGTCCACTTCATCGCGGCGCCTTCGCCCGCGGGCGGCTCGATCAGGTAGGCGTGCACGAACTCGACCGGCGGCGCGCCGAGCACCTTGAGGACGCCCGACAGCAGCCAGCATTGCTCGCGGTGCGCGATCTCGGTGCGGCCCACGGCCTCGAGCGGCTCGCCATCGCCCCGCCAGAACGTTCCGGTCGCGATCCATACCGCCGGCTCGAACAGAAACGTATGGCTCATGGGCTCATTATGGCGCGCGGGGAAGCTTCGCGGTACGTTGCCGGCGGACGACAGGGGAACTGAGACGAAGGGGCCGCTCATGCTCACGGAACGGATCTGGTCCGGGAACTCGTTACGCAACTTCCACTATCTCATCGCCTGCCCCGAGACCGGCGAGGCGCTCGCGGTCGATCCGCTCGAGTGGCGGCTGTGCCTCGATGCGGCGCGCCAGCGCGGCTGGGAGATCACGCAGATCGTGAACACCCACGAGCACAGCGATCACACCGGCGGGAACGCCCCCCTCAAGGCCGCGACCGGCGCGAGGATCCTGGCGCACGCGGGCGCGGCGGCGCGCATCGGCGACGTCGACCGGGGCCTGAATCGCGGCGACGTCATCCGCGTGGGCCGCAGCGTCGAGCTCGAGTGCCTCGACACTCCCGGTCACACCATGACCCACGTGTGCCTGCTGTCGCACACCGCGCAGCCGGCGCTCTACTGCGGCGATACGCTCTTCAACGCGGGCGCCGGCAATTGCTACAACGGCGGCGACCCCGAGGCGCTCTACGACACCTTCGTCACGCAGCTCGCGCGCCTTCCCGATGCGACCCGCGTCTATCCCGGCCACGAGTACCTGGCGCGCAACCTCGAGTTCACGCTCGACCGCGAGCCCGCAAACCGCGACGCCGCCGCGCTGCTCGAGGAGGCGCGCGGCCAGGATCCCGCGGCCGCGCTGGTGACGACTCTCGGGCAGGAAAAGCGCATCAACAGCTTCTTCCGGCTGCAGAGCCCTCAGGTAATTGCGCGGCTGCGCGAGAAGTTCCCGGATCTCCCCGAGCAGCCCGACGCCCGCACCGTGTTCGTACGCCTGCGCGAGCTGCGCAACCGCTGGTGAGCGCCTTCAGGCCGCTGCGCCTCGATCGCGCTCGCGGGAACGCCGCGCGCGCCCGCGGACCCATTGGGGCTATTGCGACACCGGCCCGGGCGGCGGCAGCATAAGGCGATCCGGCAGGCAGACACGCACCGCAGGAAAGGAAGCTCTCATGCGTACCATTCTCAGGCTGTTCGCGGCGGGCCTGTTGTGCAGCGCAGCGGCCCCGGTCCTCGCCAACGGTGGCGGCAGCATGTCGATGCCGATGCAGTCGGCGCCGCGCAGCCCGGAGCAGCAGGCACGCGAGCTCTACAACGACGGCGTGGGCTACGTGAAGAAAGCCGACAAGGCGGGCCTGGATGCCGTGCAGGCGACCGAGGCCGGCCGCAAGGAGCGCGCGGCGCGCGAGAGCCATGACCGCTACGCCTCCGCGCTCGGCAAGTTCCAGCAGGCCGTGCAGCTCGACCCGCAGCGCTACGAGGCCTGGAACTACGTCGGCTACACGAGCCGCAAGCTCGGCCACTACGACGATGCGCTCTCGGCCTACGACCGCGCGCTCGCGCTCAAGCCCGGCTACCCCGATGCGATCGAATATCGCGGCGAGGCCTACCTCGGGGTGAATCGCCTCGATGACGCCAAGCAGGCCTACCTCGACCTCTTCGCCGGCAACCGCGCGCTCGCCGACAAGCTCCTCACCGCCATGAAGGGCTGGGTCGCCGCCCAGCGCGCCGCCCCGGTAAGCGACCAGGCGGCGAGCGTCGACGAGCTCGACCAGTGGATCCAGGAGCGCAGCCAGATCGCCGCGCAGACCGCGGCGCTCACCCGCGTCGGCACCGCGGCCGCCTGGCGCTGAGGGCGTTCGCCGCGGCGCTGCTCGCCGGCGCGGCTGCGGCGGCGGGCGCGCACGGTACCGGGGCACGGCAGGCCGCACGGCCCTATGTCTGGCACCTGCCGCGCGGGTTTCCCGTGCCGGCGGTCCCCGCCGACAATCCCATGTCGGATGCCAAGGTGGCCCTCGGCGAGCGACTGTTCTTCGACCCGCGCCTCTCGGTCACGGGCCGCTACTCCTGTGCCGGCTGCCACGATCCCCGGCGTTCCTTCTCGGACGGCTTGCCGCGCGCCGTCGGCGCCACCGGCGAGCCCCTGCCCCATAACGCGCTCGCCCTCGTCAACGTCGCCTACAACATCAGTTACGGCTGGGCGACACCTGAAGTGCGCTCGCTCGAGACGCAGATGCTCACGCCGCTCCTCAATGAGCACCCGGTCGAGCTCGGCCTCCAGGGGCGCGAGGCGACGGTGTGCGCGGGGCTCGCCGCCGATCCCGCCTACGCCGCGGCCTTCGCCGCTTCCTTCCCCGGATCGGAGCCCGCGGTCAGCTTCGATCACCTGGTGAAGGCGATCGCGGCCTTCGAGCGCACGCTCATCTCCGGCGACTCGCCCTTCGATGCCTACGTGTTCGCGGGCGAGCACGGCGCGCTCTCGGCGCCGGCGAAGGAGGGCATGGCGCTCTTCTACTCAGCCCGCGTCGGCTGTGCCGGCTGCCACTCCGGCTTCAACTTCTCGGGCAACTGGCGCGACACGCAAGGAGAGACGGGGCGCGCGAGCTTCGCCCGCAACGGCACCAGCGCCCGGCCCGTGCGCGTGCCGACGCTGCGCAACGTGGCGCTCACGGCGCCCTACATGCACGATGGGCGTTTCGCCAGCCTCGAGGCCGTCCTCGGGCACTACGCGGATCTGGCGCACCTGCCGGGAGGCGCATCAAGGATCGACCCGCGGCTGCCCGGCGCGCCGCTCACCGCCGCGGAGCGCACGGCGCTCGCGGCCTTCCTCGAGAGTCTCACCGACCGCTCCTTCGCCGCCCGCTTCGCGGATGCCGCGCCGCGCTGAAGGCGCGCCGCGCCGCTCGAGCATCGCGCGCCGCGGCCATTCCCGTTAGGCTAGACCCCGCATGCAATCCCAGTTCTACCGCCGCTCTTTCCTGGTGGTGGCCGCCGCGGCGCTCGCCTACGGCCTTTATCACGTGCTCGCGCCGCTGCGCACCGAGCTCGGCTGGGCCGCCGTGCTCGCCTTCGTCCTGCACCCGTTGCACGAATGGCTCGCCGCACGCCTCAAGGGTCGGCAGGCCCTGTCGGCCGGCATTCTCACCGGCCTCACGCCTTTCCTGGTGCTGGCGCCGCTCGCGATGCTCGGCATCGCCTTTGCCGGCCAGGTGGCGCACCTCATCGCCTACTTCCGCGGGCAAAGCTTCATCTCCTCGAGCGACCTCCTCACACGGCTGTCCGCGATGCCGGTCATCGGGGCTCCCGTGAGCTGGGCGCGCGACAACGCCGTGGTGAGCGCGAGCCAAGTCGAGGGCTGGATCAGCGACAGCGTCCAGGCGCTGCTGAAATCCGCCGCGACCATGGGAGGGGACCTGGCGCTCGGGGTGTTCGGCACCCTGGTCGGCTTTTTCATGATGCTCTTCATGCTGTTCTTCTTCCTGCAGGACGGGCGCGCGATGCTCGCCGCGTTCGAGCGGCTGATCCCGATGGCGCGCGAGCAGCGGGCGCGGCTGCTGAAGTACCTGGGCGACGTCACGCGCGCGGTGGTCTTCGGCTCGGTGACGACCGCGCTCATCCAGGGCGTGATAGTCGGCGTCGGCTTCGCGATCGTCGGGCTCCCCTCGCCGCTCGTGTTCGGCGTGCTCGCGGTGATTGCCGCCTTCCTGCCCTCGGGCTCGGCGATCGTGCTGATTCCGGCGGCCCTCTATCTCGCCCTCGCCGGGCGCTGGGGCGCGGCGCTCTTCATCGGCCTGTGGACCGTGGGCCTGTGGGTCGTGGACAGCGTGCTGCGTCCGATCATCACCTCCAAGCACGCCGAGGTCTCGACGCTGGCGATCTTCATCGGCGCGATCGGCGGCGTGTCGGCCTTCGGGATCCTGGGACTGATCGTCGGTCCCGTGCTGCTGAGCTTCGCAGTAGCACTGGTGCGCTTCGCGCAGGAGAGCCTCGCGGCGGACGCCTGAGCGGTCAGGGCGCTTTCCCGTAGAATGCGCGCCCTATGGATCTCACCCCGATCCTCGCACCCCTCAACGACGCACAGCGCGCCGCGGTCACCGCCCCGCCGGGGCCGGTGCTGGTGCTCGCCGGGGCGGGCAGCGGCAAGACGCGCGTGCTCACGCACCGCATCGCCTGGGCGATTCAGGCCGAGGGCGTCTCGCCGCAGGCCATTCTCGCCGTCACCTTCACCAACAAGGCGGCCGGGGAGATGCGCGCGCGCATCGAGCGGCTGCTGTCGATGCCGGCCGCGGCGCTCTGGATCGGCACCTTTCACGGCATCGCGCACCGGCTGCTGCGCATCCATTGGCGCGAGGCGCATCTGGCGCAGGGCTTCCAGATCATGGACTCCGACGACCAGCAGCGCCTCATCAAGAAGGTGATCCGCGCCCGGGAGCTCGACGAGACGCGCTGGCTGCCGCGCGAGGTGCAGTGGTTCATCAATTCCAGCAAGGACGAGGGGCGGCGGCCGCAGCAGCTCTCCGACGGCAATGATCCGACCCGCCGCGAGCTGATCCGGATCTATGCCGACTACGAGGAGGCCTGCGCCCGCACCGGCATGGTGGACTTCGCCGAGCTGCTGCTGCGCGCCTTCGAGCTGTGGCGCGACAACCCGCAGCTGCTCGCGCACTACCGGCGGCGCTTTCGCCACGTGCTGGTCGATGAGTTCCAGGACACGAACTCGATCCAGTACGCCTGGCTGAAACTCATCGCGCCGCCGCAGCCGCCGGCCGCCGAGGGTCAGGCGGCGGCGGGCTACCCGTTCGTGGTCGGGGACGACGACCAGTGCCTCGCCGCCGGCACCCCGGTCACGATGGCAAACGGCTCCACCCGCCCGATCGAGGAAGTCTCGCCCGGCGATCTCGTGATGTCCTGCTATGGCAGCGGCGACCTGCGACCCGCGCGTGTTACCGAGGCAATCGGCCGCGTTCGCACTGGGCATATGCTGACCCTGCATCTGCGCTCGGGGCGGACTTTGTGCAGCACACCTGAGCATACTCATATCGCCGGATATCTATTGGGCGAAACGCCCCAGACATACTTCCTCTACCTCATGCACAAGGAAGGTGTTGGCTGGCGCCTCGGCACTTCGCAGGTCTACTCCAAAGGCCAACAGAAGCCCATGGCGGGGTTCAAACAGCGCTCCGTGCAGGAGCACGCCGATGCCACCTGGATCATCCGCACCCACGAGGGCGAGAACGAAGCGCGCCTGGACGAAGTGCTCACCTCTCTCAGCTACGGCCTGCCGACCCTGCCGTTTACCCCGCGCAAGGGAAGGAGCGTCAACGGTCTGGTGCATGATCCGCGGCATATTGCCCGGGTATTCGGCTCACTCGACACGGACACCGCAGCGCTGCGGCTCCTCGAGGACGTCGGGCTGGACCCCGATCAACCCCACCACTGGCCACGCGGCCGAAATTCACCCCGGCATAACGTCGTTATCACCCTGTGCGGCGACCGGCGCGGTAAGACCCCAATGCACAGGATTTCCGTTGCCGGGACCTCGCCGCAGGCCCGCGGGATCCTCGCGTCCCTTGGACTGAGCGTGCGGCCCGCCAAGCACCATCACCAAAGCTGGCGATTCGAGACTGTGTGCAAGAGCTTCGCCGACGTGATGACGATTGCCAGGCGTGTCCGCGAGCAGCTCGACGCCAACTGCATACTGCAAGGGCTCCTGCACCGGCGGGCCTTGCCGTTCGTAACCGCATCGGCAATTCGGCCCGGGATGGTGGTCGTAACGGACAACCGCAGCTTCGACATCGTGGAGCGGGTCGAGCCGCGACCGTACCAGGGTGAGGTCTACGATCTGAATGTCGCGGACACGCACAACTTCATCGCCGGCGGGGTCATAACCCACAACTCGATCTACCGCTTCCGCGGCGCCCGCTCCGAGAATCTGCAGCAGTTCCGCCGCGACTATCCCGGCGCCCAGCTCTTCCGCCTCGAGCAGAACTATCGCTCGACCGGCACGATCCTCGAGGCCGCCAACGGGCTCATCGCCCACAATGCGAGCCGCCTCGGCAAGAAGCTCTGGACCAGCGGCGCGCGCGGCGACCCGATTCACCTCTACAGCGCCTTCAACGAGCGCGACGAGGCGGAGTTCGTCACGCACCGCATCCGCGAGCATCTCGCCCAGGGGATGCAGCGCCGCGAGATTGCCATCCTCTACCGCTCCAACGCGCAGTCGCGCGTCTTCGAGGAGACGTTCCTCTCGGCGCGCATTCCCTACAAGGTCTACGGGGGCCTGCGCTTCTTCGAGCGCGCCGAGATCAAGGACGCGCTCGCGTACCTGCGCCTGATCGTCAACCGCCGCGACGACGCCTCCTTCGAGCGCGTGGTGAACCTGCCGCCCAGGGGCCTCGGCGCGAAGAGTCTCGAGGCTCTCAGGGAGCGCGCCCGCGCGGCGGGCAGCTCGCTGTGGGAGGCGGCCGCGGCGGGCAGCGCCGCGGGTGGCGCCGAGCTCGGCACGCGCGCGGTCGCGGCACTGCAGGGCTTCCTCGGGCTCATCGAGCGGCTCGCGCGCGAGACGGCAGCTCTCGTGCTGCACGAGCAGGTCGATGCGGTGCTCAAGGGCTCGGGCCTCATCGCCCACTACCAGCGCGACAAGGCCGAGCGCGGCGAGGCGCGCGTCGAGAACCTCGATGAGCTGGTGAGCGCGGCGCGCGGCTTCCAGCCTGAGTCGAGCGAGCTTAAGCCGCTCGAGGCGTTCCTGGCGCACGCGGCGCTCGAGTCCGGCGAGGGCCAGGCCGAGGCGTGGGAGGACTGCGTGCAGATGATGACGCTGCACATGGCCAAGGGGCTCGAGTTCCCGGTGGTGTTCCTCACGGGACTCGAGGAAGGACTGTTCCCGCACCAGCGCTCGAGCGTCGATCTCGACGGACTCGAGGAGGAGCGGCGCCTCGCCTACGTCGGCATGACGCGCGCCAGAGCCAAGCTGTACCTGAGCTACGCCGAGCAGCGCCGCCTGCACGGCATCGACAGCTACGGCCAGGTGTCGCGCTTCGTGCGCGAGATCCCCGAGGAGCTCATCGAGGAGGTGCGGCCGCGGGTGCAGGTCTCGCGGCCGCTCGCCGTGGGGCGCTTCCGCGCCGAGGAGCCGGCCGCTCCCGGCATGCGCCTCGGCGGGCGCGTGCGCCACGGCAAGTTCGGCGAGGGGGTGATCCTCAACGTCGAGGGCAACGGCGCCCATGCGCGCGTGCAGGTGAGCTTCGAGAGGCAGGGCACCAAGTGGCTGATGGTGCAGTATGCGAATCTCGAGCCGTTATGAAGATCCTCATCCTCGGCGCCGGCCAGGTCGGACGCACCGCCGCGCAGCACCTCTCGCGCGAGGAAGCCAACGAGGTCACGGTCGTCGACATCAACGAGGAGGCGCTGCGCGACCTGCAGGAGCGGCTCGAGGTGCGCACCGTGGCGGGCAACGCCGCGCATCCGACCGTGCTCGAGGCGGCGGGCGCCGCCGAGGCGGACGTCATGGTGGCACTCACCTCCAGCGACGAGGTCAACATGATGGCGTGCGAGGTGGCGTTCGCGCTGTTTCGTACGCCCACCAAGATCGCGCGCATCCGCGCCGCCGAGTACACCGACCGCGCTGAGCTGTTCGGCGCAGACGGACTCGCGGTGGACGTCTTCATCAGTCCGGAGCGCCTGGTCACCGAGTACGTCGAGCGACTCATCCACCATCCCGGCACGCTGCAGGTGCTCGACTTCGCCGACGGCAAGGTACGCCTGGTCGCGGTGCGTGCGCGCGCCGGCGGCCCGCTGGTCGGACACCGTCTGCGCGAGCTGCCGCAGCACCTGCCGAAGATGGAGGTGCGCGTGGTGGCGATCTACCGCGACGGCCGCAGCGTTCAACCTGAGGGCGACACCGGAATCGCCGAGGGCGACGAGGTGTTCTTCCTCGCCGCACGCGACCACATCGACCGCGTGATCAGCGAGATGCGCCAGGGGGATCAGGCGGCGCGCCGCGTCATCATCGCCGGGGGCGGCAACATCGGCTTTCGCCTGGCGAAGACGCTCGAGCACTCCAACCAGGTGAAGCTCATCGAGCGCGACGCGCGGCGCGCGCGCCGCATCTCCGAGCTCCTCGAGCGGGCGATCGTGCTGCACGGCGACGCCGCCGACGAAGAGCTGCTGATCGAGGAGAACATCGACAGCGCCGACGTGTTCGCCGCCATGACCAACTCCGAGGAGGCCAACATCCTCTCGGCGATGCTCGCCAGGCGGCTCGGCGCTGCCAAGGTGATGGCGCTCATCAACAAGCCCTCCTACACCGAGCTGGTGGAGTCGGGCAGCATCGACATCGCGGTCGCGCCGCAGACCATTACCATCGGCTCGCTGCTGGCGCACGTGCGGCGCGGGGACGTGGTGCGCGTGCACGCCCTCAGGCGCGGCGCGGCCGAGGCCATCGAAGCCATCGTGCACGGCGACGAGCGCAGCTCGCGGGTGGTGGGGCGCATGGTGGGCGAGATCCCGCTGCCCGAGGGTGCCTCCATCGGCGCGGTGGTGCGCGGCGATGTGGTCATCATGGCGCACCACGACACGGTGGTGCGCGCCGACGATCACGTGATCCTGTTCCTCGCCGACCGCCGCCATCTCGAGGCGGTCGAGAAGCTGTTCCTGCGCGCGACGCGCTGAAGCAGAGGCGCACGCTCCCGTGCTCGCGGTCGCCTACGCTCTGGGACTCCTGCTCGCGGCTTTTGCGCTGACCTTCGTTCTGCCGATCGCCTGCTCGCTCGTCATGGCGGACGGGCTGTGGCCCAAGTTCCTGCTGGCCGGCGCGCTCGCGGCGGGCGCGGGCCTGACGCTGGCCGCGGCGACCGCGCGCCTGAAGCGCGAGCTGCGAGCGCGCGACGGCTTCCTGCTGGTGACCCTCGGGTGGCTGGTGCTGTCGGCCGCGGCGGCGGTGCCGCTCAGGCTCAGCCTGCCCCAGCTCAGCTTTTCCGGCGCTTACTTCGAGGCGATGTCGGGACTCACCACCACGGGCTCGACCGTGCTCACCGGCCTCGATGCGCTGCCGCCCTCGCTCAACTTCTGGCGCGCCTCGCTCCACTGGTTCGGGGGACTCGCGATCATCGTGATGGCGCTCGCGGTGCTGCCGCTGCTCGGCATCGGCGGCATGCAGCTCTACAAGAGCCAGGCGCCGGGGGCGGCCAAGGAGGAACGCCTGACGCCGCGCATCACCGAGACGGCACGCTCGCTGTGGCTCGTGTACGCGCTCATCACGGGTGCGGGCGTCGTGAGCTTGAGGATCTGCGGCATGTCGTGGTTCGACGCGATCTGCCACGCCTTTGCCGCGGTCGGGCTCGGCGGCTTCTCGACCCACGACCGGAGCATCGGCTACTTCGACTCCCCGGCGATCGAGCTCACCCTGGTGGCGCTCATGCTGGTCGCCTCGCTCAACTTCGCGCGCCACTTCATCGCGCTCAAGCGCCTGAGCCTCGACACTTACCGGGTCGATCCCGAGTGCCGCGCGATCTTCGTCATCCTGTCGGCGAGCGTGGTCGGCGTGGCCGCGCTCCTCACCTGGCACGGCGTCTACCCGGGCTTCATGACGGCGCTGCGCCACTCGGCCTTCAACGTGATCTCGCAGGCGACCACCAGCGGGCTCTCCAGCCAGGACTACCAGCGGTGGCCGGTGTTCGCCCCGTACTGGATGCTGTTCCTGTCGGGCATCGTCTGCAGCACCGGCTCGACCGGCGGCGGCATCAAGATGTTCCGCACGCTGCTGCTCGCGCGGCAGGCGGGGCGCGAGCTGAAGCTCCTGGTGCATCCGGCCGCCATGGCGCCGGTGCGCATCGGCGGGCGCCCGGTGCCCGACTCGGTCGGCCACGCGGTGCTGGCCTTCATCTTCCTGTACTTCATGACCCTGGTGTTCTTCACCTTCGCGCTGCTGCTCACCGGGCTCGACTTCGACGCGGCGCTCTCGGCGAGCGTCGCCTCGATCAACAACACCGCCCACGGCTTCGGCCCGCCGGGCGCTGTGCACAACTTCCATGTCCTGAGCGCGGTCCAGACCTGGCTGTGCACCGCGGCGATGCTGCTCGGGCGGCTGGAGATCTTCAGCGTGATCGTGCTCGCGACGCCAGCGTACTGGCGCAAGTAGACATGGCGGCGCCGGCCACGGCAGCGCCGCACCCGACGCGCATGCCCGCGCGGGACGTGGCGGCCGTGGTGGCCGGCAACGGGCTGGAGTTCTACGACTTCATCGCCTACGCGTTCTTTGCGCTGCAGATCAGCCGCGCGTTTTTCCCGGCGCGCACCCCCGGGACGAGCCTGCTGCTGTCGCTCGCCACCTTCGGCGCCGGCTTTCTCATGCGGCCGCTGGGAGCGGCAGTGCTCGGGCGGCTCGCCGACCGGGTGGGGCGCCGCCCGGTGATGCTCGTGTCCTTCGGCCTGATGGGGCTCGGCATGGTGGGTCTGGCGCTCACTCCCTCCTATCGCTCGATCGGCCTCGCGGCCCCACTGCTGGTGATCGCGTGGCGGCTGTTGCAGGGCTTCTCGGTCGGCGGCGAGGTGGGCCCGAGCCTCGCCTACCTCGTCGAGGCGGCCCCGCCCGAGCGGCGCGGCCTGTACAGCTCGCTGCAGCCCATGACCGCAGACGCCGCCGCCTTCTGCGCCGGGCTCGTTGGCGTCGTGCTCTCGAGCGCGCTCACGCCCGAGCGGCTCGATGAGTTCGGCTGGCGCATCGCCTTCCTCCTGGGCGCGGCCATCGTGCCGGTGGGACTGCTGCTGCGACGCGCACTGCCCGAGACCCTCACGGGCCCGGAGCCGCCCTCCGCCCCGGCCTCCGACTACCGCCGCGTCGCGGTGCTCGGCTTCGGCATGCTCGCCTCCGGCACCGTGATCGGCTACGTGCAGGACTATTTCACCACCTACGCCGCCGACACGCTCGGCATGAGTCCGCGGCTCGCGTTCCTCGCCACCATGGTGAGCGCCCTCTGCATGATGTGCTGCGACCCGCTCGGTGGCTGGCTATCCGACCGGGTGGGGCGCCGCCCGGTGATGGTCGTGGCCACGGCGCTGCTCGCCGCCTCCACCTACCCGGCATTCCTCGCCATCGTGCGCTTTCACAGCCCGGCGGTGCTGTATGGGGCCTGCGCGCTGCTCGGCGTCCTGACCGGCCTCAACCAGGGGCCGGTGGTCGCCGCGCTCGCGGAGTCACTGCCGCGCCGGGTGCGCGCCGGCACGCTGTCGCTCGTCTACGCGCTCGCCATATCCGTGTTCGGCGGCTCGACGCAGTTCGTGGTCAAGTGGCTGCTCAAGCTAAGCGGCAACCCGCTCGCGCCCGGCTGGTACATGCTGGCCGCGGCGCTCCTTGGCCTCGCCTCGATGAGCCTGCTGCGCGAGAGCGCGCCCGCCCGGCTGGCGCGGACGACGCCGGCGACGCGCGCGGAGCGCCTGGCGTGAGGGCGGCCGTGCTCGGCACTCTGGCGCTGCTCGCCGCGGGCTGCGCGCCGCGCGAATCCGACCCGGCCTGGCGCGTCGATGAGCTGATGCGGGCCTACCGCGGCAACGTACCCGGCGCCGCGGTGCTGGTGCTCGAGGGCGGGGTGCCGGTGTTACGCCGCGCCTACGGGCTCGCCGACCTCGAGCAGGGCGTCCGCCCGACCGCGGCCACCAACTTCCGGCTCGCCTCGATGACCAAGCAGTTCACCGCCGCGGCGATCCTCAAGCTCGCCGAGGACGGCCGGCTCACGCTCGATGACCCGGTACGCAAGTGGCTGCCGTCGCTCCCGCCGGCCGCCGAGGCCATGACGCTGCGGCACCTCCTCACCCATACCTCGGGTCTCATCGACTACGAGGAGCTCATCCCCGCCGATGCCACCGCCCAGGTGCACGATGCCGAGGTGCTGCGGCTGCTCGAGCGGGAGAACCACAGCTACTTCGCGCCCGGAACGGCCTACCGCTACAGCAATACGGGCTACGCGCTGCTCGCGCTCGTGGTCGCACGCGCCTCGGGGCGCGATTTCGCCTCCTTCCTGCGCACGCGCATCTTCATCCCGCTCGGGATGTATGCGAGCGTCGCCTACGAGGCCGGCGTCTCCGAAGTTTCCCACCGCGCCTTCGGCTACAGCCCGCGGCAGGGCTCGTGGACGCGCACCGACCAGAGTCTCACCAGCGCCGTGCTCGGCGACGGTGGCGTCTACTCCTCGATCGATGATCTCGCCAAGTGGGATGCCGCGCTCTACGACACGCGGCTGCTCTCGCGCGAGTCGCTGCGCGAAGCCTTCACGGGCGCCACCGCCACCGACGATGCGGCGGTGCGCTACGGCTTCGGCTGGCGCCTCACCGGCGAGACGCTCTGGCACTCGGGCGAGACGCTCGGGTTCCGCAACGTGATCGTGCGCTACCCGCGCCGCCACTTCACGGTGATCGTGCTCACGAACCGCGACGAGCCCGAGCCCTATGCGCTCGCGCTCGCGATCGCGAAGCTCTACTTCCCGGACGCCGACTCCGGGCATGCCGCCGGCAGCGCCGCCGGTCCCGATCCGAATGCCCGGCCGCTGCCAAAGGGCGCGCACTGACCTCGCGGAGCCGAGCGCCCCGCACGCGTGCTACCTCTTCGGCTGCCACTCCGGCACGCCGGCGCGCCAGAAGACGAACGCGGCGATGTCGGCATCCTCGGCATCGCGCGTTGACTTGGTGGTGCCGAGCCCGTGCCCAGCGGCATCCTCCACGCGCAGCAGCACCGGCGCGTGGCCCGGGACCTCCAGCAGGCGCGCCGCCATCTTCGCGGGCTCCCACGGCTCGACGCGCGGGTCGTTGAGGCCAGTGGTGAGCAGGAACGCGGGGTAATGCGCATCGTTGCGCACGTGCTGGTAGGCGTCCATGGCGTAGAGATTCCTGAAGCCCGGCTCGTCCTTGAAGCTGCCGAACTCCGGGATGTTGGCCGGCCCCGAAGGCATGGTCTCGGAGCGCAGCGCGTCGAGGTCGCCGACGCGTCCCACCGCTGCCGCGAACAGCTCGGGCCGCTCGGTGACGGCGCGCCCGACGGTGATGCCGCCAGCGGAGGTGCCTTGGATGGTGAGCAGGGCGCGGGTCGTGTAGCCGTCGGCAATCAGTCTCTCGGCGCAGGCGATGAAGTCGCGCCAGGTGTTGGGCTTATTGGCATCCTTGCCGCCGAGGCGCCAGGCCTCGCCGAGCTCCCCCCCGCCGCGCACGTGGCACTCGGCGTAGCTGCCGCCCGCGGCGACGAAGGTGACGATGCGCGGCGAGAAGAACGGCAGCGTCGAGATGCCGTAGGCCCCGTAGGCATCGAGCAGCATCGGACGCGGGCGCTTCGGTCCCGCGGGCGTGATGAGGGAAAGCGGGACCTGCGTGCCGTCGGCGGCGCGCGCGCTCAGCTCCCGCGCCGTGAAGCGCGCCGGGTCGAACTTCGGCCGCGTCTCGAGCTGCAAGTCCGCGAACTCCCCGCTCCTCGGGTCGTAGCGGTAGTGCGCCGGCGGGTGCGCCCAGCCGTCGAGCGCCACGACCGCGCCGGGCTGCGCCGCATCGGTCGCCACCTCGCGCACCGTTCCCTCGAAGGGCAGCGCGAGCTCCTTCACCGCCCCCTGCGAATCGACCCGCAGCACCTTGCCGGCGAGCCCCTCGCGGGCTACCACGTAGAGCGCGTCCGCAGCGGCGTGGATCGACTCGACCACCCGGTCGGGGCGGGCCGCGATCACGGTGCGGGCTTCCTTGAGCGTCCCGTCGATGGGCAGGGCCAGCACCTTGAAGGTCGGCGCATCCTTGTGCGTCAGCACCCAGATGGTCGTCGCGTTGGCATCGAAGGCAGTGACGTCGTCGGCGGTCACGACGAGGGGGCGCCAGTCCGCGCTGCCGTCGCGCGCCCGCGCCGTCGGCGCGATCCAAGCCTGGAACTCGTTCTGGACGCCGTTCACCTCGACCAGCACCGCGCGCCCGGAGTCCGGGATCACGCTCACCACAGGAAATCGCGCCGGATCCTTGATCGGCCCGCGGCCGCTCGCGGCGCCCGCGACCTCGACCGCTGGCGCCTGGATCGTCCAGAACCAGGAGCCCGAGTTCAGATACTTATCGGTAGGCTTCGAGCCCGGATGCAGCTCCTGCATGCGCACGAAGAAGAGGCCCGAGCCGTCGTCGAGCCACGCGGGCGACCCAAACTGTGCCCGGTCGATGGGACCCGCGAGCGTCCTGCCGGTGGCGGCATCCAGCACGCTGATCTGCGAGTTCTCCGAGCCGCCCGCGGAGATGCCGACGGCGACCTGGGTGCCGTCACGCGTGGTCTGGAAGTAGTCGATCGCCTGCGGCGTGCCGCCCGCGGCCTTGATGAGCGCGGCGGTGTCAACCAGCGTGCGCCGCCTGCCGTTGCCTTCGCGCACGATGAGATCGAACACGTCCGCTCCCGGCTTGCGCTCGAGATAGAAGAGGCGCGTGCCGCCGAGCTGCACGGTGTTGACGAAGCCGAAGGCCGCGCCGAAGGCGGTCAGCTTCCGAAGATAGGCGGCGCGCGGCGCGATGGAGTCGAACACCGCGCGGGTCCACTCGCTCTGCGCCTGCATCCAGGCGAGGGTTGCCGGATCCTTCGACTCGATGAAGCGAAAGCGATCGACCACCCGGGTGCCGAAGTAGGTCTCCTCGAACGGCTGCGCGGCGATGCCGGGCGGCTGCCCGGGGGGATCGACCGGGGTGAGGCCCGCGGCGGACACGGCCGCCGGCGCGCACGCCGCCGCCAGCAGGAGGACGGCGCCGGCGCAAGGCATGGCTGCTTCTTTCATGGAGAGCCTCGGGTGCAACCTGAGCGCGGCGCGCGCCGCTTCAGCGGTGAATGTAACTCTCGAGCTGCTCGATCTGCTGCTGCTGCTCGGCGATGACCGCCTTGACGAGGTCCCCGATCGACACCACGCCGACCGCGCGCCCGCCGTCGACGACCGGCAGATGGCGCACGTGGCGGTCGGTCATGAGCTGCATGCACTGCTCGACCGAGGTCTCGAGCGACACGGTGAGCACCGGGGAGCTCATGATGTCGCGCACCGGGGTGTCGGCCGAGGAACGCCCGCGCAGGATCACTTTGCGGGCGTAGTCACGCTCGGACACGATGCCCTCGAGCGCGGGTCCACGCATGACGAGCAGCGCCCCGACGTGGTGCTCGGCCATCAGGCGGATCGCATCGAGCACGGCCGCCTGCGGCTCCACCGAGTAGATCGCCCGCCCCTTGCGATCGAGCAGCATCCGCACCGTGGTCATGTCGCTACCCCCTGAAGTCGGCCGGAGCGCGTGTCTTCGGCTGCGCGCGGCCTAGTGCCCCGCCGGGCCGATCTCCACCGTCAAGGTGACATTGGCGCTGACATCGAGCGTTCCGGCCTCGACCGGCGTCGCGACATCCGCGCCCGCCGCCGCGCGCGCCACCGCCAGGTGGGTGCGCACGGGCACGATGCTCGGGCTCGATTCCTCCACGCTCAGCACGCGCAGGATCCGCAGATTGAGCGTTCCGGCGAGCACCTCCGCCTCGGCGCGGGCGCGGCTGGCCGCCTCGCGCAGCGCCTCGGCACGCACCGCGTCCTGGTCGCGCAGCGTGAATTGGATGCCCTGCACCCGATTGGCGCCCGCGTGGGTCGCGGCATCGAGGACGTCGCCGATGCGCGCGAGGTCATCGAGCTGGACCTGCACCACGTTGAGCGCGGTGTAGCCCACGATGGTCGGCTCGCCCCCCGAGGTGTGGTACTGGTAGTTCGGATTCAGCGAGTAGCTGACGGTCTTCAGCTGCGCCGTCGGACCCGCGACCTTGCGCACCGCGGCGAGGACTGCGTCGAGCTGGCGCGCGTTGGCGGCCGCGGCCTCCTGCGAGAGGGCCGCCTGGGTCTGCACGCCGAGGTCGATCTGCACGCGGTCGGGCTTGGCGCTGACTCTTGCATCGCCGGTGACGCGAATCGACGACAGGACCGCGGGCGAGCCCGCGGCAAGCTCGGCCCCCGCGGGGGCCGGCCGCACGCCGCCGAGCGCGAGCAGGGCGATGAGCGCCGCAGATGGCGCTCGCGTGAGACGCGGCGGGGCGGAACGCATTCGCATATTCTACGCGTGCGCCGTGCGACAGTTCATACTTTGGCCAGCGGGACGCGCGCTGCGTGGTGCAAGGACGGTATACAACCGCATATGGAAAGGCGCGAAGACAGCCGCAGGGAAATTCACGTCGCACCGGACCGCTTCGAAGTCACGGCGGAGGATGCGATTTTGACGACGGAGCTGCGCTCTGCGGTCGCGGTGTGCGTCTACGACGCCGCCGAGGAAGCCGGGGCGCTGCTGCACCTGCGCTGCATCGTCAAGAGCTCCAAGCCCGCCGACGTGACCGACACCACGCTCGCGACCGAGCTGCTGCTGCTCGACCGCTGCCTCGAGGCGCTGCGCGAGGCGGCACCCGCGGCGCGCCACCTGCAGGCCCGCATCGTCGCGCATCTGGCCGAGGGCGCGCACGCGCAGCCGGTGTGCGAGACGGTCATGGGCGTCGTGCGCCACTACCTCGCGGACGCCGGCGTGCAGCTGCTCCCCGAGGACGTCGCGGCGGGGCCCGCGCGCACGCTGCGCTTTCGCCCCGGCATGGGGTGGGTGCACACGCGCACCTGAGAGGGCGCGCCGGCGGACCGATGCCTGCTGCCCGAGCCCGCCCGACCGTCGGATGAGAGGCTCGCGCCAGGCGGCGGTACCGCCCGAGATCCGCGCCGCCCTCGAGCACCTCTTCGGCGAGAGCGTCGCGCACGTGCGGGTGATCGAGCACTCCTGGCTCGCGCGGCTGCACGGGCGCGCGCTCGCCACCACCCGTCCCGGCCGCATCTACCTGCGCGGCGGGGCCGCCGCCTTCTTCGCCGATCCGAGTCTCATGCTGCACGAGTACTGGCACGTCCTCGGGCAGTGGCAGCGCGGCACGCTCACGGTGCCGCGCTATCTCCTCGAGTGCGCGAGGCGCGGCTACTGGAACAATCGCTTCGAGGTCGAGGCGCGCGAGTTCGCCGCCACGCACGCGGGGGCCCTGCGCTCGCTCATCGCGCGGCCGCTGCGCCCTGCGCCCGCCGCTGCCGCCTCGCCGGCCGTCCCGTAGGCTGCGGCCCTTGCCGGCGCGCGCTGTCGACCTACAATACGCGACCCTCTGCGGAGCCTTAAGCGGTGGGGAAGCACCCGAAGCGATCGACATGACGCGCGCTCAGCCCCTCAACTACGACGTCGTCGTCGTCGGCGGCGGACATGCCGGCACCGAGGCGGCGCTCGCGGCGGCGCGCATGGGCGCGCGCACGCTCCTCCTCACCCAGAGCATCGAGAGGCTGGGGGCGATGAGCTGCAACCCGGCGATCGGCGGCATCGGCAAGGGGCACCTGGTGCGCGAGATCGATGCGCTGGGCGGCGCCATGGCGCGCGCGGCCGACCGCGCCGGCATCCAGTTCCGTACGCTGAACGCAAGCAAGGGCCCGGCCGTGCGCGCGACGCGCGCCCAGGCGGACCGGGGCCTCTACGCCCACGCGATTCGCTCACTCCTCGAGCGGGAGCCGGGTCTCGCCCTTTTCCAGCAGGAGGCGGCCGACCTCGTGGTCGAGGGCACCCGCGTGCGCGGCGTCGTCACGGTCACCGGGATCACGATCGAGGCACGTGCGGTCGTGCTCACCGTCGGCACTTTCCTCGGCGGGCGCATCCACGTGGGGCTCGACAGCCACCAGGGCGGTCGCGCCGGCGACCCCGCATCGCTGCGGCTCGCGGCGCGGCTGCGCGAGCTCTCCTTGCGGGTGGGGCGCCTGAAGACCGGCACACCGCCCCGGATCGACGGGCGCACGCTCGACTGGTCGGTCATGGCCCGTCAGCCCGGGGATGTACCGACCCCCATCTTTTCGTTCCTCGGGCGAGTCGAAGAGCATCCTAGACAGATTGACTGTTTCATTACCAGCACAAACGAGCGCACTCACGAGATCATCCGCGCGGCCACGGACCGCTCGCCGATGTTCACCGGCGTGATCGAAGGCACGGGTCCGCGCTATTGCCCCTCGGTCGAGGACAAGGTCGTGCGCTTCGCGGAAAAGTCCTCGCACCAGATCTTCGTCGAGCCCGAGGGGCTCGATACCCACGAGATCTATCCGAACGGTATCTCGACCAGCCTGCCGTTCGACGTGCAGTGCGAGTTCGTGCGCACCATCCGCGGCTTCGAGCGCGCCCATCTGACGCGCCCCGGCTATGCCATCGAATACGACTATTTCGATCCCCGGGACCTGCAGGGCTCGCTCGAGACCAAGGCGCTCGCGGGGCTGTACTTCGCCGGGCAGATCAACGGCACCACCGGCTACGAGGAGGCCGCCGCGCAGGGCCTCGTCGCCGGCATCAATGCCGCCAGGGGCGTGCGCGGCGAGGAGCCCTGGGTGCCGAAGCGCAGCGACGCCTACCTCGGCGTGCTCATCGACGACCTGGTCACGCGCGGCACGCGCGAGCCCTACCGCATGTTCACCAGCCGCGCCGAGCATCGGCTGCTGCTGCGCGAGGACAACGCCGATCAGCGCCTCACGCCCATCGGGCGCGAGCTCAAGCTGGTGGACGATGAGCGCTGGCGGCTGTTTGAGGTGAAGCAGTACCTCACGGATCTCGAGATCGAGCGCCTCGGGCAGCTGCGCGTGAAGCCCGGCCAGCTCGAGCCGGCGTGGGCTGCGCGGGTGCTTGGCACGCCGCTCGCGCAGGATACCTCCGCCTTCGAGCTGCTCAGGCGCCCGGAGGTGAGCTACGCGGCGCTCCTCGAGGTCGCGGGTCGCCCCGAGTGGCTCGCCGACGAGGACGCAGGGCTCGAGCCGGCTCTGCCGATCGATGAGCGGCTGCCGGCGCAGATCCGCGCCCAGGTCGAGGTGCGCGCCCGCTACGCCGGCTACCTCGAGCGCCAGCAGGAGGAGATCGAGCGCGCCCGCCGCAACGAGGAGACCCGGCTGCCCGCCGACCTCGACTACCGCGAGCTCGCCGGTCTCTCGCACGAGGTGCGCCAGCGGCTCACCGAGGCCCGTCCCGCGACCCTCGGCCAGGCAGGCCGTCTCCCGGGCGTGACGCCCGCCGCCGTATCGATCCTGCTGGTGCACCTGAAGAAGCGCGCCGCGCGGGTCGCATGAGCGCCTTCACGCTGCGTCTCGAGCGCGCCTGGGAGAAAAACGACTCGCTCTTGTGTGTGGGGCTCGACCCTGAGATCGAGCGCTTTCCGCCGCAGGTCGCCGCCGCGCCCTCGCCGATCTTCCAGTTCAACAAGGCGATCATCGACGCCACCCACGACCTGGTGTGCGCCTACAAGCCGCAGTTCGCGCACTATGCCGCCTACGAGGCCGAGGACCAGCTCGAGCGCACCATCGAGTACGTGCACCGCAGCTATCCCGGGATCCCCGTGATCCTCGACGGCAAGCGCGGCGACGTCGGCAACACGGCCGAGCGCTACGCCATCGAGGCCTTCGAGCGCTACGGGGCGGATGCCGTGACGGTGAATCCCTACCTCGGCGGTGACTCGCTCGAGCCGTTCCTGAAGCACGCGGACAGGGGCGTCTTCGTCCTGTGCCGCACCTCCAACCCCGGAGCGCGGGATCTGCAGGACCTCGAGGTCGGCGCACGGCGGCTCTATCACGTCGTGGCGGAGCTCGCGGCGACGCGCTGGAACGGTCATGGCAACTGCGCGCTGGTGGTCGGCGCCACCTATCCGCGCGAGCTCGCCGAGGTGCGGCACATCGTCGGCGGGATGCCGCTGCTCCTGCCGGGCGTCGGGGCGCAGGGCGCAGATGTCGCCGAGGCCGTCCGGGCCGGGCAGACGGCCGCGGGCACGGGCCTTCTATTGAGCTCCTCGCGCGGCATCCTCTACGGCTCAGCGCCGGCGCACGGCGCGGACTTCGCCGCCGCGGCACGCGCCGCCGCCGGGGCGCTGCGCGCCGAGATCAACCTGAGCCGGCGCCGGCCACGCTCGCCATGACCCGGCGGTCCGCCGCGTGGCCCGCTGCGCTCGCCGCCGGGATCGCGCTCGCGATGCTCGCGGCCTGCGCGCGCAGCGGCAGCGGCCCCGCCGCGACCGAGGCGGCCGCCCCCGGGGAGCCACTGCTGGTACGCGGCGGCGGCCCCGATCCCGACTCCCTCGATCCGCAGAAGGTGCGCGGCTTCGAGGCCCAGAGCATCGTGCGCGACCTGTGCGAAGGGCTCACGACGCTCGACCACAGCGCCGCAGTGGCGCCGGGCGTGGCCAGCCACTGGAGCGTGAGCGCCGACGGCAGGATCTATACGTTCACGCTGCGGCCCGAGGCGCGCTGGTCGAACGGGGACCGCGTGGTGGGCGCGGATTTCGTGGCGGGCTTACGCCGCCTGGTCGATCCCGCCACCGCCTCGGGCTATGCGCAGTACGCCGACGTCATCGTCAATACCGATGACATCGTCGCGGGACGCAAGCCGCCCGAGTCCCTGGGCATCGCCGCCCCCGACGACTCGACCGTGGTCGTGACGCTCGCGGCACCCGCGCCCTACCTGCCCGCGCTTCTCTCCCACCCCAGCACCTGCCCGGTGCACCGGCCGACGCTCGCGAATCATCCGGATGCTTACTCCCGCGCCGGCGTCATGGTCGCGAACGGCGCCTTCGTGCTGAAGGAGTGGGTGCAGGGCTCCTACGTTCTCGCGACGCGCAACCACCGCTACTGGAACGATGCGGCGACGCGTCTTGCCGCGGTGAAGTACCTGATCATCCCCGACGAGAACGCCGAGCTCGCCCGCTACCGCGGCGGCGAGCTCGAGATCACCGCGGTGGTGCCCCGCGGCCAGTTCGACTGGATCAAGGAGCACCTCGGCGGGCAGCTGCACGTCTCGCCCCAGCTTACGACCTACTACTACGGCTTCAACCTGCGGCGTGCGCCGTTCGCGCAGCAGCCGCAGCTGCGCCGTGCGCTCTCGCTCGTCATCGACCGCGAGAAGCTCGCGAGCCTCGTGCTGCGGGTCGGGGAGCTGCCGGCCTACGGGTGGGTGCCGCCGGGGATCGCCGGCTACACCCCGCAGTCCTTCGACTACGCGAGCGAGCCAATGCCCGCGCGCATCGCCGAGGCGCAGCGCCTGTACCGCGAGGCGGGCTACTCGCACGCGCGGCCGCTCTCCTTCGAGCTGCGCTACAACGCCGGTGAGGTGCACACCAAAGTCGCCGTGGCGGTCGCCTCCATGTGGAAGGAGGCGCTCGGCGCGGAGGTGAAGCTCACGCAGGTCGAGTTCAAGACGCTGCTCGAGGAGATCGACCGCGGGGACGTGGAGCTCTTCCGCTCGAGCTGGGCGGGCGACTACAACGACGCCTATACCTTCGCGCAGTATCTGAAGGGCGACTTCGGGCTGAACCTCCCGCGTTACCGCAGCGCCGCCTACGATGCGCTGCTGACGCGCGCCGCGGCCGAGATCGACCCATCCAGGCGCCGCGCGCTGCTCGAAGAGGCCGAGCGCCTCATGCTGGCCGACCACCCGCTGCTGCCGCTGTATTTCTACGTCAACAAGCACCTGGTGAAGCCCGAGGTGCTCGGCTGGTACGACAACGTCATGAACGTCATCTACAGTAAGGACCTGGGCCTCAAGACACGGAGTGCGCAGTGAACTGGCACCTGTTCGCCGGATTTCTCGCCATCACGATCGTGCTGCTGCTCGCCCCGGGGCCGATCGTGACGCTGGTGATCTCCACGGCCGCGACGCGCGGCATGCGCGCGGGCCTCGTCACCGTCGCCGGCACCTCCACCGGGAACGCCCTCCTCATCGCAGCGATCGCGCTCGGCCTCGGCTGGGTGCTCGGGCACGCCGCCCAGCTCTTCCAGGCGCTGCGCTGGATCGGGGCCGCCTACCTCGTATGGCTCGGCGTGCAGGCCTGGCGCAGCGCCGGCTCACCCGCGCCGCCCGCTCCCGCCAACCACGTGCACTTCCGGCGTGGCGTGCTGGTGGCGCTCTCGAACCCCAAGACCATCGCCTTCTTCAGCGCGTTCCTGCCGCAGTTCGTCGATCCCTCGCTCCCGGCCGCGCGGCAGCTCACCGTCATGTGCGTCGTCACGGTGCTGCTCGCGGGGGTGAGCGATTCGTGCTGGGCCATCGCCTCGGGCCTCGGGCGCGCCTGGTTCGTGCAACCCCAACGCGCCCGGCTCCTCGGCCGGGTCTCGGGGCTGACGCTCATCGGCGGCGGAATCTGGTTGTCGCTCGCGCGGCGGCCGAGCTAGCTGCGTCACTTCCCGATACAGAAGCTCGAGAAAATCCTTCCCAGCAGATCCTCGCTGGTGAACTCCCCGGTGATCTCATCGAGCGCGCGCTGCGCGCCGCGCAGCTCTTCCGCCACGAGCTCACCCGCGCGCCGCTCGGTGAGCTGCCGGGCGGCCTCCTCGACGTGCTCGCGGGCGCGGGCCAGGGCCTCGACGTGCCGCTGCCGCGCGCTGATCGCACCGCCCTCGACCGTCTGAAAGCCCACGCAGCCCTTCAGGTGCGCCCGCAGCTCCTCGAGCCCCGCCCCGGTGAGCGCCGAGACGTACAGGCGCGGCGGCCCGGTCACCGTGTCGGCGAGCGGCAAACCCGCCGCCAGGTCGCACTTGTTGAGCACCAGCGTGACCGGCACGTCCGCCGGCAGGCGGGCGCGCTCCTCGCGGTAGGCATCGGCCGCCGGATCCTCGGCGGCGTCGATGACGAACAGCACCCGGTCGGCACGCTCGATCTCGGCGCGCGCGCGGCGCATGCCCTCCTCCTCGACCGGGTCGCCGCCGCGGCGCAGCCCCGCCGTGTCGAGCACGTGCAGCGGCATGCCGTCGATCGCGACCCGCTCGCGCACCACGTCGCGCGTCGTGCCCGGGAGCGGCGCGACGATCGCGGCGTCGTAGCCGGCGAGGCGGTTCAGGAGACTCGACTTGCCGGCGTTCGGGCGGCCGGCGATCACCACGGTCATGCCCTCGCGCAGCAGCCTTCCCACGCGCGCGCTCTCGAGCACGCCGCCGAAGTGCTCGCGCAGCGCCTGGAAGCGCTCGGCGAGCTCGCGGTCGGCGAGGAAGTCTATCTCCTCCTCCGGGAAGTCGATCGCCGCCTCGACGTAGGTACGCAGCTCGATCACCGCCTCGGTGAGCCCGCGCACCATGGCCGAGAACTCTCCCTGGAGCGAGCGCATCGCGGCACGCTGCGCCTCGCGCGAGCCGGCATCGATCAGGTCCGCGATCGCTTCCGCCTGCGTCAGGTCCAGCTTGTCGTTGAGGAAGGCGCGCTGGGTGAACTCGCCCGCCTGGGCGCGGCGCGCGCCGAGCTCGAGCGCGCGCGCTATCAGCGCCTCGATCACCACCGGCCCGCCGTGGCCATGAAGCTCGAGCACGTGCTCGCCGGTGTAGGAGGCGGGCGCGGGGAAGAACAGCGCGAGGCCCGCGTCGATCGGCTCCGCGCGTGCACCGAGGAAGCGCGCGAAAGTGGCGCGCCGCGGCGGCGGCAGATCCCCGAGCATCACGGCGGCGATCTCCGGCACCTTGGGGCCGGAGAGGCGCACGATGCCGACACCGCCTCGTCCCGGAGGCGTCGCGGCGGCCACGATGGTTTCCGTGCGCGTCATCTGCGCCCTCGCTCGAGAGAAGGCTAGCGCACCGTTCCCGCGGTGTCGCCCCATCGGGCACCTTGGGTATCCTTCAGCCCCTTAAAGCCCACGGCGCCTTGGCGAGGGACGCATGTCAGCCTACGAGCTCGCGCAGCTGAACACGGGCTTCATCCGCGGGCCCATCGACTCGCCGATCATGGCCGAGTTCGTGGCCAACCTCGAGCGCATCAACGCGCTCGCCGATGCCGCGCCGGGTTTCCTCTGGCGCCTCAAGACCGAGGCCGGGGATGCGACCGCCATCCGCCCCTTCGAAGATCCCAAGCAGTTGCTCAACATGTCCGTGTGGCGCGACGCGGATGCCCTGCGGCGCTTCGTCTACCGCAGCGCCCACGCCGAGATACTCGCGCGGCGCCGCGAGTGGTTCGCGCAGGTCCCCGAGCCGATCATGGTGCTGTGGTGGGTGCCACGCGGCCACCGGCCGAGCCTCGAGGAGGCCGTCGCGAGGCTCACGCTGCTGCGCACGCAGGGCCCGACGGCGCAGGCCTTCACTTTCCGCCAGCCCTTCCCGCCGCCGGACGCCCCGGCCACCGAGCAGCCCCGCGGCTTCGACGACCAGTGCCCGGCCACCTGAGCCGGGCGCAGCGCCGCGCTCTGCGCGGGGTCAGTTCCTGCTCGCCACCAGCGCGCCGATGCGGCGGTTGATGTTCCACTGCTGCGCGATCGAGAGCACGGTGTTGGTCACCCAGTAGAGCACCAGCCCCGCCGGAAAGACCGCGAAGGTCGCCGACATCACGATCGGCATGATCATGAAGACCTTGGCCTGCACCGGATCCGGGGGCGCCGGGTTCAGCTTGTACTGGACGAACATCGCGACCGCCATGATCGCCGGCAGGATGAACAGCGGGTCGTGCGAGGACAGGTCGTGAATCCAGAGCGCAAAGGGCGCCTGGCGCATCTCGACGCTCTCGAGCAGCACCCAGTAGAAGGCGATGAAGACCGGAATCTGGATGACGATCGGCAGGCAGCCCGCGACCGGGTTGATCTTCTCGCGCTTGTAGAGCTCCATCATCGCGCGCCCGAGCTTCTCGCGGTCGTCGGCGTAGGTCTCCTGCAGCAGCTTGATGCGCGGCTGCAGGGTCTTCATCTTCGCCATCGAGCGGCCGCTCGCCTCGGAGAGCGGATAGAACAGCAGCTTCAGCAGCAAGGTGACGAGGATGATCGCGACGCCCCAGTTGCCGGTCAGCTGGTGCACGAAGCTCAGCGCCACGAACAGCGGCCGTGCGAGGAACCACAGCCGGCCGTAATCGGCCACGTGGTCGAGCCCGGGCGCGGTGGCCTCGAGCGCGCCCTGGAGCTTTGGTCCGACGTAGAGCGTCTCGCTGAACCCGCCGTCGGCCCCCGGCGTCACCATGCGCGGCGGGCCCTCGGCGGCGAGCAGGTACTGGTCGCCCGCCACGTTGAGCGTCACGTGGTAGGTGGCATCGCGCGGCGGCACGATGGCGCTCACGAAATGGTGCTGGAGCGCGGCGATCCAGCCGCCGGACACGTCGAGCGCCAGCTTCGCGTCCTTCTCGTCCTTGACGTCGAGCTTGCGGTACTTGCCGTCCCAGATCGCGGGTCCGTGGAAGGCGTAGCTCTCGGTGTTGAAGTAGGAGCGCTTGGTGGGCGGATCGTTGCGCAGGATCTGCGCGTAGGAGCGGGTCTCGAAGGCGCCGCTGCTGCCGTTGTGCAGCTGGTATTCCAGGTCGATGCGGTAGCTGCCGCGGTGGAAAACGTAGGTCTTGGTCACGACGACGCCGTTGTCGCCGTGCCAGGTGAGCGGCACCCGCAGCTCGGTCCCGCCATCGAGCGCGTAGCGATCCCGCTCGCTCGCGAAGGGAGCGAGGTGCGTCGGGTAGGAAGCGCCCGCGGGTCCCGTGAGGCCCGACTGCAGGAGGTAGAGCGTCTGCGGATCGTCCCCGCTCTCGAGCCGCACGGGCGCGGGCTCGCCCTTCACCTTGGGATACGCGAGCAGCTCCGCCTGCTCGATCGTGCCGCCGCGAGTACTGATCTCCAGGTCGAGCACATCGGTCCGCACGTGCACGCGCGGCGCCTGCTCGCCTTCGGGGGCTGCGCCTGCGGCGGCAGCGGCTGCGCCCGGGACGGCGGGCAGCGTAGCGCCGCCGGCAGGCGTGCTGGCGGCGGTCGCCGCGGCGGGTGGCGCAGCCTGCGGGACGCGGTTGCCGAGCTCGGTCGCGGGCGCACCGGCCTTGCCCGGCTGCTGCGCGCCCGTCACGGCGGTGGTGCGAGCCGCACGCGCGGCGTCGTCCTGCATCCAGGTGTTGTAGTCGACGAACAGCAGCAGCGCGAGCGCGCCCCAGAGGAAAATGCGCGGGTTATTGATCGTGGACATGATGAGTGCAGAGTCGTGCCGGCGGCACCGGATCGAAGCCCCCCGGGTGCCAGGGGTGGCAGCGGCCGAGACGGCGAACGCTGAGCCACGCGCCGCGCAGCACCCCGAAGCGGGACACCGCCTCGAGCGCGTACTGCGAGCACGACGGATAGAAGCGGCACGCGGGACCCACCAGGGGGCTGAACGCCAGCTGGTAGAAGCGGATCGCGCTGCCGACGAGCGTGCGCATCAGCCTTTGACGTCCGCGACTTTGCGCCACAGCGCCTCGAGACTCTCGTTGAGGGCGCGCGCGGGCGCGGCGCGCGCGCCCGGCCGCACGCTCACCACCAGATCGAGCGCCGGCAGCGCACGCTGGTGCAGGCGGAAGGATTCGCGAATGATCCGGCGGAGGCGGTTGCGCGCGACCGCGCCGCCGGCGGCGCGTACCGCCACCGCAAGCCCGAGGCGCGGAGCGCCCAAACCGTTCGCTGTCGCAATCACCGTGAAAAATCCGTCACTCAGGCGCCGCCCGCGCGCGTAAATCGCATCGAACTCGCTCTTGCGCCGCAGGCGCAGTCGCGCCGGCAGAGTCAGTCGCCCTTGCATCGGGCCCCTGATGAGACCTTCGTAGGATGGGTGGCGCGCGCTGCGGGTTCCCTCGCAAGGCGCGGCCAGCCTTAAGGCCCTCAGGGTATCAGCTTGTGGCGGCCTTTGGCGCGGCGCCGCGCCAGCACCTTGCGGCCGTTCTTCGTGGCCATGCGCGCGCGGAACCCGTGGGTGCGCTTGCGGCGCACTTTGCTCGGCTGGTAGGTACGCTTGGTTGCCATTGCCGCGGGCTCCGGTCGACGGGCGGAGAAAAAAGGGCGGCAAGGCTAAGCCGTTGAGCGCCAAGGTGTCAATACGCGGCCGGCGGCGCCGTGCACACGCGTGGCGCGGCGCGAAGCCTTCAGCGCGCCGGCCGATCGGTATAGACTTCGCGACCTTTTCCTCAACGATCTCTAGATCAAGACGCGGAGGCAAACGCGCGTGGAAGCGTCGCTTTGGACTCGCTGCATGGGCGCGTTGGAGGCGGAGCTTCCGGAGCAGCAATTCAATACCTGGGTGCGGCCGCTGCAGGCGATGGAACGCAACGGCGCCCTCAAGCTCCTCGCGCCCAATCGCTTCGTCGTCGACTGGGTGAACGCCAACCTTCTGCCGCGCATCGGCGAGCTGCTGCGCGATGAAGCTTCGGGCGATGCGCCCATCATCACCGTCGAGGTCGGCTCGCGCGCCCAGAGCCTGCGCGGCGCGCCGGCCACGGCGGTCGCGACGCGCGCGCGCCCCGCGGAAGGCCTGGTGGTGGGCGCGCGGCTCAACCCCGACTTCACCTTCGCCAGCTTCGTCGAGGGCAAGAGCAACCAGCTCGCCAAGGCCGCGGCGCTCCAGGTCGCGGAGAATCCCGGCCGCGCCTACAACCCGCTGTTCCTCTACGGCGGTGTGGGTCTCGGCAAGACGCACCTGATGCACTCGATTGCGCACCTCATCAAGGAAAGGGACCCCGAGGCGCGCATCGCCTACGTGCATTCCGAGCGTTTCGTCGGCGACATGGTGCGGGCGCTGCAACACAACTCGATGAACGAGTTCAAGCTAGCCTACCGCTCCCTCAATGCCCTGCTGATCGACGACATCCAGTTCTTCGCCGGCAAGGAGCGCTCGCAGGAGGAGTTCTTCCATACCTTCAACGAGCTGCTCGAGGGGCAGCACCAGGTGATCCTCACCTGCGACCGTTATCCGAAGGAAGTCGAAGGGCTCGAGGAGCGGCTCAAATCGCGCTTCGGCTGGGGCCTCACGGTGGCCATCGAGCCGCCGGAGCTCGAGACCTGCGTCGCGATCCTCATGACCAAGGCGCGCGCCGCGGGCGTGCAGCTGCCGGAGGAGGTGGCCTTCTTCATCGCCAAGCGCATTCGCTCCAACGTGCGCGAGCTCGAAGGGGCGCTGCGGCGGGTGATGGCGAACTCGCGCTTCACCGGCCGTCCGATCACGCTCGAGTTCACCAAGGAAGCGCTCAAGGACCTGCTGTCGCTGCAGGCGAAGCTGGTCACCATCGACAACATCCAGAAGACCGTGGCCGACTACTACAAGGTGCGCATGGCGGACCTGCTCTCCAAGCGCCGCAGCCGCTCGGTGGCGCGGCCGCGGCAGGTAGCGATGGCGCTCGCGAAGGAGCTCACCAACCACAGCCTGCCGGAGATCGGCGATGCCTTTGGCGGGCGCGATCACACCACAGTGCTGCATGCGTGCAAGCGGATCAAGGATCTGCGTGACACCGAGCAGCGCATGAAGGAAGACTACTCAAACCTGTTGAGAACCCTGGCCGGCTGAGCACGCCGGCTTGTGAATTTGCTGTGGACGAGCTTGGGGATAAAGTTATACACAGGCCGTACACAGATCCCCGGCAGCTCTTCCCGGAGCTACCAGCGGATTTTTTCACCGTAAGGGTTTGAATGGGCTTAAAAAATATTCTTATTCCCGCAATCCCCAGGCTCTATAGCCTCAACAATAAAGATTTCCGATCAACTAAAGACCAGATTTACAGAGAGAGCTGCCCATGAAGCTGACCGCCACGCGCGAAGATATTCTCGCCCCGCTGCAGAGCGTCATCGGAGTCGTCGAGCGGCGGCAGACGATGCCGGTGCTCGCGAATGTACTGCTGGCGGCACGCGACAATCGCCTGAGCTGTACGGGAACCGACCTCGAGGTCGAGCTCGTGGCCACCAACCAGGTGAGCGTGCAGCAGGCGGGTGACATCACCGTGCCTGGTCGCAAGCTGCTCGACATTTTTCGCTCCCTGCCCGAGAAAACCAGCGTGGCGCTGAGCACGGAGGGAGAGCGGGTGTCGCTGCGTGCCGGCCGCAGCCGTTTCACGCTCTCGAGCCTGCCCGCAGCCGAGTTTCCGCTGGTCGATGAGATCAACGCGCAGCAAACGCTCACCGTCGCGCAGGGCGAGTTCCGCCGCCTGATCGACAAGACCCACTTCTCGATGGCCCAGCAGGACGTGCGCTACTACCTGAACGGGCTGCTCCTCGAGACCGAGGGCAAGACGCTGCGCGCCGTCGCGACCGATGGACATCGCCTCGCGCTCTGCGAGACGGAGCTGAGCGGCAAGGCCAGGACCAATCAGCAGGTGATCGTGCCCCGCAAGGGAGTGCTCGAGCTGCAGCGGATCCTCGGCACGGAGGGAGACATCGAGCTGGCGGTCGGCACCAATCACGTTCGCGCCCAGATCGGCGATATTCGCTTCACTTCGAAGCTGATCGATGGCCGTTTCCCGGAGTACGCGCGGGTCATTCCCGCCAGTCCGCCCCGGACGGTGGAGGCCGAGCGCGAGCCGTTGAAGCTCGCCCTGCAGCGCACTGCGATCCTGTCGAATGAGAAATACCGCGGCATTCGCCTGACGGCGCGCCCGGGCCTGCTGACGATCCAGGCTCACAATCCCGAGCAGGAGGAAGCCGAGGACCAGGTCGAAGTGAACTACAAGGGCGAGGAAGTGGAGATCGGGTTCAACGTCAATTACCTGCTGGATGCACTCGCGGCGATCGAGAGCGAGAAGGTGGAGATCGGGCTCACTGACTCCAACAGCAGCTGTCTCATCCGCGCGCCGGGTACGTCCCAGACCAAGTACGTCGTGATGCCGATGAGGCTGTAAGCCGCTGCTGCGCCGGGGCGTCGACCTCAGGAAGCCGGAGCCGCGGGGCCCCAACCGGCGGGCGCTGCGGGCAGGTTCCACGTGGAACACTCCAGCGGGTCGTCGCACTAGCTATTCAATCACACCGGTCTACTGGTCTCTGTTCCGGCAGCAGATGCGCGATCGACCACAAGGGTATCGGAGCCGCGGATGTTGGCCGTTCCGGCGCGCGTTCCACAACGCGGCCCTCGTTACGCTGGGCCTGCGCCGGCTGATGCCGCTTCCCGAGAACTCGGGAGCCGACGACGTCGGGTACGGCTCTTCGTGATCGATCCGGATGGCAACCACATCGAGGCTGTGTTTCGCCGGGCTGACCTTGTGGGTTCCACGCAGAACACGACGAGCAAGCCAGATCGCGCCGGGGGGTCATGAGCCTTAGCCAACTCAACGTCATCAACTTGCGCTGCATCGAGCAGGCCGAGCTCGAAGTGCCTGCGGGACTTACGCTGATCTGGGGTGGCAATGGCTCCGGGAAGACCTCGCTGCTGGAGGCGATGTTTCTCCTGGGACGGGGACGTTCGTTCCGCACACGAAACACTGAGCGGCTCATCAGGCGCGGACAGAATCACTTAAGAGTCATTGGGCGCATCCGAACGGGCCAGGAGGCCAGTACCGTGATTGGCCTGGAGCTAGCCGGCGAGGGCGTGACGGCCAGAATCGGTGGCCGTCCCGCCGGCTCGCTGGCTGAGCTCTCCCGAGCCTTTCCGGTCCAGGCCATCGAGCCGGGAGTTCATCGCCTCGTCGAGGAAGGGGGCTACGGGCGACGGCGCTGGATGGATTGGACGGTGTTCCACGTGGAACCTCGATTCGTGGAGAGCTGGGTCCGGTACACCCGTGCGCTCAAGCAGCGAAACGCCGCTCTGAAGACCGACCCGGCGCGAGCCTCGATCTGGGATGCGGAGCTCGCGCGGCTCGGGGAGTTCATTGCCGCCTCTCGGCACCGATTGCTCGAGCAACTCGAGCCGTATTGGCACGACGCGGTGGCAGCCCTGAGCGGGCTGCCGGTCGAGTTGCATTACCTGAGGGGTTGGAGCCAGGAGCACTCCCTGCATGAGGCTCTCGCCGCCTCGCGGGCCCGCGACGCGGCGCGCCACCTCACTCACGCCGGTCCGCATCGCGCGGACGTCGCGGTGCGGCTGCACGGGCGGCCCGCCCGCGAAGTGCTCTCACGCGGGCAGCAGAAGCTGGTCGCCGTCGCCATGACACTTGCCCAGCTTCGGTTCCTCCAGGCGACGACGGATATCACGCCGACGCTGCTCCTGGACGACCCCGCGGCGGAGCTCGACGGCGCTCATCTCGAGCGCTTTATCGGACAAGTGTCACTGCTCAAATGCCAGCTCGTGGTGACGTCCTTGCACGCGGAATCGCGGCTTTTTGGCTCTCCGGAGGGCGTGTTCCACGTGGAACACGGGAGGGTGCAGCCGGTATAATGCGGTGTCACAAAATCGAGCGGATTCATGGCTTCAGACGACGTCTACGACTCAAGTAAAATCAAAGTCTTAAAGGGTCTTGATGCGGTGCGCAAGCGCCCCGGAATGTATATCGGGGACACGGATGATGGCACCGGCCTTCACCACATGGTTTTCGAGGTCGTCGATAACTCCATCGACGAATCCCTGGCGGGTCATTGCGACCGCATAGTCGTCACGATTCACGCTGACGAATCGGTCACCGTGTCCGATAACGGGCGCGGCATCCCTGTGGATATCCACCCCGAGGAAGGGCGCTCGGCGGCCGAGGTCATCATGACCGTGCTGCACTCGGGGGGAAAGTTCGACGACAGCTCCTACAAGGTCTCAGGGGGCCTGCACGGGGTCGGCATCTCGGTGGTGAATGCGCTCTCGGACTACCTGCAGCTCACGATTGCGCGCGACGGCAAGCTCCACCGCCAGGAATATCACCTGGGTGAGCCGGTGGCGCCGCTCGCCGAAGTCGGCGAGGCGCGCGAGCGTGGCACGGTGATCCGCTTCCGCCCCAGCGCGAAGATCTTCACCAACATCCAGTTCAACTACGAGATCCTGGCCAAGCGGCTGCGGGAGCTCTCGTTCCTCAACTCGGGCGTGCGCATCGAGCTCATCGATGAGCGCGAGAACAAGTCCGACGTGTTCGCGCACGCCGGCGGGCTCGAGGCGTTCGTGAAGTACCTGAATCGCACGCGCACGCCGATCCATGAGTCGGTGTTCTGGTTCCGCACCCAGGACGGGCCGGTGTCGGTCGAGGTGGCGCTGCAGTGGAACGACTCCTACCAGGAGTCGATGTTCTGCTACACCAACAACATCCCGCAGAAGGACGGCGGCACGCACCTCGCGGGCTTCCGCTCAGCGCTCACGCGCACGCTGAACGATTACGTCGAGAAGGAATTGTCCGGGAAGAAGGACAGGGTCCCGATGACCGGCGACGACGCGCGTGAGGGCCTGACCGCGATCCTCTCGGTGAAGCTGCCGGATCCGAAGTTCTCCTCGCAGACCAAGGACAAGCTCGTATCCTCCGAGGTGAAGGGCATCGTCGAGAACGCCGTCGGCACCAAGCTGCAGGAATTCCTGCTCGAGCATCCTCAGGAGGCGCGCCTCATCGTCGCCAAGATGGTGGAGGCGGCGCGTGCGCGCGAGGCGGCCCGCAAGGCGCGCGAGATGACGCGCCGGAAAGGCGCGCTCGATGTCGCGGGGCTTCCCGGCAAGCTGGCCGACTGCCAGGAGAAGGATCCGGCGCTCTCCGAGATCTTCATCGTCGAGGGCGATTCCGCCGGCGGCTCCGCCAAGCAGGGACGCGACCGGCGCACGCAGGCGATCCTGCCCCTGAAGGGCAAGATCCTGAACGTTGAGCGGGCGCGCTTCGACAAAATGCTGTCCTCGGCCGAAGTCGGCACGCTCATCACGGCGCTCGGTACCGGCATCGGCCGCGACGACTTCGACGTGGAGAAACTGCGCTACCACCGCATCTGTCTCATGACCGATGCGGACGTCGACGGCAGCCACATCCGGACGCTGCTCCTGACTTTCTTCTACCGGCAGATGCCCGAGCTGATCGAGCGCGGGCACATCTACATCGCGCAGCCGCCGCTCTACAAGATCAAGCGCGGCAAGCAGGAGTCCTATGTCAAGGACGACAGCGAGCTGAACCAGCTGCTGCTCGCGGCCGCGCTCGAGAACGCGGGGCTGCACGTGAACGCGGCCGCGCCACCGGTCTCGGGCTCGGCGCTCGAGCTGCTGGCGCGCAAGTACATGGAGGTGCAGGCCATCATCAAGCGCTGGTCGCGCCGCTACGACGATCGCCTGCTCGAGCAACTCATCTACATGTCGGAGGTGACGCCGGCGGACTTCGATCGCGCCGACTGGCTGCGCGGCTGGGTGGCCGAGCTCAACGAGCGCTTGAACGCTCTCGCCGACGGCACCCGCACGTATCGAGTGGAAGTGCGCGCCGCGGCCGGCGGGCAGGGTCCGCGCGTGATCGTGCACAAGACTGAGCACGGCACCGCGAGCCAGAAGTACCTGCCGCGCGAGTTTTTCGAGTCCGCTGAGTACCAGCGCATCGCCGACCTCGCCCGCACGCTCGCGGGGCTCATCGGGGAGGGCGCCTACGTCACCCGGGGCGGCGAGCGAGCGGAGATCGGCTCCTTCAAGGAGGCGATGAAGTGGCTCTTCGATCAGGCGAAGAAGGGCCAGAGCATCCAGCGTTACAAGGGACTCGGCGAGATGAATCCGGAGCAGCTCTGGGAGACGACCATCAATCCGGAGACGCGCCGTCTCATGCAGGTGAAGATCGAGGACGCGGTCGCGGCCGACGATATCTTCACGACCCTCATGGGAGACCAGGTGGAGCCACGGCGCGAGTTCATCGAGAAGAACGCGCTGTCGGTGACGAACCTCGACATCTAAGCTTCTGGGAGTAGCCCAGAGGCAAGATTGGGATACCAGAGAATCAATAGTGGCTATTGGAAGATCTTTGGGTCAGTAGAGATTCAATAGCCCAAGAGATCGGTGATATGGAGGGCCGTGGCCTGGGAGCGCTCAGCCGCTCGCAGGCGGGGTGCCGGCTCGTGGCTCCTCACTCACTCGCAAGCCGCCTCACCGTCGCCTCGACCCACGACTGAATCTCCTCGTTCAGCACGCGCGCCTCGCGCCCGGCGGCGGAGAAGGGATGTCCGATCACCACGCGCACGGTCCCCGGCTTCTTCAGGAGTCCACGGCGCGGCCAGTAGCGGCCTGCATCGTGCGCGACCGGCACGATGAGCGCGCCGGCTTCGGCGGCAAGCAGCGTCCCGGACACGCCGTAGCGGCGCGTCTCCCCGGCAGGCATGCGGGTCCCCTCGGGGAAGATCATCACCCAGTCGCCTTCGGCGAGCCGGTTCTTGCCCTGCTCGACGACCTGGGCGACTGCGGTGTGTCCCGCCTTGCGGTCGATGGCGATGGCGTGCATCTGACGCACGGCGATGCCCACCACGGGAATCCACAGGAGCTCGCGCTTGAGCACCCACACCTGGCGCGGGAACAGCACCATCATGGCGATCGTCTCCCAGGACGAGGAGTGCTTCCAGAAGGCGATGTGGCAGCCGGCGGGGAGTGCTTCGCCCTCGATATGGTAGTCGAGCCCGCAGCTCCACTCGAGCACCCACAGCAGCGTCGCCGCCCAGGCGCGCGCCAGCGGGAAGCGGCGCGGAAAGGGCAGCACCAGGCAGGCGAGCACGAAGGGGATCGCGTACAGGAACGTCCACGCGAAGAGAAAGGCCGTGAAGAACAGCGAGCCCAAGGCCTGCAGCAGCGCCGGCCGCCGGCGCTCGGCTCGTGCGCTCCTTGCTGCGGGCTCGGTCAACCGGGCAGCCGCGAGAGATCCGCGACCCCCGCGAAGAGGGCCTGCAGCTGCGCGAGCAGGCTCAGGCGGTTGGCGCGCAGCGCCGGGTCCTCGTCCATCACCATCACCTGATCGAAGAAGGCATCGACCGCCGGCCGCAGCTGCGCCAGGCGCCCGAGCGCGCCGGTGTACTCGCGCCGTGCGGTCGCCTCGGCGACCGCCTCGCGCAGGGCACGCATCGAGTCGAACAGGCGCACTTCGGCGCTCTCACGCAGCCGCTCCACGTTCACCTGCGCGGGCGGTACGCCGGGCGCCTTGCGCAGGATGTTGGCGATGCGCTTGTTGGCCGCGGTGAGACTCGCGGCCTCGGGGAGCGCGAGGAAAGTGCTCAAGGCCTTGAGCCGCGCATCGAAATCGAGCGGCGAGGCGGGCCGCGCGGCGAGCACCGCATCGAACATCTCGCCCGTCACCGGGGCCATGCCCGGCAGCACTGCCGCCGGGCGCTCGAGGTAGTAGGCCCGCAGCCGCTCCATCAGGAAGTCGTAGATCTCGGCCTCGATCTGTGCAGCGGGCGCGAGCGGCTTGCCCGCGGCGCCGCCCGTCCCCGCGCGCAGCCGCTCGATGTCGGCGCGCACCGCCGCCACCGCCCGTGCGAGTAAGCGCGTCAGATCGAGATCCAGGTTCTTCTCGATGAGGATGCGCTGCACGCCGAGCGCCGCGCGGCGCAGCGCGAACGGATCCTTGGCACCGCTCGGCTTCTCACCGATCGCGAAGATGCCCGCCAGGGTGTCGAGCTTGTCGGCGATCGCGAGCGCGAGACCCGCGCCGCTCCCGGGAAGCTCGTCGCCCGCCGAGCGCGGCAGGTAGTGCTCGCGGATCCCGGTGGCGACTTCGGCGGGCTCGCCGTCGGCGCGCGCATAGTAGGTCCCCATGATGCCCTGGAGCTCGGGAAACTCGCCGACCATGGCGGTGAGCAGGTCGCACTTGCTCAACTCGGCAGCGCGCTGCACCGCCTCGGGCCGCGCGCCGGTGCTCGCGGCGATCTCGCCGCCGAGTGCGCGGAGCCGGCGCGTCTTGTCGCCGAGGGAGCCGAGGCGCGCCTGGTAGGTCACGGAATCGAGTGCCGTACGGCGCGCGGCGAGCGGCTCGCGCCGGTCCTGCTCCCAGAAGAACGCAGCGTCCGCGAGGCGCGCGCGCACCACGCGCTCATTCCCTGCACGCACCCTCGAGGGGTCGCGGCTCGCGATGTTGCCGACCGCGATGAATGCGGGGAGCAGGCTTCCCGAGGAATCCTCGACCGGGAAGTAGCGCTGGTGGTCCTCGAGCGTCGCGGTGAGCACCTCGCGCGGCAGCGCGAGGAAGCGCTCCTCGAACTTGCCGGCGAGCGCCACCGGCCACTCGGTGAGCGCCGTGACCTCATCGAGGAGCCCCTCCGCGATGAGCGGGCGCCCGCCGAGGCTCCGGCCGAGCGAGGTCACCTCGGCGCGGATGCGGCTGCGCCGCGCGGCGAAGTCGGCGAGCACGAAACCCCGCTCGCGCAGCGTCCGCTCGTAGCGCTCGGGTGCGGCGATGCGCAGCGGTCCCGGCGCATGGAAGCGGTGTCCGCGGGTGTCGCCGCCGCTTTGGGTCTCGAGCAGCGTCGCGGACACGACCTGGGTGCCGTACAGCATGAGGAGCCAGTGCACCGGTCGCACGAACAGCGCATCACCCGAGCCCCAGTGCATGCGGCGCGGGATCGGGAGCGCATCGAGCGCCGCCTGTACCAGAGCGGGGAGGAGCTCGACGGTGCGGCTGCCTGGACGCGTGCCGACGAAGAAGAGAAAGCTCCCCTTGGCTTCCTCGATGCGCTCGAGTGCTGAGACCTGCGTGCCGCAGCTCGCGGCGAAGGCGAGTGCGGCGCGGGTGGGATGGCCCGCGGCATCGAAGGCGGCCGAGACCGGCGGCCCCTTGCGCCGCAGCTGCTGCTCGGGCTGCCCGGGAGCGAGGCGCTTGACCCACACCGCCAGGCGCCTCGGGGTGGCGAAGCCCACGAGCTCGCCGTGCGTGAGGCCCGCCTTGTCCAGGCCGGCGCCGAGCGCGGCGACCAGGGAGCGCTCGAGACCTAAGAGCCCCTTCGGCGGCAGCTCCTCGGTACCGATCTCGAAGAGGAAATCGCGCGGACCGCCCGCGGCGCGCGCGGGCTTCGCGTGTCGGCTCGCAGGGCGCTTGGGATGCGGGCGCGGCGCGAGCTTCGCGGGCTTGCGCCCCTTCATGCCACAGCCCCGGCGTCGGTGCCGCGTTTCTCCGGCCTCGCCTTCAGCAGCGGGAATCCGAGCTTCTCACGGCTCTCGAGATAGGCCTTGGCGACGCCGCTCGCGAGGGTGCGGACCCGCAGGATGTAGCGCTGGCGCTCGGTGACGGAGATGGCGCGACGCGCGTCGAGCAGATTGAACGTATGCGAGGCCTTCAGCACCTGCTCATACGCGGGCAGTGCCAGCTTCGCGGCGAGGAGCCGCTGACACTCGCGCTCGTGATCGTCGAAATGCCGGAGCAGCCCCGGCACGTCGGCATACTCGAAGTTGTAGGCGGACTGCTCGGTCTCGTTCTGCCTGAAGACATCCCCGTAGGTCAGCCGCGTCGAGGGCCCTTCGGTGACCACGATGTCGTAGACGCTCTCGATCCCCTGCAGGTACATCGCCAGCCGCTCGAGACCATAGGTGATCTCACCGGTGACCGGACGGCAGTCGAGGCCGCCCACCTGCTGGAAGTAGGTGAACTGGGTGATCTCCATGCCGTTCAGCCACACCTCCCACCCGAGACCCCAGGCCCCGAGCGTCGGGGATTCCCAGTTGTCCTCGACGAAGCGCACGTCGTGGGTGAGGGGGTCGAGGCCCAGCGCCGCGAGACTCCCGAGGTACAGATCGAGTATCTCGAGCGGCGAAGGCTTGATCACGACCTGGTACTGATAGTAGTGCTGCAGGCGGAACGGATTCTCGCCGTAGCGGCCGTCGGTCGGGCGGCGCGAGGGCTGCACGTACGCGGCGGCCCACGGCTCCGGCCCCACCGCGCGCAGGAACGTCGCCGTGTGGAACGTGCCGGCGCCGACTTCCATGTCGTAGGGTTGCAGGATCACGCAGCCGTGCGAGGACCAATACGCCTCGAGCGCGACGATCAGCTGCTGGAAGGTGCGCGGCGCGCGGCGATTTTTTCTCGAGCGACCGGAGGCCATGGAGGGATCCGAGACCCAAAGAGCGCGCGAGTATAAGGCGCAGCGCCCGTGGGCGGCGCAGTGCCCGCCACCTTCCGCCCCGCCCTTAGGCCGAACCGCGGGTGTCAGATCCTGCGCACCAGGACTGTGCACATTGTTTTCTGAGTTCTTGGGAATCGGTTGAGTCTCTATTGCATGCACCTCAGAAGTGCAATAACCTGCCCGGAGCGCACCTAAATGGTGCACATACCCTGCAAAATGCCTGTTAACTACTTGATTTCCCGTGCCTGGTGCCGTGGCACAGGCCCTGCAATGGCTTGAGAACCCAAGTGGCGGCGGCCGCTCGACCCCCTTTTTCCCGGAGGCGATATGACAGCGAGTGATGTGATTAAGCTCATCAAAGAAAAGCAAGCGAAGTTCGCGGACCTGCGCTTCACGGACACGCGCGGCAAGGAACAGCACGTGAGCATTCCGGCGC
>Ga0187773_10000012_pt1 | contig 81272 bp, 67 predicted proteins | sample 0216_BV02_MP05_1_FD_133133 | JGI IMG/M metagenome (GOLD analysis project Ga0187773, IMG submission 133133) | Tropical peat soil microbial communities from peatlands in Department of Meta, Colombia - 0216_BV02_MP05_10_MG | ecosystem: Environmental > Terrestrial > Soil > Wetlands > Peat | place...
CAGCACGGTGTCATCGATGCCGAGGGCCGACCGGGCCTGCGGCGACACCGGCACGGACTTGGCGCTGCGCGGCCAGACGCCGCCACCGGCCGAGATCAGCGACCGGTCGTAGTCTTCCCAGGACGAGCGGGGCAGCGCGAACAGCCGCTGCCGTTCGGCGAAGCTGGTGGCGGGATCGGGGTCGGGGTCGAGGAACACGTGCCGGTGGTCGAAGGCGGCGACGAGCTGCAGGTGCCGCGACAGCAGCATGCCGTTGCCGAACACATCGCCCGACATGTCGCCGATGCCGGCCACGGTGAAGTCGCGCTTCTGCGTATCGACGCCCATCTCGCGGAAGTGGCGCTTGACGCATTCCCAGCCGCCGCGTGCCGTGATCCCCATCTTCTTGTGGTCGTAGCCGGCCGAGCCGCCCGAGGCGAAGGCATCGCCGAGCCAGAAGCCGTACTCCGCCGCGATGGCATTGGCGATGTCGGAGAAGGTGGCCGTGCCCTTGTCGGCCGCGACGACCAGGTACGGGTCGTCGCCGTCGCGACGCACGACATCGCGCGGCGGCACGATGCGCCCGGAGGCGATGTTGTCGGTGAGATCGAGCAGTCCGCGGATGAAGGTCTGATAGCAGGCCACGACCTCGGCCTGGATCTCCTCGCGGCCTCCGGCGAGTCGCTTCGGCACGAAGCCGCCCTTGGCGCCCACCGGGACGATGACGGTGTTCTTGACGTTCTGCGCCTTCATGAGGCCGAGGACCTCGGTGCGGAAGTCCTCGCGCCGGTCGGACCAGCGGATGCCGCCGCGCGCCACGTCGCCCATGCGCAGGTGCACGCCCTCGACGCGCGGGCTGTAGACGAAGATCTCGAACTTAGGCTTAGGCAACGGCAGGTCGGGGATCTGCGCCGGGTCGAACTTGAACGACAGGTAGCTCTTGCGCGCGCCGTCACTCCCCGCCTGGTAGTAGTTGGTGCGCAGCGTCGCCCGCGTCAGGTTGAGATAGGCGCGGAGGATTCGATCGTCATCGAGGCTCGCCACCGCATCGAGCCCGGCGCGGATCTGGGCGACGATGCTCTCGGCGGTGCGCTCCGCACGGGCGCCGCGGGCCGCCGGGTCGAAGCGCGTCTCAAAGAGGCGCACGAGGTTACGAGTGATGGCCGCGTTAGCCGAGAGCGTGCGCTCGATGTACACCTGACTGAAGGGCACACCGGTCTGCAACAGATAGCGGCAGTAGGCGCGCAGCACGACGATCTGCCGCGCGCTCAGGTCCGCGCCCAGAGTGAGGCGGTTGAAGCCGTCGTTCTCGATCGCGGCGCTCCAGGCGGCGAGGAACGCCTCACGGAACCGATCCTCGACGCGCGCGATGTCGACGACCAGGGCGTCGCGGTGCTCGAGCTCGAAATCCTGGATCCAGGCCGCGCCGCCTCCGGGCCAGGCCAGCTGGTAGGGGCGCTCCGAGATCACGCGCAGGCCGAAGTTCTCCAGCATCGGCAGGATGTCGGAGATCGGCACTGGATCGGCCCGCTTGACGATCTTGAGGTGCACCCGCTCGGCCTTCTGCGCCGTCGGCCGATAGAGCTTCAGGCGCAGCGCCTGCGGCTCGCCGCGCAGCGTCTCGAGATCCGCGAGGTCATCGAGCACCGACTCGGGAGCCACGTCGTCCTGATAGGCGAGGGGGAATGCGCGGGCGTAGCGCGCCAGCAGCGAGAGCCCCGCGGCTTCGCCGCGCTCGCGCGTCAGCACCTCGCGCAGCCGGTCGGACCAGGTGAGGGCGGCCGCGGCGATGCGCTGCTCGATGGCGGCGAAATCCGGCTTGTGGTGCCGTGACGGATCGGTGCGCACCACCACGTGCACACGCGCGTGGCTCGCGCCCGAGATCTGTGCGCTGCTCTCGACGCTCGTACCCGCAAAGCCCTCAGAGGCGACGCGCTCGATGCGCTGCCGTACCTCGGTGTTGTAGCGATCGCGCGGCACGTACACCAGGCAGGAGTAGAAACGGTGGTAGGGATCGCGGCGCACCAGCAGGCGCACCGTGCGGCGCTCGTAGAGGTTGACCACGCCGCGCACGATGCGGATGAGATCGGGCACGTTCGCCTGGAACAGCTCATCGCGCGGGTAGGTCTCGAGGACGTTGAGCACTTCCTTGCCATCGTGACTCGCCGGGTCGAGGCCGAAGTGCTCGATGACGCGCTCCACCTTGCGGCGCAGGACCGGGATCTCGCGCGGGCTGCCGTGATAGGCCGTCGAGGTCCACAGCCCGAGGAAGCGGTGCTCGCCGTCCACCAGCCCGCGGCGGTCGAAGGTCTTGACGCCGACGTAATCGAGGTACTCGGCCCGATGCACCGTAGCGATCGAGTTCGCCTTGGTGACGATCAGGAGCTCCGGATCGCGCGCCCGGGCGCGCATGTCGCCGCGCAGCACCGTCGCCGGAGCGCGTGCTCCCTTGCCGCGGCCGCGGGCGAGCACTCCGAGGCTCGAGAGCACGTCGGGTACCAGCCGGTCCTCGGAACGGCCGCGCTCGAGCCGGTAGTGGCGATAGCCGAGGAACACGAAGTGCCGGCTCTCCATCCACTCGAGGAGGTGGCCTGCCTCGCTCACCTCGGCGGCGGGCAGCGGCGGCGGGTCGGTCGCGAGCCGCCCGATGATCTCGCGTACGCGCTCGCGCATCGGCATGAAGTCGCTGACCACGGCACGCACGTCGGCGAGCGTCGACTCGAGCCCGCGTCGCAGCTTCTCGAGCTGCTGCGGGTCGGTGACGCGATCGATCTCGTACAGCTGCCACGACTCGGGGTGCGCGGCGTGCGCGCCGTTCGCGCCGATGTCGAGGAGGCGTCCGCGCGCGTCGCGCCGCGCCTGCAGCACCGGGTGCACGATCAGGTGCACGGCGAGCTCGGCGCGGCTCAGGGCCATGCCGAGCGAGTCGACCAGAAACGGCATGTCATCCGTGACGGTCATCACCAGGGAGTGCGGCGACTCGAAGCCGTGCTCGCTTACCGACGGATTGAAGACCCGTACCAGCGGACGGCCGGGTGCGCGGCGAGCCCCGAAGGCGAGGTGACTCAAGGCCGCCTTGGCGAGCAGCCCGGGCGCGTGCGCGGCCAGGTCCTCTTCCGCCACTCCGTGGAAATAGCCGCGCAGGAAGCGCTGATGGAGCTCGTTGCGGCCGGTGCGGGCGGCGGCCGCGCGTGCGATGCGCTCGATCAGCGCAACCCGCGCGGCGGGGATGCTGCGCAGCAGCCGGCTGTCCTCGGATGCGACTTGCGCGTGCATGGAGGCGCGCGATTATACATGCGGGAAGCGACGCCTATAATGCCCGCCATGAGCGCTGCTGCCGATAATCCGATGGGCACGGACGGATTCGAGTTCGTCGAATACACGGCCCCCGACCCGCAGCTGCTGCGCACCCTGTTCGAGCGGCTTGGCTTTCCGGCCGTGGCGCGCCACCGCTCCAAGAACGTGACGCTGCACCGCCAGGGCGAGATCAATTTCATCATCAACGCCGAGCCGGCGTCCTTCGCGCAGGCCTTTGCCCGCGTCCACGGGCCGTCGGCGTGCGCCATGGCCTTTCGCGTGCGCGATGCCGCCGGCGCCTTCCGCCGGGCGCTCGAGCTCGGCGCGAAGCCCGGTCCGCAGAGTGCGGGTCCCATGGAGCTCAACATCCCGTGCATCGAGGGTATCGGTGGCTCGCTCATCTACCTGGTGGACCTCTACGGCGAGCGCACGATCTACGACGTCGACTTCCGCCCGGTCGCGGGCGCGGCTCCCGCGGAGGGCGCGGGATTGACGGTGATCGACCATCTCACTCACAACGTCGGCCGCGGGCGCATGGACCTGTGGGCCGGGTTCTACGGGAAGCTGTTCAACTTCCGCGAGATCCGCTACTTCGACATCGAGGGCAAGCTCACCGGGCTGCTGTCGCGCGCCATGACGAGTCCGTGCGGCAAGATTCGCATTCCCATCAACGAGTCGCAGGACGACAAGAGTCAGATCGAGGAGTACCTGCGCGAGTACCGCGGCGAGGGGATCCAGCACATCGCCCTCGCCACCCAGGACATCTACCGCACCGTGGACGTGCTGCGCAGCCACGGCGTCGGCTTCCAGGACACGCCCGACAGCTACTACGACGGCGTTGCGGCACGCGTCCCCGGGCACCGCGAATCGCTCGCCGAGCTGCGTGCGCGCCGCATCCTGATCGACGGCAACCCTTCCAGGGGCGAGGGCGTGCTGCTGCAGATCTTCACCCAGAACGTCATCGGGCCGATCTTCTTCGAGATCATCCAGAGGAAGGGCAACGAGGGCTTCGGCGAGGGGAATTTCCGCGCGTTGTTCGAATCCATCGAGCAGGATCAGATCCGCAGGGGTGTGATTTAGCCCGGCGAGAATTGCCGGCCGCCCCCGCAATTGGCTATAATGGCCACATGGAAAAGGCCACTGTCTCAAAACTGAAGGACAACCTCAGCGCGTACCTGCGCAAGGTCCGCGCCGGCCACACGGTGGTCATTTACGATAGGGACGTGCCGATCGCCTGCATCGAGCGCATCGAGTCGAGTGGGCGCGGCGGCGATCGCCTGGCGCTGCTGCGCGCTCAAGGACTGACGAGGCCGGCGATGCGTCCGCTGTCGGTGAAGCGCTGGCGGGCGATGCTGCCCAAAGGTTTGCCGCGCAGCGCGCGTCTCACCGAAGCCCTGCTCGAGGAGCGCGACGCCGGCCGATGAAGTTCTGGGACACCTCCGCACTCATCCCGCTGCTGGTCGATGAACCGGCCCGGGGCCGGCTGCTGGCCATGCTCGAGGAGGACGGTGAAGTGCTGGCGTGGTGGGGCACCCCGGTCGAGATTGCCGCGGCGCTGGCGCGGCGCGAGCGCGAGCAGCTGTTGACCGCGGACCAGGTGACGGCCGCGCTGGGTGCGGCTCGGGCGCTCGCCGAGAGCTGGCACGAGATCGTTCCCTCGGATGCCGTGCGCCGGTCGGCCGAGCGGCTGCTGCGCACGCACCCACTGCGGGCGGCTGACGCGCTGCAACTCGCCGCCGCCCTGGCGGCTGCGGATCACAACCCGGCCTCGCTCGACATGGTCTGTCTGGACGAGCGCCTGAGAGTCGCCGCGCGCCGCGAGGGGTTTACTGTCCTGACCGTCTGAGGGTGGCGTGGGTGAGCCCGTTCAAGGCTTGTGCTCGCGCGCGAGGTACTCCGTGCTCTGCATCTCGATGAGCCGGCTCGCGGTGCGTGCGAAGAGGACGGTGAGCCGCTCGCCCCGGTAGAGCTGCGGCGGCGGGGCGGCCGCGGACAGGATCAGATTGACGTTGCGGTCGTAGAGCTCGTCGACCAGCGCAATGAAGCGGCGCGCCTCATCGTCGCGCGCGGCATCGAGCACCGGCACGTCCGAGACGATCAGCGTCTGGTACTCACGCGCGATCTCGATGTAGTCGTCGGGGCTGCGCGGACCGCCGCACAGCACCGCAAACTCGAGCCAGGCGACGCCCGGGCCCGCGCGAATCACGGCGATGGAGCGTCCCTCGATGAGGAGCGCGCCGCCCGAGCGCGCCCCGTTACGGGCAAGGCGGGCGAACAGCGTCTCGAGCCGCGCGGCCGTCTGCGGTGTGCCGGCCGGCAGATATACACCCGCCTGGGTGAGCTCGCGCAGGCGGTAGTCGGTCGGGCCGCCGACGCGCAGCACCTCGAGATGGCGCTCGAGCAGCGCGATGGCCGGCAGGAAGCGCGCGCGCTGCAGGCCGCCCCGGTAGAGCTCGCGCGGCGCGCTGTTGGAAGTCGCGATCAGAGTCACGGCGCGGCGGAACAGCGCATCGAACAGGCCGCCGAGGATCATGGCGTCGGCGATGTCGGAGACCTGCAGCTCATCGAAGCACAGGACGCGCACTTCGCGGGCGATTCTCCCGGCGACGTGCTCGAGCGGATCGCGCTCGTGTCTGAGCTCGGCAAGCTGCGCGTGCACGTCGTGCATGAAGCGGTGGAAGTGCTGGCGGCGCCGCGCGGCGACCGGCAGGCTGTCGAAGAACAGGTCCATGAGCCAGGTCTTGCCGCGTCCCACGCCTCCCCAGAGATAGAGCCCGCGTACCGGTGCGTCCGGCCCTCGTCCTGTGAGTGCGCCGAGCCAGCGCGGCACGGAGGCGCGCGGCGCACGCAGCAGGCGACGGCGCACGGCGTCGAGCCTGGCGACGGCGGCGAGTTGGGCCGGATCGGCGCTGAAGGCGCGGGCGCTGAGCTCGCGCGCATACAGCTCCCGCAGGTCGGAGGCGTCGCCCACGGGGTGAGGATTCAGCTCGCGAGCTCGGACAGGTTGCGGAAGTGCTCGAGCGCCTGCGGATTGGCGAGCGCATCGACGTTCTTCACCGGCAGCCCGTGGATCACATTGCGCACCGCCAGCTCGGTGAGCTTTCCGGACAGGGTGCGGGGAATGTCGGGCACCGCGATGATGCGCGCCGGCACGTGTCGTGGGGTGGTCTGGGTGCGGATGGCGCCGCGGATCTCCGCCCGCAGCTCCTCGGTCAGCTCGACGCCGGGCTTGAGGCGCACGAACAGCACGATGCGCACGTCCCCCTGCCAGTCCTGGCCGACCGCCAGAGCCTCGGCGATCTGCGGCAGCGCCTCCACCGCGCCGTAGATCTCGGCGGTGCCGATGCGCACGCCGCCCGGGTTCAGGACGGCGTCCGAGCGGCCGTAGATCACCAGGCCGTCGTGCTCGGTGAGCGCGGCGAAGTCGCCGTGGTGCCACACGCCGGGGAAACGCTCGAAGTACGCGGCGCGGTAACGCGACCCGTCGCGATCGTTCCAGAAGCCGAGCGGCATCGAGGGGAACGGCGCCGTGCAGACGAGCTCGCCGCGCGTGCCACGCAGCGGGCGCCCGTCGTCATCGAAGATCTCGACCGCCATGCCGAGCCCGCGGCACTGGATCTCGCCGCGATACACCGGACGGATGGGGCAGCCGAGCGCGAAGCACGAGACGATGTCGGTGCCCCCGGAGATCGAGGCCAGCTGCAGGTCCCGCTTCACTTGCCCGTAGACGAAGTCGAAGCCCTCCGGCAGAAGCGGTGAACCGGTGGACAGCACCGTGCGCAGCGCGGTGAGATCGACCGTGCGCGCCGGTACGAACCCGCTCTTCTCGAGCGAGGCGAGGTACTTGGCGCTGGTGCCGAACACGGTGAGGCGCTCCGCGGCGGCCATGCGCCACAGCACGCCGGGGTCGGGATGGAAGGGACTGCCGTCGTAGAGCACGAGCGTCGCGCCGGTCGCGAGGCCGCTCATCAGCCAGTTCCACATCATCCAGCCGCAGGTGGTGAAGTAGAACAGGCGGTCGCTGCGCTTCAAGTCGGTGTGCAGCAGCTGCTCCTTCTGGTGCTGCAGCAGCGTCCCGCCGGCGCCGTGCACGATGCACTTCGGCACGCCGGTAGTTCCGGAAGAGTAGAGGATGTAGAGCGGATGGTTGAAGGGCTGGGGCGCGAAGCGCAGCGGCGCGCCGTGCGCGCCGAACTGCGCCCAGTGCCGGGCACGCGCGGCGGCACGGCCGAGCCGGGCGAGCTGCGGCTGCGCCTCTACGTAGGGCACGACGACCACGTGCTCGATGACCGGGAGCCGCTCGAGCACTTCGGCCATGGGCGTGAGCGAGTCGAGGGTCTTGCCGCCGTAGAAGTAGCCATCGGCGGTGAACAGTACCTTAGGTTGGATCTGTCCGAAGCGGTCGAGTACCGCGTGGACGCCGAAGTCCGGCGAGCACGAGGACCAGGTGGCCCCACAGCTCGCGGTCGCCAGCATCGCGATCGCCGCCTCCGGCAGGTTCGGCAGGTAGCCCGCCACCCGATCGCCGGCGATCACCCCGGCCGCCTTGAGCCCGTCGGCCACGCGCGCCACCTGCGCGCGTAGCTCGCGCCCGGAAAGCGCGCGCCGCGCACCACGCTCATTGTGGAACACGAGCGCTTCCCTGCCGTCGGCGAACTTGAGGAGATTCTCGGCGAAGTTGAGGCGGGCGCCCGGGAAGAATCGCGCCCCGGGCATCTGCATCGGCTGCTCGAGCGCCGGTCCCGCGCCCCAATCGGCGTGCACGCCGGCGAAGCGCGCGAGCTCGCTCCAGAATTGCGCCGGTTTCTCGAGCGACCAGGCGTAGGTCGCGTCGTAATCCGGGAGCGGCGTGCCGGTGCGCGCGGTGACGCAACGCATGAAGCGCGTCAGATTCGCATTGGCGATGCGTTCCGGGGATGGGCGCCAGAGCTCTGACATGGCAGCTGCTTGGGCTTGGGCGCTCTACAGCGACTGGTAGTTCGGGCCCGAGCCTCCCTCGGGCGTGGTCCAGGTGATGATCTGGTAGGGATCCTTGATGTCGCAGGCCTTGCAGTGCACGCAGTTGGCCGCGTTGATCTGCAGGCGGCGGCCGCCGTGTCCGTCGTCGACCATCTCGTAGACGCCCGCCGGGCAGAAGCGCTCGCAGGGATTGCCGAACTCGGTGGCGCAGCGTCCGGCGCAGAGATCCAGGTCCGCCACCTTGAGGTGCACCGGCTGGCTCTCCTCGTGGGAGTTGCCCGCGAAGAAGACGAACGACGCCCGGTCGCGGGGTGGCAGGGTGCGGCTGCCCCAGTGCCGCTCCGGGGAGACGAAGTCGTCGAGCTTCGCGAGGCGCGACCAGTCGGCGGTGTTGCTGAGTGTCCAGGGCGAGCGGCCGGCGGTGAGCATCTCCCAGGCGGAGTTGGCCAGCCCGAGCCACATGCCGCGCTTGAATGCGGGCTTGAAGTTGCGCACCTTCTTCAGCTCGCGTCCGCCCTCGGAGGCGCGCCACTTCGCATCGAAGCCCGCGCCGCCGCCGGTCGCGGCAATATGCGCGCCGGCGAGGGCGCCTGAGCGGATTGCCTGGTGCACACCCTTGATCTTGGCGAAGTTGAGCGTACCGCCGGCGTCGCCGATGAGGATCGCGCCGGGCATCTCCAGTGTGGGCGTCGACTGCCAGCCGCCGGCGGCGACGGTGCGCGCACCCGCCGACAGGATCTCGCCGCCCTCGAGCAGGGCTTTCACGCTCGGATGGTTCTTGTACTGCTGGAAGGCCTCGAAGGGCTTGAGGCGCGGATCGCGGTAGTCGAGGCCCACGATATAGCCGACGTACACGCGGTCCTTGTCGAGGTGATAGAGGAAGCTGCCGGCGTAGGTTCGCGAGTCCGCCGGCCAGCCGAGGGAGTGCTCGATGCGCCCTGGCTGCACGCGCCCCGCGGGCAGTTGCCACAGCTCCTTGTAGCCGAGCGCAAAGGTCTGCGGGCAATGGCCGCGCGCGAGCTCGAACTTCGCGATCAGCTGCTTCGAGATCGAGCCGCGCGCGCCTTCGGCCAGCACGGTGAGCGGCGCATGGATCTCGATGCCGGGCGTGAAGTTGGGACCGGGCTTGCCATCGCGGTCGAGCCCCATGTCGCCGATTTGTACACCTGCCACCGTTCCCCGCTCATCAAACACCGGCGCCGCCGCGGCGAAGCCCGGAAAGATCTCCACGCCGAGCGCTTCCGCCTTAGCCGCGAGCCAGGCGGTCAGCTGCCCGAGCGAGATGATGTAGTTGCCGTGGTTGTTGAACGGAGTGCTGAAGGTGAGCGAGCGCGGCAGCAGCTTTACGACGAAGTCCGGCACCGGCTTGAACGAGCCACCGCGGGTCAGGATGCGGAAGTCGTCCGCCGTCGCCGGCACCTTCATCCCCGGGTATGCGCTCTGCCACTCGGGCAGCAGGGCCTCGAGCGGCCCGGGCTCGATCACGGCGCCCGAGAGCGCGTGCGCGCCCACGGCGGAAGCCTTCTCCAGCACGCACACATTGGTCGCAGGCTTCAGCTGCTTCAGGCGGAGCGCGCACGCCAGCCCCGCGGGGCCCGCGCCGACGATCACGACGTCATATTGCAGACGCTCGCGTTGGATCTCGTCGGCCGGGGTGATCACGTGCAGCCTACTTCGGCTGCATGCGGATCGCGCCGTCGAGACGCAGCGTCGTACCGTTCAGCATCGGGATCTCGAAAACGCTGGCGACCAGCTGCGCAAACTCCTCGGGTTTGCCGAGCCGCGCGGGGAACGGCACCTGCGCGCCGAGCGAGTCCTGCAGCTCCTTCGGCATGCCGTCCATCATCGGCGTGTGAAAGATACCGGGCGCGATCGACACGCAGCGGATGCCAAAGCGCGCCAGCTCGCGCGCGATCGGCAGCGTCATGCCGGCGACCGCCGCCTTGGTGGCCGCATAAGCCACCTGGCCGATCTGTCCTTCGAAGGCGGCGACCGAGGAAGTATGGACCAGCAGCCCGCGCTCCCCGTCAGCTCCCGGCGGGTTGTTCTGCATGATGGCGGCCGCAGCCTTGTCGCACAGAAAGGTGCCGATCAGGTTGATGTGGATCACCTTGGTGAAGAACTCGCCGGCCATCGGTCCGCTCTTCCCCAGCACGCGCCCGGCGCCGATGACGCCCGCGCAGTTCACCAGCAGGTTCAGCCCGCCCATCTGCGTGGCGGCGGTCTCCATGGCGGCATTCACCTCGGCCTCCGAGGTGACGTCGCAGCGCACGAAGCCGGCGCTCGCGCCGAGCGCGGCCGCCGCCGCCCGGCCCGGGCCCTCCTGCACGTCGAGGATCACGACCTTGCCGCCGTGCGCGGCGATGTGGCGCGCGACCGCGTGGCCGAGGCCCGAGGCGCCGCCGGAGACGACGGCGCGAGCGTCCTTGAGCTTCATTTCGCCCCCCGTATCGGCCGTCCGCCGCCTATTTCATGACCTCGACCGCGACCGCCACCGCTTCGCCGCCGCCGATGCACAGCGAGGCGATGCCGCGCTTGCCGCCGCGCTGCCGCAGCGCGTGCACCAGCGTGGTGAGGATGCGGGCACCGGTGGCGCCGATCGGATGGCCGAGCGCACACGCGCCGCCGTTGACGTTGACGCGCGCGTGATCGATGTCGATGTCGCGCATCGCGGCCATGGTGACCACGGCGAAGGCCTCGTTGATCTCGTAGAGGTCGGCGTCATGCGGCTTCCAGCCGAGCTGCTTCAGTAGCTTGCCGATGGCGCCGACGGGGGCGGTCGTGAACCACTCGGGCTCCTGCGCGTGGCTCGCCCAGGCGAGCACGCGCGCCAGTGGCTTGACGCCGCGCGCCGCCGCGGTCTCGCCCTTCATGATGACGAGCGCCGCGGCGCCGTCGGAGATCGAGGAGGAGCTCGCGGCCGTCACGGTCCCATCCTTGTTGAAGGCCGGCTTCATGGTGGTGATCTTGCTCACGTCGCAGGTGCCGGGAGTCTCGTCGCGCGCGATCACGACATCGCCCTTACGGCTCTTGACCGTGACCGGCGTCACCTCGGTGTCGAACAGGCCTTTCTCGAGCGCCGCCATGGCGCGCCGCACCGACTCGGTGGCGAAGGCGTCCTGCTGGGCGCGGGTGAAGCTGTAGCGCGCGGCGGTGGAATCCGCGAAGCAGCCCATCGACTTGCCGTCGAAGGGGCTCTGCAGCCCGTCGCGCATCATGTGGTCGATCAGCTCGCCGGGGCCCATGCGGTAGCCGGTGCGTGCCTTGGCCAGCATGTAGGGCGCGTTGCTCATCGACTCGAGCCCGCCGGCGAGGATGATCTCGGCCGTGCCGGAGCGGATCTGCTCGGCGGCCATCATCACCGCCTTGAGGCCCGAGCCGCACATCTTGTTGATGGTGGTGGCGGGTACCGACATCGGCACGCCGGCCCCGAGCGCCGCCTGCCGCGCGGGCGCCTGTCCGAGGTTGGCCGGCAGTACGCACCCCATGATCACCTCCTGAATGTCGCCGGCGGCGAGACGTGAGGCTGCGACGGCGGCCTGTGCGGCCGCGCTGCCGAGCTGCACGGCGCTGAGGGGCGACAGGGCGCCGAGGAACGCCCCGATGGGCGTGCGCTTGGCGGATGCGATGACGACGTCTGGAGCGGACATGGTAGGAGCCTCGTGTGGTTCAGCGGGCGATGCGCACCCGCCGCCGCAGCGGCGCGCGGGGTGCGACCTGGGAGGCGCTGCGCGGACGCAGGCCACCCTCGAATATGGTGACGAAGGCCGAGGCGATCTCGGCACCCGTCAGGGACTGGTTCTCACGATACCAGTGGGCAATCCAGTTGAGCGCGCCGGCGAGCGCGAAGGCGGTCATCTTCGGGTCGCAGGGCTCGATTGAGCCGTCCTGGATGCCCTCACGGATCAGTCGGCGGATCCCCTGGTCGATCTCGGACTTGAGCGCCTTGATGTGGCGGCTCATGGCGGGGGAGAGGTCCTGGTCCTCGGCGCGCACCATGCACCAGCCGAACTCGGAGGCCATCGCCTCGCCGTAGTGACGCAGCACCGCCTTCAGCCGCTCGCGCGCCGGCGCCTCGAGGTCTTTCACCTCGCGGAACGCCGCGCGGATCTGCTCGACCCCGGCGAGGAAGCACTGGAACAGCAGCTGCTCCTTGTTGCTGACGTAGTAGTAGACCGTGGGCTTGGTGACCTCGAGGGTCGCCGCGATGTCATCGAGCGAGGTGTTGTGGTAGCCCTTGTGATTGAAGGCCCGCGCGGCCGCGCGGATCACCGCCTCGCGCTTGACCTCGCGGTCGCGGCGCCGCTCGCGGCTCGCGCGCCAGGGGGAGGCGCTCGCGGCGGGCAGCTTGCCCGCCTGGAGCGGGCTGGCACGGCGGCTGTTCATGGGTGTGCGGAGTATTATAGCCGCGCGCCGAGCGCGGGCTTGACCGCGGGCGCAGCAGCTCCCGGCCGGCAGCATGCGCCGCGTTGACCCGTCGCCGAAGGCTCCATCATACTCATGAGTAGGTATTCTACCCGAGAGTAAACAAAGCGTGAACGCCCCCCTCAAGGGCCAGCCCGCGGCCGCCCCCCGCGCCGAGCAGCCGGCGCGGCCGCCGCTCAGGTTCGTCTCGGCCGCCTCGCTCTTCGACGGCCATGACGCCGCCATCAACATGATCCGGCGGCTGCTGCAGGCGCGCGGCGCGGAGGTCGTGCATCTCGGCCACAACCGCAGCGTCGCCGACATCGTGCGTGCCGCCATCGACGAGGACGCCGACGCCATCGCGGTCAGCTCCTACCAGGGCGGCCACAACGAGTACTTTACCTACATGGTCGACATGCTGCGCGAGCGCGGCTACGGCCACATCCGCGTGATGGTGGGCGGCGGCGGCACGATCGCGCCGCACGAGATCGAGGCGCTCGAGCGTCACGGCGTGGAGAAGATCTACACGCCCGAGGACGGGCGCCGGCTGGGGCTCGCGGGCATGATCGACGATGTGTTCGCCCGCGTCGGCGCGGTAGCGAAGCCGGCGTACGAGTTCCGCCCCCTCAACGCCCGCGATCACGGCCTGGTGGCGCGCACCATCTCGGTGCTCGAGGGCGCGGCGGAGGCCGATCACGCGCAGGCCGAGCAGATCCGGCGCGCTCTCGGGCGCTCGCGCCACCGGGCGCCCGTGATCGGCATCACCGGCACGGGCGGGGCGGGCAAGTCGAGCCTCACGGACGAGCTGCTCGCGCGCCTCACCCGGGCGTTCCCCAAGGCGCAGATCGCGGTGGTGGCGATGGATCCGACGCGCCGGCGCAGCGGCGGAGCGCTGCTCGGTGACCGCATCCGCATGAACAGCCTCTCGTCCGACCACATCTACATGCGCTCGCTCGCCACGCGGCGCGCGCACCTCGCGACCTCCGCCGTGCTGCGCGAGGTGATCCAGCTGTACCAGGCGTGCGGCTTCGATCTGGTGCTGGTCGAGACGGCGGGCATCGGCCAGTCGGACACCGAGATCGTCGAGCTGGTCGATCTGTCGCTGTATGTGATGACCAGCGAATACGGCGCCGCCAGCCAGCTCGAGAAGATCGACATGCTCGACTACGCGGACTTCATCGTGCTCAACAAGAGCGAGAAGCGCGGCGCGGAGGACAGCCTGCGCGACGTGCGCAAGCAGTGGCGGCGCAATCACCCCGCGCGGGCCCGGCTGGCCGATGCGGAGCTGCCGGTGTTCCCGACGATCGCGAGCCGCTTCAACGATCCGGGCGTCAACCGGCTGTTCGCGGCGCTGTGCGCGGCGCTCGCGTCCCGGCACACCGGCACGGGGTCATGGCAGCTCGGCGACGCGGGCCCCACCGAACTCACGGCGCGCACGCCGCTCATCCCCGGGTCCCGCACCCGCTACCTCGCCGAGATCGCGCAGGCGGGCCGCGCCGCGCGCGCGCGCGCCGAGGAGCAGGCGCAGGCCGCACGGCGCGCCTACGGGCTGTACGAGTCGCTGAAGTCGCTGCACGACGCGCGCCTCCCGGCGCCGCTCGAGCGCTACCCGCAGGAGGCCCTCGAGGAGCGCGCAGCGGACGCGACGCGGCGCGAGCTGCGCGCCGCCTACAACCGCGCGCTGGAGGAGATCGGCACCGACGGCGTCGGGGAGCTCAAGGCCTGGCCGGAGCGCGCGCGCTCGGCGACCGACGCCACCTACTCCTACAAGGTGCGCGAGCGGCTGGTGAAGGGGGAAAACTATACCGAGAGCCTGTCGCGCTCGCCGATCCCGAAGCTCGCCGTGCCGCACATGCGCGACTGGGGCGAGCTGCTGCACTTCCTCCTCCTCGAGAACCTCCCCGGCGCCTATCCGTATACGGGCGGCGTGTATCCCTACCGGCGCGAGGAGGAGGACCCGACCCGCATGTTCGCCGGGGAGGGAGGGCCGGAGCGCACCAACCGGCGCTTCCACTACCTGGCGCACGGGCACGGCGCGGCGCGCCTCTCGACCGCGTTCGATTCGACCACGCTCTATGGGGAGGACCCGGACACGCGCCCCGACGTCTACGGCCGCACCGGCAACTCGGGCGTCTCGATCGCGACGCTCGATGACATGAAGAAGCTCTACTCGGGCTTCGACCTGTGCTCGCCCTCGACCTCGGTCTCCATGACCATCAACGGGCCGGCGCCGATGCTGCTCGCCATGTTCATGAACACCGCCGCCGATCAGCAGGTGGAGCGGTACTTAAGGGCCGAAGGACGCTGGGGCGCGGCCGAGCGCAAGATCGCCGCGCTGCACGCGGCGGCCGCGGCACGCGGCGTAGCGCCGCCGAGCTACAAGGGCGCGCTGCCCGCGCACCATGACGGCTCGGGACTCGCGCTCCTCGGGGTGACGGGCGATGAGCTCATCGAGCGCGAGGTCTACGAACGCATCCGCTCCGAGACGCTCGAGGCGGTGCGCGGCACCGTGCAGGCCGACATCCTCAAGGAGGACCAGGCGCAGAACACCTGCATCTTCTCCACCGAGTTCGCGCTGCGCATGATGGGTGACGTGCAGCAGTACTTCACCGAACGCCGGGTGCGCAACTTCTACTCCGTGTCGATCTCCGGCTACCACATCGCCGAGGCGGGCGCGAACCCGATCTCGCAGCTCGCGTTCACGCTGGCCAACGGCTTCACCATTGCGGAGTACTACCTGGCGCGCGGCATGAAGATCGACGACTTCGCGCCCAATCTGTCGTTCTTCTTCTCCAACGGCATGGATCCGGAGTACGTGGTCATCGGACGCGTCGCGCGCCGCATCTGGGCGCGCGCCATGCGCGAGCGCTATCACGCCGGCCCGCGCAGCCAGATGCTCAAGTACCACGTGCAGACCTCGGGCCGGAGCCTGCACGCGCGCGAGATCTCCTTCAACGACATCCGCACCACCTTGCAGGCGCTGTACGCGCTGTTCGACAACTGCAACAGCCTGCACACCAACGCTTACGACGAGGCACTCACCACTCCCACCGAGGAAAGCGTGCGGCGCGCGGTCGCCATCCAGCTCATCATCAATCGCGAGCTGGGGCTCAACAAGATCCAGAACCCCTGGCAGGGCTCGTTCGCCATCGATTACCTGACGGACCTGGTCGAGGAGGCGGTGTACAAGGAGTTCGAGGCGCTCTCGGAGCGCGGCGGCGTGCTCGGTGCCATGGAGACCATGTATCAGCGCGGCAAGATCCAGGAGGAATCGCTCTACTACGAGACGCGCAAGCACGACGGCTCGCTGCCGATCGTCGGCGTGAACACTTACCTCTCCGGGGCGGATGCGGCCGAGGAGCACAAGGGCGCGCAGCTGATCCGCTCGAGCGAGGAGGAGAAGCAGGATCAGGTCGCCGCGGTGCGGGCCTTCCAGGCGCGCAACGCCGAGCGCTCCCCGGCTGCCTTGGGCGCGCTGCAGCGCGCCGCCGCCGCCGGGGGCAACGTGTTCGCCGAGCTCATGGAGTGCGTAAAGAGCTGCTCGCTCGGGCAGATCTCGCGGGCGCTGTATCAGGTGGGCGGACAGTATCGTCGGAACATGTGAGATCGGGCTCGCCGAGTGCGGCGAGGATGGCCGCGCGCGCCGCATCACGCAGCGCGGGCACCGCCTCGCTTGCGGCGCCGGGGGCCGGCGTGATCGGCGGGAGGATCTCGAGCTCGAGGGGCCCCGGCAGCGGCAGCGCGAGGCCCGGTGTGAGCGCCCGCCGCGTGCCGCGCAGCACCGCCGGCACGAGCGGGCAGCCGGCGCGCACCGCGCTCGCGAACGCACCGGTGTGGAACTTGTGCACTCCCGGCGCGGGAACGAAGGTGCCTTCGGGGAAGAACACCAGCGAATGACCCTGGGAGGCGTTGCGCAGCAGCCGCCGCGCATCCGCCGAGACCTGCGTACGGTTGCGGTGAACGAACTGCGAGCCGAGGCGCCGCAGCACCATGGCGGCGAGCGGCACGACGGACATCTCCCGCTTGATCACGAAAGCAAAGCGGGGCGGCAGCGCCGCCGTCAGCACCGGCCCGTCGAGGTAGCTCGCGTGGTTGCAGACCACGACGCACTGGCCCGCCGGAAGGCGCTCCTCGTGCTTTACCGTGAGCGGCATGGCGGCGAGCCACAGAAAGGCGCGCGCCGTGTGCCGGGCCGCGGCGCGTCGCCGCGGAAGTTGCGGGGTGACCGCGAGCAACGCCAGCGCGGTGAAGCCGACCGCGAGGAAGCAGACCGCAGCCCACAGCGCATACGCGAGCCTGAGCGGGGCCAGGAACAGCATGAGCAGCGGGAACGCGCGCCGCAGGGCCTGTGCAGTCATGGGAGTGGGATGCTGCGCCAACTTTGGATGTGAACTGGTTCTCTTTATGTTAATGCCGGAATCCAGATGTGAAGGTCATCACGTCGGTGCATCCGCCGTGCTCACCATACTGCGCTCAGCACATTACCCGGAAGTCGGGGCTCTTAGGCGGCGTGCTGCGCCGCGAGTGCCCTGAGGACCAGCGAGACACGTCTTGTCCAACCAGGCTGCGGCTTTCGCTATGACCTCCAACGCCGATTCCGCGGATCCGGCGGTTTCCCGCTTCCTGGATGCAGTCTGGATGGAGCGCGGCCTGTCACCGAACACGCTGGCCGCCTACCGCGCCGATCTTACCGCCCTCGGGCGCTGGCTCGCCGAGCGCAGCGTTCCCATCATGCGCACCTCGCGCCTCGACCTGCAGGAGTTCATCGCCTCGCGGGTGCGCGGCGGGTCGCGGCCGCGCTCGACCGCGCGGCAACTGTCGAGCTTCCGGCGCTTCTTCCGCTACTACATGCGTGAGGGCGTGATCCGCGAGGACCCCACCGCGCAGATCGCCATGCCCAAGATCGGGCGCTCGCTGCCGCGCTCGCTCACCGAGGAGGAGGTCGAGTCGCTGCTCGCCGCCCCGCTGGTGAGCGACCCGCTCGGCAACCGCGACCGCACCATGCTCGAGGTGCTGTACGCCACGGGCCTGCGGGTGTCGGAGCTGGTCAACCTGCGTCAGGGGCAGCTCAACCTCAACCAGGGCGTGATCCGCATCCTCGGCAAGGGCGACCGCGAGCGGCTCATTCCGCTGGGCGAGGAGGCGATGCGCGCGTTGAAGGAATTCGCGCGCGGGCCGCGCGGCGAGATCCTGCTCGAGCGCCAGACGGACTACCTGTTCCCGACCCGCCGCGGCGATCGCATGACGCGCCAGGCTTTCTGGCACATCATCAAGCGCTATGCGCGCAAGGCCGGCATCAGCAAGGAGCTCTCGCCGCACACGCTGCGCCATGCGTTCGCGACCCACCTGCTGAATCATGGCGCGGACCTGCGCGTCGTGCAGCTGCTCCTCGGCCACAGCGATCTGTCGACCACCCAGATCTACACGCACGTCGCGCGCGAGCGCATGAAAGAGCTGCATCAGCAGCACCACCCGCGCGGCTGAGGCCGCGCCGGGTCAGAGCGCCTCACGCCGCGCCGTGTCACACCTGTCAGCGTCTGCTAGACTGCCGCGGACGCTCCCTGCGGGAGCGCGTGGCACGCGAACCCCGGCCGGCCACGCCGGTCCAATGTCCACTCTGACCTGCTCACGGAAAGCCCTCATGCCTTCGAAGAAGCTGCTGTTGCTGCTCGCGCTGCTGGGCGCGGCGCCCTGGACCTTACTGCCGGCGCAACAGCCGCCCGCCAAGCCCGTCGATCCGCGCGAGGAGATCGCGCGGAAGATCCCGGGAGGAGCGCGTGTCGACGAGCTGCGCGCCACGCCGATGCCAGGAATATGGGAATTCACCCGTGACGGCGACATCGCCTACGTGAGCGGCGACGGTCGCTATGCCATCAGCGGCGATCTGGTCGAGCTCGGCTCGAACGTGAATCTCACCGAGCTGCATCGGCGCGAGCTGCGCACGCGCGAGCTGGCGGCGATTCCCGAGAGCCAGATGCTGATCTTCGCGCCCAAGGATCCCAAGTACACGGTGAGCGTGTTCACCGACGTGGACTGCCCGTACTGCCGCAAGCTCCACGCGCAGATCGGCGAGTACAACCGCTTGGGCATCCGCGTGCGCTACCTGCTGTACCCGCGCAACGGACCGAACACGCCCTCCTGGACCAAGGCGGAGCAGGTGTGGTGCTCCTCGAACCGCAACGAATCGCTCACCAAGGCGAAGCAGGGCCAGGAGCTCAAGAGCAAGGCCTGCGCCGATACGCCGCTGGCGCGCTTCTGGGCGCTCGGCACGAAATTCAACATTACGGGCACCCCGGCGATCGTGATGTCCGACGGCGAGATGGTGCCGGGCTACATGCCGCCCGACGTGCTGCTCAAGCACCTGCAGGAAGAGCAGCACCATTAGTCTATTGGCGCTGACTAACGCTCCAGCAGCTTCAGCTTGTCGGGCTTGCCTTCCCACTCCTTGGCATCCGCCGGCGCGGCCTTTTTTTCGGTGATCACCGGCCAGAGCTTGGCGAGCTCGGCGTTCAGCGGCTTGAAGTGCTCCTGACCTTTCGGCAGCTCCTCCTCGGAGAAGATCGCCTCCACCGGGCACTCCGGCTCGCACAGCGTACAGTCGATGCACTCCTCGGGATCGATGGTGAGGAAGTTCGGTCCCTCGTGGAAGCAGTCGACGGGACAGACCTCGACGCAGTCCATGTACTTGCACTTGATGCAGTTCTCGGTGACGACAAAGGTCATGCAGGTTCCTCGAGGCGTGGACGCCGGCAGCTCCGTCCAGCGGCGCCGCGCGGCCGCGTATTGTGCCACGCTTCCCTCAGGGGGCGCCCACGTCGGCCCGCGTCAGCCGCCGGTCGATGGTCGTAAAATGGTGCGGCTCGCGCCCGCTGGTGCGGTCCTCGAGATAGCGTCTCAAGGCGAACTCGGTGCTGGGGAATGCCAGCTCGCTCCACGGTATCTCCGCGGGCCCGACCAGCGTGACCTCCAGGCTCTCGGCGCCCGGCCCATGCTCGGGCGTGCGCAGCACGCCGCGGAAGAACACGTGCACCTGCCGGGCATGCAGCACGTGCACCACCGCAAGGAGCGAGCCGATGTCGACGCGCGCCAGCGCTTCCTCGTGTGACTCACGCGCGGCGGCCTGCTGCAGCGTCTCGCCGTTCTCCATGAAGCCGGCCGGGACCGTCCAGTAGCCGAGCCGCGGCTCGATCGCGCGGCGGCACAGGAGAATCCGGCCCGCGTACTCGGGAACGCACCCGACCACCAGGCGCGGATTCTGGTAGTGGATCGCGCCGCAGGCGTCGCATACGTGGCGCGGCAGGTGATCGCCCGGGGGGATGCGCAGCGCGACCGGCGCGCCGCACTGGCTGCAGTAGTTCATGGTATGCGCCGAGGATACGGGCGCCGGCCTCGAGTTGTCGACCGGTCCCCTTGCCGCGGCGAAATCGGCCGCGCGCGGCTCAGCGCAAGCCGAAGACCGCCACGCCGTTGGTGGTACCGACGAAGACCTTGCCGTCGGCGATCGTCGGCGTGAAGAACTTGTTGCCGGCGCCGATCGAGTCGCGCCCGTTCGCGGCCTGGCTGCTGTTGTAGAGCTCGTGAGCCAGGTTGCTCGCGTCGTAGGCATGCAGCACCGCGGAGCCGCCGTTCTGGTGCGCCCAGACGATCCCGTTGGTCGTGCCGTTGGCGGAGACCGCCGGCGCGGTGCCGGGGTAGCCGAAGCTGGTCGCCGATTGCGATGCCGCGGAGCCGCCGAGCATCGCGTTCGTGACCGTGAAGGCGAGCAGCCGTCCGCCTTGCGGGCCGTAGTACACGGTGCCGTTGAAGTAGGCGGGGGTCGACCAGATACCGCCGCCCAGTACCTGCGGCAGCTCCTGCCAGATCTGATTGTTGTTGTTCGGGTTGAACTTGCCCATTGAGTCGCGGTTGACGACGTAGAGGTTGCCGTCCTTGCCCGCTCCGACCACGAGGTGGCGCGTCGTGCCGCCGGAATCCATCAGGTCCGGCAGCAGCATGGCGCCGCCCGAGCCGAGGTCGACGTCGCCGTTCGACTCGCTGACCTCGTTGTACATGGCGAAGTAGTCGGCCACCTTGAGCGTGCCGCCGCTGGTGGAGATCTTCAGGAACGAGTTGCCGTAGTCGCCCTGGTTCGGGAAGCCGTTGGCATCGAGCGTGGTCTCGAACGCACCATTGCCCGTGAGCAGGTAGATGTTGCCGGCAGAGTCCGCCGCCGGTCCGCCGCCCGCCATCCAGATCGCGGGACCGCCGCCGGCGTTGCTGGCGGCGACGTTGAGCACGCTGGTCTGCGCGAGCGTGGTCGCGTTGTAGCCGATCACCCAGCCTGTATAGGGCGAGTTGTCGCAATGCGAAGTCCAGGCTGTATAGATCACGCCATTCAGGAGCAGCAGTCCCGCCCGCTCCTCATAGTCGCCCGGAGCGAAGGTATTGGAGCCGCCTCCTGATGCCGGATAGAGCGCCGCGATCTCCATAGGACCATTGAACTGTTCCGCACCCGTCGTGACGTCGAGCGCGTGCAGCCGCTGATGGTAGTTCTGCGAGGCATCGATCGACATGGCGACGAGATAGATGACGCCGTGCGCGCCCGCGCTGCGATCGATCACCGGAGTGGCGGTGATGCCGATCGTCGGGGTCACCTGGCCGCAGCCGCGGTCGTCGCTCGGCATTTCGCCCGAGGGCAGGAGCGTCCTCTGCCACAGCACCGTGCCGTTGTCGGAATCGAAAGCGTAGACGGTGTCGTTCTCGGTCGCCACGAACACCACGTTGTGCGCGCTGCCCCCGACCGTGAGCGCCGAGAGGTACAGCGGTTGCGCATCGACCAGGCCGTCGGTCGTGAGGAAGCGCAGCTTGCCGAAGCTCGAGCTGCTGACGTTGGCGAGCGTCAGGACCGACTCGGTGAGGTTCTGAGCGGTGCGTGCCAGATCGTTCTTGTAGGTCACCACGTCGGTTCCGGAGCCGACCTGCGGCGGGGGCGGGTTGGGAGGCGGCGGCGAGCTGGAATAGCCGCCGCCGCCACCGCAGGCGGTGAGCGCCGCAAGCAGCGCCCCCGCGAGGGCGCGGGTGAGGACGTGCGTCCGAACAGCAGTCATTTTCGCAACGCGATCACGGGCTTGGGGCACGATGACACGCGGTGGGGCGATCGGCAACCCGTCGGCGAGCGGAGACGACTCGCGAATTATGGTGCCCGCGGTGGCCCGTGGTAGCGTGCCAAACCTCGCAGCGATCAGAAGCTGCTTCAGCCGGTGGCGCAGATGCGGCAGACAGACCCCTTGTATCCTCCGATCAAGCCCTATCGCACCGGGTTTCTCCGCGTCGATGCGAGCCATCGCATCTATTTCGAGGAGAGCGGCAATCCCCGCGGCAAGCCGGCCGTGTTCCTGCACGGTGGCCCCGGCGGCGGCACGGAGCCGAAGATGCGGCGTTTCTTCAATCCCAGGAAATACCGCATCGTGCTCTTTGACCAGCGCGGCTGCGGCCGCAGCCGGCCTCATGCGAGTCTGATTGACAACACCACCTGGCACCTGGTCTCGGACATCGAAGCGCTGCGCAAGCATCTGGGGATAGCGCGGTGGCTGGTGTTCGGCGGATCGTGGGGATCGACGCTGGCTCTGGCGTACGCAGAGAAACACCCGCACCGCGTGACCGAGCTGATTCTCAGGGGCATCTTCCTGGCGCGCCGCTCCGAGCTCAGCTGGTTCTACCAGAACCCGGAGGGCGCGGGAGCGCTGTTCCCCGATCAATGGCAAGCATTCATCGCCGCCATCCCGAGGGCCGAGCGGCGCGACGTGATGCGGGCGTTCTATAAGCGTCTCACGAGTCGCAGGAGGAAAACGGTCCTGCGCGCGGCGCGCGCCTGGTCGATCTGGGAGGGCGCCACCAGTCATCTGCGCACCGATCCCAAGGAGCTCGCCCAGGCGGGGGGCGCCCGTTTCGCAATCGCCATGGCGCGCATCGAATGCCATTACTTCGTCCATCGCGGCTTCCTGCGCCGGGACGCTCAGCTGCTCAAAGACGTGCGGCGCATTCGCACGATCCCCGCGGTCATCGTCCAGGGCCGCTACGACGTCATCTGCCCGATGCGCAGCGCCTGGGATCTGCACCGCGCCTGGCCCGAGGCGGAGCTGCGCGTGGTGGACGATGCCGGACACTCGGCCTTCGAGCACGGTAACGCCCGCGAGCTGGTGCGAGCGACGGACAGATTCAGCCGCCCCGCGCGGATCTGAGGGGTGGTGCCCGAGGTCGGAGTCGAACCGACACGCTTTTAAGGGCGGCGGATTTTCCTGCCACTTCGGCTTTCGCCGCCCCGGGAGCCAAGACGGTCCGGGTTCGTGGTCTGGAGCACGCCATCACCGTGGCCCTTCCCGGGCTGTAGGTGCCCGCCGTCTGCTCTCTACACCTTCCCGCGCTTCAAGGCGCAGGGCTTGGCTCGGCGTTAGCTCGAAAGCGGGCATCGCTTCAGGGCCTTCACCGAGTTTGACGGGCTACACCTTCCGGGATTTCTCCCAGAGGGCTCAAGTTGTTATGTCTGAGTCCGCTGCGTCTACCAATTCCGCCACTCGGGCACGTAAGTTTCAGTATACGGCCCCCACGCGACCTTTTCCGCCCCTCGCGCATCTAAGACTTCTGTGACCAGGCTGGTGGAAATCGCCGTGCCGGACGAGGTGCGGGAACGGGCGTGCGCGGGAGAGGAGAGCGCACAAGGGCTGATCTATGCCGCCGTGGCCGCCCCGACCTTCGCGCTCATCCGCCGCCTCATCGGCAATCGCAGCGCCTCCGAGGACATCTTCCAGGACACCATGATGATTCTGTTCGAGCGTCTCGGGGAGTTCCGCCAGGAAGCGCCGCTCGGCGCCTGGCTGCGGCAGATCGCCATCTCGCGCTGCCTCATGTACCTGCGCTCGCCCTGGCGGCGCGCACGGCTGCGCCTCGAGTGGGACACGCCGCAGGGGGCCTGCGGCGCGGGGCCGACGGTCACCGCGCTACCGCCAGAGGCGATCGACATCGAGCGCGCCCTGGCGGCGCTCGCACCGACCGCACGCGCGGTCATCTGGATGTACGAAGTGGAGGGCTACTCGCACGCCGAGATCGCCCAGGCCTTCGGGCGCTCCGTCAGCTTTTCCAAATCGCAGCTCGCCCGCGCGCATCTGAAGCTGCGCGCCTGGTTCGAGCCGCAGGGGACCCGACCCACATGCACATTGAGCTAGAGCACGAGCGCTCGACCGCGCGTCTGTTGCGGGCGCTGCCCGATGATGCCGCGAGGCCGTACGACTTCCACGAGTTCCAGCGCCGCGCGCACGCCGTGCCCGCCGCGGCGGCGAGGGTCGCAGGCATGCGTGCGCTGGCCGCCGTCATCGTCGTCGGGCTGGCCGTCATGGCGACGGCGATCCGCTTCGGCGCGGGCCCGCGGCCGCCGCACCCGGCCGCGGCCGTCACCAGGGATGCCGCCGTACCCGCTGCGGTGAGTGCGGCAGCGCCGGCGGAGGCCGACGACGCAGCCGCCCAGTACTGGCTCGAGAGACTGCCGCGGGAGCCGGCGCTGGTGCGCGTCGGCACACGCGCGGCGGTCGAGACGCTCGAGGATCACATCGCGCAGGTCGACGATCTGCTCTCCACCGCGCGGGCGCTGAGCGCTCCCGCGGCGCGCGTACGCGCCCTGCGAGCGGAGCGTACCCAGCTCGTCGATTCGCTCGTTCAGGTTCGCTACGCGGAGACGCTCGCCGACGCCGCGCGCTGACAAGCCAAAGGAGTCCAGTCATGAGCCGATGTCCCGTAATTCTCACCTGCAGCCTGCTGCTGATGGCGGGTGCCGCGGCGGTGAGCTGCCGGCCCACCCTGGCGCTCGCTGATCCACCGGCACCGGCGGCGGACAGCGCCAAGGCTTACGCCGACAGCGCCAGGGCTCACAGCGATGCCGACCAGGCGAAGCTCGAGGAGCAACTCGAGGCGGCGCGCAAGCAACTCGCCGAGGCGGCACACCAGGTGGCGGAGCTCACCGCGCAACTCAGCCGCCCCGTCATCGAAAGCTTCGTGAACATGGACATGGATATGGACATGGACATGGAGGGCGGGCACGACCGGGCCATCATCGGGGTGCAGCTCGAGGCGACGCCGGGCGGGCAGGGTGCGCGGGTGCGCGCGGTGAGCCCGGGTGGGCCGGCGGCGGAAGCCGGCATCCGCGCGGGCGATGTCATCGTCGCCGTGAACGGCACGGAGGTGAAGGGAGAGAACCCGGCGCGTCAGGTGATGATGCTCATGCACGCCATCAAGCCTGACAGCAAGGTGAGCGTGCGCGTGCTGCGCGAGGGTACGCCGCGCGACTTCACGGTCGTTGCGCGCCAGAGTCCCGGGTATTTCTTCGCGAAGCTTCCGCCCTTCACCCAGCCGCTGCTGAGCGGGCCGCGAGGTCCGCTGCTGGTGGAGGGGCCGGTCACGGACATGGAGCTCGCGACCCTAACGCCGCAGCTGGGGCGCTACTTCGGCAGCGACCAGGGCGTGCTGGTGGTGCGGGCGCCGTCCGCGGGCGCGCTCAAGCTCGAGGACGGCGATGTCATTCTCGCCATCGACGGCCGTCAACCCACGAGCGGCTCGCATGCGACGCGCATCCTGGCCTCCTATCAGCCGGGCGAGAAGGTGACGCTGCGCATCGTGAGACTGCACAAGACGCTGGAGGTCGAGGCGACGCTCCCGGAGAGAGCGGGACACAGGCAGGTGGCGACGGGTGAGAGCCGTCCGCACCGCGCGGTGCCGATGCCGCCGGCACCGCCGCTGCCGCAGGCGGCGCCGCTGCCACCGCCCGCGCTCCCCGACAAGGTGATGATGCTGCGCGACGCGGGCGTGAGGATCGAGTCGTGAGGGCGTGCGTGTAACATGCGCGCGTGCGCCGCCAGGACTTCTCCTATCACCTGCCCCGGGAGCTGATCGCCCAGACGCCGCTCGCCGAGCGCTCGGCGAGCCGCCTGCTGGTGCTCGACGGCGCGAGCGGCGCTCTCAGGGACGCCGCGGTCTCCGACCTGGCCGCGTGGCTCGCGCCGGGTGACCTGCTGGTGTTCAACGACACGCGCGTGGTGGCCGCCCGGCTCGCGGGAGAGAAGCCCACCGGGGGACAGGTCGAGATATTTCTCGAGCGCGCGCTCGCGGGCAACGAGGCGCTGGTGCAGCTTTCGGCCAGCAAGCCGGTGCGCGAGGGGCTCAGCATCGCCACCGCCGGCGGCGAGGTGCGCGTGCTCGAGCGCCGTGCGGATCTGTGGCGGATCGGGCTCCCCGGGAGCGCGCTGGAATTCTTCGAGCGCTGGGGCGAGGTGCCGCTGCCCCCCTATATCGGACGCGCGCCGCTTGCGAGCGACCGCGAGCGCTACCAGAGTATCTTCGCGCGCGAGCGCGGCGCGGTGGCGGCGCCCACTGCGAGCCTGCACTTCGACGCGGCCCTCCTCGCATCACTCGACGCGCGGGGCGTGGAGCGCGCCTTCATCACGCTGCACGTCGGGGCCGGAACCTTCCAGCCCGTGCGGGTCGAGGATCTCGCCGCGCACCACATGCACGCCGAGCGGGTGGTGGTGAGCGGTGCGGCCTGCGAGGCGGTGGCGCGTACCCGGGCGCGCGGCGGCCGGGTGGTGGCGGTCGGCACGACGGTGATGCGCGCGCTCGAATCGAGCGCGCTCGCGGCAGGCAACGGCGCGCTGGCGGGGGACCGTCGCACGGAGCTGGCGCTAGCGCCTTGGAGCGGGGAGACGCGCCTGTTCATCACGCCCGGTTTTCGCTTCCAGGTGAGTGACGCGCTGCTCACCAACTTCCACCTGCCCGAGTCGACGCTGCTGATGCTGGTGTGCGCCTTCGCGGGGCGCGAGACGGTGCTCGCCGCTTACCAGCACGCGATTGCGGCGCGCTACCGCTTCTTCAGCTACGGGGATGCGATGCTGCTGACAGCGAGGCGCTCGTGAGGCCGGCGTTTGCCGTGACGGCGAGCGCCGGCCGCGCGCGCCTGGCTAAGCTCACCACGGCGCACGGCCTGATCGAGACTCCCGCGTTCATGCCGGTCGGCACCTACGGCACCGTCAAGGGGATGACTCCGGAGGAGCTGGTCGAGCTCGGCGCGCAGATCGTGCTCGGCAACACCTTTCACCTGATGCTGCGCCCCGGCGCCGCGGTGGTCGCAGCGCACGGCGGCCTGCACCGCTTCATGCACTGGGAACGTCCGATACTCACCGACTCGGGCGGCTTCCAGGTCTTCAGTCTCGAGAGCCTGCGGCGCATCACCGAGGAGGGGGTGCGCTTCCGCTCGCCGATCGACGGCAGCGAGGTGCGGCTCACTCCCGAGGACTCGATGGACATGCAGCGCGCCCTGCGCTCCGACATCGCCATGGCCCTCGATGACTGCACCGCGCATCCGGCCACGGAGAGCGAGGCGCGCGCCTCCATGGAGCGCTCGATGCGCTGGGCGGCGCGCAGCCACGCGCACTATTACCGCGCGGATGCGCCAGCCCCGCCCGGGGGGCTGTTCGGCATCGTGCAGGGCGGCATGCACGTGCCGCTGCGCCTCGCCTCGCTCGAGATGCTGCTGCGGCTCGACTGGCCGGGCCTCGCGGTCGGCGGACTCGCGGTCGGGGAGCCGGAGGAGGAGCGGCTGCGGATCCTCGAGGGCCTCGTCCCGCACATGCCGGCCGATCGGCCCCGCTACCTCATGGGTGTCGGCCGGCCGGAGGACATCGTCGCGGCGGTGCTGCGCGGCATCGACCTCTTCGACTGCGTCATCCCGACGCGCCATGCGCGCAACGGCCACCTCTTCACCTCGACCGGCGTCATCAACATCCGCAACGCCATCCACCAGCAGGACCTCGGTCCGGTCGACCCGGCCTGCGCCTGCTACACCTGCCGCAACTACACGCGCTCCTACCTGCGCCACCTCGACCGCTGCAACGAGATCCTCGGATCACGACTTAATACCATCCACAACCTGCATTTCTATCTGGGGCTGATGCGCGCGCTGCGCTCGGCCCTTGCCGGCGGCACGCTCGAGTCCTGGGCGCGGGGATTCCTCGCGGCGCGCCGGACGGAGGCGGACGCTGTGGCATAATGCCGCCCTTTTCGCTTCCGGGACCTATGACATGAACCTGATTTCCGACGCCTGGGCGCAGGCCGCGCCGGGCCCCACCAGCCAGTTCGCGCCGCTCCTGATGATGGTGCTGTTCGTGGGAGTGTTCTACTTCCTGCTCATCCGGCCGCAACAGAAGAAGGCCCGGGAGCATCAGGCGCTGGTCTCCAAGCTCGCCACGGGCGATGAGGTGGTCACCAACGGCGGCATGCTGGGCCGCGTCACCGAGGTCGGCGACACCTTCGTCACGCTCGAGGTCGCCGAAGGGGTGCGCATCAAGGTGCAGCGCTTCCAGATCGCGCAGCTCATGCCCAAGGGCACGCTGAAAAGCGCCTGAGCCATGCTGGAGTACGCCCGCTGGAAGTACATCCTGGTCGCGGCGGTGCTGCTGCTGGCGCTGGTTTTTGCGCTGCCGAACGTATTCGGTGAGGACCCGGCGCTGCAGGTGGCGCGCAAGGATCACAGCGCGCTCACCGCGGACGCGGCGCAGGCGGTCGAGTCGTTTCTCAAGACGCACGGTGTGCGCTTCGAGAAGAGCTACATCGACAACGGCCGGCTCATGGTGCGCTTCGCCAGCGTGCCCGATCAGCTGGCGGCGCGCGATGCGGTGAACGGGAACGAGGACTTCAACAACACCTACATCACCGCGGTGTCCTTTGCGCCGCGCACGCCCGAGGCGCTGCGCATGCTGGGCCTCAAGCCCATGCCGCTCGGGCTCGACCTGCGCGGCGGGCTGTATCTGCTCTATCAGGTGGACGTCAACTCCGCGGTCAGCCAGGCGCTGGAAGGCTACGCCCAGGACGCCCGCCGGGCGCTCACCGCCGCCAACCTGCCCTTCAAGGATGTCACGGTCGGCGCCGGCGGCGAGGTCAGCACGATCCGCATCCAGCTCGCCCCCGGAGCCGACGTGAGCGCCGCGCGGAGCGCGCTCAATCAGCCGCTGCAGGGCCTCGCGATCACCGCCTCGAGCGACGCCGCCGGGCCGGTGATCGTGGCGGCGATGACCAGCGCCCAGATTCGCGAGCGCCAGGACTACGCGATCCAGCAGAACATCACCACGCTGCGCAACCGCGTGAACGAGCTCGGCGTGTCCGAGCCGATCGTGCAGCGCCAGGGAGTGGACCGCATCAACGTGCAGCTCCCCGGCGTGCAGAACTCCGCCGAGGTGAAGAACATCCTCGGCCGGGTCGCAACGCTCGAGTTCCGCCTCGAGGACATGCAGAACAGCGCGGTCGAGGCCGCGCAGCTCGGCCGCGCGCCGCTCGGCTCGAAGCTCTACACCCACACCCGCATCGGGCGGCCGATCCTGCTGAAGCGCGAGATCATCGCCACCGGCGACCAGCTCACCAACGCGACCACCGGCCAGTCGCAGGAAGGCCCGGCCGTCAACGTGCGCCTCGACGCACGCGCTGGCGAGAACATGCTGAAGACCACGCGCGCCAATCTCAACAGGCGCATGGCGGTGGTGCTGATCGAGAAGCGCCCGGAGACGATCGAGGTCGACGGCCAGAAGGTCGTGCACGAGGTGACCGACGAGGACGTCATCAACGACGCCACCATCCGCGGCGTGTTCAGCAACAACTTCCAGATCACCGGGCTGCAGGCGGGCGAGGCGCGCGAGCTGGCGCTCCTGCTGCGCTCCGGGTCGCTGGCAACCGCCATTTACGTGGTGGAGGAGCGCGCCGTCGGCCCGAGTCTCGGCGCCAAGAACATCCAAGAGGGCGTGACCGCGCTGCTGGTCGGCATGGCGGGCGTGTTCCTGTTCATGGCGCTCTACTACCAGGTATTCGGCCTCGTCGCCGACCTGGTGCTGCTCGCCAACGTGGTGTTGCTCGCGGCGCTGCTGTCGATGATGCACCAGGTGCTGTCGCTCCCCGGCATCGCCGGCATCCTGCTCACGGTCGGCATGGCGGTGGATGCCAACGTGCTGATCTACGAGCGCATCCGCGAGGAGATCCGCAAGGGCGTGTCGCCGCAGGCGGCGATCCGCGCCGGCTTCGAGAAGGCCTTCTCGGCGATCGCCGACTCCAACATCACCACGCTGATCGCCGGCGTCGTGCTGTGGGTGCTCGGCACCGGTGCGATCCGCGGCTTCGCGGTAGTGCTCACGTTCGGCATCGCCACCTCGATGTTCACCTCCCTCATGGGAAGCCGCGCGCTCCTGACGCTCATGTACGGCGGACGGCGCAGGCTCACGCGCCTCGCGATCGGCTGAGCTGCTCCAGCCCCAAGGATCAACCGTGGAATTCTTCAGCCATCAGACCAGCTACCCGTTCATGGCCACCCGCAAGGTGTGGTACACGCTGTCGGCGGTGCTCATGATCGTGTCGCTCGGCTCGTTCTTCATGCGCGGCGTGAATCTCGCCATCGACTTCACCGGCGGCGTGAGCGCCGAGGCGAGCTTCCCGCGGGCCGCCAACGTGGAGCAGGTGCGCGCGCGCCTCGGTGCGGCGGGCTTCCGTGATCCCGCGGTGCAGACCTTCGGCTCCTCGCGCGATGTCGCCATCCGCCTGCCGCCGGATCCGAAGCAGACCTCGGCGGGCATCCGCGCGCAGCTCGAGACCGCACTGCGCGGCATCGACCCCGGTGCGCAGGTGCTGCAGCTCGAGGTGGTGGGGCCGCAGGTGGGGAACGAGCTCAAGATGAGCGCCACCTGGGCACTGTTCTTCACGCTGCTCGGAATCTTTCTCTACATCGCCTTCCGCTTCCACACCTGGCGGCTGTCGCTCGGGGCGATCCTCGCGGTGCTGCACGATCCGATCCTGGTGCTGGGGTTCTTCTCGATCACGCAGATGTCCTTCGACCTGGCGGTGGTGGCGGCGATCCTGGCCGTGATCGGCTACTCGCTCAACGATACGGTGGTGGTGTTCGACCGCATCCGCGAGCGCTTCGAGGGTAACCGCCGCTCGCCGCCCGACGTCGTGCTCGACCAGTCGATCAACCAGACGCTGTCGCGCACCATAATGACCAAGGTGGTCACCTCGATCGTGGTGGTGGCGCTGCTGATACTCGGCGGCCCGGTGCTCAAGGGCTTCTCGGCGGCGTTGCTCATCGGCATCATCGCCGGCACCTACTCCTCGATCTACATCTCGAGCGCCATCGCCCTCGACTGCGGCCTCACCGCCGAGCACGTGTTTCCGAGCGTGAAGAAGGCCGCGCTCGATCACCTGCCGTAACGGAGCGCGGCCACGCTGCTCGCCGACCCCAACGCGTGGGCTGCGTTCGTCACGCTGGCGGCGCTCGAGATCGTACTCGGCGTCGACAACCTGATCTTCCTCGCGGTCCTGGTGGGGCGCCTGCCGCCCGAGCGGCAGCATGCCGCACGCATCGGCGGGCTGATTCTCGCGATGGCGACCCGCATCGCGCTGCTGTTCTCGATCGTGTGGCTCACCCATCTGACACAGCCGTGGCTCAGCCTCGCGGACCGGGCGTTCTCGGCACGCGACCTGGTGCTGTTCGGGGGCGGGTTGTTCCTGCTCGGCAAGAGCGTGCTGGAGATTCACCACGCGCTCGAAGCTGCGACGACGCCGGCCGCGGCTGCGCGGCCGCGCGCCACGGTCGCGCTCACGATCGTGCAGATCGGCCTCATCGACATCGTGTTCTCGCTCGACTCGGTGTTCACCGCCGTGGGGCTGGCGCGGGATTTCACCATCATGGTGGCGGCCATCGTGGTGGCCATCCTCGTGATGATGTGGGTGTCGCGGCCGATCGCCGCCTTCGTCGAGCGCCATCCGACCATCAAGATGCTGGCGCTCTCGTTCCTGATCCTGATCGGCGTGGCGCTCATCGCCGAGGCGCTGCACTTCGAGATCCCGAAGGGCTACCTCTACTTCGCCATGGCGTTCGCGGTGGCCGTCGAGCTCATCAACATGCGCCTGCGGCGGCGCTGAGCGGCGCCGCCGCCGGCATTACGGCTGGATGTCAGCGGCTCGGTGCGGCAGCCGGCGTGCCGTTGCCTTCCGATCGCACCTTGCTGTGGCTGTAGCCGTAGAAGAGGTAGATCAGCACCCCGATGAAGGTCCACACGATGAGCCGCATCCAGGTGGCAGTCCCGAGCCCGACCATCATTGCAAAGCACACCACTGCGCCCGCGATGCAGGTGAACCACGGCCACGGCGCCTTGAAAGGACGCGCCAGGTCGGGCCGCGTATAGCGCAGCACCAGCACGCCGATGCACACCGTGACGAAGGCCGAGAGCGTGCCGATCGACACCATCTCGCCGAGCAGCTTCACGGGGAACAACCCGCCGATGAGCGCCGCCGAAATTGCCGTTACGGCCGTGCCGACGGAGGGGGTCTTGAAGCGCGGATGCACGCGGCCGAAGAAGGGGGGCAGCATCCCGTCACGCGCCATGGCGAAGAAGATGCGCGCCTGCGCGATGGTCATCACCAGCATGACCGAGGTAATGCCGCAGACCGCACCCAGCTTCACCGGGATTCCGAGCCAATGCAGCGCCGGGTGCTTGTCGATCGCCAGCGCCACCGGGGCGGCGACGTCGAGCTCCTTGTAGCTCACCATGCCGGTCAGTACCGCCGACGTGATCACGTAGAGGACGGTGCAGATGATGAGGCTCGCCAGCATGCCGATCGGCATGTCGCGCTGCGGGTTCACGGTCTCCTGAGCCGCCGTCGACACCGCATCGAAGCCGATGTAGGCGAAGAAGATCACGCCGGCGGCGCCCAGGATACCGCTCAGGCCGAAGACGCCGAACTGCCCGGTGTTCGGCGGGATCAACGGATGCCAATTGGCCGTGTTGATGTAGAAGACGCCGAACAGGATGAACAGCAGCACCACCGTGACCTTGATGGCCACGATCACCGCGTTGAAGAACGCCGATTGCTTGATGCCGACGTAGCAGATGATGCCGATCGCCGAGACGATGAGCACGGCGGGCAGGTTGATGATCGCCCCGGTACGGACGATCTCGAGGGACTCCTGGCCCATCGGCGTACTGAAGGGGGCGCTAGAAAGCTGTGCCGGGATGTGCACGCCGAGCTGACTAAGAAGGCTCACCGCGTAACCGGACCAACCGACGGAGACGGTCGCCACCGCCAGCAGGTATTCGAGCACCAGGTTCCAGCCGATGAACCAGGCGACGCCCTCGCCGAGCGTCGCGTAGGAATAGGAATAGGCGCTGCCGGATACCGGGATCATGGCGGAGAACTCGGCATAGCAGAGCCCGGCGAAGGTGCAGCCGAGCCCGGCGAAGATGAACGACAGCGGCAGCGCGGGGCCGGCGTGATTGGCGGCGGCGGTCCCGGTGAGCACGAAGATCCCGGTGCCGATGATGCCGCCGATACCGAGCAGCGTCAGCTGTACGGGGCCCAGGCAGCGTCGCAGCTGGTTGGCGGAGGATTCCTGCTCGTGCAGGACCTGGATCGACTTCGTGGCAAGAAGCTGTCGCATCGCGGGACCCCCGAATTTTCGCTGGACTCTACACAAGCGACCTGCCGAAAGCGAGGCCGCTGCCGCGCGCGCATGCCGCGCACATCAGCTGCCGCGCAGGTCCTCGGGCACGTGCGGCGCGAGAGTCTCGAGGAGCGCCGCGTATACCTTGGGCGTGCCCGCGACGATGTGTCCTTCCTGGCGGTACTCGGCGCCGGTCAGCGTGCCGACGCGTCCGCCTGCCTCCTGGATGAGCAGCGTTCCCGCGGCCGTATCCCAAGCGCTCAGGCCCAGCTCCCAGAAGGCGTCGACGCGCCCGGCCGCGACATAAGCCAGATCGAGCGCCGCGGCGCCGGGGCGGCGTAGGCCGGCCACCTGCTCGGTGACCGCCCGCAGCATCGCCAGGTAGGCATCGAGATAGCGCATGTTGGCGCGGTAGGGGAAGCCGGTTGCGATGAGCGCCCCGTCGAGCGAGCGCGCCTTGCTGACGCGCATGCGATGGTTGTCGAGATGGGCGCCCGCGCCGCGGCTCGCGGTGAAGAGCTCCTGGCGCATCGGGTCGTAGATCACCGCGTGCTCGAGGCGCCCCTTGATCTGACAGGCGATCGATACGGCGAATACCGGGAAGCCGTGCAGGAAATTGGTGGTACCGTCGAGCGGATCGACGATCCACAGCGTGTCGTGCTCGCCCGAGCGGCCGCTCTCCTCGGCGAGGAACGCGTGCTGCGGGTAGTGACGGCGGATGGTGCCGATGATCTCGCGCTCGGCGGCGTGATCGACCTCGCTGACGAAGTCATTGCGCCCCTTGGAGGAGACGGTGAGCGACTCGAGGTGGTTGAGGCTCCGGACGATCACCTCGCCGGCGCGGCGCGCGGCGCGCACGGCGATGTTGAGAAGCGGCGGCACGGTCTTTAAGCTCGTATGTGGAAGGTTGCGGTCACTGGGGCGTTCTCGGCACAGCGCAGCCGGCGAAAGTCGCGCCTTTCGCCGGCGGCAACGAAGCTGCTGTCCGGCAAGAGCGCCGCCGGCGACTCTTGCCCAATTTGACTAGCGTAACAGATGAGCTTCCCCGACATTCGCATCGTCCTGGTCGCGCCCTCGCACCCGGGCAACATCGGCGCGGCCGCGCGCGCCATGAAGAACATGGCGCTCGAGTCGCTGGTGCTGGTGCGGCCGAAGCAGTTCCCGGACCCGGAGGCGACCGCACGCGCTTCCGGCGCCGATGATGTCCTCGCCCGCGCGCGCGTGGTGGAGTCGCTCGGCGCGGCGCTCGAGGGCTGCGGCTTCATCGCCGCGACGACCTCGCGCGAGCGCGACCAGTATTTCCGCGTGACGGACCCGCGCGCGGCCGCCCCGCGCATCCTCGCCGCGGCGCGCCGCTCGCCCGCCGCGGTGGTGTTCGGGGCGGAGCGCAGCGGTCTCACCAACGAGGAGCTCGAGGCGGCGCACCTGCTGCTGCGCATCCCCGCCAGCGTCGCCTATCCATCGCTCAATCTCGCGATGGCGGTGCAGCTGGTGGCCTACGAGCTCTATCGGGCGCGCGCGGCGGCGGCGCCGGCCGCCGAGCCCGCGGGCGTACCGCTCGCCACCGCACGCGAGCTCGCGCAGCTGTATGCGCATTTCGCGCAGGTGCTCGAGGAGATCGATTTTCGCGACCGCACCGAGAGCGGCACGCACCTCATGAGCCGCATCCGCCGCCTGCTGCAGCGGGCCGAGCTCGATCACAACGAAGCCAACATCCTGCGCGGCATCCTCACCGCCGTGCAGAACCGCCGCCGCCACGCCGGCGCGCCGCCCCGATGAGCGGCGCGCGTCCCATCTACCTCGACTACGCGGCAACCACGCCGGTCGATCCGCGGGTGGCTGCGGCCATGAGCACTTGCCTCACGCGGGAGGGGGACTTCGGCAACGCCTCCTCGCGCCACGAGTTCGGCCGCGCCGCCGCGGCGCGCATCGAACGGGCCCGCCGCCAGGTGGCGGCCCTGATCGGCGCCAGCGCCGATGAGGTCGTCTTCACCTCCGGAGCCACGGAGTCGAACAACCTGGCGATCCTCGGCGTGGCGCGCGCCAACGCCGATCGCGGGCGGCACCTCGTCACCGCGCGCACCGAGCACAAGGCGGTGCTCGACCCCTGCAAGCGCCTCGAGAAGGAGGGCTTCCAGGTCACCTACCTGACGCCCGAGCGCTCGGGGCTGGTCACGCCGGCCGCAGTGGCCGCGGCGCTGCGCCCCGACACGCAGCTCGTCTCGCTCATGGGCGTGAACAACGAGATCGGCGTCGTGCAGGACCTTGCGGCGATCGGCGCGCTCTGCCGCGAGCGTGCCGTCGCCTTCCACAGCGACTGCGCCCAGGCGGCCGGCAAGCTGCCGCTCGACGTCGCCGCGCTGCCGGTCGATTTCCTCTCCTTCACCGCCCACAAGCTCTACGGCCCCAAGGGGGTCGGCGCGCTGTACGTACGCGGGAGCGCGCGCGGACTGCTCGAGCCCGTGACCTTCGGCGGAGGCCAGGAGCTTGGGTTGCGTCCTGGGACGCTCGCGACTCATCAGATCGTCGGCTTCGGCAGCGCCTGCGAGATCGCCGCCGCCGAGCTCCCCGCTGAGAGTGCGCGGCTGCTGGCGCTGCGCGAGCGCCTCTGGAGGGCGCTGAGTCCCCTGGGTGGCGTGCACCTGAACGGCACGGAGGCCTCGCGCGTGCCCGGGATCCTCAACGTGTCCTTCGAGGGCGTCGAGGGCGAGAGCCTGGTGAGCGCTCTCACGGAACTCGCGGTCTCGACGGGCGCGGCGTGCAACTCTGCGTCCGCGGAGGCGTCCTATGTACTGCGCTCCCTCGGACGCGATGCGCTGCTTGCCGGGAGCTCGCTGCGCCTGAGCCTCGGGCGCTTCACCGAGGACGCCGAGGTGGATCTGGCCGCCGCCGCCATCACGCGTGAGGTGACCCGGCTGCGCCTGCTATCGCCGGCCTCGGGAGTGGCGCCGGCGCTCGAGCTCGGTGCGGGTGCGGCGGCTGGCGCGGTGGTGAGCGGTGAGGCGGGGGGGCCGAAGGAGGAGACCTGGGTGCGTTTTCACCTGCTGATCGACGGCGACACTGTGAAGGACGCACGTGTCCAGGTCTTCGGCTGCCCCCATACTTTGCAGGTAGCCGCGTGGCTGTCCCGGGAGGTGAGAGGCCGTAGCCGCGGGGCGCTGCCTCCGGGCAAGCCCGCGGAATGGGCGGCGAGCCGCTCGGTTCCGGTCGAGAAGCTCGGGCGGCTGCTGGTGATCGAGGACGCGCTGCGTGCCTGCTTATTGCAATGGCCATAAGCGGTAGAATATTGAGGATCGATGGCTATCTCTCTGACTGAATCGGCGGCCGAGCGCGTCAAGAGCTTTCTCGCCGCCCGCGGCAGCGGCATCGGGCTGCGTCTCGGCGTTCGCAAGACCGGCTGCTCGGGTTTCGCCTACGTCATCAATTACGCCGACGCTCAGCAGCCGGGCGACACGGTGTTCGAGGACCGCGGGGTGCGGGTGTTCGTGGATTCCGCCAGCCTCACCCTGCTCGACGGCACGATCGTCGACTTCGTGAAGCAGGGCCTCAACGAGGCGTTTCGCTTCCGCAACCCCAACGTGAAGGGCGAGTGCGGCTGCGGCGAGAGCTTCTCGGTCTGAAGTCCCCGGCCGCCCTTGGGGGGGGGTCGGTCCGCAAAAAAACCTTACTAAACGGGCACTTCCGGCGCGCGGCACATTGTCGCGCGAGCGCTTCCTGAGTAAACTTGCCCGCTTGCCTGCGGCACCCCCGCAGCCGTCGCCTCACAGAAGGAAGGGACCCATTGAATGGCGCTCGAGCGCACCTTGTCCATCGTCAAGCCCGACGGCGTACGCGCTAATCTCATCGGCGAGGTATACCGCCGATTCGAGAAGGCCGGTCTTTCGATCATCGCCGCGCGCATGTTGCACCTGTCGCAGCGCGAGGCGGAAGGTTTCTACGCAGTGCACCGTGAGCGCCCGTTCTTCAAGGATCTGGTGCGCTACATGAGCTCCGGTCCCGTGATCGTGCAGGTGCTCGAGGGCGAGAATGCGATCGCGCGCAACCGCGACCTGATGGGCGCGACCGACCCGAAGAAGGCCGCCCCCGGCACGATCCGCGCGGATCTTGCCGCGAGCATCGAGCAGAACGTCGTGCATGGCTCGGACGCTCCCGAGACGGCGGCGCGCGAGATCGCCTACTTCTTCAGCACGACGGAACTGCACCCGCGCAGCTGAGTGCGCACAGCCCCATGAGCCTGCCCGCCACCGAGCGCACCAACCTGCTGGGACTTCCGCGCCCCGCGCTCGAGGCCTTCGTGGCGCAGCTCGGCAGCCGGCCCTTCCGCGCCCGCCAGCTCATGAACTGGATCTACAAGCGCGGGTCCGGCGAGTTCGCCGAGATGACCGATCTCGGCAAGGACTTCCGCGCCCGTCTCGCCGCGCAGGCCGAGGTGCGAGCGCCGCAGATCGTGCGCGTGCAGCGCTCCGCCGACGGCACCATCAAGTGGCTGCTCAAGGCGGATGCCGCCCAGGCCTTCGAGATGGTGTTCATTCCCGAGCCGGACCGCGGCACCCTGTGCATCTCCTCCCAGGTGGGCTGCGCGCTCGACTGCTCGTTCTGCGCGACGGCGCAGCAGGGCTTCAACCGCAACCTCAGCACCGCCGAGATCGTCGGCCAGGTGTGGCTCGCGAGCGCTGAGCTCGAGCGCGAGCACCCCGCATCGGCGGCGGCCGCCGGAGAGCGCCGCGTGACCAACGTGGTCCTCATGGGCATGGGCGAGCCGCTCGCGAACTTCCGCAACGTCGTGCCGGCGCTCGATATCCTCCTCGATGACTTCGGCTGCGATCTGTCGCGCCGGCGGGTGACGCTCTCGACCTCGGGGCTCGTGCCGCAGATCTACAAGCTCGCTGAGGAGAGCAACGTGGCGCTCGCCGTGTCGCTGCACGCGCCCGATGATGCGCTGCGCAACGAGCTCGTGCCGATCAACCGCAAGCACCCGATCGCCGAGCTGCTCGCGGCCTGCTGGCACTACCTCGACTCGCGACGCGGCCGCAGCGTCACCTTCGAGTACGTGATGCTGGATTCCGTGAACGACTCCCCGGCCCAGGCGCGCGCGCTGGCGCGGCTTCTCAAGGGCCAACCCGCCAAGGTGAACCTCATCCCCTTCAACCCGTTTCCCGGCACCCGCTACACTCGCTCGCCGGCACCGGTGATCCAGCGCTTCCGCGACGAGCTGCTGCAGCGCGGCGTGCTCGCCACGGTGCGGCGCACGCGGGGTGAGGACATCGACGCCGCCTGCGGCCAGCTCGCCGGCCGGGTGATCGACCGCACCACGGTGCGGCTCGGGAGCAAGGTCATCGGTGTCGCCGTCCAAGCATGAGCCAACACGTGAACAGCAACGCGCACCCCCGAGCCGCCCTGACGGCGGTGGCCGCGCTCGCGGCCGCGATGCTCACCGCCTGCGTGACCAAGAGCAGCCAGCCGCTGCACATGGCCAACCAGCAGGAGGCGGCCGCCGCCAATACCCAACTCGGCATCCAGTACATGAATCAGGGCGATCTGAATCTCGCCAAGACCAAACTCGATCGTGCGCTCGAGCAGGATCCCAGCAACCCGGCGGTACACAGCGCGCGCGCCATGATGTTTACGCGCATGAACCAGCCCGCCAAGGCCGACGAGGAGTTCCGTACCGCGCTCAGGCTCGCGCCACACGACCCGGAGGTCATCAACAACTACGCGGTCTATCTCTGCCAGAACGGCCGTACCGACGAGGGCGTCAAGCGCTTCCTCGAGGCGGCGCACAACGCGCTCTACCGCACGCCGCAGGCGGCCTACACCAACGCCGGCGTGTGCCTGCGCGCCGCCAAGCGCGACGACGAGGCGCGCGTCAACTTCAACGCCGCGATCCAGGCACGCCCCAACTACGCCGAGGCCGCCTTCCAGCTCGCGGCCCTCGACTTCGACCATGGTCAGCTGGCCGCGGCGCGCACGCGCATCGACGGCTACGTCGGCACCTACGACGCGACCCCGGATCTGCTGCTGCTCGGCGTGCGGGTGGCGCGGGCGCAGGGTGACGTCCTGGGCGCGCAGCGCTACGCGCGGCGGCTGAAGCTCGATTACCCGGGCTCGGACCAGGCGCGCGCCCTGGCGGCGCTCGAGAAGAGCGGCACCTGAAGGCGATGACGATGAGCGAGGCCGGCGGTGAGGCGCGCACACGTATCGGGGCACGGCTGCGCAGGGCACGCGAGGCGCGTGGACTCACCACGCTGCAGGCGGCCGAGAAGCTGCGCGTCGACCCGCGCATCCTCGAGTCGCTCGAGGCGGAGAATTTCGCCACGCTCGGCGCCGCCGTCTACGTGCGCGGCCACCTGCGGCGCTACGCCGACCTGATCGGCGAGAACCCCGGCGAGCTGCAGGGCCTGTACTCGGCCGCGACGCCCGCGCCGGATCTCACCCGCATCCCACATCAGCTGCCGCCGGGCCGTTCCTCGCGCCTGATGGCGCTCGTGCTGGCGCTGCTGGTCGGGGTCGCGGTCGCCGGAGTCGTGTGGTGGCTGCTGACACTACCCGCGGCGAAGCCGCAGCCGGTTTCGGCGGAGCAGCCGGCGAGCTCGGCCACGCCGCCCGGCAGCGCCTCGACCGTGCGCCTGATGAGCGCAGTCGCCGACGCCCAGTCGCGCGCTGCCGGCTCACCGGGCGGCGAGGCGCAACTGGCGCTCAGGTTCTCCGAGCTGAGCTGGGTCGCGGTGTACGACGCCTCGGGGCGTCGCCTGATGGAGGGCTTCAATGCGCCCGACAGTGCGCGCACGCTGACGGGGGCGCCGCCGCTCAAGGTGGTGCTCGGCAACGCGTCCGGCGTGGCGGTGCACCTCAACGGCCAGAAGGTGGCACTCGAGGGCCTGGTACACCGTGACGGCACCGCACGCTTCCTGCTCGATCGCAGCGGGCACGCCGCGCCGGTGCCGCCGCGCTCCGCGCCCGGAGGCTGAGTGACGCAGGAGATTCAGCCTGTCCGCGGCATGAACGACGTGCTGCCGGCCGAGATCGGCGCCTGGCAGCACTTCGAGGCCGTGACGCGCGAGCTGCTGAGGACTTACGGCTACGAGGAGATCCGCGTGCCGCTGCTCGAGCGCACCGAGCTCTTCAGTCGCGCGATCGGCGAGCACACCGACGTGGTCGGCAAGGAGATGTACACCTTCACCGACCGCGGCGGCGACAGTCTGACACTGCGCCCGGAGGCGACCGCCGGCATCGTGCGCGCGCTCATCTCCAACCGCATGCTGCGCGGCCAGCGCCACAAGCTCTGGTGCCTCGGCCCCATGTTCCGCCACGAGGCGCCGCAGGCCGGGCGCTACCGGCAGTTCTGGCAGGTGGACGTCGAGGCGGTGGGCTGCCCCGGTCCCGACGTCGACGCCGAGCTGATCGCGCTCAGCGCGCGGCTGTGGCAACGACTCGGCTTGACGGGCCTCAAGCTGGAGATCAATTCCCTCGGCACACCCGAGAGCCGCCGCGCCTACCGGGCCCGCCTGGTCGACTACTTTCGCGCTCACGAGGCGCGGCTCGACGCCGACAGCCAGCGGCGCCTCGACGGCAATCCGCTGCGCATCCTCGACAGCAAGAATCCCGCGATGCAGGAGCTGATCGCCGGCGCACCGCTCCTCACCGAGCATCTCGATGCCGCCTCGCGCGAGCACTTCGAGGCGCTCGGTCGCATGCTCGACGGGGTCGGGGTGACCTACGCCGTCAACCCGCGTCTGGTGCGGGGGCTCGACTACTACAACCGCACGGTGTTCGAGTGGATCACGGCCTCCGCCGGTGCCCAGAATGCCGTATGCTCCGGCGGCCGCTACGACGGGCTGATCGCGCAGCTCGGCGGCGAGGCAAGCCCGGCGGTCGGCTTTGCCATGGGCGTCGAGCGGCTGGTGGCGCTGCTGGTCGCGGCCGGCGGCACCCCGCCCGCGGTGCCTCCCGAGGTGTATGTCGTCGTCAACGGCGCGCGCGCGACCGCGGAGGCGCTCAGGATCGTCGAACGGCTGCGCGGCGAGCGGCCGCGGCTGCGCTTCGAGCTGAACCTGGGGGGCGGCAACTTCAAGGCGCAGTTCCGGCGCGCCGACAAGAGCGGTGCGCCGCTCGCGCTGATCATCGGCGACGACGAGCTCGCGCGGGGAGTGCTCGCCATGAAACCTTTGCGCGTGGAGTCGGGTCAGAGCGAGTGCCCGATCGAGGCGCTGGCGCCGGCGCTGGACGCCGCCCTCGGGGATCTTGGGAGTGCGTGAGTGAGCGAGTATCTGTCCGACAAAGAGCAATGGGAGCAGATCCGGACCTGGGTGCGCGAGAACGGCCTGTGGGTGGTCGCTGGCGTGGCGCTCGCCGCGGCGGGACTGCAGGGCTGGCGCTGGTGGCAGGCGCGCGTGGATGCCCGGGGCGTGCAGGCGAGCGCCGTCTACACGCGCATGATCGAGGCCCTCGAGAAGGGCGACCGCACCCAGGCCTTCGTGCGCCTCGGCGAGCTCGAGCGCGACCATGCCTCCTCGCCGTACACCGACCAGGCGAAGCTCATCGCCGCACGCGTGTACGTCGAGGGCAACGAGCTCGACAAGGCGGCGCGCGAGCTCGAGAGCGTCATGCAGAATTCGAAGGATCGCGAGCTTGCATTGCTCTCGCGCATGCGCCTCGCGCGTGTCGAGATCGCCCAGGGCAAGCCCGATGCGGCGCTCGCCACCCTGAGCGCGGCGGAACCGGGCGCCTTCGCCGCCCGTTACCATGAAGTGCGGGGCGATGCCTATTACGCCAAAGGCGACAGGCCGGCCGCGCTCAAGGAATACCGCAGCGCCGCCGGCGCGCCTGAGCTCGGCGACGCGGCGCTCCTCGACCTGAAGATCGCGGATCTGGCCGCGGACTCACCGCCGCCGAGCGCCGCCGCCGCCGCGCCCGCTGCCACTGGCCCGACGAAGTAAGCCATGCGATACCCGACACGCCCGATCTGGATGGTGGTGCTGCTCATCGCCATCGCCGCCTGCTCCAAGGACAAGGCCATCGACCAGCCGGCCAAGCTCACGCCGCTCGCTGCGACGCTGCGCGTCCACCGGGTCTGGTCGGCTGCGGTGGACGACAGTAAGACCGCGCCGCTGCGGCTCGGCCTCGGTCTCGCCGTCGACGAGGATCACGTGTATGCCGCCGGGCACAAGGGTAACGTGACCGCCTTCGAGCTCGCCTCGGGTCACGTCGTCTGGAGAGCGCACCTCAAGGCACCGCTTTCGGGCGGCACCGCAGTGGGCGCGGGGCTGGTTCTCATCGGCTCGAGCGACGGGCGGTTGTTCGCGCTCGATGCGGCGAGCGGCAAGAGCCGCTGGTCGGTGCGTGTCAATGGCGAGGTGCTCTCTCCCGCCGCCATCTCCGAGCGGCTGATCGCGCTGCGCACCGTCGATGGCAAGCTTCACGGCCTGAGTCCCGCGGACGGCCACGAGCTGTGGGTGCAGCAGCAGCAGGTGCCGCGCCTGTCGCTGCGCGGCACGGCGCGTCCGGTGATCGCCGGGGACCTGGTGCTGTGCGGCTTCGACAACGGCAGGGTGCTGGCCGTCAACAGCGGCGACGGCTCGGTGCAGTGGGAGGCGACGATCACGCCGCCGCACGGCCGCACCGAGCTCGAGCGGCTCGATGACATCGATACCGCGGTGCGGGTATCCGGGCAGGACGTCTACACCGTCGGTTTCCAGGGTAAGGTCGCGATGCTGGCGATGGATACCGGGCAGGTCTGGTGGTCGCACGATGCCTCGAGCTACCGCAGCCTCGCCCTCGATGAGGACACCTTGTACGTGGCGAGCGCCGATGGCGAGATCGTGGCGCTCAAGACCCGCACCGGAGCGGAGCTGTGGCGGCAGAAGACGCTGCTGCATCGCGGCCTTTCCGCGATCGCCGCCATGGACGAGGACAACGCGCTCGTGACCGCCGATTTCCAGGGTTACGTCCACTGGCTCGACAAGGCGACCGGCGCGCTCGCCGCGCGCGCCTCCTCAGGCAAGGTGCGGGTGAGCACCGCCCCGGTCGTCGTCGGCAACCTGGCGCTGGTGGTGAACGACCGCGGCCAGATCAGCGCCTTTCGTGTCACGCCGCTCGTCACGGCGCGCAAGTAGCCGCGTGCGCCCACCGCCGCGTCCGCGCCGCCCCGCGCATCCATGCTCCCGGTCATCGCGCTCGTCGGCCGCCCGAACGTCGGCAAGTCGACGCTCTTCAACGTCCTGACCGGCACCCGCGACGCCATCGTCGCGGACGTGCCCGGGCTCACGCGCGACCGCCAGTACGGCTTCGGGCGCGTCGGGCCCGTTCCCTACGTCGTGATCGATACCGGCGGCCTCGTCGAGAACCCGACCGGGCTCGCGGCGCAGATGCGCGCTCAGACCGAGCGCGCGGTGGCCGAGGCGGACCGCCTGATCTTCGTCACCGACGCGCGCGCCGGGCTCTCGGGCGAGGATCAGTTCGTCGCGCGGGAGCTGCGCCGCTCGGGCAAGCCGGTGACGCTCGCACTCAACAAGGCCGAGGGACTCGATGTCGACGTGGCGGGCGCGGATTTTCACGCGCTCGGTCTCGGGGAGCCGCACGCGATCTCCGCCTCTCACCGCGAGGGGTGCGAGAGCCTGATGGAGCAGGTGCTCGCGGGCTTCGAGCCGCAGCCGGCCGAGGACTTGCCGAGCGGCGCGATCCGCATCGCCATCATCGGGCGTCCCAACGTCGGCAAGTCGACGCTGGTCAATCGGCTGCTCGGCGAGGAGCGGGTCATCGCCAGCGAGCAGCCCGGCACGACCCGCGACAGCATCCTGGTACCCTTCGAGCGCGACGGGCGGGAGTTTCTGCTCATCGATACCGCCGGTGTGCGCCGCCGCGCCCGGGTCGAGGACGTGGTCGAGCGGGCGAGCGTCGCCAAGACGCTGCAGGCCATCGACGAGGCGCACGTCGTCATCCTGGTGCTCGACGCCCACGATACGGTCGCCGAGCAGGACGCGAGCGTGCTCGGGCTGGCGCTCGAGCGCGGCCGCGCGCTCATCATCGCGGTCAACAAATGGGACGGGATTCCCGAGGAGCAGCGCGCCACCATCCAGCGCCAGCTCGCCTTGAAGCTCGACTTCGTGCCATTTGCGCCGCTGCACTACATCTCGGCGCGCCACGGCACGGGCGTCGGCGAGCTGATGGGCTCGACGGTGCGCGCCTTCGAGGGGGCGATGCGCACGCTCCCGACGAAAGAGCTGACGCGCACGCTCGAGCACGCGCTCAGCATGCATCAGCCGCCGCTGGTGCGGGGCCGGCGCATCAAGCTGCGTTACGCGCACCAGGGCGGACGCAATCCGCCGCGCATCGTGATCCATGGCAACCAGACCACCTCCGTACCCGAGGCCTACACGCGCTATCTCGCGAATCTCTTTCGCAAGACCTACGACCTGTTCGCCACCCCGGTGGTCATCGAGTACCGCACCGACGCCAATCCGTACGACAAAGGGCGTGGCGGGGGGCGCGCGCCGCGCGCCAGGCGGCGGACACGGGTGCGGCGCGGCCGATAGGCGCGCCCCGTCGACTTCCGCCTCTGGCGCAAAGCGCGTAGATTCCGCGGACACCAGCGGCTGGCCGGGATCGAGTCCTCGTGCACAAAGCCTTGCGCTGCGGATTGTGGGCGGTACTCGCCGCGGCGGCGGCATCGAGTCGGGGCGCCGAGCCGACCGACGCCGCCTCGTACCTGTCGATTCGCGCGAGCCGCGTTGCCTTGCGGCACGTCGAGGTCATCGACGGCACCGGCGCCGCGCCGCGCGCCGACCAGACCCTGGTGATCGTCGACGGCAGGATCGCCGCGGTCGGGCCCGACGCGGCTACGCCCATCCCGCCGGATGCCGAGGTGCGCGACTACGCGGGCTACGCGGTGCTGCCGGGCCTCGTCGGCATGCACGACCACCTCTTCTATACGGCCTCGCGCGACACCCAGCGCAACTCTCCCGGCGGCCTCGAGCCCGGCTTCGTCGTCAACGAGATTCCCTTCACCGCGCCCAGGCTGTATTTGGCGGCCGGCGTAACGACGCTGCGCACCACGGGCAGCATCGAGCCGTACGCCGACCTCAAGGTGCGCTCGCGCATCGAGGCGGGTGCGCTGCCCGGCCCACACCTCGATCTCACCGCGCCCTACCTCGAAGGCGCCGGCACTTACTTCGCGCAGATGCACGAGCTCGGGGGACCGGAGGAGGCGGGGAGGTTCGTCGACTACTGGGCGGCGACCGGCATGACCTCCTTCAAGGCCTACATGAACATCACGCGCGCCGAGCTCGCCGCCGCGGCCGCGGCGGCCCATCGGCATCGACTGAAGATCACGGCGCACCTGTGCTCGGTCAGCTGGCCGGAGGCGATCGCCGCGGGCATCGATGACCTCGAGCACGGGCCGGTCTACACCGACAGCGAGTTCGTCGCCAACCGGCAGCCCGATCACTGCCCGGAGCCGTCCGCGATGTCCAACTCCTGGCTGGCGCGGCAGGTGGGCGATGCGGACGTCCAGGGGCTCATCCGCTCGCTGGTCGCGCACCACGTCGCGCTGACCTCGACGCTGCCGGTGTTCGAGCTCATCGTGCCCGGACGAGCGCCGGCCCAGCGTCGCGCATTGGACGCCATGTCGAGCGCGGCGCGCGACAGCTATCTCACCTTCCGCGGCCTCATCGATCCGGCCAACCCGGCTCCGGCACAGCTGTTGCGCAGGGAGATGGACTTCGAGCGCTCTTTTGCGGCCGCCGGCGGCTTGCTGCTCGCCGGGCCCGATCCGACGGGCGCGGGCGGCGTGCTGCCGGGATTCGGCGATCAGAGAGAGATCGAGCTGCTGGTCGAGGCCGGCTTCACGGCGCTCGAGGCGATCAGGATCGGAACGCAGAACGGCGCCCGCTTCCTCGGGCGGGAGCGCGACATCGGCACCATCGCACCGGGCAAGCACGCCGATCTCATCGTGGTGCACGGTGACCCCGCCGCGCACATCGAGGACCTCGAGAACGTCGCGATGGTGTTCAAGGACGGGCAGGGCTACGACCCCGCCCGCCTCATCGCAGCGGTGCGCGGTCAGGTCGGCATACGCTGATTCGACCGCGCTGACGGCGCCCCCCGCGGGATTTTGGTGTTTTGAGACGCGCGACGCGCTCGCGGCCGCGGCGCCCGTGCTATGTGCCTCCCCGATGAATGCCGCCCTCCCCTCAGCAGCGGTGCGCCGGGATATCGAAGGCCTGCGTGCGCTCGCCGTGCTCGCCGTAGTCGCGGGGCACGTCGCCCCCTCGCTCCTGCAGGGGGGATTCTGCGGCGTAGACGTGTTCTTCGTGATTTCCGGCTACCTGATCGGCCGACACCTGCTGGAGGACATCGAGGCTGGCCGCTTCTCGTTCCTGCACTTCTATGCGCGCCGCGCGCGGCGAATCCTGCCGGCGCTCGTCACGGTACTCATCGGCGTCTGGGGCGTCGGCTGGCTGATTCTCTCCGGGCCGGAGCTCAGCGCACTCGGCCGGCACATCGCCGCGGCCGCCGTCTTCTCCAACAACATTCTGCTGTGGTCGGAGACGGGCTACTTCGATACGGCCGCCACCAGCAAGCCGCTCCTGCACCTGTGGTCGCTCGGCATCGAGGAGCAGTTCTACCTGCTGGTGCCGCTGCTGCTGTGGCTCGGCGCTCGCGGCCGCGACGCTTCGGTTCGCTGGGTGGGGCGGGCGAGTCTCGTCTCGCTCCTTATCCTCCTCATCGAGCCGATGCCGTCCTTCTTCCTGCTGCACACGCGTTTCTGGGAGCTCGGCGCCGGAGTCGCGACCGGCTATCTCTCGCTGAAGGCTGCGGCGCTCGGCCGTGGGACGCTGGCGGTGTCCAAGGCGCGGTACCGCGAGCTGCTGCTGTGGGCGCTGGCGCTGATGTTCGTCGTCGCGCTGCGACTGGGGGCCCGGGAGGACGACGCCGGGCAGGCCAGCCTTGCGGCGAGCCTTGCGCTCGGGGGTTTGTTCATCCTGGGAATCTGCACCGCGCAGCTTGCGAGCGCTTACCAGCGACCGGCCGCCTGGCAGAAGCTTGCGGCGCTTTGCCAGCGGCACGTCTTGCGGCTGCGTGCTGCGGCCGCATCGGCGGGGCTGGCGCTCATCGCGGGCTCCATGCTCGCCATGACGCCGGCGGACTGGCCGGGCGCGCAAACACTGTTTCCGGTGCTCGGCACGGCGCTGGTGATCGCGGCCGGTCCCGGCACCGCCGTCAACCGGCTGCTGGCCGCGGCTCCGCTGGTGTTTGTCGGGAGCATCAGTTACCCGCTCTACCTCTGGCACTGGCCGGCGCTCGTTGTCTCGCGATTCCTCGGCGGTGCGGGGCTAGCCACGAGCCTCATCCCGGTGTGCGCGGCGTTCCTGCTGGCATGGGCGACGCGGGAGTGGGTGGAGGATCCCATCCGGTTCGGCCGCCTCGCGGGCAGGGCGGTGGCGGCGCCACCCGTCTGGGCGGTGTCGCTGGCCCTCGTGCTGACGGGCCTCGTCGGTGTGTCGGCGGTCGCGACCGAGGGTTACCCTGGCCGCTTTTCGCCGGCGCTGCGTGCGATCGCAAGCTGGAGCGTCCCCGACCCCTATAGCCCCTGGAGGGCGAATCGCTGCTATCAGCAGCCGGGCGTGACGGCGCCCTATGCGCCGGAGTGCACGCCCGAGCGGCGGCCGGGGATCCCGCAGGTGCTGCTGTGGGGCGATTCACATGCCGCGGATCTCTATCCCGGGCTCCTCGAGCTGCAGACCCGGGACGGCTTCGGCGTCGTGCAATGGACCGCGGCCGGTTGCCCGCCCACGCGCACCGCGCTCGTCAGGGAGCAGCCGGCCTGCAGCGAGCGGCGCGCCGCGGCGCTCGCGGCCATGACGCGCCTCGCGCCTGACACCGTGCTGCTGGCGGGCGCCTGGGAGCTCTATCTCGACTGGGGAGCGTCCGAGGACAGGATCGTCGCGGCCACTCAGGACGTGATCGGGTGGCTGCGCCAGAGCGGTGTGCGGCAGATCGTCCTGTTCGGTCCCGCGCCCACGTGGAACGCGACGTTGCCGACCGATCTTTTCAGGTACATGAGCCTGCGCCGCACGGAGCACGTGCCCCTGAGGCTCGGGTCGGTCACGGATGAGGTGCGGCGACTCGACGGCGCGCTCGCCGCCCAGGCGGTTGCGGCGCACGTGCGCTACGTGAGTGTTCTCGACCGATTCTGCGACTCGCGCGGCTGCCGCACCCAGGGGCGCGAAGGGCAGGTGCCGCCGGACCTGCTGTTCCGCGACCGCGACCACCTGACCGTGAGTGGCTCCCGGTTCCTGCTGGACGCGGCCGCGTGCCAGATATTCGTCGACCCGAGCTGCCCGGCATCGCCCTGACGGCGACGCTTTATCTCAGCGCCGTCTCCGGCTCACGCCGGCCGTTCTCCGGCGGCGCCTTGTTGGGATGGGGCTTGGCGTTGTTCGGGTTCTGCGCCGGTGCCTGGCCGTTGACGGGCTGCGCGTGCGGGTTGCCACCGTTCGTCTGGCCCGGGGGTGGCCCGCCGTAGGGCTTGTTGCCATTCCCGTTGCCGTTGCCGTAGCCATGGTTCGGATTGTTCCCGAACGCGGGACCCTGCGGCGGCGGAGCGTTGGCGGCGTTGCCACCATTCATCTGGCCCGGGGGTGGCCCGCCGTAGGGCTTGTTGCCATTCCCGTTGGCGTTGCCGTAACCATGGTTCGGGTTGTTCCCGAACGCGGGGCCCTGCGGCGGCGGAGCGTTGGCGGCGTTGCCACCATTCATCTGGCCCGGGGGCGGGCCGCCGTAGGGCTTGTTGCCATTCCCGTTGCCGTTGCCGTAGCCATGGTTCGGGTTGTTCCCGAACGCGGTACCCTCCGGCCGCTGCGGAGCGCCGGCTCCGTGGGCGCGGATGACGCCCGGCGCGTTGAACGCCCCTGGATGCGGGGTCGCCGCGATCACGGGGCGGCCGCCGTTGTTGCGCGCGAGCAGGTCCGGATTGTTGGCGGCCTGCTGCACATGCTGGCGCTGCATCGGGGTCGCCCTGAAGTGCTCTTCCTGAATGTAGCGGCGTTCCTCAGGTGAGGGTCTCGCGACGACACCGCCGGCGCCGCCGTTATAGCTCACGCGGTTGACCGTGACGTTGTTGACCACGGTCTCGTTGTAGGTGTTGCGCACGACCGTGACGTTGACGTTGGTGACGGCCCGGTTGTAGGCGAAGGAATTGCCCACCCAGCGCCCGCCGGCGAAACCGACACCGCCGTAACCGAAGCCGTAGTTCACGCCGCCGTAGAAGCCGACGTGCGGGCCCCAGTAGCCGGCGTGAAACATGTACACACCGCCGACGAAGCCCCAGTAGCCGGGGGTCCACAGCAAGCCGACCTGCGGCGGCATCACCCAGGTGCCGGGTACCCAGTAGTAACCAGTGGGCGCGAAGGCCCAGTAGCCCGGAGTCCAGACGTAGCCGGGGCCCGGCACCGGCGGCTGCTCGTAGGTCGGCAGCGGCGGTGGCGGCTCGTTGGCCTGCATGTCGCCATCGGTGTCGCCTGCCGCCGCTTCCTCTGCGGCAGGTGCCGCGGGCGGTGGAGCCACGTAAGCCGGTGCGGGTGGCGCCGGAGAAGGCTCAACGTACCGGACGACGCAACCCGTCAGCTGGGTGGCGCCGGCACACAAGAGCGCGAGGCCGGCGAGGGGAAGAACTTTGACCTGCAGACGCTGCGACGATTTAGACATAACACAGCCCTGATGGTGGTGGTGAGGCAGCCTACGCACTCGCGCAGGCGGTTTGGTACCCACAACGTCACAGTTTGAGAGCGGGTGACCCGCGTGAACGGAATGTAATGCGCGCGGCCGGATTGCCGGCGATCGGAGCGCGGCTTCAGGCTCGGTTCAGGCCAGGCGGAACCTGAGCGTCCCGAGCTTCTCAATGGTGCTCACGATCTCATCGCCCGCCTTGAGCCAAACCTGCTTTTCCTTCGGGTAGCCGAGGATGACGCCCTCGGGTGTCCCCGACCAGATGATGTCGCCGGGCTCGAGCGTCCACATCCGGGTGATGTAGGCGATGAGCTTCTGCGGGTTGAAGATCATGTAGCTGGTATTCGACGACTGGCGCCGCTCGCCGTTCACGTACGTCTCGAGCGCGAGACTGTTGGGATCGCCGACGCGGTCCGCGGACACGAAGTACGGGCCGATGGGTCCGAAGTTATCGAGGGTCTTGCCGATCATCCACTGCACGCTCGGCGTCTCGAGCTGCAGGTCGCGCGCCGAGAAGTCGTGCGCCGTGCAGTAGCCCGCCACGTAATCGAGCGCCTGCGCCTCGGAGACGTTGCGGGCGCTTCGGCCGATGACGATCAGCAGCTCCGTCTCGTAATCGAACTTGTAGGAGACCTCGCGCGGCGGCAACGTGATCGTGCAGTTGTGGGCGGCGAGCGCATTGTTGTATTTGTTGAAGAGGATCGGAACGCTCGGCAGCTTCAGGTTGGTCTCCGCCGCATGCGCGCGGTAGTTGAGCCCGATGCAGACGATCTTGCCGGGATGGGTGAAGAGCCTCCCGAAGGTGATGGACGACTCTCTCACCAGGGCGGCATCGGCGCGGCGCGAGGTCTGCGCCGCGGCGATGAGCTCATTCAATCCGCGCGCATTGCCTTCCCTGAGGAGCTCCTCGAGCGTCAGCGGCGCGGCCAGGCCGAGCAGCTGCGAGGCCCTGCGCACATCGAGCACCCGGTCCTCGCCGAGCTTGGCGCCGAGGGTCTCGGAGCCGTCGGCATTGCGCATCGACAGCAGGGTCACGCCGGTCGGCATCTCGTGGGGTCCGTGGTACTTCTTTCCTGTCATGGAGCTCTTCCCGGTCGCGGCGGAGGCCGCGGCTGCGCCCGCGACGCCAGCCGTAAGCGCGCCGGCCTTGAGAAAGCTGCGTCTGGAGGTCATGTCTGCTCGCCGCTATTCCCACTCGATGGTCGCGGGCGGCTTGCCCGAGATGTCGTACACCACGCGCGAGATGCCGGGCACCTCGTTGACGATGCGCCGCGAGACATGGTCGAGGAAGTCATACGGCAGCCGTGCCCAGTGGGCCGTCATGAAGTCCACGGTCTCGACCGCACGCAGCGCGATCACATAATCGTAGCGGCGCCCGTCGCCCATCACGCCCACCGAGCGCACCGGCAGGAACACGGCGAAGGCCTGCGCGACGCGCTCGTAGAGCCCGTGCCGGCGCAGCTCCTCGATATAGATGGCATCCGCGCGCCGCAGGAGATCTGCGTACTCCGCCCGCACCGCGCCGAGAATGCGTACACCGAGGCCCGGGCCGGGGAAGGGATGGCGGTACACCATCTCGCGCGGCAGCCCGAGCTCGATCCCGATGGCGCGCACCTCGTCCTTGAACAGCTCCCGCAGCGGCTCGAGCAGCCTCAGCTTCATCCGCTCGGGCAGGCCCCCGACGTTGTGGTGCGATTTGATGACGTGCGCCTTGCCGGTGCGCGCACCGGCCGATTCGATCACGTCCGGATAGATGGTTCCCTGCGCCAGGAACTCGACGCCCGCGAGCCTGTGCGCTTCTTCCTCGAACACCTCGACGAAGGTGCGGCCGATCGCCTTGCGCTTCTCTTCGGGGTCGGCGACGCCGGCGAGCGCCGCGAGGAAGCGCTGCGCGGCGTCGACGCGGATCACGCGCACGCCGAGGTGCTCGGCGAAGGTGCTCATCACCTGCTCGCTCTCGCCGAGGCGCAGCAACCCGTGATCGACGAACACGCACACCAGTTGATCGGCGATGGCACGGTGCAGCAGTGCCGCGACCACCGACGAATCGACCCCGCCCGAGAGGCCGAGCAGCACCTTGCCGGTGCCAACCGTGGCGCGCACGTGCGCGACCGCATCCTCGATGATGTTGCCGACGCTCCACAGGGCATCGCAGCCGGCGATCTCGCGCACGAAGCGCTCGAGGAGCCGCGCGCCCTGCCTGGTGTGCGTGACCTCGGGATGAAACTGCACACCGTAGAAGCAGCGCTGCTCGTCGGCCATGGCGGCGTAGGGGATGGTGCTGGTCGAGGCGGTGGCGGTGAAGCCCGCGGGCAGGGCGTCGACGCGATCGCCGTGGCTCATCCACACGTCGAGCTGCGCACGCCCGGCCTGGTCGCGCCGATCCTCGAGGTGATCGGTGAGGCGCGACGGGCCGGTGACGGTCACCTCGGCATAGCCGAACTCGCGCTCGGTGGAAGGGGCCACACGGCCGCCGAGCTGCTGCGCCATCGTCTGCATGCCGTAGCAGATGCCGAGTACCGGGACGCCGAGCTCGAACACCGCGGCGGGGGCCCGCGGCGGATTGCGGTCGGTGACCGACTCCGGCCCCCCGGAGAGGATCACGCCGCGCGGCGCAAATCCCCGGACCTCGGCGTCGCTCATGTCCCAGGGGTGGATCTCGCAGTACACGCCGAGCTCGCGCACGCGGCGTGCGATCAGCTGGGTGTATTGCGCGCCGAAGTCGAGGATCAGGATCCGGTGCGCGTGGATGTCCGGGTGCAGCGCGCTCGCCGGCGCCGCGGAGTGAGTGGGGAGGGTGGCCTGGGGAACGCTCGCCATGTCGCCGTCACGATGCCCGGTAGTTGGGTGATTCCTTGGTGATGCTGACGTCGTGGACGTGGCTCTCGCGGATGCCGGCGTTGGTGATGCGCACGAACACCGGGCGCGTGCGCATCTCGGCGATGCTGCGGCTGCCGGTGTAGCCCATCGCGGCCCGCAAGCCTCCCGCGAGCTGCTGCAGAATGGTGACGATGCTGCCCTTGTAGGGCACGCGGCCCTCCACACCCTCCGGCACCAGCTTCTCGAGCTCGGTGGCGGCGTCCTGGAAATAGCGATCGGCCGAGCCGTGGCGCTCGGCCATCGCGCCCAGGGACCCCATGCCGCGGTAGGACTTGTAGGAGGCGCCCTGGTAGAGCTCGACTTCCCCCGGCGACTCCTCGGTGCCGGCGAACAGGCCGCCGATCATGACGGCATCCGCCCCCGCGGCGATGGCCTTGGCGATGTCGCCGGAGAAACGGATACCGCCGTCGGAGATCACCGGCACGTCGGCGTCGCGCAGCGCCGTGGCGACGTTCGCCACCGCCGAGATCTGCGGGACGCCCACCCCCGCGACGATGCGGGTGGTGCAGATGGAGCCGGGACCGATGCCGACCTTGACCGCATCCGCGCCGGCCTCGATGAGGGCGCGGGCGGCCTCGACGGTGGCGATGTTACCGGCGATCACCTGGGCATCGGCCCATTTGGCCTTGATGCGTCCGACGGTTTCGATGACGCCGCGCGAGTGACCGTGCGCGGTGTCGACCACGACGAGATCGACACCGGCCTCGCGCAGCGCGGCGACCCGCTCGAGGGTGTCGGGCGTGGTGCCGACCGCCGCCCCGACCCGCAGCCGTCCGCGCTCGTCCTTGGCGGCGCGCGGGAACTCGGTGGCCTTCTGGAAATCCTTCACCGTGATCATGCCGACGAGCTCGTGCTCGGCGTTCACCACCAGCAGCTTCTCGATGCGGTGCTTGTGCAGCAGCGCGAGCACCTGCTCCTTGGAGGCGTCCTCGCGCACCGTCACCAGCCGCTCCCTGGGGGTCATCACCGAGGACACGGGCGCGTCGAGCTTGTCCTCGAAGCGCAGGTCGCGGTGCGTCACGATGCCGACCGCCTTGCGTCCGACCACCACCGGGACCCCGGAGATGCCGCGCGAGCGCGTCAGGTCGAGCACCTCGCGGATGCTCATGTTGGGGGAGACGGTGATCGGGTCCTTGATCACGCCGCTCTCGAACTTCTTCACCCGGCCGACTTCACGCGCCTGGGCCTCGATCGACATGCTCTTGTGGATGACGCCGATGCCGCCTTCCTGGGCGATGGTAATGGCGAGGCGCGCCTCGGTGACCGTGTCCATGGCCGCGGACATCACCGGCAGGTTCAGGCGGATACGGCGCGTGACGCGCGTGGAGAGATCGACCTCGCGCGGCAGAATTTCCGAGTAGGCCGGAACCAGGAGGACGTCGTCGAAAGTAAGAGCTTCTTCGAGGAGGCGCATGCGTAATTATAGGCGGCGGGACCGCCCCGGTAAACCTCATGCTAAGGTGCCCCATGGCCCTGAGAACTGAGCTCGAGCCCGCCGCCGCCCCGCCGCGGGACGTCTACAGCGTCGCGCGCCTCAACCGCGAGGTGCGCTCGGTGCTCGAGCGCGGCCTCGGCGTGATCTGGGTGGAGGGGGAGCTCTCGAACTTCTCCCAGCCGGCCTCCGGCCACTGGTACTTCTCGCTGAAGGACCGCGACGCGCAGCTGCGCTGCGCCATGTTCCGCATGAAGAACTCGCTGGTGGGGTTCACGCCCCGCGATGGCGCGCATCTGCTGCTGCGCGGGCGCATCAGCGTCTACGAGGCGCGCGGTGAGTACCAGCTGATCGTCGAGCATCTCGAGGAGGCGGGAGTCGGGGCGCTCAAGCGCGAGTTCGAGCGCCTGAAGACCCGGCTCGCCGCCGAGGGCCTGTTTGCGCTCGCGCGCAAGCGCGCGCTGCCGCGCTTCCCGCGGCGTGTCGGCGTCATCACCTCGCCCTCGGGCGCGGCGCTGCACGACATCCTCCAGATCCTCGCGCGGCGTTTTCCGCCGGCGGCGGTGCTGATCTATCCGGCTCCGGTACAGGGCGCGGCGGCCGTGCCGGCGCTGATCGCCGCGCTCGCGACCGCGGGCGCACGCGCCGAGTGCGACCTGCTGATCCTGGCGCGCGGCGGCGGCTCGCTCGAGGATCTGTGGGCGTTCAACGACGAGCGTCTGGCGCGCGCCATCGCGCTAAGCCCGCTGCCGGTCGTCTCGGCGGTGGGTCACGAGATCGACTTCACCATCGCCGACTTCGTGGCGGACGTGCGTGCCCCGACGCCCTCGGCCGCGGCCGAGCTCGTGGTGCCCGACCGCGCCGCGTGTCTCGAGGCCGTGGCACGCAGCGCGCAGCGGCTCGGCGTCTCGATGCGGCGCGAGCTGCGCGCGCTCGTGGTGCGCCTCGAGGGCGCACAGCGCCGGCTGGCGCTCGCTCATCCGGGCGTGCGCCTGCAGCAGCAGATGCAGCGCCTCGATGACCTGACGCTGCGCCTGACGGGGGCGGCGCGTGGCGGGCTGCATCGCGATGGGCGGCGCCTCGCGGAGCTGCACGGGCGCCTGATGCGCCGCTCGCCCGGTCTCATCGTCGAGCAGCAGCGCGCGCGCCAGCGGGATCTGTGGCTGCGCTTGCGCCATGCCGCGACCGGGCGGGTCGCCGCCGCGGCGCAGCGCCTCGCACTCGCGCAGCGCGCCCTCAACGCCGTGAGTCCGCTCGCGACACTCGCGCGCGGCTTCGCCATCGTGACGCTCGCGGACGGCACGCTGGTCACGGACGCGGCGGCGGCGGCGCCCGGCGCCGAGATCGAGGCGCGCCTGGCACGCGGCGTTCTCACCGCGCGGGTGAGCGGGCGGAGGGACGCGCCGTGAGAGCGGCGCGCTGTGCCGCGGCGCTGGCCGCGGCCTCCGCGCTGCTGTCGCCCCCGGCCCTCGATGCCGCAGGCTCGCCCGCGGCGGAACCGGCCGCGGTGCCGCTGCCCGACGAGGAACGCGTCCCCGGGGGCGTGGCGCTTCTTGCGCTCGCTGAGGGCGCAGCCCGCGCGCCACGGGTCAGTTTCGATGGGCGGCGCGTCATGGTGGTGCCGCTCGCGGGCAAGTGGCTGGCGGTGGTCGGCATTCCGCTCTCGCAGCCGCCGGGACCCGCCGCGGTGCGCGTGGCGGTCGCCGGCTCCGCGGACGCCCAGCTCGGCTTCGAGGTCGGCAGCAAGGAGTACGCCGTGCAGCACCTCACCGTCCCGCCGGGCAAGGTGGACCTTTCGCCGCGGGACCTGGCACGCGTCAACCGCGAGCTGCCGCGCATCCGCGCGGACGTGGCCACCTTCTCGGAGGACACCCCGGCGACGCTGCGGCTGCTTGCGCCGGTACCTGGGGTCCGCTCGAGCTCCTATGGCTCACGGCGCGTCTTCAACAACGAGGCGCGCAACCCGCACAGCGGCATGGACATCGCGGCGGACACCGGCACCCCGGTGCGGGCCGCCGCCGCCGGACGCGTGGTCGACACCGGCAACTTCTTCTTCAACGGCAACACGGTGTTCCTCGATCACGGCGGCGGGCTCGTGACGATGTATTGCCACCTCAGCGCCATCCGGGTCGCGCGCGGTGAGCGCGTGCAGGCGGGGAAGGTGATCGGCAAAGTGGGAGCGACGGGGCGCGTCACCGGGCCGCACCTGCACTTCGGCGTAGCCCTGAACGCCGACTTCGTCGACCCGGCACTGTTTCTGCCGGCGCCGGCGGCGCCGCCCGCCGAAGCGCACGGCGGCAACTGAGCATGACGGACCCCGCCGACGCCGGGCGCGATGCCCGGTACATGCGCCTCGCGCTCGAGCAGGCGGCCGCGGCGGGCGCGCGCGGCGAGGTGCCGGTCGGCGCCGTGCTGGTGCTGGGTGAGGAGATCATCGCCGCCGGCAGCAACGCGCCGATCGCGAGCCACGATCCCACGGCGCATGCGGAGATCGAGGTGCTGCGCGCCGCGGCCAGGGCGCTCGGCAGCTATCGACTCACCGACACCACCTTGTACGTGACGCTCGAGCCGTGCGTCATGTGCGCGTCCGCGATCGTGCACGCGCGCGTGCGGCGCCTGGTGTTCGGCGCCTGGGATCCGCGCGCCGGCGCCGCCGGCAGCATCATCGACGTGTTCGCCCTGCCGCAGCTCAATCATCGCGTGGACGTGTTCGGCGGCGTGCTGATGGACGAGTGCGCGCGGCTGCTGCAGCAGTTCTTCGCGGCGCGGCGTTAGGGAATGAGGCGGGCCGCGGCGGCAGGCGCGGCCGCCCCGGGCGCGGGCGTTGCCTCGCCCGGCTGCCACTCGAGCAGCGTGAGAAAGCGCTGGATGCGGTCGACGAACTGCACCGGCTCCCAGCCGCGCGCGTAGCCGCGCTTGGCGCGCGTGTACCAGCGGCCCTGCGCCAGCAGCGGCAGGCGCTCGCGCACCTCGGCCCACGAGTCGGGGTCCTTGCCGAGCGCCTGGGTGATGACGCGCGCATCCTCGAGGTGTCCGAAGCCGACGTTGTAGGCAGCGATCGTGAGCCAGGTGCGGTCGGGCTCGGGGATGCGGTCCGGGATCATCTGGCGCACCTGCGCGAGGTAGTGCGCGCCGGCGAAGATGCTCTGCTGCGGGTCGCGGCGATCCCTGATGCCCATCGCCTGGGCGGTGTCGGCGGTGAGCATCATCAGACCCTGCGCGCCCTCGTCCGAGGCGGCGCGCGGGTCCCACTTCGACTCCTGGTAGCCGATCGCGGCCAGCAGCCGCCAGTCGATGCGCGTCTCCGCCGCAGCCTGCTCGAACCAGCCTCGATAGCGCGGCAGGCGGTCGGCGACGTGTGTCTGGAACTCGCGCGACTCCTCGTACTCGAAGCGGCGCGTGTCGCCCGAGGCCGCCTGCACCAGCTGCGGGAGCTCTCCGGACTCACCGAGCGCGCCGAAGAACTGGTCGACGCGCTCGAGCAGCCCCGTGGCGTCCTTGCGCACGATCCACTGCACCGGGCGCGTATCGGGCAGCGCGAATCCCACCAGCACGTTCGGATAGAGATGGTGCGCGAAGGAGAACTCGCGCGCGTCGCTGATCGCGTAGTCGGCGTTTTCCGAGTCGACGTCCTCGATCGGGTCGGCGGAGCTCGGCGCGGTCTGCACCCATTGCAGCGTCGGGGCCACGGTGCTGCGCAGCTTCTCGAGGATGCGCTCCTGGGGGCTGCCGGCGCGCACCGCCAGCCGCGCTGACTCGAGCTGCAGCGTGTCGCGGGGGCGCACGCCGCTCCTCTGGTACACCACCAGCTGCGGGATGTTCGCGTACGGGGCCGCGGCATCGCCCACCTGTCGCCAGTCGGGTGAGTCGCTGAGCGAGGCTGCGGCGATGTCCGCGCGGCCTGCCGCCAGCTCATCCTGCATGGCGCGCTCGCTGGCGACCGGATACATCGCGAGCTTCACGCCGAGCTCGCGCGCGAAGCGGCTCGCCAGCTGGTACTCGAGTCCCTCGGTCCCTTGCGCGCCCAGGTAGTAGCAGGTGGGAAGGTTCAGCGTGACGACGCGCAGCTCGCCGCGCGCGCGCAGCTGCTCGAGGGCGGATGGCTCGTGGTGCGTGCAGCCCGCGAGGAGCAGCACGCCGGCGGCGACGAGAGTCAGTGCCCGCACCAAGGAGGGCCTCCTGGCGAACGGCTTTCCGCTAGAATACCAGCCCCGCAAATGGGTCCTGGTCGCGGAGTCGGAGAGGTACCGAAGCGGTCATAACGGCGCCGACTCGAAATCGGATGGTCGGGTAAAACCGGCACGTGGGTTCGAATCCCACCCTCTCCGCCAGAGCCCCACGCCGTCGTCAGGACTCCGGCTTCTTCATCGCCTCGCGGTACGCGGAGCTGAATGCCTCGACAAAGGTGTGCGGCAGGTGGTCGGCCGGCATCTCGATGAGATTGCGGTAGAAGTTGACGAACAGCTCCCAGTACTGCCCCTTGTCGGCCGAGCGTGCCTTGCCGCGGCGCGCGGCGCGCTCGAAGCGCGCTTCGAGCTCGGCGGGGTCGAGCCGGTCGAGGAACTCGACGAAAGCGGCGCGCATCGCCTGCGCGGTGGCGGTCTCGTGCAGCTTGGCGTCGCCGACCACCTCGCGCAGCCACTGCACCGAGTCGAGGCGCCGGTTCTCGTGCTGCACCAGCAGGCCGATCAGCAGGTCCTCGACCATCGAGTCGGCGAGCGAGGGACGCGGATCGTCGGGCTCGCGCCCCGGCATCTCGATGCGGTAGCGATTGCGGGTGTCGGCGCGCGTGCGCTCGAGATCCTTCAGGCCCACCAGCGCCTCGCGGAACAGGCGGCCGGCAAGATGCAGCAGCCGGGTCTGGGCATCGGCCGGCAGCCGCTCGGTGTCGATGCCGGCGCCGCGGCAGAAGGCGTCCAGACCCGAGTGCACATCGGCGAGGGCGAGTACGCCGTTGCCGTTCTTCGGCTCGCGCGAGACGGCCTCGGCGAGGCGCGCCATGCGCTCGCCGTGCGCCTGCGCTTCCGGGTCCGGCGCGGGCTCAGCCGTCGCGGCCGGCGGCTCTTCGATGAGCGGCACGCTGTCGGCCAGCGCGCGCACCGGAGCGGACTCGACCGCCTGCCCGTAGGCGTTGACCGGCAGCGCCGGGTCGGGGCGCGGCTCGGGGACCAGCAGGTCATCGAGGTTGAGCACCGCGCCGATATCGCGCTCCGGGGAGCGGTCGAGCGAGCGCAGTGCGTGGATGCTGGTCGGCACCGCGGCCACGACCGGATCCTCGGCGGGCGTGGCGGCCGCGCGCCGCGACTCCAGCGCCGCGACGATGTGGTACTCGCCGATGCGCAGCACGTCGCCGTTCACCAGGCGGTAGCCGCTCGAGCCGCGCTTGGCGAGCGGCTCCATGTCGTCATTGACGTAGACGCCGTTGGTGCTGACGTCCTGGAGGTAGAAGTGGCCCTCGCGGAACTGCACCCGGGCGTGATGCGCCGAGACATAGCGCATGGGGTCGGGGAGCACCCAGTCGTTGTCGGCGGAGCGGCCGATGGTGCCGCCTTCCACGGAAAAGCTCGCGCTGCTGCGGTCGGCAAGCGACCGCCGCTGGTCACTGACGACACGCAGCCGAAGCGTCATGGTTCCCCGACTCAAGGAAGTCCGTCCGTTGTTAAGAAACCGCCGGGCTGCCGAGGCGCGGCAGCGTCCCCGGCACGCCCGGACATATAATGCCAGCGTCAAAGCTACCCGACGTCCCAGCCCCCGCCATGGCAGTCAGTCACATTTTCCGCATCCTGTTCGTGAATCAGGGCAAGGTTTACGAGGTGTACGCCCGCAAGGTGAGCCACGGGGAGCTGTTCGGTTTCATCGAGGTCGAGGAGCTGGTGTTCGGCGAGCGTTCCTCGGTGGTGCTCGATCCCTCGGAAGAGCGCATCAAGGGCGAGTTCTCCGGCGTCAAGCGCACCTTCCTGCCGATGCACTCGATCCTGCGCATCGACGAGGTGAAGAAGCAGGGGACGGCCAAGATCACCGTGCTGGAAGCGGGCACCAACGTGGCGCAATTTCCCATGCCGATGTATTCGGCTCCGCCCGGAGAGAAGAAATGAGGCGCGGCTAGCGCATGCTCGAGATCCCGGGCGCACCGGCACTGTCCGCCTTCCGTATCGCCAAGCTCCTCGATCGCCTGCGTGCACTCGAGCCCGCGGTCAGGGAGCTCGCGGCGCGCTTCGTGCACTTCGCCGACCTCGAGCGACCGCTCACGCCGCCCGAGCGCGGCCTGCTGGCGCAGCTCCTCACCTATGGCCCGAGCCTCCCGGCCGAGGAGGGCGCGGCGGCCGGCGAGCGTGTGCTCATCGTGCCGCGCGCCGGCACGATCTCGCCGTGGTCGAGCAAGGCGACCGATATCGTGCACGTCTGTGGACTCGCAAGCGTGCGGCGCGTGGAGCGCGGCATCGAGTACCGGCTGCGCGCCGCGCACGCACTCGGGCCGGGGCAGCTGAGGCGCCTGGCTCCAGCGCTCTTCGACCGCATGACCGAGATGGCGCTGCTCGACTCCGGAGAAGTCGCGCGGCTCTTCCAGCACCCGCCGCCCCGGCCGCTCGCCGTCGTGTCGCTCGCCGCGGGACGGGCAGCGCTCGCTCAGGCGAACGAGCGGCTCGGGCTCGCGCTCTCGGAGGACGAGATCGAGTATCTGTTCGCGAGCTTTGCGCGCCTCGGGCGCGACCCGACCGACGTCGAGCTGATGATGTTCGCCCAGGCGAACTCCGAGCACTGCCGCCACAAGATCTTCAACGCCGCCTGGAGGATCGACGGCCAGGCGCTCGATGAGTCGCTGTTCGCCATGATCCGTCACACCCACGCCGTGCATCCTCAGGGCGTCCTGTCCGCCTACCGCGACAACGCCGCGGTGATCGAGGGCAACACCGGCACCCGCTACTTCCCCGATCCGGACACCGGCATCTACCGCCGCAGCGTCGAGCCGATCGACATCCTCATCAAGGTCGAGACCCACAATCACCCGACCGCGATCTCGCCGTTCCCCGGGGCCGCGACCGGCTCGGGCGGGGAGATCCGCGACGAAGGCGCGACCGGGCGGGGCGCAAAACCGAAGGCCGGGCTCAGCGGATTCTCGGTCTCGAACCTGCGCATTCCGGGCTACGAGCGTCCCTGGGAGCGCGCCTTCGGCGCGCCCGCGCGCATCGCCTCGGCGCTCGAGATCATGACCGAGGGACCGATTGGGGCTGCGTCCTTCAACAACGAGTTCGGCCGGCCGGCGGTGTGCGGCTACTTCCGCACCCTGGAGCTCGAGATTCCCGGCGACCGCGCCGGGCGGGCGCGCGGCTACCACAAGCCCATCATGATCGCCGGCGGCCTCGGCAACATCCGCCGCGCGCACGTGGAGAAGGCCGCGGTGCCGGTCGGGGCGCGACTGGTGGTGCTCGGCGGCCCCGCGATGCTCATCGGCTTAGGGGGCGGCGCCGCCTCCTCGGTCGGCAGCGGCAGCTCGAGCGCCGACCTCGACTTCGCGTCGGTGCAGCGCGGCAATCCCGAGATGCAGCGCCGCGCGCAGGAGGTGATCGATCACTGCTGGTCGCTCGGGGAGCGCAACCCGATTCTCCTCATCCACGACGTCGGCGCCGGCGGCCTTTCCAACGCCGTGCCCGAGTCGGTTGCGCCCGGCGGACGCGGCGCGCGCATCGACCTGCGCTCGATTCCGAGCGCGGAATCCGGCCTCTCGCCGATGGAGCTCTGGTGCAACGAGGCGCAGGAGCGCTACGTGCTGATCGTCGGCGCCGAGTCGCTCGAGCGTCTCGAGATCAGCGCCGCGCGCGAGCGCTGCCCGCTCGCGGTGCTCGGCGAGATTGACGGCAGCGGCCGCCTCACGGTGGCAGATCCGTTGTTTCACGCGCTGGCGGTCGATATGCCGCTCGACATCCTGCTCGGCAAGCCGCCGCGCCTGAAGCGCGACGTGGTGAGCGTCGCGCCGCTCAAGCGGCGCTTCGATGCGCAGTCCATCGACTTGACCGAGGCGCTCTACCGCGTGCTGCGCCTGCCGGCGGTCGCCGACAAGACCTTCCTCATCACCATCGGTGACCGCACCGTGGGCGGCCTGATCAGCCGCGATCAGCTGGTGGGCCGCTGGCAGGTGCCGGTGAGCGATGTCGGGGTCACGCTCATCGACTACGAGGGCGTGGCGGGCGAGGCGCTCGCGATCGGCGAGCGCACGCCGGTGGCGCTGCTCGATGCCCCCGCCTCGGGCAGACTCGCGGTCGCCGAGGCGATCACCAACATTCTGGCGGCGGATATCGATTCGCTTGCGCAGATTCGCCTGTCGGCGAACTGGATGGCCGCCGCCGGCGAGAGCGGCGAGGATGCGGCGCTCTATGCGACCGTCGCCGCGGTAGCGAAAGAGCTCTGTCCCGCGCTCGGCATCGCGATCCCGGTGGGCAAGGACTCGCTCTCGATGGCGACCCGCTGGAGCGCAGGCGGCGTCGAGAAGAGCGTAATCGCGCCCGTGTCGCTCATCGTCTCGGCGTTCGCGCCGGTCGCCGATGCGCGCCGCACGCTCACCCCGGCGCTCGAGCTCGACGCGGGCCCAAGCTCGCTGTGGCTCATCGACCTCGCCGCCGGAAGGAACCGCCTGGGTGGCTCGGCGCTCGCGCAGGTGTACGGCGAGCTCGGTGAGGAACCGGCGGATCTCGATGAGCCGCGCCTCCTGCTGGCACTCGCGGCCGCGCTCAAGGAGCTGCGCGCTGCGCAGCTCCTGCGCGCCTATCACGACCGCTCCGACGGCGGACTCATCGTCACGCTGCTCGAGATGGCCTTCGCCGGGCACTGCGGGCTCGATATTGCGCTGCCCGCCGCGCGTGGGGGCGCCGCGGCGCAGCTCTTCAGCGAGGAGCCGGGCGTCGTCGTGCAGCTGCTGGCCGCCGACGAGGCGCGCTTCAGTGCGATCCTCGCGCGCCACGGCCTCAGCGATGCGGCGCTGCGCCTCGGCGCGCCGACCGCGGAGCTGCGCGTGCGGGTGCGCAGCGGCACGGCGCGCATCGAGGAGACGTGGAGCGATCTCAGGCGCGCCTGGTCCGAGACCTCATGGCGCATGCGCCGCCTGCGCGACGAGCCGCAGTGCGCCGACGAGGAGTTCGCCGCGCAGAGCGCCGAGGCCGATGCGGGCCTCACGGTGGAGCTGAGCTTCGACCCCGAGGAGGACGTCGCCGCGCCCTACGTCTCACGCGGCGTGCGACCGAGGGTCGCGATCCTGCGCGAGCAGGGCGTCAACAGCCAGACAGAGACGGCGGCGGTGTTCGATCAGGCGGGCTTCGAGGCGCACGACGTGCACATGACCGACCTGCTCTCGGGCCGGCGCCGGCTCGATGAGTTCAAGGGACTCGTGGCCTGCGGCGGCTTCAGCTACGGTGACGTGCTCGGAGCGGGCGAGGGCTGGGCGAAGTCGATCCTGTACACATCACTCGTGCGCGCGGAGTTCGAGCGCTTCTTCGCCCGTCCCGACAGCTTTGCCCTCGGCATCTGCAACGGCTGCCAGATGTTCGCGGCGCTCAAGAGCCTCATTCCGGGCACCGCGCACTGGCCGCGCTTCGTGCAGAACCGCAGCGAGCAGTACGAGGCGCGCTTCCCGCTGGTGGAGCTCCTGCCCTCACCCTCGGTGCTGCTCGAAGGCATGGCGGGGTCGCTGCTGCCGATCGCGGTCTCGCACGGGGAGGGGCGCGCGGAGTTTCTGTCGCCGGCGGCGGCGGCGGAGTGCGCCGCGAGCGGGCTGGTGGGTTTTCGCTACGTGCGGCACGATCGCGGCCTCGCCAGCACCTACCCGGCGAACCCGAGCGGCAGCCCCTTCGGTATCGCGGCGCTCTGCAACGCCGATGGACGGGTGACGATCACCATGCCGCACCCGGAGCGCTCGTTCCGCTATCTGCAGAATTCGTGGCGGCCGCGGGCGGCCGGCAGCTACAGCGGCTGGATGCGCCTGTTCCGCAACGCGCGCCGCTTTGTTGGCTGAAGGAGCTTCAGCTCGCCGAGACCAGCGGCGTGATCTTGTGGCTGCCGGTCTCGTCGAGGAAGAAGCGCCGCACCATGATCGCCTGCTGGAGCCTGCCCTTGCGCACGTAGGCCTCGTAGAGCAGATCCTTCATCACCTCGAGCATGATGCCCGCCTGGTAGCCGTCGAGCCGCGGCAGGCTCGCGCGCGCATCCAGCTCGGCGCCGAACAGCACGTTGCGCATGCGGGTGAAGAGATCGGGGGCGATGTCGGTGAGCTCGCGCAGCCCATTCAGCTCATCGAACAGGCGCAGCTTCCCGGCTTCGCCCAGGTCGGCGAACATCGCCTGCGCCGTGCGCCGGCACATGGAGGCGAAGGCGTTGAAGGCGTCGTGCGTGAAGCAGGTGAGGGCCTCGCGGAACAGCGCCTCGACCTCCTCCGGGATGTAGGTGAAGCTGAACTTCTCGCGCGCCCGCTCGACCTCGGTGAACTGCGGCGACAGCTCGATGCGCGCCGCGCCGTACACCCGCACGGTGAAGCGCAGGAAGATGGGGGCATGGCAGGCGTCGCACAGGTACACGACCCCGACCTGCTTGGGCCGGTAGAGCTGCAGATCCTCGAAGCGCGGCACGGCGCTCGGGGTGATGTGCGCGACCGTCTGGCAATGCGGGCAGGTCACCACCAGGTTCTGGTCCTGGTCGTGATGCAGGCGGCTCGCCGAGTCGATATACAGGGACATGGCCTTCATCACGCGGCTGCGCGGACTGTTGTTTTCCTGTCCGTCGCGTTCCGCGGCTCCATGTTAACCGATCGCGCCGCGAGCCACCCCTCCGCGCGCAAACGGCCGCCAGGGCCCCGGCCGGCCGCGTTATGTCACAGGACGGGCCGTGCGCGCAAAGGCGAGGATGTGGTCGGCGAGCATGGCGTACTCGCCGCTGAAGTGGTGGCCCTTGCCGATCTGCACGCGCGCAAGCAGCGCACCGGCGGGCAGACCCGGGCAGATCGAATCCGACTCACCCTCGCCGTAGATGCACAGCACCGGGACCTCGGTGAGGGCGGCGACCTCCGGGCGGGTGGGCGCACCGCCGTTGCCGCTCCCGACCCAGTCGGCGACGCTCACCTCGAAGGCGGCATTGGAGTCGATGCCGAGCAGGCTCACGCTCGCGATGCGCGCGCGCAGCTCCGGCGGCAGGCGCTTGACTACGAAGGGCAGCACGTCGGCGCCGAAGGAGTAGCCGACCAGCAGCACGCGCTGCTTGTCCCAGGCGGCGAGATAGTGGCGCAGGAGGCGCGCCACATCGCGCGCGGTCTCATCGGGCGTGCGCTGCGTCCAGAAGTACTTGAGGGAGTTGAGCCCGACGGTGGGCACGCCGCTTTGGGCGAGGCGCGCGGCGAGCTCCTGGTCGAGGCCGGCCCAGCCGCCATCGCCGGTGATGAGCAGCGCGAGCTCGTCCGAGCGACCCACGGCCGGCACCTCGGTCACCGGCAGATCGCCGATCGCGGGCGGTCGCACCGGCGGGGCCTCGACGCTTGAGGTGAGGCGCGCGTAGGCCGCGCGAAACTGCGGCATCCAGTTGCGCTCGACCGAGAAGCCGTGTCCGACGAGCGGCAGGCGCACCAGCTCGCCGTTGGCGACCTGCGCCGCGAACGCTTGCGCCGCCTGCGGGCGGCACACCTCATCCTTCTGTCCCTGGAGCGCGATCCACGGCTGCCTGAGCGTCGTGCTGGGCGCGAGCACCAGCTCGTGCCCTCTGCCCGGCGTGTAGTGCAGCCCCGCTCCCGGGCAGAGGGCGGCGCCCGAAAAGTCCTGGTCGGCGCAGAAGCCGAGGCTCAAGGCCCCGGCGAAGGTCCCGGGCGGCGACTGCACCAGCGCGCCGTAGACGACCGTGGCGCCCGAGGAGTAGCCGACGAGCACCGGCACGTGGTACTCGCTCATGCCGATCTCCTTCTGCACCTGGTGGCTCAAGGCCTCGAAATCCGCGGCGAGCAGCTGGCAGGGCGCGCCCGGCTTGCCCGCCGCAGACCCAAGGCTCGCCAGATAGTGGCGGATGTCGGCACCGATGACCACCGCGCCCATGGCGCGCAAGGCGCGCGCCATGTTGATCACGCCGAGCTCCCAGCCGCCATCGCCAGAGAGAAAGACCGCAACGCTGCGAGGCTTCCCCGCGGGAATGTAGACGCTCACCGTGCCGAAGCGCCCGGCACGCGGGTGCGCATCCGCCCCGTCGTCGGGCGCGGCGGCGCTCTGGTGGGCTCCGGCGGCGGCCGCGGGGGCGCCGGCGACCGGGGCCGCGGCGGTGAGCAGCGCCACGATGAGGAGGGGCAGGAGGCGGATCATCGTGCGAACAACTCCTTCATGCCTCCGGCAATCAGCGTCGAGACGTCGATCAGCACGCGCGGCAGCGCGATGCCGCCGCGCGCCACGAGGTAGCGCGGCTCCCACACCGGATCGAACTTCGCCTTGTAGCGGCGCAGCCCTTCGAAGTTATAGAAGTGCTCGCCGTGACGGAAGATGAAGTTGCCGACGCGGTGCCAGGCGGGCGCGAGTGGATGCTGCTCCAGGCCGGAGAGCGGCGCCATGCCGAGGTTGAAGTGGCGAAAGCCGGCGCGCTGTCCCCACAGCATCAGCTCGATGAAGAGGTAATCCATCGCGCCGCGCGGCGCATCGGCACCGAAGCGCATGAGGTCGACGGAGAGCTCTGCCTTGGTTGCGGTGGTCCACAGATTGGCGAACGCCACCGGCGAGCCTTCCGCGCGTACCAGCGCGAGCGGAAACTGCTCGAGGTACGCCGGCGAGAACGCGCCGACCGAGAAGCGCTTCTCGCCGGTCGATTTGCTCGAGAGCCAGGCATCGGAGATGCCCTTGAGCGCAGGCAGGAAGGCGGCGACGCCCTCCGGCGGCACGACCTCGAAGCTCGCGCCGTCGCGCTGCGCGCGGCGGTGCGCCTGGCGCAGATCCGCGCGGGCGCCGCCCTCGAGCGAGAACTCCGCGAGCGGCACGCGCGCCTCCTCGCCGATCTTGAGCGCCGCGAGCCCCAGGTCGACGTACAGCGACAGGCGGTCGGCGCACACCTGGTAGAACACCGTCTCGCAGCCATGATGGTCGGACATCTCGCGTAAGCGCCACACCAGCTCCTCGGCGCCCTCGCGCGCGCCCACCGGATCGCCGAGCGCGATCCAGCTGCGGCCGGCGATCTGGTACATCACGAAGGCGGTCCCGGCGTCATTGAACAGCAGCCGCTTGTCGCCCGTGAGCGCGGCATTTGCCACGGTGTTGTCGCACTGCGCGATGAGCGCGCGCGCCCGCGCGAGCTCCCCGGGACCGGCGACCGCGGGCTCGGGGCGCGCCGGGCGCAGCATGTTGAGCAGCACGTAGGCGGTGCCGAGCACCACGATCGAGAGCGAGGCGCGCAGCATGCGCGGCGCGTTGGCATCCAGCGCGAAGGTCCACCACAGCTCGTGTGAATAGCCGACATGGCGGTAGGAGAGGACTCCGAGCCAGACCGCGAGCGCGATCACGCCGGCGATGCTCGCCACCCACACCGGGGTGAAGCGCTCGGAGAGAATCGCGGTCGGGCGATAGAAGGCGCGCCGGCCGAGCACCAGCACGCCGAGCACCAGGGCGAGCAGTGTCGCCTCCTCGAAGTCGAGACCCTTCAGCAGCGAGGCGAAGATGCCCGCGATGAGCAGCCACACGGTGATGTGGTAGGCGCCCTGCACCCGGCGGAACAGCGCCCGGGCGAGCACCAGCAATCCCAGGCCGATCACGCTGCCGGCGAGGTGCGACACCTCGAGCACCGTGAGCGGCAGGAAACGGTCGAGGAAGGCGAGGCGCTCCTCGACCGCCGGGGTGGCGCCCGAGAACAGCAGCAGTGCCCCGGCGAGGAAGCTGAGGGCGCCCGCCACCTGTGGCACGACCGGCGCGATGTAGACGGAGGCGAGCTCCTGAGCCCGCAGCACGCGGCCGCGCTGCGCGGCCAGCTCCTTGGAGCCGAACAGCAGTGTGCCGAACACCAGCGGCACGAGGTAGTACACGCCCCGGTAGGCGAGCAGCGAGCCGAGCAGCGCGTCCGGCGCCACCCCGGGGAGAGTGAGCAGCATCACCGCCTCGAACACACCCACTCCGCCCGGCACGTGGCTCACGATCCCGGCGATGACCGCGAGGGCGTAGGTGCCGAGGAACGGGACGAAACCGATATGCGCCTGTGCGGGCAGCAGCGACCACAGCACCGCGCAGGCGAGCGACAGGTCGAGGACCGAGAGGGCGAGCTGCGCGAGCCCGATCACGGGACCCGGGGCGCGCAGCGCCCAGCCGCGCAGCTCGAGCGTGCCGCGCGCCAGAGCCGCCCACAGGGCGTAGAGCGCCACGGCGCCAAGCAGTACCCCTCCGGCGAGCAGCGACCAGTTGTGATGCAGGTGCAGGATCTGCGTCGCGTGCGTGGGCGAGAGGAACAGCGACAAGCCCGCGATGGTCGCGAGCCCGATACCGAGCGACAGGCTGCAGAAGGCGGAGATCGTCGCCACGTCGATTGCGCTCACGCCCGCCGTCGCATAGAGGCGAAAGCGGATGGCGGCGCCGGTGAAGGCGGAGAACCCGAGCGTGTGCCCGAAGGAGTAGGCGATGAAGGAGGTGAAGAGGATGCGCGGGTAGGGGATCGAGCGGCGCAGATACGCGAGCGCCAGCATGTCGTAGTTGGAAAGCAGCCAGTAGCTCGCCGCGGTGAAGCCGAGTGCCGCGAGCACCTGCCGCCGCGGGATCGCGTGCAGGTGCTCCAGCACGCTCTTCACGTGCAGGTGCGCGAGCTGGCGGTGCAGGATCAGCACCACCGCGGCGAACACCAGCAGGGCCGCCAGCGGCCCTGCCCAGCGCCAGCGGCTGCGGTCTTCCTCGAGCGGCGGTTCGCTTACGGTGGGCGCGGGCAAGGGGCGAAGCTCACCGCTCGAGCTCAGCGCGTGAGCGGCTTGTACTTGATGCGATGGGGTTGCAGCGCGTCGGCGCCACGGCGGCGCTGGAAGTCGGCGACGTATTCCTGGTAGTTCCCCTCGAACCACACCACCTGCGACTCGCCCTCGAAGGCCAGGATGTGCGTCGCGATGCGGTCGAGGAACCAGCGATCGTGGGAGATCACCACGGCGCAGCCCGGAAAGGCGAGCAGCGCCTCTTCCAGCGCGCGCAGCGTCTCGACGTCGAGATCGTTGGTGGGCTCATCGAGCAGCAGCACGTTGGCGCCGGCGCGCAGCACCTTGGCGAGATGCACCCGGTTGCGCTCGCCACCGGAGAGCTCGCCGATCAGCTGCTGCTGCTGCGCGCCCTTGAAGTTGAAGCGGCCGACGTAGCCGCGCGAGGACGTCTCGTAGGCGCCGACCTTGATCAGGTCGAGCCCGCCGGAGATCTCCTGCCAGACGGTCTTCTTGTCATCGAGCGCCTGGCGCGACTGGTCGACGTAGGCCAGGCGCACGCTCGGACCTACGCGGATCTCGCCGGCGTCGGGCTTCTCGGCGCCGGTCAGCATGCGGAACAGCGTGGTCTTGCCGGCGCCGTTCGGGCCGATGATGCCGACGATGCCGCCGCGCGGCAGGTTGAAGGAAAGCTTATCGATGAGCAGCCGTTCCCCATAGCCCTTGCGCAGGCCCTCGACCGCGAGGACCAGGTCGCCGAGACGCTCTCCCGGGGGAATATAGATCTCGTTGGTCTCGTTGCGTTCCTGGAACTCGCGCGAGGCGAGCTCCTCGTAGCGCTGCAGGCGGGCCTTGCTCTTGGCCTGGCGCGCCTTGGGATTCTGCCGCACCCACTCGAGCTCGTGCGCGAGCGCCTTGCGCAGCGCCTCCTGCTCGCGCTCCTCGACCGCCAGGCGCTGCTCCTTCTGCTCGAGCCAGGAGGAGTAGTTGCCGTGCCAGGGAATGCCATAGCCGCGGTCGAGCTCGAGGATCCATTCGGCGACGTTGTCGAGGAAGTAGCGGTCGTGGGTCACGGCGATGACGGTGCTCGGGTATTCCTCGAGATAGCGCTCGAGCCAGGCGATCGACTCGGCGTCGAGATGATTGGTCGGCTCATCGAGCAGCAGCATGTCGGGGGCCGAGAGCAGCAGGCGGCAGAGCGCCACGCGGCGTTTCTCGCCGCCCGAGAGCGTGGCGATGCTCGCCTCCCACGGCGGCAGGCGCAGCGCATCCGCGGCGATCTCGAGCTTGCGCTCGAGCTCCCAGCCGCCGCACGCCTCGATCGCATCCTGCAGCTGCGCCTGACGCTCGAGGAGCTTCTGCATCTGCTCCTCGGGGAGCGGCTCGGAGAAGCGCTCGCTGATGTGGTTGAACTCCTCGAGCTGGCGGAAGGTCTCGCCGAGGCCCTCCATCACCGTGGTGCGCACGTCGCGCGAGGAGTCGAGCTGCGGCTCCTGAGGGAGGAAGCCGATGCGGATGCCGCTCTGCGGGCGCGCCTCGCCGTCGAATTCCTTATCGATGCCCGCCATGATCCGCAGCAGCGAGGACTTGCCGGCGCCGTTCAGGCCCAGCACGCCGATCTTGGCGCCGGGAAAGAAGGACAGGCTGATGTCGCGCAGGATCACCCGCTTCGGCGGGACCACCTTCGACACGCGATTCATCGTGTAGATGTATTGAGCCATGGAGCGACCGGCGGCAGGGGAGGCTGGGGATTATACGGGGTCAGCGGCGCGCGGCGCGGGGAGCGCCGTGCTCCGGCTGTGTTAGGCTCCCGCCATGAATACCGGGGTGGGAGTCGTGGTGAGCGAGCGGCTGGCCCGCTACAGCTTCGGGGACGGCCATCCCTTCGGCCCCGACCGGCTCGCTGCCTTCATGCGCGAGTACGAGGCGCGCGGCCTCGACCGCCGCGTGCGGGTGCTCGAGCCGCGTTCCGCCTCCGAGGATGAGCTGCGCGCGTTTCACAGCCCCGCGTATCTCGAGTTCGTGCGCGAGCGCTCGGCGAGCGGCACCGGGCTCCTCGATGCCGGCGACACGCCGGCTTTTCGCGGCGTGTACGAGGCGGCTGCGGGCGTCGTGGGGGCGACGCTCGCCGCGATGGAGGCGATCATGCGCGGCGACTGCCGCCGCGCCTTCGTGCCCATCGCGGGACTGCATCACGCCGCGCGCGAGCGCGCGGCGGGCTTCTGCGTCTTCAACGACTGCGGCGTCGCGATCGAGCTCCTCAAGCGCGCCGGCCTCGAGCGCGTCGCCTACGTCGACATCGACGCGCACCACGGCGACGGGGTGTTCTACGCCTTCGAGGACGACGCCGCGGTGGTGTTCGCGGACCTGCACGAGGATGGGCGCTACCTCTACCCGGGCACGGGCGCGAGCGGCGAGACCGGCCGCGGCGCGGCGCTCGGCATGAAGCTCAATGTGCCGCTGCCGCCGGGGGCGGACGATGCGGTGTTCGAGCAGGTCTGGCCGCGGGTGCTCGCCCATCTCGAGCGCTTCGACCCCGAATTCATCATCCTGCAGTGCGGCGCCGACAGCCTCGAGGGCGATCCGATCACACACCTGCGCCTCACGGCCCGCTCGCACGGGCACGCCGCGCGCTCGCTGAAGGAGCTCGCCGACCGTCTCGGCCACGGCCGCGTGCTGGCGCTCGGGGGCGGGGGCTACAACCGCGGCAACCTCGCCCAGGCGTGGAACGCGGTGCTGGAAAACCTGCTCTAGAGTGCCGCGGGGCTGGGGCGCGCCTCTTGGCCGGGACCCTCAGCTAGCGCGACCCAAGGCGGCTGCCGGGTCCTTCCGGTAGAATTCGCGGCTCGCTTTTCCGCGCCGCAGATTCAAGGCTCAGCCCGCATGTTCCGCACCGACTCGACCATCGCCGACTTCGATCCCGAGCTCGCGCGCGCCCTCGAGGGCGAGCGCCGCCGGCAGGAGGACCACGTCGAGCTCATCGCGTCCGAGAACTATGCCAGCCCGCGCGTGCTGGCCGCGCAGGGCTCGGTGCTCACCAACAAGTACGCCGAGGGCTATCCCGGCAAGCGCTATTACGGCGGCTGCGAGTTCGTCGATGTCGTCGAGCAGCTGGCGATCGACCGGGCGAAGCAGCTCTTCGGCGCCGCGTACGCCAACGTACAGCCGCACTCCGGCTCGCAGGCGAACGCGGCGGCCTATCTCGCGCTGCTGCAGCCGGGCGATCCGATCCTCGGCATGAGCCTCGACCACGGCGGGCACCTGACGCACGGGGCCAAGGTCAACTTCTCCGGCAAGCTCTTCCGCGCCGTGCAGTACGGCATTCGCCCCGAGAGCGGCGAGATCGATTACGCGCGGGTGCAGCAGCTCGCCACGGAGCACCGGCCGAAGATGATCGTGGCCGGCTTCTCCGCCTACTCGCGCGTCATCGACTGGGCGCGCTTCGCCGCGATCGCGCGCGAGGTGGGCGCCTATTTCGTGGTCGACATGGCCCACGTCGCGGGACTCGTGGCGGCCGGCATCTACCCGAACCCGCTGCCGCACGCGGACGTCGTGACGACCACGACCCACAAGACGCTGCGCGGCCCGCGCGGCGGACTCATCCTGGCGCGCGCCAACGACGAGATCGCGAAGAAGCTCAACTCGATGGTGTTCCCCGGGACGCAGGGCGGACCGCTGATGCACGTCATCGCGGCCAAGGCGGTGGCGCTCAAGGAAGCGCTGCAGCCCGAGTTCCGCGAGTATCAGCGCCAGGTGCTCGCCAATGCGCGCGCCATGGCGGCGCGGCTGGCGAGCAACGGCTACCAGATCGTCTCCGGCGGCACCGACAATCACCTGTTCCTGATGAGCCTCGCGGACCGCAACATCACCGGCAAGGACGCGGATGCGGCCTTAGGGCGCGCCAACATCACCGTCAACAAGAACGCGGTGCCGAACGACCCGCGGCCGCCGATGGTGACGAGCGGACTGCGCATCGGCACGCCCGCCTCGACGACGCGCGGCTTCAAGGAGCGCGAGGTCGAGCAGGTGGCGGATTTCATCGCGCAGGTGCTGGACGCCGAGGGCGCGCCGGCGGTGGTCGAGCGCGTGCGCGGCTCGGTGCTCGAGCTCTGCCGGCGCTTCCCGGTCTACGGTCCTTAATGCACTGCCCCTTCTGCGGCCACGAAGAGACCAAGGTGAACGACTCGCGGCTCGCCGGCGAGGGACGGCAGATCCGCCGCCGCCGCGAGTGCCTCAAGTGCGGCGAGCGCTTCACGACCTTCGAGACCGCCGAGCTCGTCATGCCGGTGGTGGTGAAGGGCGATCGCGCCCGCGAGGCCTTCGATGAGGGCAAGCTCCGCGCCGGCATGGAGAAGGCGCTGGAGAAGCGCCCGGTGCCGCGCGAGCAGCTCGATGAGGCGGTGAGCCGCATCCTCCACCGGATCCGCGGTCTCGGCGACCGCGAGGTGAGCTCGCGCGCCGTCGGCGAGCTCGTCATGGAGGAGCTGCGGCACCTCGATGAGGTCGCATACGTACGCTTTGCCTCCGTTTACCGGCAGTTCGAGGACGTGCAGGCCTTTCATGACGAGATCGAGCGGCTGCGCAGCGCGCGCTCCGCCGCGCCGGCACCACGCCCGCAGCCCTCCGCCCACCGGCGCCGCGCCGGCCGTGCCGCAAGCCGCGACCAGCTGCCGCTCCTGCCGGCGGAGCCGGCGGGCGAAGACGAGGAGCCGGGCGCCGGCGGCAAGCCGTGACGGAGTTCTCCGACTTCGACCGCGGAGCGATGCAGCGGGCGCTCGAGCTCGCCGCCCGGGGACTCACGACCACCCATCCCAACCCGCGCGTCGGCTGCGTCATCGCCCGCAACGGCCGGGTGGTCGCAGAAGGCTGGCATGTGCGCGCCGGCGAGCCGCACGCGGAGGTGCTGGCGCTGAATGCGGCCGGGACACAGGCGGCGGGCGCGACGGCGTACGTGACGCTCGAGCCCTGCAGCCACCAGGGACGCACGCCGCCGTGCGTGGACGCGCTGATCGCGGCGCGCGTGGCGCGCGTGGTGTACGCGGTGGCCGATCCCAACCCGCGGGTCGACGGCGACGGCGCCGAGCGGCTCGCCGCCGCGGGCGTCGCGGTCGGTGCGGGACTGCTGGCGGCGGAGGCGGCCGCGCTGAATGCCGGATTCATGAAGCGCATGCGCACCGGGCGTCCGTGGGTGCGCGTCAAGCTCGCGATGAGCCTCGATGGACGCACCGCGCTCGCGAACGGCGCGAGCCGCTGGATCAGCGGGGAGGCGGCCCGCGAGGACGTGCAGCACTGGCGCGCACGCAGCTCCGCGGTCCTGACGGGCGTGGGAACGGTGCTGAGCGACGATCCGCGGCTCGACGTGAGGCTGCCCGACGAGGCGGGCGGCGAGCGGCGCCAGCCGCTGCGCGTGGTGCTCGACAGCTCGCTGCGCACGCCGCCGGAGGCGCGCCTGTTCACCGTTCCCGGCGAGCTGCTGATCATCACCGCCGTGCCGGCCACCGATCCGCGCTGGGAGCCGCGCTGCGCCGCGCTCGCCGCGCGCGGCGCGCACATCGAGACGCTGCCCGCCGCAGGCACGCAGGTGCTTCTGCCCGCGGTGCTCGACCGACTCGGCGAGCTCGAGATGAACGAGCTGCAGGTCGAGGCGGGCCCGACGCTCGCGGGGGAGCTGCTGCGGCAGGAGCTCGCCGACGAGCTGCTGCTGTACATGGCGCCGAAGCTCCTCGGGCCCACGGCGCGGCCGCTGCTCGCGTTTCCGCAGCTCGCCGAGCTCGATGCCGCCCCGGCGTGGGTGATCGCGGAGGTGGCGCGAATCGGCGATGATCTGCGGCTGCTTCTCACGCCGCGCGGCAGCGGCGGCGCGCACTGAAGATCAAGCGGAGCGGTTTTGTTCACGGGAATCGTGCAGGACTTAGGTGCGGTGATCGAGCGCGAGGCACGCGGCGGGGACTTGCGCCTCGTCATCGCCTTCCGTGAGCTCGATGAGGCGCGCGTGCGCCTCGGCGACAGTATCTGCGTGCAGGGCTGCTGCCTCACCGTGAGCGCGCGCGCGGAGGGCAGCTTCGCCGCCGACCTTTCGCGCGAGACGCTCGCGCTCACGACACTCGGCGCGCTCGCGATGGGCGCGGCGGTGAATCTCGAGCCCGCGCTGCGCGCCGGGGATGTGCTCGGCGGCCACCTGGTGTCGGGGCACGTCGATGGCATTGCGCGCGTGACCAGTGTCGAGGCCGATGCGCGCTCGCGGCGGCTCACCCTCGCGGTGCCTCCCGAGCTCGCGCGCTACCTCGCGCGCAAGGGCTCGGTGACGGTGGATGGCGTGAGCCTCACGGTGAACGAGGTCGCGGGCGCGAGCTTCGGCGTCAACATCATCCCGCACACCCAGGCGGTGACTACGCTCGGGACGCTGAGCGCAGGGGCACAAGTCAATCTCGAGGTCGATCAGCTCGCCCGCTATGTCGAGCGGCTGCTGACGCCGGGAACCTGAAGCGGCGTGCAGCTTCGCAACCGTCGCTTGGTCGAAGCGCTGACGTGGCTGCTCGCGTGTGCGGCACCGGCGCTGGGGCACGCCTGCGCCTGCGGTTGCGGGGTGTTCGACGTCGGCACGAGCTCGATGTTCCCCACCCGGACGGGCGGCATGCTGTTCGTCGAAGAGGACTACATGGACCAGGACCAGAACTGGAGTGGTACTTCGAGCGCGCCGGCGGACGCCAACGACGACAAGCGCATCCGTACCTTCTTCACCACCCTCGGCGCGCAGTACCTCTTCAACCGCTCCTGGGGCGCGATGATCGAGGTGCCTTACTGGGACCGCTCGCTCACCACCACGCTCGCTGACGGCAGCATCGGCACCTTCGATCATGCCGCGCTCGGGGACGTGCGGCTGAAAGGGATCTACTCCGGCTTCTCGGCGGACCTCTCGAGCGGCATCACCTTCGGGCTCAAGCTCCCGACCGGCGACTCCACCTATCCGCACTTCGATCCGGACACCGAGATCGGCTCAGGCAGCACCGACCTGCTGCTCGGCGGCTATCAGCTCGGCAGCCTCACCGCGGACAACCGCTGGTCGTGGTTCGCGAACCTCCAGTGGCAGCAGCCGCTGTGGCACAAGGAGAGCTACCGCCCCGGCGCGGAGCTCGACGCGGCGGCCGGGATCTATTACGGGGCGCTCACCCTCGGTACGCTGCGCGTGACGCCGATCGTGCAGCTCGAGCTCACTTGGCGGGGTCACGACGGCGGGCCCGAGGGCGACCCCGTCAACACCGGTTACACGCGTGCCTATGCCGCGCCGGGAGTGGAGCTCGATGTGGCTGAGTGGCGCATCTATGCCGATGTCGGGCTGCCGTTCTACACCAACGCGAGCGGCAACCAGCTGATGGCGCCGGCGGTCTTCAAGGTGAACGTCAGCTATCACTTTTGAATAAGGAGTACCTGTTCCATGCCACGATTACGTGTCGCCGCACTTGCGCTTCTCGCCGGGCTCGCGTCCGCGACGGTGGCGGCCGATGCGCCCGCGGTGGGAAAGGCCGCGCCGCCGCTGGTCGCGCCGCAACTCGACGGCCGGACCTTCGACCTGGCGGCCGAGCGCGGCAAGGTCGTGATCGTCAACTTCTGGGCGACCTGGTGCGCGCCGTGCCGCGCGGAGATGCCGCTGCTCAACCGCTTCTACCTGGCGCATCGTGCCGAGGGTCTCGCCCTCATCGGGGTGAGCGTCGATGAACGGAGCGACGCCCCAGCGGTCGAGAAGATCATGCGTCAGCTCGCCTATCCGGGCGTGCTCGCGGCGACCGCCAGGACCAACGGCTTCGGTCCGCCGCTCGCGGTGCCGATGACCTGGATCATCGACCGGGCCGGCGTGGTGCGCGCGCGTCTCGTGGCCGCCGATGCTCTCACCGAGCGCTCGCTCGAGCAGACGGTGTGGCCGCTCCTGACGCAGCGTGCCGCCGCTGCGCAGCAGGCGATGCGGGTATACTGACTCGCCATGTCCAGGATCGTGCCACTGCCCGGAAAGCCGGCGGCCGCGCCGCCCGCGAGCGCCCTCAATTCGATCGAGGAGCTGCTGGCGGAGCTGCGCGCGGGACGCATGGTCGTCGTCATGGACGACGAGGATCGCGAGAACGAGGGCGACCTCATCATGGCGGCGGAGGACGCCACGCCCGAGGCCGTCGCTTTCATGATCCGCCACACGAGCGGCATCATCTGCGTGCCGATGGAGGAGCCGCGCCTCGCGGCGCTCGAGCTGCCGCAGATGGTTCCCGCCAACAGCGAGTCGCACCGCACCGCCTTCACCGTCTCGGTCGACCTGCGTACCGGTACCACCACCGGCGTGTCCTCCGCGGACCGCGCCGCCACGATCCGCGCGCTCGCCGACAGCCGCTCGAGCGCCGCCGACTTCGCGCGGCCCGGTCATATCTTCCCGCTGCGCCCGCGTGCGGGCGGCGTGCTGGTGCGCGCCGGGCACACCGAGGCGGCGGTCGACCTGTGCCGGCTCGCGGGGCTGACACCGGTCGGGGTCCTCTGCGAGGTCATGAACGACGACGGCACCATGGCGCGGCGGCCGCAGCTCGAGGAGTTCGCGCGCCGCCACGGCTTGAAGATCGGCACGATCGCCGCGCTCATCCGCCATCGCCTGCGCACCGAGCGCTCCGTCGAGCGCATCGGCGAGCAGACGGTGCAGACGGCGCTCGGCGAGTTCCGTCTCTACGCCTACCAGGACCGCGTGAGCCTCGAGGTGCACCTGGCGCTCGCGCGCGGCCGGCTCGACGGAGCGGAGCCGCCGCTGGTGCGCGTGCACCTGCCGGATACGCTGCGCGATCTGCTCGGGGTGCGCACCACCGCGCGCGCCTGGACGCTGCACGCCGCGCTCGAGCGCATCGCCGAGGCCGGCAACGGCGTCGTCGTCGTGCTGCGCCAGCAGGAGCCGCCCGCCGAGCTCGCTGCGGCACTGCGCGCGCCGCTCGGCACGCCACCCCAGGGGCCATCCGCCGAAGGCGCAGTGGCGGGGGGCGAAGGGGCGGTGCTGCGCACCTTTGGCATCGGCGCGCAGATCCTCAAGGACCTCGGCGTCAAGCGTATGCGGGTGCTGTCGGCGCCGAAGCAGATGCACGGCATCTCGGCCTTTGATCTCGAGATCGAGGGCTATGTCGGGGAAGAGGGGTGACCGAGCCGCGGGGCATCGAGGGTGAGGTCAGCGCGCGCGGCCTCAAGGTCGCGATCGTTGCCGCCCGCTTCAACGATTTCATCGTCGCGAGCCTCGTCAAGGGCGCGAGCGCGGCGTGGCTCGAGTGCGGCGGCAGTGCGGCCGACCTGCTGGTGGCGCGCGTGCCGGGCGCCTTCGAGCTGCCGCTTGCGGCGAAGAAGCTCGGCGCCTCGGGCCGCTATGACGCGGTGGTGGCTCTGGGGTGCGTGATCCGGGGCGATACGCCGCACTTCGACTATGTCGCGGGCGAATGCGCGCGCGGCCTGCAGCAGGCGAGCCTCGAGACCGGCGTCCCCGTCGCCTTCGGCGTGCTGACGGTCGAGAGCGTCGAGCAGGCGCTCGAGCGCGCCGCGACCACCGCCGGCAACAAGGGAGGGGAGGCGATGGAGAGCGCGCTCGAGATGGCCTCACTCCTGAAGAAGCTGTGAGAGCCGCGCCGATGAGCAGCAGTCCCCCGCAGCAGTTCAGCGGCGCGCGGAGCGTGGCGCGCAAGCTGGCACTCCAGGCGCTCTATCGCTGGCAGCTGAACGACTGCCCGTGGCAGGACCTGGTGCAGGAGTTCGCTGATGCCGAGGACATGCCGCGCGCGGACCGCGACTACTTCCGCGCGCTCATCGAGGGGGTGGTGCGCTCGCACGCGCAGCTCGAGGCGCGTCTCGCCGCGTGCACGGACCGCGAGCCGCGGCTGCTCGATCCGATCGAGCATGCGCTGCTTCTCATCGGGCTCTACGAGCTCGAGTTCGAGCCCGGAGTCCCGTTCCGCACCGCGATCAACGAGGCGGTGCAGCTCGCCAAGCGCTTCGGCGCCACCGATGGCCACAAGTTCGTGAACGCGGTGCTGGATCGCGCCGCGCGCACGCTCAGGCCCGCCGAGCACTGATTCATGGGGCAGCGCGGTCTTGGCCGCCTGCGTGGGTAGTACATGGCGCTGTCGGAATCCGAGCTCATCACGCGCTACTTCCGCACCTGCGGCGCGCAGCGCCGCGACGTCACGCTCGGCGTCGGCGACGATGCGGCGCTCCTCGAGTGCCCGCCCGGCATGCAGCTGGTCGCGAGCACCGACACCCTGGTCGCGGGCATGCATTTCCCGCCGTCGCTGCCCGCCGCCGCCATCGGGCACCGCGCCCTGGCCGTGAACCTGAGCGATCTGGCCGCGATGGGAGCGCGCCCGGCGTGGGCGCTGCTCGCGCTCACGCTGCCCGAGGCCGACGAGTCCTGGCTGACGGAATTCGCCGCGGGCCTCAGCTCGCTCGCGCGCGCGCACGAAGTGGCGCTGGTCGGTGGCGATACGACGCGCGGGCCGCTCACCGTGACCGTGCAGCTCCTCGGCCACGTGCCGCACGGCCGCGCGCTCACGCGCACGGGCGGCCGCCCCGGCGATGCGCTGTTCGTGACCGGCTCGCCCGGGGACGCCGGTGCGGGGCTCGCGCTCGAGCAGGGGCGTCTGACAGCCCCGCCCGAAGCGGCGCCTTACCTGCGCGAGCGCTTCCGCCTGCCGACGCCGCGCGTTGCGCTCGGCCAGCGTCTGCGCGACCACGCCCGCGCCTGCATCGATATCTCGGACGGACTCCTCGGCGATGCGGGCAAGCTCGCCGCCGCGAGCGGTGTGGGGCTCGAGATCTCGTTCGCGGAGCTGCCGGTGTCGCGGCCGCTCGTTCAGACCCTCGGGCCCGAAGCCGCGCGCGAGCTCGCGCTGACTGCGGGCGATGATTACGAGCTGCTGTTCGCCGTGGAGCCCGCGCGCGTCGCCGAGCTCGAGCGCGAGCTGCCCGGAGCGCAGTGGAATTACCGTCAAATCGGCGTGCTGCGCGCCGCGCCCGGCGCCGTCATCATGCGCGACGGTACTGTGATGGACTTCTCGCATTCCGGATACCAGCATTTCGCCTGAGCTCGCCGCGGCACGCGCTGCTTGAGCGTGGCGCGGGCGCGTCACGGGCCGCAGGGCGCGTGAGGGGTGCATCACATCGCGCCGCCGGGTGTCGCCGTATGCTGACGCGCGTTTCTGGCTGTTGCCAACACGCCATGTCGCTACCGGCTTCAAAATCAATTCCGCCCGCCAAGCCCGTCGCGCGCATGCCCGACAAGATCGGCAAGTACGCGGTCATCAAGGAGGTCGGACGCGGCAGCACCGGCGTCGTCTATCTCTCGCACGACGCGTACTACGGACGCGACGTGGCCATCAAGGTCTACAACATGGACACCGGGGGCGATGAGGAGCGGGCGCGCATCGCGCGCAAGATGTTCCTGTCGGAAGCGCACCTGGTGGGCATGCTGCAGCACCCGCACATCCTGCCGATCTACGACGCCGGCGAGGAGAACGGTCACTGCTACATCGTCACCGAGCACGTGCACGGCGCGCGCACCCTGGCGGCGTACTGCCGCCCGGACAACCTGCTGCGCGTCGATGACACGGTGGAGATCATGTTCAAGTGCGCCAAGGCGCTGCACTACGCGCATTCGCGCGGCGTGATCCACCGCGACATCAAGCCGTCCAACGTGATGCTCACGCAGGACAGCGACGTGCGCATCATCGACTTCGGCATCGCGCTGGTAGCCGATTCCGACATCTCGCGCATCGAGGGCATCGCCGGCAGCCCCTCCTACATGTCGCCCGAGCAGGTGCAGAGCCTCGACCTCACCAACTCCTCGGACCTGTATTCGCTCGGCGCGGTCATGTACGAGCTGCTTACCGGGCAGCGTCCGTTCCGCGCCGGCAACCTGCAGAAGCTTCTGCACCAGATCGTGTACGCCACGCCGCCCCCGATCCATACGCTGCGCAAGGACGTGCCGGAGGAGCTGGAAGCAGTGGTGGCGACGGCGTTGCTCAAGGATCCCACCAAGCGGCACAAGAGCGGACTGGATTTCGCGGCCGAGCTCACCCGCGTGCATCAGCGGCTGCGCGAGGCCAACGCGCGCATCGACCGCCAGGAGCAGTTCGGCGTGCTGCGGCGGCTGAAGTTCTTCCACGAGTTCTCGCACGCCGAGATCTGGGAAGTGCTGCGCGCCAGCAGCTGGCAGGACTACA
>Ga0187773_10000015_pt1 | contig 78517 bp, 55 predicted proteins | sample 0216_BV02_MP05_1_FD_133133 | JGI IMG/M metagenome (GOLD analysis project Ga0187773, IMG submission 133133) | Tropical peat soil microbial communities from peatlands in Department of Meta, Colombia - 0216_BV02_MP05_10_MG | ecosystem: Environmental > Terrestrial > Soil > Wetlands > Peat | place...
ACCCAGGCGCCGCACGCGGTGCGCACGGTGCTCGCGCTGGTCGCCGGGCACGTGGGGCTGTCGGAAGAGAAGATCCGCGTCGTGTCGCCGGACATCGGCGGCGGCTTCGGCGGCAAGGTGCCGGTCTACCCCGGCTACGTGGTCGCGATCGCGGCCTCGGTCGTGATCGGCAAGCCGGTGAAGTGGATCGAGGACCGCATGGAGAACCTGCAAGCGGACTCTTTTGCGCGCGACTACCACATGAAGGTCGAGCTCGGCGCGAAGAAGGACGGCACGCTGACCGCGCTCAAGATCAAGACCGTCGCCGACCACGGCTACACCAACGCCTCGGCGAACCCGTCGAAGTTCCCGGCAGGACTGTTCTCGATCTGCACCGGCTCGTACGACCTGAAGCACGCCTTCTGCGAGGTGGATGCGGCCTACACGCACAAGCCGCCCGGGGGCGTCGCCTACCGCTGCTCGTTCCGCGTGACCGAGGCGGTGCACGCAATCGAGCGCGCGACCGACGCGCTTGCGCAGAAATTGAACATGGACCCGGCCGAGCTGCGCATGAAGAACTTCATCAGGCCGGAGCAGTTTCCGTACAAGTCGGTGCTCGGCTGGGAGTACGACAGCGGCAACTACGGCGCCGCGCTGAAGAAGGCCATGGACATCATCGGCTACGACGCGCTCCGCAGGGAGCAGGCAGAGAAGCGCAAGAAGGGCGAGCTGATGGGCATCGGGATCTGCAGCTTTACCGAGATCGTCGGTGCCGGACCCTCGAAGCAGTTCGATATCCTGGGCCTGAAGATGTTCGACTCGGCCGAGATCCGCGTGCATCCGACGGGCAAGGCCATAGCCCGTTTCGGCACCAAGAGCCAGGGGCAGGGCCACGAGACGACCTACGCGCAGATCGTCGCCGAGGAACTGGGGATCCCCGCTGCGCACGTGCAGGTGGAGGAGGGCGACACCGACACCGCGCCCTACGGCCTGGGGACCTACGCGAGCCGCTCGACCCCGACCTCGGGGGCGGCCTGCGCGCTTGCCGCGCGCAAGATCCGCGACAAGGCGAAGAAGCTCGCCGCGCACTTGCTGGAGGTCAGCGAGAGCGACCTCGAGTGGGAGCCGGGGAAATTCTTCGTTAAGGGTGCGCCGCAGAAGTCGAAGACTATCCAGGAATGCGCCTTCGCCGCCTATACCAACCACCCGCAGGGCATGGAAGCGGGGCTGGAGGCGACCCACTACTACGATCCGCCCAACCTCACTTTCCCGTTCGGCAGCTACATCTGCGTGGTCGACATCGACCGCGGAACCGGAGAGGTCAAGGTACGGCGCTTCGTCGCCGTGGACGACTGCGGCAACATCATCAACCCGATGATCGTCGACGGGCAGATCCACGGCGGGCTCACGCAAGGAATCGGGCCGGCGCTCTACGAGGAGATCAGCTACGACGAGGAGGGCAACATCTCCGGCGGCAGCTTCCTCGACTACTACGTGCCCACGGCCCTCGAAACGCCGAAGTGGGAGACCGACAAGACCGTGACGCCCTCGCCGCACCACCCGTTCGGCGCAAAGGGCGTCGGCGAGTCGGCGACGGTGGGCGCGCCGCCCGCGATCGCGAACGCGGTCGTCGACGCGCTGCGGCACCTGGGCGTGACGCACCTGGACATCCCCATCACTCCCGAGAAGGTGTGGCAGGTGCTGAAGGTGAAGGGCGTCGCGGAGTAGGCGCGCCTCACTCGCTTCGCAACAAAGGACCCCGCTTCGGCGGGGTCCTTTGCTTTCTAGTGGCAATCTTCGGCAAAGTGCCTGCGCCGGTAGTCCGCGCCCCCGTCCTGCAGGCTCTCGAGGAACGCCACAAGATCTGCGGTTTCCCGCTCGTTCAGGTGCAGGGCCTTCAGAATCCGCTCGCCGTCCGAATGCAGCCGGTCCGGGCTGATCTCCGAGTAGTGCTGCACCACCTCGCGCAGCGTCGCGAGGCGCCCGTTGTGCATGTACGGCGCGGTCATGACGAGTTTCCGCAGCGACGGCGTCTTGAATTCCCCGAAGTTGCGGTGCTCGAGCGCGACGTGCCGTGTTGCTACGGCCGAGGCTCGCGCCGGGTCGTCGTTGTAGCGCCCCAGCAGGTTGTAGCGGCTGGAAAGAAGCTTCTTGATGCCCTCGTGCCGCCCTGGATCCACGCGCCCCGGCTCGATGAAGAACGGGATCCCGGTATCGTGAAACTCGCCGTTGGTGAACGCGGGACCGACGTGGCAGGTGTTGCACCCGCCCCGGCCGATGAAGAGGCTCAGACCGCGCCGGGCTGGTTCCGGATAGCGCGCCATCGCGCTCCGGTCGCCGCGCTCGAGGGCGTCGCGGAAATCGTCGAACGCCGTTCGGCCGCTCACCAGCGTTTCCTGGAATGCGGCGAGCGCCTTACTCGCGTCAACCAGCACCTTCTCGTCGTCGGAAGAGGGCGGCGCACCGAATACCTTGGCGTAACGGCACGAAAGATCGCGGTCTTCGCGGATCAGCTTCGCCACCTGCTCCGGGCTCGATCCCAGTTCGCGCGGATCGAGGATCGGGCGGATGCTCTGCGCCCACAGGCTGTCGTTCGCGCCGTCCCAGCCGAACCAGCGCTGATAGCGCACGTTGGCGATGCTGGGTGCGTTGCGATCGGTGAGCGCGAGGCCGCGCGCCCGTGCCTCGCCGTCGGTCCAGTTGCGCTCGGGCAGATGGCAGCGCGAGCACGACACTTCGCCGTTCACCGACAATCGCCGCTCGAAGAAGAGCCGCTCGCCGAGATCGATTGCCTGCGCGCTGCCCGAGACGCGGTTACTCGGATCGGGCGTCCAGGGCATCGGCCAGGGCCCATGGGAGAGAATGGCGCGGACCTCCGAATCGGTAAATGCCGTTGCGGCCTGGGTGGCCAGAACGAGGATGAGGCACGCCCAACTCGCTTTCATTGGAGCCGCACGCTGTGCGCGAGCCGCTCGGTCGCGCCGTCCGAGCGCACTTCGAAGACGAATTCCCAGCGCCCCGCCATGTGGAACATGAGCCCTTCGGCGCGGTAGAGTCCCTTGCCCTGCGAGGCGACCGTAGGGCGGTAGTTCATCCCGTGGCGGTGCTCGGGCATCCACGCATCGACCCGCACCGATTCAGGGGGAGGGCACACCGCGAACTCGATCGCGAAGTGCTCGCCGACCTTCGCGGTGGCCGGCAGGGTGCGAAACACGAGCTCGTGGGTCTTCGCCTTGAGGCGCTGCGCCGGGCCCCCCGGCAGCTCGCAGGCCTGCGCCGACGCGGCGGCGAGCCCGAGCACGAGCGCCCGGATCATTTCCCAGGCGCGAGCAGAGCCTCGCCGTTTTTCCAGGCGATCTGCTCGGCAACCTCAGCGGGCAAGTCGGCGAGCCAGGCGCGCGACCAGCTCGCGTGCTCGGGGATGTAGTGCCAGCGCTCGGGCGTATAGGTATCGGTTCCGACCATGAAGCGCCCGGGAAACTCGAGAAAGGCCTTGCGCCATTCGGGATCCACCTTGCCCCCCGAGCCGTGGTCGGTGCGGAAAGCGAGGTCGCACCAGAGATTTCGGTGCTTTCTCAGCATTTCGCGCACGCGCTCGGGCCGATCGAACCCGGAATGCGCCCAGAGGATCCTCGCCTCCGGCCACTGTCTGAAGAGCCGCTCCACGGCGTCCGCGTCCGAGTGTGCGTGAAGGAGCAGGCCGTATTGTCTCGCGAGCTGGACCATGCGCCGCGGCACGGGCAAGTCAGCGTCGGCGCCGTACACATGGAACTCGCCGATCCCGGCGTAACGGTATTTCTTCAGCCGCTCCTCCAGGTAGGCGGGAACGGTGTCGTCGCGAAACCAGGACCCCACGTCGCCCCGCGATCGGTAAGGGCGGAGCTCCGTGACGATCAGCTCGGGCGCCGCGGCGGCGAGCCGCTGCTGCCCGTCGTCGCCCGCGCTCGACACCAGCGCGCGCTTCACCCCTGCCTTGCGCAAAATGGCGATCGCAGCCTGCGGCGGCAGCACGTCCCACGCGTCGTGGCTGTAGTGCACGTGCGCATCGAAGATCGGCAGCTCGGCCGGGCGCGCAGCGAACGCGGCGAAAGCGAGCAGGATGCAGGCCAGACCCTTCATGCGGCACCTCGCGGACATGGCATCAGGGCATTTTATGGCACGGCCAGTTCAGTCGCCCGCGAATCTCGATATCCGGACGATCGACCCCTACCCCACCGGACGCGCCGCCGGGGTGCGCTCGATCGCGCGCTCCTGGATGGGAAGATTGACCAGCGCGGCAAACACGCCGAGCGCAATCGAGATCAGCCATACGAGCCGGTAGGAACCGGTGTGGTCAAACAGATACCCGCCGAGCCAGACGCCGGCGAAGCTGCCGAGCTGGTGGCTGAAGAACACGAACCCCGAGAGCATGGACATGTAGGCGACGCCGAAGATGCCGCCGATGACCCCGTTGGTGAGCGGCACGGTGGAGAGCCACAACACTCCGATCACGGCCGAGAACATGTACACCGAGCCCTCGCTGATCGGAGAAAAGACGAATAGCGCGATGGCGATGCTGCGCAGGAAGTAGATCGAGGACAGCAGGTACTTCTTGGTGTATTTCGCTCCGAGCGCGCCCGAAGCGAAGGAGCCGGCTATGTTGAACAGCCCCACCAGGGCGAGCGCGAACATTCCCACGTTCGCCGAAAGGCCCTTGTCCACGAGGTAGGCAGGGAAGTGCACGGTGATGAAGGCAAGCTGGAAGCCGCAAACGAAGTAGCCCGCGGTGAGCAGCAAGAAGCTCCTGTGGCTGAACGCTTCGCGCACCGCCTCCCCGATGCTCTGCGCCGGAGCGCCGGCCCCCGAACCTCCGTGCTTCTCCACGAGCGCGGTCGCCAGCGGTGCGATAAGGGCGGCGCTCACCGCCAAGACGAGCAGGGAGTTGAACCAGCCGAAATGCGAAATCAGCGTTCCCGTGTAGGGCAACATCGCGAACTGGCCGAACGAACCGGCGGCGCTGCAAAGCCCCAGCGCCATGCTGCGGCGATGGGGCGGAAAAACGCGGCTTACCACGCCGAAGACGATGCTGAACGTCGTGCAGCCCTGCGCCAGGCCGATGAACAATCCGGTAGCCAGGGCAAACTGCCAGCCCGTCGCGGCCAGGGCCATCAGTACCAGGCCCGCCGAGTAGCACGCGGCGCCCACGATCAAGACGCGCCCGGCTCCCTTGCGGTCGGCGATCATGCCGAGAAAGGGCTGCGACACACCCCAAAGAAGGTTCTGCAGCGCCAGCGCGAAAGCGAAGGTCTCTCGGCTCCAGCCATGATCCAGGGTCATCGGCTGGAGAAACAGGCCGAAGCCCTGCCGCGTGCCCATCGCAAGGGTGAGGATGACTCCGCCGCACAGGAGCACGACGCCCGGGGAACGCCAATCCTTTTCTTTCATCATGGGTTTCTTCCGCTGACTGAGACGGGTTCTATTGCAGCTGCCGGGGCGGCGCAATGGCGAGGCCCTGCGCGAAATCGACTTCGAGCAGGCGAAGCTGCTCCAGCACTCCGGCGCTTTCCACGTATTCCGCGATGGTCCGGATGCCCATGGAATGGCACTTGCTGTTGATGGCTTCGACCCTCTCGGAGGCGGCGAGCGCACGATCGATATCCTTGACGATGCCGTAGCTGAGCTTCACGAAGTCGGGCTTCGCGAGCCGGAGGAACTCGAACGACGCCTCGCTCCCGTCGAAGCCCGCGAGCGTGAAGCGGCAGCCTTCGGGCCTGAGCTTTGCCTGGAGGTCCTTCAGGTGCTGGATGCGAAGTAGCGCAGTGTCCCAGGCGAGCTCGAAAGCGAAGGTTCCCTCGGGCAGCCGGGCGCTCCTGATGTGCTTCGCGACGAAGTCGGCGAAATTCGCCTCGCGCAGCGTGTCCTCGGAGAGGTTGATGCCGTTGGCCGGCACCAGCTGGTCGGCGCGGTCCGCGCGGAAGGTGCCGATCCATTGGCTCAGGTGGCTGACGACCCAGCGGTCCACATAGGGCAGCAGATGGTATTCCTCAAGCATGGGGAAGAACGTGCCGGGCGGCAGCAGCTTCTCCTCTTCCTCCTTGAAACGCACGAGGATTTCCTGAAAGGGGCGACCTGCATCGCTGGAGAGCCCGAGGATCTTCTGCGAGAAGACGACGAAACCGCCGGTCTTCAGCGCGGCAATCAGCTTGTCCGCTATGTTTTTCTTCGTCGCGCTTTCGTCTTCCATGTGCTGGGCGGTCTCCGGGTTCGCCCGACGGCCCGGAGCGCCCTCGGACGGTATTTTGTCGGAGTTCGCGCCTGCGGGGAAGCCTCTAGCCGGGCGTGGCAATCCGTCGCGATCGAATGGATTGGCTTATCGCCCTGTTTACCCTGGGCATGACTTCTGTCGCCATCAGCTCCATCGAGCGTCGCGCCAGCGCCGGATCCACCCAGTCCATCCCCGCATAGACGATTTCCCCGAACTCGCCGGCCTCTTCGCGAAGCGCAAGCAGTTGGTGGACGATATTGTCCACGGTCCCGCAGAGCACGAGCTCGCCGAGAAGACGCTCGAGCGTTATTGCGCCGTCCTCTTCGTTTTCGTGTTTTTTGAAGACGATGTGGCGCTTCGCGCGCATCATTTTCTCGCGCAACTGAGTCCAGTAGAAGCGATAGGGACTTGCCGCGTCCTCCCGCGCGTAGCGCTCCGCAACCCGTTCGTCGTCGGCCACGAAAATGGTGCGCGCGATCCGCCAATCGGCCGGATCCGGAATCTTGCCGGCGCGGCGCCTTCCTTCCGCGTAGTTGGCCCAGTGGCTTGGCAGCCAGTGCGGCAGCAGGAAATTTGCCGAGAGGGGATGAAAATCGCGCGCGCCCATGGCGATGACACCCTTGGAGTACGGCGCGACGACCGTTCCCACGATCTCCGGGCGCGGCTTCTGGTAGGGCTTGTACATGATGCCTCTGCCGATTTCGGGCACGTAAGTCCTGGCAGTAGTCACCTTGTAGCGGTTCCCGGGGAAGTCGATGTCGTAGGGCGGCTGGCGCTCCCAGATCGCGAGGATCACGTCGATCGCCTCGGCGAACATCCTGTTGCGGTCCTCGGAGAGGATCCCGAGTGCCTCCGCGTCCGAGGAGAGCGCGCCGGGGCTGATGCCGAATATGAAGCGGCCCCGGGCGAGATGGTCAAACATTGCAGCCTGAGCGGCAATCACCACCGGATGCGACTGCGAGAGATTCGATGTGCCGCTGGCAAGCCGGATCGTCTCGGTTTCGCCGATCAGCGTTGCAAGGAAGATGTGGCTGTTGGTGACGTTTTCGCAACGGTCTGTCAAATGTTCGCCAACGAAGGCGTCGTGGAAGCCCAATTTGTCGGCGAGAATGATCGCCTCGCGGTCTTCCTGCAGCGTTTCCAGGAGATCGCGGTGCGGCGGATGCAGCGGCATCGTGAAATAGCCGAGTCGCATGGGGCGAATGTGCCGTATTGCCACGGGGCCGTCAAACGCCGCTGTCTATTTCTTTCCCGGGTGCGCTAGAATCGCACGGGCAAACTGAAGATAAGGGGAGCGGGGCCATGGCGGAAGCCCTTAGGGCGAAGAACAGGCCCGCGATCAAATCGCAATTCCTTTTCCACGGCACGCTGAGCTCGAAAAATCTCGAAGCCTCGCGCAGATCCTACGAGGAGTTCCTCGGCCTGGAAGCCGTGCGCACGAGTCCGGTTTCGCTGATGGTCCGCCTCGGCGGCCATCATGTGTATGCCAAGAAGTGAGAACGGGCTGATTCGGATGCGGGCACTCGCGATAATCAAGTCCTGGATCCTGCCGGGGACCGATCCCAGGCAGGCCGTGCGGATGCGCCGGTTCCTGCTTGCCGCGGCGTGCTACGGAGTCTCGGCGGCCCTGCTGGTGCTCGCCTGGGCGTTCGGGCTCATCGAGCTCGAGCCTGTGCTTGTCCTCATCGCCGCGGTCGCCGTGATAATCGTGTCGCTCTACATCGTGTTCCGGACGGGCTTCAACCTGCGCTTCAGCGACCCGAGCCTCACCTGGGGGCAGACGTTCATCGCGAATATCGTCTTGATGTATGCCATTTACAGCTTCAATCAGGGGCGTGCGTTCACCCTGATGATGTTCCTGGTCATCCTCACGTTCGGGGTGTTTCACTTCAGTACCCGAGAGTTTGTCGCCATCACGCTGCAGATCCTTGCCGGGTACGCGTTCGTCATCAACCTCCTGATGGTCCTGAAACCCGAGACGGTGAATGTGTATCAGGAATGGTTCCAGTGGGCCGGCCTGGCCTCCATCCTTCCGCTCTTCGCGGTGGTCGGCGGAAGGATCAGCGCCTTGCGCCAGCGCCTGCGTCGCAGCAACGAGGAGCTGCGATCTGCGCTCGGCGCCGTCCGGCAGGTCGCCACGCACGACGCCCTCACCGGCCTGCCCAACCGCGTTCTGTTCAACGAGGAGCTGCAGCACGCGCTTGCCAGGCTCGATCGGCACCACCGGCCCGTCGCTCTGTTCGTGCTGGATCTGGACCGGTTCAAGGTCCTGAACGACACGCTCGGCCACCAGTTCGGCGACCGGGTGCTGCAGGAAACGGCCAAGCGGCTGCTTGGATGCGTGCGCGAAAGCGATATCCTCGCCCGCCTGGGCGGGGACGAGTTTGTCATCCTGGTGGAGGAATTCGGCGAGCATTCCAACCTGGCCGACGTCGCGCGCAAGCTGCTCGCCTCCGTTGCCGGGCTCAATGACATCGACGGCCGGGAGGTCGGCCTTTCGGTCAGCATCGGCATCTGCGCGGCACCCGAAGACGGGCGCGATGCAAAGACCCTGTTCGCCAATGCGGATATCGCGATGTACCGCGCCAAGGAAATGGGCCGGAACAACTACTGCTTCTTTTCCGCCGAGCTGCATACCTACACGCTGGAGAAGCTCGCGCTCGAGGCGGGATTGCGGCACGGTCTGGAGCGCGGCGAGTTCCGCGTTCATTACCAGCCGAAAATCGACATCGCCAGCGGCGCCATCTCCGGCGTCGAGGCACTGCTGCGCTGGCAGCATCCCGAGCGCGGCCTCGTGGGGCCGGACAAGTTCATACCGCTTGCGGAGGCGAGCGGCCTGATCATTCCGATCGGATTGTGGGTCTTGCGCGAGGCCTGCACCCGCACCAAGGCCTGGCAGGATGCCGGGTTGCCGCGGTTTACCGTCGCGGTCAACCTGTCCCAGGTCCAGTTCCGCCAGGAGGATCTCGTTCTCCAGGTCGGCGAAATCCTGAAGTCCACCGGACTCGATCCCCGGTGCCTGGAGCTGGAGATCACCGAGAGCGTGGTGATGCAGGACCCGGACAAGGTCGTGGCAAAGCTGGAGGCGATACGCCGAATGGGCGTTCGCATCGCCATCGACGACTTCGGCATCGGCTACTCTTCGCTCGGGTACCTGAAGCGCCTCCCGATCAACAGCCTCAAGGTGGACAGGGTGTTCGTTCGCGAGCTTCCGCACTCGAGCGACGACATCGCCATCACGCGCGCGGTCATCGCCATGGCGCACAGCCTGGACATGAGCGTCATCGCTGAAGGCGTGGAGCTGAAGGAGCAGTTCGACGCGCTGCGCAAGGAGGGCTGCGACGAATATCAGGGCTACCTGTGCCGTCCGCCGCTCACCGAGGACGATCTGATCCGGTTTATCCGGGATAGCGGCACCCGGGGTGCGCGCGCCAACTCCCAGTAGGGAGTCGCCCCTGGGAGCAGATCGTGAAAACCTCCGGCCCGAGGCTCGGTTAGAACCCGTGGAACGGGCATGAAGATCTGCCACTATAACGACAGGGAAGTCGGCGCCGTGGCCGGAGACCGCATTCATCCGATAGGCGATGCCCTGACGCAGGCCGGGCATCTCAGGCCCGGCTACTCCATGCTCGACGTGATCGAGCGGCTCGCCAACGAGCCGGCGGCGATGAAGTGCGCGCGGTTTTCTGAGCATTCCGGCTCTTCGATCCCGCTCGCGTCGGTCAAGCTGCTCGCCCCGATCCTGAACCCGCCTGCAATCTGGGCCGCGGCCGCGAACTACAGGGCACACGACGCGGAAATGCGGGAGAGGATGGGATCCTCCGATCGCACCGGTCTCACCAAGGACGAGTTGATGGCGGAGTTCTTCCTCAAGCCCGCATCCTCGATCGTGGGACCGGGCGGTCCGGTGATCCTGCCGAGCGTGTCGAAGGAAGTGGACTTCGAATGCGAGCTGTGCGCTGTCATAGGGAAGACGGCCCGCCGCGTCGGCGAGGACAGAGCCCTCGACTACGTGCTCGGCTATACCATCTGCTGGGACTTCAGCCAGCGCGATCCATGGGGCCGCGGAAGACAGAACACCCGCAACATCCGCAAGGGATTCGATACCTTCACCGGCCTCGGGCCTTGGATCGTCACGCGCGACGAGATCGACGATCCGCAGAATCTCGAGATCCGCGTCGAGCAGAACGGACGCGAGGTCATGCGTGCACATACCGGCGACATGATCTGCGGCCTGCGCGAGCACATCCGCTTTCTCTCCGAGGTGCTGACGCTGCAGCCTGGCGCGCTCATCACGACGGGCACCCCAGCGGGGGTGGCCAAGCTCTCGGAAGGCGACCACTTGAAAGGAAGCATAGAGAAGATAGGAACGATGGAAGTGGACGTGCGCGCTGAACGCGGATAGTCTGGTCGGGGCTCGAGCGCCAGGCTCGGGCGAGAGACTCGTCGCCTGATAATCCGATAAGCTGCCGAGGTTCGCCGTCTCGGGAGGCGGGCGAAGGGGAGAGGAATCCGTGAAAGCGCGCGAGTTTGCCCGGTGGACCCATGAAAGAATTCCGCGCCTGCGCGCATTCCTGGGCAGACTGCGCGTCCAAGGGGAGCGCGCGTTCGTAGAGGCGAGAAAGTGGCTCGAGGAGGACCGGCGAAGGCTCTGGGGAGCGCTCGCCATCGCTCTCGCAGCCGGCGTCGGCCTCGCCGCAACCCAGTCTCAGGCGATTGGGCGCTACGCCCGGGTGATCTTCGCACCGCGGACCGTGGTGCCGCTGACCGACGAAGCACGCCGGGCGGCGGCGAGCCGGGCGCAGCAGCTGGCTGCGGCGCTCGATTCGCGCCTCGACAGGAAAGCAAGGTTCGGCGGCGAAGCCTGGACCTCGGCGCGAATGCTGGTCGCCCTCAGGGAAGGCGACCCGGCCTACGCGAGGCGCGTCGAGGCCAGAAGAATGGAGGCGTACTTTCGCTCCGTTTCCGGTCCGGAGTGCGCATGTTGGCGCAAGCTTCCGGATGGCCGTCATCCGAATCACCTCGGCATCACCGCATGGACGCTGTGGGCCTTCTCCGCCTACGGAGTTCCCGCGCACAAGAGCGAAATCGAATTCGTGCTCTCGACCCAGAACCGCCAGGGGTGGTGGCCTCTGTTCGCAGGCGCGACCGACGCGCGTTTTGCCTCAACCTACGGGACCGCGGCCGCCATCCTTGCCTTGCACGAACAGTCGGGTCTCGCGCAGAAGGGGAGGCAAAGGGAACGGATCGCCGGAGCCGTACAGCGCGGGGCAAGCTGGCTGCGCGGCCAAGCGAGCGCAGGCCGCGGCCGCTGGACGGACTATCCCGCGTGGCCTAAGACGAAGGAGCGCCGGGAACTCGTCGGCGTTTCCGGTTTTGCCCTGTACGCCCTCCATCGCGTGGGCGCGCAGAGGCTCCCCGACCTCGACCGCGAGTGGCTCGCCAATCTCCCCGCCGAAATCCCGGAGGCGCGGCGCGGGGAGACCTCCGGAAAACTCGTGAAGATCGGCTCGCGTACCTATCGGGACGATTCGCCCTATCATGCGCTGCCTTGGGCGATCTTGGGGACATTGTCGGCCTATCCGAATGGCTCCATTTCCGAAAGGGCCCGGGCGGTGCAGTGGCTCGAGCGCGCGCTCGAGCCCGGCGGCGCGATCCATGCGTTGAAGGGCACCGAAGGGCCGATCGCGGCCGAGGCGCTGTTCGCGTTGCGAAGCTACCCGGAGATCACCGGAAACAAGTAGACGTCCCCAGGAGATGAACTTGGATACCGCCCGGTCCTTGCGGCGCGATGTGGCGCTCGCCAACCGGATCATAGAGCGCTTCGGTCTCTCCGGTGCCTTCGGGCACGTCAGCGCCCGCATTCCGGGAACGGACACCTTCTATTTCCCGACGCGGCGCAGTCCCGGTCTGGCGGACGAGAACAGGCTGCTGGTGCTCGACGCGGAGGGGAGGATCCTCTCCGGGGAAGGAACGCCAAACAGCGAGCTGTGGATCCACGCGCGGACCTATGCCGCGCGGCCCGATGTCGGCGGCGTGGCGCACGCCCACCCTCCGGCCTGCGTATGTCTGACGCAGATCGGCCAGCCGCACCGGGTCGTTCACAATCAGGGGGGCGCGTTTCACGAAGGTGTCCCCGAGTTCGAGCGTATCGGCCTCATTCGCACGCGAGAGCTTGGCGATCTGCTCGCGCATCGCCTCGGCGCGGGCATCGCAGTGATGATGCGCGGCCACGGGATTACGACTGCGCTCGCCGATGTCCGCGCTGCGACCGTGGCGGCGTGTTTTCTCGAAGAGAGCGCCGACCTGCAGGTGCGCATGCTGAGCGCCGCGGGTGGCGATGCAGGAAAGATTCGCGCCTTTACACCGGAAGAAGCAAGGAGCCTGAGCGACCAGGTCAGCCCCGGCATCGTGGCGCGTGCCTGGGAGTACTACTCGTTCGTGGCGGGGCAAAGACCCCTGGGTGGCTAGAAGAGCCAGCCGCGGCAGGTCGTACGGCTCGTCGCATTGCCTGAAGACGACCCTGTGGCTGGCATCGGCAGGTTGAGGCGAGAATTGGCGATGTCTCTTCCAAGCTACCGGAACATCGATCTGCCCGAGCGGGATCCCTGGGTCGTGAGGTTCGTCCGGAACGTGACGAGGTTTCCGGCGGTGACGGCTCCTGGGCCGTTGAAATTGCCGGGGATGATTCCCGGGCCGACGACCGTTCCGGCAGTCATCCCGGTCAGCGGGGGAGAGTGCGGAGCGAGAAAAGGACGCCGGTGGTGGTGGGGGCGTGAAACGACCACAGGCCAAGCGTACGGGGGGTAGAGGCCGCCATACTCGTCGCAGTCTACCCGCCGGTCGGCGAGACAGCGCTCATACACCGCGAGCGAAGCCCGGGCTTCGGCTGCGGCGATCGAATCACGCGCCAGGCGCTCGGCCAGGATCTGCCGCTCGAGCGCCTCGACCCTGTTGCGCAGGATGGGGTCGCCCGTGTATTGGGAGGCCGGTGTTGCAGGCGGGCTGGGCGTCGAATACACCGAGAGTCGCTCGCGCACGATCACGGCCGTCTTCGCGGATCTGCCTTTCGCCGGTGCCTCGTCCGAATAGTGCGTGACGCCACGGTCGTCCACCCATTTGTAGACTTGGGCGCACGCAGGCGCAACGGAGCCGGCCAGCGCCAACGCACCGAGCAGGAATGCAGGAAACGCAGCTACCTTCCGCACGACCGGCTCCCGAACAATAGAACGATGCTAGCAAAGCAGCGTCGCTTCGGGGCGGAAAAGTGTTTCAGGATGTGTTTGAGGATCAAGGCGAAGCCCCCGAGAATGGCTCACTTCCGCCCCGGAGCGATTTCCTGCACGAGGCTCCTGTCGATGAGCGTGATCTCGATGCGGCGGTTCTTCTTCCGTCCTTCGGGAGTGTCGTTCTCCGCGACGGGCTGGTACTCGGCGCGGCCGGAGGCCACCATGCGCTCGGGCGGGATGCCCGTTTCCTGCAGGTAGCGCACCACAGTGGTCGCGCGCGCGACCGAGAGCTCCCAGTTGGAGGGGAATACCTTGGTCTTGATCGGCACATTGTCGGTGTGGCCGACGACGCGGATCACCTTGTCCTCGTAGCCTTTCAGCGCTTCGCCGACCTTCTTCAGCACCGCCTTGCCGGTGTCCTTGAGGTCCGCCCGACCGGAATCGAAGAACAGCTGCTCGGCGACGTCGACGGTGAGCATGTTCTTGTACTGCCGCACCTGCAGCTCGCCCTTCTTGACCTCCTCGGTGAGGTTGCGCACCAGCGCGTCGTATTGCGATTTGTCCTGCTGGCTGGCGGTCTGAAGCTGCGCCTTCTGCTGCTCGAGCGCAGCGATCTGCTTCTTCGATTCGGCCTGCTGCTGCTCGAGCGACGCCTTCTGCTGCTCGAGCGACGTCTTGTCCTTCTTCAGCGCGGCGATCTCCTGGTTCTTGTCCGATTCCAGCTTGTCGTAGGTGCCCTGGCTGACGCAGCCGGCGGCGGCAAGACTGGCGGCAAGCGCCAGGCCCGTAACGTGCAATCTGCTTCGGTTCATTTCCTTCTCCTTCGGCAAAGCGATGACTCCCCTGGCCCGCTGCAAAATATAGCACCGCGGGGCGGCCTATCGGCGGGATCCCGGCGTGTTTTCCTGTCGCCGGAAGGCGACAGGAGGTTCACGGCGTCGGCGAGAGGCCGGGTTATCAGATCTTGATCGGCAGCGAGCGGATCCGCTTTCCCGTGGCGGCGGCCAGCGCGTTGGCAACCGCCGGCGCGATCACCGGCGTCGCCGGCTCGCCGACGCCGGTCGGCTTCTCTCCCGAGCGCGCGATGTACACGCCGATTCGCGGCATCTCCGGAAGGCGCAGCGGGATGTAGTCATGGAAGTTCGATTGCTCGACCGCGCCGTCCTTCAAGGTGATCGCACCGTACATCGCCGCGGTGAGGCCGTAGGCGATTCCGCTCTCCATCTGCGCGCGCACCACGTCCGGGTTCACCGCGACGCCGCAGTCCACCGCGCACATCACGCGATCGAGACGCCAGGAGCCGTCGCGCCTGACGGTGACCTCCGCCACTTGCGCGACCACGGTGTTGAACGACTCGTGCACCGCGATGCCGCGCCCGCGCCGGTCGCCGGCCCGCGCCGGGACCAGGGGCACACTCCAATCGGCCTCGGTCGCCGCCATCTCGAGCACGGTCTTGTGACGCGGAGACTTGGCGAGCAGGGCGCGGCGCAGCTGGTACGGATCCTTGCCCGCGGCCGCGGCGAGCTCGTCGAGAAAGGTCTCGGTCGAGAACGCGGTGTGGGTCGATCCCACCGAGCGCCACCATTGCACCGGTACGCCCTTCCTGGGCGAGTGCAGCTCGACGCCGAGATTGGGGATGAGGTAGGGGAGGTTGGCCGCGCCCTCGACCGAGGTCGCGTCGATCCCGTCCTTCACCATCATGCCCTCGAACGCGGTGCCGGCGAGGATCGACTGCCCGACGATGCGCTGCTGCCAGGCGACGATGTTGCCCTGGGCGTCCAGGCCCCCTTTGAGCGCGTGGCAGTACATCGGCCGGTAGTAGCCGGCGCGCATGTCGTCCTCGCGCGTCCACACGAGCTTCACCGGAGCGCGGCCTGCGATCGCCTTGGCGACCTGAACAGCCTCGAGGACGTAGTCCGACTGCGGGTTGGCGCGACGGCCGAAGCTGCCGCCCGCGTAGAGCATGTTGAGCTTCACCTGCTCGGGCTTCATCCCCAGCGCCGCGGCGACGGCGGGCTGGTCGATCGATTGGAACTGCTCGCCGTTCCAGATCTCGCACGCGTCCGCGGAGAGCCTCACCACGCAATTCATCGGCTCCATGCAGGCATGCGCGAGATAGGGAAACTCGTAGACCGCCTCGAAGGCCTTCGCCGCCGAAGCGAGCGCGGCGGCGGCATCGCCTTCCTTTCTCGCAGAGAGGCCGGGCGTCGCCGCAAGCCGCCTGTACTCCGCCATGATCTCCTCGGAGCCAAGCTTGAACGCCCCGCTCTCGTCCCAGTCGACCGCGAGCGCGTCGCGGCCTTTCTTCGCCGACCAGAAATCGCCGGCGAGCACCGCCACGCCCTGCGGAATCGCCACCACGTCGACCACGCCCGCCACCGCCTTCGCCTTGGATGCGTCGAAGGACCTGACCCTGCCGCCGAAGCGCGGCGGGTGCGCGACCAGCGCCGTGAGCATCCCGGGGAGCTTCAGGTCCTGCGTGAATACCGCGGTGCCGTTCGACTTGGCGCGTGCGTCGGTGCGCACCACGCGCCGGCCGATGTAGGCGAAATCCTTCGCGTCCTTGAGCCTGACGTCCTGCGGGACCGGCTGCTTCGACGCGCTCGCGGCGAGCTGGCCGAAGCTCGCCCTGCGATTCGAGGGCTGATGCAGCACAGCGCCGCGCGCCACCGTGATCGTGTCCGGCGCGACCCTCCAGCGCTCGGCCGCGGCGGCGACGAGCATCGCCCTTGCCGCGGCACCCGCCTTACGCATCTGTTCGTAGGAATTCGCCATCGCGGTGCTGCCGCCCGTGCCCTGCATCGGACCCATGAAAAGGTTGTTGTAGCGGCTCGCGTCCGCGGGGGCACCCTCGACCCGGATCTGGCTCCAGTCGGCGTCAAGCTCCTCGGCGACCAGCGTCGGCAGGCCGGTGTAGGTGCCCTGGCCCATCTCGAGGTGCTTCACGATCACGGTCACGGTGTTGTCGGCCCCGATTCGCACAAAGGCGTTCGGCTCGAACACGCCCGCCGCGAGGGCCTTGCCCCCTGCCTGCCCCGGTCCAGCCTGGGCGAATGCCTGCGGAACGACCGTGCCGAGTGTGAGGCCCGCACCGGCCTTGAGGAAGTCGCGCCGGCTGAGATTGACGATCCCGATTGCGTTCATAGCGCGCTCTGCATCACTTCACATTCCGCGCTGCCGTCCTGATCGCGGCACGTATGCGGTTGTAAGTGCCGCAGCGGCATACGTTGCCGCTCATCGCCGCGTCGATTTCGATGTCGCTCGGCCGCTTGTTCTTCGCGAGGAGCGCCGCCGCGCTCATGATCTGGCCAGACTGGCAGTAGCCGCACTGCGGCACATCGTGCTCGATCCAGGCAGCCTGGACAGCCTTACCCTCCTTGCTCGCGCCGATGCCTTCGATGGTCGTGATTCGTTTCTTCACCGCCGCGCTCAATGGCGTCTGGCAGGAGCGCACCGGCTCGCCGCTCACGTGGACCGTGCAGGCGCCGCACAAGGCCATTCCACAACCGTACTTGGTGCCGGTCATGTTGAGGTGGTCGCGCAGCGCCCAAAGCAGGGGCATATCCGGTTCGGCATCGACCTGCATCGCCTTGCCGTTGACGTTCAAGCTGATCATCGGGGAAGTCTCCGGGAGAGAACGCTTACGCTGCAATTGTGTGCCTCGCCGCGCGATCGTTCAACCGCGCCGGGCGAAGGGGATTGTTGGCCGTTGGGTGCGTGAAACGAGATCTTCTCCGGGTGCTCCTACAGACTGCGGCCCAGTTCGTCGAACAGCTCCTCCACCGCAAGGCGCCTCGGGATCAGTCCCTGCCTGAACGAGTAGTCGATCGCAACCTCGAGGGCGCTGCGGTTCGCTTCCATGCCGTAGGGCGCCATGTCGAACTCACTCGCGGGCGCCGCGCCGCCCATCCTGCGCGCCTCCTTGAGCAGCCGGTATATCTCCCTCACCACCTGTGGGTGCGAGCGTGCAAGCTCCTCCTTCACGACGATCATGTGGTTGATCGGTACGGCATTGTGCTGCCGCGCCCAGGCCTTGGCCGCCGCTTCGTGCCCGGCGATCAGGGGCTTCACGCGCGGGTCCTCGGGCAGCTCGTTGCCGATGATCGCCGCGTCGAGCTCGCCTTCGAGCAGCATCTTCATCATGTCCTTGCCCTCTGCCGCGCGCTCTACCGAAGGCGGGTCGCGGTACTCGGCGACGTGCGCATCTTCGAAGGTCACCCAATGCAGGCGGCTGAGATCGACCCCGTAGTCTTCGGCGAGGATGCCGCGGATCCAGGTCACCGTGGTCTGCGCCCAGGCGCGCGCGCCCACGCGCCGCCCGGCGAGATCGGAAGGAGAGAGGGGCCCGCGCTCCATGTTGTAGACGACGCACTGGTGCTGGAAACGCGCGGGACCGACGCGGGCCGGGAGGAGCACGAGCGGTTTCCCGTAGGCCTTGGCCTGCAGGAAAGTGATGATGGCAAGCTCGGCCACGTCGAAGGCGAGATCGCGCACCACGTCCTTGAAGGCGCGACTGGGCGCCTTTACGTCGGCAAAATCGAAGGCGACCCGCGCCGAGCGCAGCTCGCCCTGCCTCAGGGCACGCGTGTTCGGGTAATTCCCGAGGAGCGCGCGCAGGGTGAGGGCTTGTGCGTCGGTCGTGCTCATGGCCCCTCCTTCACTTGTCGCGCGCAGGATGCGTCTGCCCCCGAACTCGGGAGGCGCTTCGAGCGGAGTGCTTCACTCGAATCGGTGGTTGAACTGGGCTTCCACGGTCTGGGTCGCCCCGCGCTTTTGCACGCGCACAGTGATGAGATAAGTGGTCTTGCGCCGCGGCTTGAGGTAGTTCCCGTAGCTTGCAGGGCCAACCGCCATGGGCTCAAGGGCGGTCCACGCACTCGTCAAGCCGGGTTGCTCCAGCCGGACTTCGACCCGCGCATCGCCGATCGGGCTCTGGGTGGCCGCATCGAGCAGGGAGACGTTGATGTGGTAGTAGCCCGGCCCGCTGGGCACTCCGCCGTGCATGGTTCGTTCAACGGAATCCGCAGGGAATTCGCGCATTGCTTCCGCGGAAGCGAAACCCAGATGCATTTCGATGCCACCCACGGTTTTCTGGTAGGGATCGGCGCTCGGCTTCGGGGCCGGTCTGGGTGCGCCCCGCGCGGCTGCGCCCGCGGGATTGAACATGTAGACGATCGCCGAGCGAAGCTCGGAATCGGTGAGGTTGGCCTGGCCGCCGCGCGGGGGCATGCCGCCGTGGCCGCGGGTTGCCGAGCGCACCAGAGCGTCGAGCCCGAGCTTCATGCGCGGGACCCAGGCGTCGCGGTCGCCGATCTTCGGTGCGCCCCCGACACCCTCCTTGTGGCACTTGACGCACTGTGCCTTGACCACCTGCTCGCCGCTGCGCTCGGTGGCGAGATCCTTGGCGCTCGCGGGTTCAACCCATTTTCCGCCCGATCGGTTCACCATATAGGCGACCGCGCGCCCGATCTCCAGATCGCTGAGCGCCGGGTTGCCGCCGTGCGCGGGCATCTTGCGGATCCCCTCCAGCGCGTGCCGGGTGAGGCTGGAGAGGCCTTGCGAAGCGCGCTTGCTCCAGGCTCGTGTGTCGCCGATCTTCGGCGCGCCGTTCACGCCGGCGGCGTGGCAGGAGGCACAGACTGCATCGACCACCTCCTTGCCGCTTCGTCCCTCGGTCTGCGCCGCGACCTCCAGCGATGCAAGGGGCAGGGACAAAGCCAAGACGGCGGCTGCCGCCCGCTGCAATTGCGATGCGGTTCGCGTCTGCTTCCCGCTGGGGTAGGCGGATTTCACGGCATTCCTCCTTAATGTGTACGCGTTGAAGCTCGCCGATATCGTATATCAAGACCTTTTGGCTTTGGCTATCTTGATTTGGATCAACAATCGGGTGGACGGTCGCACAGCCCGCGAACGGACGGGCTCGCCACGCTCTCGAGCAGTAGACTAGGGGATAGTCATCCGAGCTGCCGGGCGTGCCGCTTTTTTCAGGAGGAGTCACGATGAAACGCTTTGCCGACACTTGCGCGGCGGCGCTTGTCTTCGCCGCTGCGCCTTTGCTCCACGCGCAGGATTACCCCAAAGGTCCAATCAGCCTGATCATTCCGCTCGCGCCGGGCGATGCCACCGACACGTCGGCCCGCGCGATGGCGGACGAGGTTTCAAGGGAGATGAGAACGCCCATCGTCCCGGTGAACCGTCCCGGTGCCGGCGGCTCGCTCGGGGTGGAACTCCTCATCAAGGCGAAACCCGACGGCCACACCATCATCCTCGCCAACAACGCCTCGCTCGTGTTTCGCTCGATCCTCGATCCGAAGGGCGCGAACTACAACCCGCTCACGGACCTCACCCCTTTGGGCCTCGCAATGCGTTCGCCTTCCATCTTCGCCGTGCGCGGCGATGCACCATACAAGAACTTCAGAGAGCTGCTGGACTATGCGAAGAACCATCCCGGCAAGGTTCGCGTCGGCACCGCAGGCGTGGGATCGGTGGGCGAGTTCTGCCTGCGCACGATCAACTCGGTCACCGGTGCCGGCTTGGTGCATGTACCGTTTACCGGGGCCTCCCCGGGGGTCACTGCGGTCCTGGGCGGCCATATCGAAGGCATCATTCTCGCGCTCGGCACGATGACGGCGCACCTCAGAAGCGGCGCGCTGCGCGGCATGGTGATCTCGAGCAAGTATCCCGATTTCCCCGACGTACCGACGATGGCCGAGCTCGGCTACTCCGAACCGCTCTTCGGGATCTGGGTGGCGTATTTCGGACCAGCCGGCCTTCCCCAGGAGGTGATGAGCAAGCTGGTTCCCGCGCTTGAGCACGCGATCAAGTCCCCGGACATCGCCGCGAAGCTGAAGCCGCTCGGAATCCTCACCGACTACTCGGCTCCCGACAGGCTCCTCGCGGAAATCCAGGCCGAACACGCGCGGGTGTCGGAGATCGCAACGAAATCGGGGCTGGCGAAGTAGGCAAACCGCCCGGCGCGAATGCGGCGGAAGTCGTCGCCGGCAGGGTCGCGCCCTCAGCCGCCGAGCTTCCGATAGTAGCCCTGGTACCACTCGGCGAACCGACTGACGCCGACCTCGACCGGGGTCTGCGGCTTGTAGCCGACCGCCTTTTGCAGTTCGCCGGTGTCCGCGCACGTTGCCGGAACGTCACCCGCCTGCATCGGCAGAAGCTCGAGTTGCGCCTTCCTGCCCAGGCACTGCTCGAGCACCTCGATATAGCGCATGAGTTTCACCGGCCGGCTGTTTCCGATATTGAAGGTACGCCAGGGCGCGTAGCTTGTTGCCGGATCCGGCTGGTCGCCGCTCCAGCCGGGGTCGGGAGCCGCGGGCCGGCCGATCACGCGCACGACCCCCTCGACGATATCGTCGACGTAGGTGAAGTCGCGCACCATCTCGCCCCGGTTGAACACGGGGATCGGGCGTCCTGCAAGGATGCCTTCGGTGAACTTGAAAAGCGCCATGTCCGGACGGCCCCATGGCCCGTAGACAGTGAAAAAGCGCAGCCCCGTGCACGGCAGCCCGTACAGGCTCGCGTAGCTGTGTGCCATCAGCTCGTTCGCCTTCTTGGTTGCGGCATACAGGGAAACCGGGTGGTCGACGTTGTCGTGCTCGGAGAACGGCAGACGGGTGTTCGCGCCGTACACCGAGCTGCTCGACGCGAACACGAGGTGCCCGACCCGTGCGTGGCGGCAGCCTTCGAGCACGTGGAGGAAACCCACGATATTGGCGTCTATGTAGGCAGCAGGGTTTTCGATCGAGTAGCGCACCCCTGCCTGCGCGGCCAGATGCACGACCGCGTCGAACTTGCCGGTGGCGAATAGCTCCGCCATCGGTTTGCGTTCGACGATGTCGAGCTTGTGGAACAGAAACCCCGCGCGCGGGCGCAGGCGATCCAGCCGCGCGTGTTTCAGCCGGACGTCGTAGTAGTCGTTCAGGTTGTCGATGCCCGTGACTTGGTCGCCGCGATCGAGCAGCGCGTGCGCCAGGGTCGAGCCGATGAATCCGGCGGCGCCGGTGACGAGGATTCTCATTTCTGACGCTCCTCCCGGTACCCGTGCGGGTTCATGCTCTGCCAGCGCCACGTGTCCCGGCACATGTCATCGAGCCCGTGCACCGCCTTCCAGCCGAGGATTTTTTCCGCGAGAGACGGGTCCGCGTAGCATTCGGCCACATCACCCGCGCGGCGGGCGACGCGCTCGAAAGGTACCGAGCGGCCACTCGCTCGCTCAAAAGCCCGGACCGCCTCCAGCACGGAGACGCCTCGTCCCGTGCCGAGGTTGACGGTCATTCCGCGCCGCGTGCGTTGCATGGTTTCCAGCGCCGCGAGGTGGCCGAGCGCCAGATCGACGACGTGGATGTAGTCGCGTACTCCGGTACCGTCGCGCGTCGGGTAGTCGCTGCCGAAGACCCGAATCTTCTCGCGAATCCCGACGGCAACCTGGGCGATATTCGGCATCAGGTTGTTCGGGATACCCTGCGGATCCTCTCCGATCAATCCGCTCGGGTGCGCGCCGACCGGATTGAAGTAGCGCAGCAGGGCGACGCGCCAGAACGCGGCATTGGAGGCCGCCAGGTCGTGCAGAATCCGCTCGACCATCAGCTTAGAGTGTCCGTACGGGTTGGTGGGGCCCAGATTTGCGTCTTCGCGTATCGGGACGGATGAGGCGTTGCCGTATACGGTTGCCGAAGACGAGAACACGAGCATGCCGACGCCGGCGTCGGCCATCGCCCGGCACAGCACCAGCGAACCGTGTACGTTGTTGTCGTAATACTCGACCGGCTTTTCAACGGATTCGCCGACTGCCTTGAGACCGGCGAAGTGGACGACGGCGTCGAATCGATGTCGCGAAAGAACACGCCGCAGCGCATCTAGATCGCGAACGTCGGCCTCCACAAAGTCGGGTGTTCCGCCAACAAGCTGCCCGATCCGGCCGATCACCGCACGATAGCTGTTGCAGAGATTATCGAAGATCACGACCTCGTGCCCTGCTTGGAGCAACTCAACACAGGTGTGCGATCCGATATAACCTGCCCCTCCGGTAACCAATACTCTCATTGCAGTACGCTCGTTCTCGCGTTCTGGGTGCTTAACGATGGGAAGGCGGGTTTTGTCGACGGCCTGATTGCCCCCAGATGCTATCTCTTGTGACGCCCTTCGGGAGTGGTGGGGTCGTCTCTCAATCGAGTAGATCTTAAGCAAGTATCGTGCCGCATCACTTCACTGAGCCGACCTACGATACGGTATGGGAGCGTGCCCGCTGGCAAGCCGCACCGCGACGCTGCGTGGCTCACGCGCGGGCAAGCGACTCCCACATCGAGAGACTCCCACATCGAGAATTCCAGTCTTTGTTGTTAGGAGTCCTGCAATATTGTCGAGTTCTCGTCGGGCGTGCCAAGGGTCGATGTACAAACCCATCGGAGACTGCCGGCAAAGCCTAGGTGGATCTTGCAGCTTCCAGATGGGTGCGTCACGGCAAACGCGTCATGAAATTGCGTTGAAACAATCTGTTAGCTTACGGAATTCTCAGAACGTGGCTGACCGGGCAAACCCTCGGGTGCTGGGTGACCTAGACTCTTAGGGTGCATGCCAGAGGTATATTTCTTGCTTAAAACTGAAGAAAATTCCGCTCTAATCGTGAGGGATTCGGTTCGACTGATTGCGTCTTTCGATATCGTGGACTGGATGGAAGTTGCGCGATGTAGTACCCCTCGCGCCTGATCCCGCATCATTGCGGAGGAAGCTTGCGAGTAGGTCGCGCTGCACCCCTTCGGGCTACTGAGAGAGAGTAACGATATTCGTTGTCCTACGGAGGGAGTAAGAAGAAATGAGAAGCCAAGTGGAGGGCCTCGACATCGTTCGCCTCACTGACGTGCTGGTACGCTCCGGGTCTGCAGTTCCCCCGCAGGCACGAAGCGCATTCGAGGCGACGATCTCAGAGCCGGCGCGCCGGGGCCTCGAAGTCCTTCGCAAGCGGACGAAAGCCGAGCCATTTGCAGTCCTGCGAGCGGCTTGGGCCCTCGCCGCTGCGCGCTTCACTGGCACGACGGCTGTTACCCTCGCAGGACGCGCCGCAGGCGTGGAGAAGACCACGTTGCAGCGAATCGTGGTCGACGATGATGTAACGGTGGGTGGATTTCTTCAGGAATCGGTGCGTCCCGCGCCGGTCGAGGGCAATGAGACTGTCGACAGCGGGTGGGCGGCGGGAGCATCGGCATCCGCGGGGGCGCCATCGGGAATCCCGCTCTTCTTCTCCGCTGAAGGAAACCGCGTTATCTGCGACTACGATCTCTCGCTGTACAACGAGGGGCTTGTGCGCCAATTCATTGGCTGGATCGAAAGATCCGTTGAGGCTCTCGCGGCAGCCAAACCGACTGCAAGACTCGCAGAAGTGGGAATCCTCAGTTCGGCGGAGCGCAGGAGGTTGATCGAGGAATGGAACGACACCGCGATTCGGCGCGACCCGAAAGAATCCGTCGATCTCCTCTTCCGTCAAGTCGCCAGCATGCACGCGCATTCGACTGCCGTCGTCGGTGAAGCGCGCTCGCTTACCTATCGGGAACTCGACGAATTGTCGGACGATTTTGCTCGCCGGCTTGCCGTCCGCGGCGTTACTCGCGGCTCGGTCGTGGCGCTCATGCTCGAGCGTTCGGTCGATGCCATCGTGGCCGTCCTAGGCGTCGTGAAGGCGGGCGCGGCATACCTGCCGCTCGATCCGTCTCAGCCCGCTGACCGCCTGCGGTTCATGCTCGAAGACGGAGGCGCTGCGCTCATAGTGTCGCGCGGCACGTTGCCGGACCGGTTGCCGAGCAAACATCCCCCGCTCATCATGCTCGATGGAGAGAGCGAAACCGCGGAGCTCTCTCCTGCGCCCGCTACGCGCACGGACGGGGAGTCACTCGCCTATCTCATGTATACCTCCGGGTCGACGGGCACTCCCAAGGGTGTGGAGATACGGCATTGCTCGATCATTCGCCTTGTCCGCGACGTCGAATACGTTCCGCTCCACCCGACGACGGTGATGCTCCATGCCGCGCCGCTCGGATTCGACGCTTCGACGCTCGAGATCTGGGGGCCATTGCTCAACGGGGGTCGCCTCGTTGTCCACGAGGAGCGGCTGCCCACTCCGCAGGATCTCGCCCGCACGATTCGCGCGCACGGCGTCACGACGGCATGGCTGACCGCCGCACTGTTCAACACGATTGTCGATGATGATCCGCGCTGCCTGGAGGGTCTCGGGCACCTGCTAATAGGCGGCGAAGCGCTCTCAGTGAGCCACGTACGGCGCGCCCTAGCGGCGCTCCCAAAAATGGTGCTGATTAACGGTTATGGACCAACCGAATGCACGACGTTTTCCACGACATACGCTATTCCTCACGATCTGCCTGACGACGTGCACTCGATCCCGATCGGCCGGCCGATCGCCGACACGTCCCTCTACGTACTCAATGCGCAGCTAGCGCCGGTGCCGACCGGTGTGATCGGTGAGTTGTACATCGGCGGCTTGGGCGTGGGCCGTGGTTACCTGCGCCGCCCGGAACTGACCGAGCAGAAGTTCGTGCCCAATCCGTTCGGCCGCCCAGACGAGCGACTCTACCGCACCGGCGATCTAGTGCGGTACCTAGACGATGGCAACGTCGAATTCATCGGTCGACGCGACGGACAGGTGAAGATCCGTGGTTTCCGCATTGAAACCGGGGAAATCGAAGCCACGCTGAACCGCTTTCCCGGCGTGAAAGCCTGCGCGGTCGTTGCGCGTCGCGACCACGATGCCGAGGCGCGGCTAGTAGCGTACGTGGTTGCCTCCGAAGAGCAGGCGGACTTCGCTCAGCTTCGCAAGCACGCCGCGAAGTGTCTGCCGGAATTCATGGTCCCAGCAGCCTTCCTGCGATTGGACGAGTTACCGCTCACCGTCAATGGCAAGCTCGACCGCCGCGCATTGCCTGCGCCGGGGCGCACGCGACCGGAGTTGTCCCAGCCCTACGAGGCACCGCTAACAGCAGTCGAGGAGCGTGTCTGCGCCGCATTCGCCGCCGTGCTGGAGCTGGATCGCGTCGGACGCAAGGACAACTTCTTCGAGCTTGGAGGGAGCTCCCTCTTTTCCCTGCGCGTGCTCGCTAAGCTGCGCGATGGCGCGAACGAAGGGGTATCGGTGGCCGCCTTCTTCCGCGATCCGACCCCTGCCGCCGTTGCGGCACAGCTTGGTGGAGCGTCGCAAGATTCCTTCGAGACGTCGCGGCTTTCACACCGGGTGAGGCACAGGGATGCCCGTGCGGATGAACCGGTCGCCGTGATTGCCATGGCCGGACGTTTCCCCGGAGCGGCCGACGTCGACGTGTTTTGGGAGAACCTGTGCGCGGGTAAAGAGACTATCAAGTTCTTTAGTGACGACGAGCTCGATCCGAGCATCCCTCGCGAGCTACGCGGCGATCCGGGCTATGTCAAGGCCCGTGGGGTGATCGACGGCGTGGAACTCTTCGATGCCGCGTTCTTCGGGGTCAATCCCAAGGAAGCGGAACTCATGGATCCGCAGCAGCGGATTTTCCTCGAGCTGTGCTGGGAGTGCCTCGAGCGCGCCGGCTACGTGCCCGACGCCAATCCGGGCCCGGTGGGTATATTTGCCGGCATGTACAACGCGTCCTACTTCCTCCATCACGTCTCCACCCGGCCCGACCTGATCGAACGAGTCGGCGCATTCCAGGTGATGCTGGCGAACGAAAAGGACTATATCGCTACCCGCACCGCCCACAGGCTCAACCTGACCGGCCCAGCGATCAGCGTGCACACGGCGTGCTCCACGTCGCTCGTCGCGGTGAGCCAGGCATTCGACAGCCTGCGCAATGGTCAGTGTGATATGGCGCTGGCAGGCGGTGTATCGATCACTTGCCCACCCCACAGCGGCTACCTGTACCAGGAAGGGGCAATGCTCTCGCCTGACGGGCATACCCGCACGTTCGACGCTCAAGCGCAGGGTACGGTGTTCAGCGACGGCGCGGCGGTTGTCCTGCTCAAGCGCCTTGCGGACGCAATCGAAGACGGCGACACCATATACGCTCTGATCCGTGGAACCGCCGTTAACAACGACGGTTCCGTCAAGGCCAGCTTCACCGCTCCCAGCGTCGACGGCCAGGCGGCCGTCATCGCCCTCGCGCACGACGTGGCAGGAATCGATTCCCGCACGGTCTCTTATCTCGAAGCACACGGCACGGCGACCCCCCTCGGTGATCCCATCGAGATCGCGTCGGCGACCAAAGCGTTCCACCGGGTCACGCGCGACGTGGGATTCTGCAGGATCGGGTCGCTGAAGAGCAACGTCGGCCATCTGGTCATCGCAGCAGGGGCGGCCGGGCTCATCAAGACGGCTCTCGCCCTGCACCATCGACGCATTCCGCCGTCGCTCAATTTCAAGTCCCCGAACCCGAACATCGACTTTGCTTCGACCCCCTTCGTTCCTCTTGATGAGCTGCTCGACTGGCACCACGACAACGGGCCGCGTCGCGCCGGCGTGAGCGCGTTCGGGGTCGGCGGGACCAACGCGCACGTCGTGCTCGAAGAAGCGCCGCCGCAACATCCGAGCGATGAGGCGCGCGGACCACAGCTGCTGCTCCTTTCGGCGCGCACGCCGGCAGCGCTAGCCTCGGCGGCGCAGAAACTTACGTCGCACCTGCAGCGCCATCCCAAGATCAATCTTGCGGACGTCGCCTACACGCTGCGCGTGGGGCGCAAGGCCTTCCCGCACCGGGCCGCTCTGGTGGCGGAAACCCCCGGGCAAGCGGTTGCGGCGTTCGAATCCGCGGACTCGTCGCGCTGGGTTACGCGCTCCACCGGAGCGCGTGCACCGGATATCGCTTTCATGTTTCCCGGACAGGGCGCCCAGTATGCCGGGATGGGTCATTCTCTCTACAAAGGCAGCGGCGTGTTCCGCACGACTTTCGACGAGTGCGCACGGCTGCTGCTGCCGGAGCTTCGGTTCGACTTGCGCGATCGCGTATTCTCGGGCGACCCCGCTTCGCTTGCTCAAACGTCCATTACGCAGCCGGCGACTTTCGTCCTCGAATACTCGCTCGCCAAGCTATGGGAGAGCATGGGCGTTCGCCCCACGGCACTGATCGGACACAGCGTGGGCGAGTTTGTTTGCGCTGTGCTCGCTGGAATCTTCAGACTTGAAGACGGCCTGCGCCTTGTTGCACGGCGCGCACAACTGATGCAGGCGCGACCGGCCGGGGCGATGCTCTCAGTGCGCCTTTCGGGTGAGAAGCTTCGCGAGCGCCTGCCGGCCGGGCTGTCGATCGCGGCAGAGAACGCCCCGACCGCATGCGTGGTTTCGGGCGAGACCGAAGCCGTCGCGCGGTTCCACCAAGCGCTGGAAGCCGAGGGTATTCCTGCTCGGCCGCTGGTCACTTCGCACGCGTTTCACTCGGCGATGATGGATGCCGTAATCGAGCCCTTTGAGACCGAAGTCCGCAAGTTGCAGCTCTCGGCGCCGCGGGTCCCCATCGCCTCGACATTGACCGGAGAGTGGCTCACGGACATCAATGCAACATCTCCCGAGTATTGGGCGCGCCATCTGCGCCAGACGGTGCTGTTCTCGCGGGCTGTACGCCTGTTGATCGATCGGCCCGAGCGCCTCTTGCTCGAGTTGGGTCCGCGCCAGACGCTCGCAACGCTTGCGCGCCAGCACTTCGCGCCGAAGGGTCCGCAGCCGACGGCCGTTTCGAGTCTGTCGGAATCGACGGAGAGCGAGACGCCTTGTCTGCTGCTTGCCATGGGACAGCTCTGGGGGCTCGGCGCACCGATCGACCTTTCGGTGCTCCATGCCGGACAGCGACGCAAGCGCATTGTTCTGCCGACCTACCCATTCGAACGCAAGAGATACTGGATCGACGCAACCGCGCATCCCCGCGCTCTTTCCCAACCGCAGACCGACGCGAACCCCGCGACCGTTATCACGTTTACGGAGACCACGATGGCAGTCCCTTCACCCCAGATCCAACCACAACAATCCCTCCGACGCGACCGTTTGATCGAGCAGTTGCGTCGCGTTTTCGACGATGTCGCGGGCGTCGATCTGTCGGAGGCAGGCCCCACCGTGTCCTTCATGGAGCTCGGACTGGACTCCCTGATGCTGACGCAGGTAGCGCTGCAGATGCAGAAGGTGTTTTCCGTCAAGCTCACGTTCCGTCAGCTCATGACAGAGTACAGAAGCCTCGATGCCCTTGCGGGGTTCCTGGATAGCCAGATGCCGCCGGAGTCTCCCGCCGCCGCGACGCCTGCGCTCAACGGAGCGGCGGTGCCCGCGAGCGCTCCCGTTCGTCCGCTCGCGGCGGCCGAACCGCAGGCCGGCGTCTTCGCGATGCCGACACCCGCCGCCGTTCCCGCTGGGACGGGTTCCCTGGTGCAGCAGGTCATCCAGCAGCAGATGCAGCTCATGGCGCAGCAGCTAATGTTGCTGCAGGGCCAGCCAATGGCGTTGCCCGCGACGGCGACCGCGCCTTCCTTAGCATCACCGGCAGCCGCAGCACCCGCCCCGGCAGCGCCGGTGACTGCAGCGACCGCGCCCGCCAGCCTGGCGTCGGCGGACGAGGAAGCCGCGCTCGCGCACCGAACCTACGACGTAAAGAAAGCCTTCGGTGCCATCGCCCGCATCCACACGGCGGGCACCGAGATCAGCGAACGCCAGCGCGCTCGGCTCGACGCCTTTATGCGCCGCTACATAGAGAAGACGCGCCGCTCCAAGGATTACACCGTTGAGCACCGGCCGCACATGGCCGACCCCCGGGTAGTGAACGGCTTTAGGCCGCAGCTTAAGGAAATCATCTACCAGATCGTGATCGACCGTTCCAAGGGCTCGCACATGCGCGACCTCGACGGCAATGAGTACGTCGACGCGCTCAACGGCTTTGGGATGAGCCTGTTCGGGTGGCAGCCCGACTTCGTTGTCGACGCCGTCCGCACCCAGCTCGACAGCGGCTACGACATCGGGCCGCAGCATCCGCTGGCCGGCGAGGTGGCTAAGCTGATTTGCGAGCTCACCGGTTTCGACCGTGCGGGCCTGTGCAACACCGGCTCAGAGGCGGTGATGGGCTGCATGCGCATCGCGCGCACGATCACGGGTCGCAGCAAGATCGCGATTTTCAATGGCGCTTACCACGGTATCTTCGATGAAGTCATCGTGCGCGGCACCAAGAAGCTCAAGGCCGTGCCGGCTGCTCCGGGCATCCTCCCCAACACAGCGGAGAACGTGGTCGTATTGGACTACGGTACGCCGGAGACACTTCAATGGCTCAAGGACAACGCGGGAGAGCTTGCGGCGGTGTTGGTGGAGCCGGTGCAAAGTCGCCGGCCTGACTTCCAGCCGCGCGAGTTCCTACGCGAGCTGCGGACGCTCACCGAGAAGGCCGGCGCCCTGCTGATCTTCGACGAAGTGGTCACCGGCTTCCGCTGCCATCCTGGCGGTGTCCAGGCTCTGTTCGGCATCCGGGCCGACCTCGCTTCGTACGGCAAAGTGATGGGTGGCGGCTTCCCCATTGGAGTGATCGCCGGCAAACGCGAGTTCATGGACGCGTTGGATGGCGGCCATTGGGAGTATGGCGACGATTCGATCCCGACCGTGGGCGTCACGTACTTCGCCGGCACCTTCGTGCGCCATCCTTTGGCCTTGGTGGCAGCAAAGGCGGTGCTCGAGCACCTGAAGCGGGAGGGACCGGAGCTTCAGGCGACGCTCACGCGTAGCACCGCCGCGATGGTGGACGAACTCAACGCCTACTGTCGAGAGGTTGGTGCGCCGATCGTGCTGAAGTCGTTCTCGTCGGTGTGGAAGATCTTCTTCAACGAGGAACATCCCCTTCAGGACCTGCTATTCGCGATGATGCGTAACCGCGGTGTGCACATCCTCGACAACTTCCCCTGCTTCATGACCACGGCGCACACGGCGCAAGACATCGCGGTCATCAAGACCGCATTCAAGGAGGCGGTGGCCGAGTTGCAGGAGGCCGATTTTATACCGAAGCCCGCCGCCAGCGCACCTGCCCGATTCGACGCCTCGCGCCCGCCGATGCCCGGCGCCCGGCTTGGACGCGATACGAACGGGAACCCGGCCTGGTTCGTCGCCAACCCGGATTCACCAGGAAAGTACATCAAGGTTGAAACGCTATGAGCGATGCTATGACGTCCGTGCGCATGACCGAGGTTGACTTCGATCCGTTCGCCACACCTGAACTCGCCCGCGCCGTCCCAACGACTGACGCCCAGCGCGAGCTATGGTTGGCCGACCAGCTCGGCCGCGAGGCGTCGTTAGCATTCAACGAGTCCATCTCGTTGCTTCTGGAAGGTACGCTCAACTTGCAGAGCCTTCAGGACTCGCTGCTGGCGCTTTCGGACCGACACGAGTCGTTGCGCTCGACCTTCAGCGCCGATGGGATGAGCATGCTGATCTCCCCTCGCGGCGCGCTACAGGCGGTTCAGGTAGATTTCTCCAGCCTGGACGCGCAGTCCGCCGCCGACGCGCTGGCCAGCCTGCACCTGGATGCCGTGCGCACGCCGTTCGATCTGGTAAACGGGCCGCTCGTACGCTCCAGTCTGGTGCGCTTGGACGAGAACACGCATGAGCTGGTCATTACTGCTCATCACATCGTCTGCGATGGCTGGTCCTTCGGCGTCATAAGCCGAGAGCTGATGGCGCTGTATCGCGCGTTCTCGACCGGGCAATCGGTTACCAACTTGCCACCGGCCGATAGCTTCGGCGACTACGTGCTTGCCGGTTACGAAGCAGAACGCGCGCACGCGGCCGAATCCGATGAGCGCTATTGGGTTTCGGTCTACGACAACTCCGCACCGGTGCTAGACCTGCCCAGCGATCGGCCGCGCAAGAGCGTACGCGGTTTTGCGTCCAAACGCGAAGACCTGCGCCTGGAGCCTGTGCTGGTGGAGGCCGCCCGGCGCTTGGGCGGACCACGCGGCGCCAGCTTGTTCGCCACGCTGTTTAGCCTGTTCGCCGCACTGATGGCGCGGCTAGGTGGGGAACCCGACGTGGTGGTTGGGGTGCCGGCCGCAGGGCAGGCCGCTCGGGGCATGAATACGCTGGTGGGCCATTGCGTCAACTTGTTGCCGGTGCGCGTTTTCGCCGACGCCGATGAGTCGGTCGACGCCTTGCTGCGCCATGCCAGTGAGCGCGTGATGGACGCCTATGAGCACCAGGAATGCACCTTCGGCCGTCTCCTCAGCAAGCTGCAGCTTCCCCGCGACGCTAGCCGACTACCGTTGGTGTCAGTTCAATTCAACATTGACACCGCCATTCCCCCGGAGGAGCTGTCGGTGGCAGGACTGATGGTGTCACTAAGGTCCAATCCGCGCGAGTACGAAAACTTCGACCTGTTCGTCAACGCGAGCCAAGTTGGTGGGGCCGTGGTTCTGGAGACGCAATACAACACCGACCTGTTCGAGGCCGCTACCGTGCGACGTTGGCTGCAGTTGTATCGCGCTGCCATCGAGCGCGCCGCAGCCAATCCGGATCAACCGCTAAAGGCTTTGTTCGGCGCCACCGAAGAAGACTTGGCGCGGATTGCCCAGTTCAACGCCACCGACGCCGACTATCCCCGGGAGGCGCGCATCGAATCGCTGATCGCCGCACAGGCAGCACGTACTCCCGAGGCGGTCGCCGTCGTCAGCAGCGCAGTCACCCTGACCTACCGCGAGCTTGATCAGCGCGCCAATGCCCTGGCAAACCAGCTGGTACAGCATGGCGTGGGGCGGGGCCACCTGGTTGGCTTGGCCTGCGGACGAAACGAATACCTGCTGGCAGGCATGATTGGCATCCTAAAGTCGGGCGCTGGCTATGTGCCGCTGGACCCGTCTTATCCTGCGGACCGGCTGGCGCACATGCGGGCGGACGCGAGTCTTGCCTGGATCGTCACCGATGCCTCGGTGGCCGACGCCTTGGCGGTGGGTGACGCCTCCGTGCTGCGCGTCGATGCGCTGACGCCTAGCGCACAGGGCCCGACGCCGTCGGCTGACAATGGCGCGCCAGCCTATGTGATTTACACCTCAGGCTCCACCGGCAAACCCAAGGGTGTGGTGGTACCGCAGCGGGCTGTAGTGAACTTCCTGGCCAGCATGGCGCGGAAACCGGGCCTTGGTGCGCAGGACCGGTTGGTGGCGGTCACCACACCTAGCTTCGACATCGCCGTGCTGGAGCTGCTGCTCCCGCTCACGCTCGGCGCACGGGTCATCCTCGCCAGCCGCGACACGGTACTTGACGGTCCGGCACTCCGTGAGTTGATCGAGCGCCACGACGCCACGGCCATGCAGGCTACGCCCTCCGGCTGGCGCCTGCTAATGGAGGCCGGCTGGCGCGGGCGGCCAGGCTTCAAGGCCCTGACCGGCGGCGAGGCCTTGCCACCCGATCTGGCACAACTGCTGTTGGCGCGCACGTCCGAAGTGTGGAACATGTATGGACCGACCGAAACCACCGTCTGGTCGACCTGCTGGCGTGTGCAGCCTGATGCCCAGGGCATCAGCATCGGTAGACCGATCGCCAACACCACGGTGCACGTGCTGGATGAGCGCCTTCAACCCTGTCCGATCGGCGTGCCAGGCGAGATCTTCATCGGCGGAGACGGCGTGACCCTGGGATATCTGCGCCGGCCCGAACTCACGGCAGAGAGGTTTCTACCCGACCCACAGCGCCCGGGGGAAAGACTGTACCGTACTGGCGACCGCGGCCGCTGGCGCAATGACGGTCTGCTTGAGCATTTGGGTCGGCTGGACTTCCAAGTCAAGGTGCGCGGTTACCGCATCGAACTGGGCGAGATTGAGGCCAACCTGGTGCGCCACGCCGACATTGAACGCGCAGTGGTAATCGCGCGAGAGGACGAGCCTGGTGACGTACGCTTGGTGGGGTACGTCGTCTCACGCGGCCCGGCACTCGACGCGGCCGCGCTGCGCGATTTCCTTCGCCGGTCCTTGCCCGAATACATGATTCCGGCGCATGTAATGCAACTAGACACAATCCCGCTTCTGCCCAATGGCAAGATCGACCGCAAGGGCCTTCCGAAGCCTGAGCCGCTGCCGGCTGGCCCCCGCGGAGAGCACTTGGCACCGCGAACGCCGCTGGAGACGCAGGTGCTCGCTGCAATGGAGCAGGTGCTCAACCTACCCGGTCTGGGCGTGAACGACGACTTCTTCGCACTTGGCGGTCATTCGCTGCTGGCGGCCAAGCTGACGGCACGCTTGAATAAGGAGCTTGGCCTCGCCCTACCGCTTCGCACCGTGTTCGAGTCGGCCACTGCTGAAGGCTTAGCGCGTGCCATCGAGTCGGCCAAGGACAGCAATGCCCCGCCACGCCGCGGTATCGAGCGCCGCAGCGACCAGCATCAGGGGCCGCTCACCGTGATGCAGGAGCGCATCCGCTTCATGGAGGAGATGTATCCCGGTCGCGTGGTCTATAACACGCCGTCGGCCCATCGGTTAAACGGACCGCTGGATGTCGCCGTTTTTGCTCGCGCGTTCGAGCAAATGGTGCAGCGTCAACCTAGTCTGCGCACTCACATCGTCCGGGGCGCAGCCGGCCCGTTGCAGGAGGTGGTCGAGGGCATTGAAGTCCTGCTGCCTCTGGAGGACTTGAGCGCTCTGCCTGAGTCCGAGCGCGAGGTGGAGTTGATGCGCCGACTCCAGGCGGTGATCGACCAGCCTATCCCGATTGACCGGGCGCCCCTGTTCCGTGCCGGACTATACCGCATGGCGCCCGAGCAGCATGTGTTCCTGTTTATGCCGCACCACATCATCTGGGACGGCTGGTCCTTCGATCTGCTGTACCAAGAGATGGCTGCCTTGTACTCCGCGGCGCTAGAAGGCCGCACCTGCACGCTCCCTGTACCTACGGTGAGCTATGTGGACTACGCGCATTGGCATGCGCAGTGGATGCACGGCGAAGAATGCCAAGGGCAGGTGCAGCACTGGAAGCGGCGCTACGCCGACATCGAAGCGCCGCATGCGCTCCCCACCGACCGTCCGCGCCGCGCCGGCATGTCCGGCGTGGGCGCCGTGGAATGGGTGCATGTAGACAAGGCGCTGACCGAGCGCCTGCGCCACGTGGCACTGGAACAGGGCGCCACACTGAACATGCTGGGGATGGCGGTGTACGCCGCGATGATTGGCCAGGCCTTGCGCGGTCGCTCGCTGGTGCTTGGCATACCAGTGCGCGGCCGTCTTAGCGCTGAAGTTGAATCGGTAATGGGTTTTTTCAATAACCTGCTCCCGGTGCATCTGCACATGGATCCGGCCCAGTCGCTGACCGCTTGGGTGGGTATCGTCAAGCGAGAACTGCTCGATGCCTTCGCTAACCAGGACGTTCCATTTGAACGCTTAGTGACCGAACCCGAGATCGCTATACACGCAAATAAGGCTGGACTGTATCAGAGCTTGTTCTCGTTCCAAGACGCGCGCGAACGCGAGCGCCGCTGGGGCCCGCTTACTCATTCTTCGGTGCTGGTAATGCAGAAGGGCGCCACCGAGGATTTCAGCCTCTGGCTCATGGAGGTACCTTCTGGTCTGGAAGGCGGTATCAACTACAACGCAGACCTTTTCGACACTTCCACCGCACGCATTTTCCGCGAACGCTTCATCGGTTTGCTCAAGCGCGTCGCCAGCGCGCCGAGCCAAACTATCGAGGCTCTCCTCGGCGAGCCGGGCAGCGACGCCAGCGCGTTCGCGGCTTGGGTGCAGGCGCGTCATGTTGAGACTACACCACCAGCCGCCGTGCGGCCGGCGGCGGCACAATCGACGTCAGCGGCCTCGGACCTGAGCGCCAGTGAGGCACGGATGGCGGCCATCTGGGCTGCGCTCTTGGGCATCGGTGCCGAGCAGGTCACCGCGCAGGACAACTTCTTCGACCTCGGCGGCAACTCGCTGCTGGTGATGCGTGCGGTGGCCGAAGCAGAGCGCGATCTGGGCCTGAAGGTCGATCCGCGCCGATACGTCAACGAGTCGCTTCGGCAAATCAGCGCCAATGCGACGGCCACGCTGACCGGGGCAGAGCTGCACGTTGACGCCGCTGCGCCACAGACGGGTCTGCTTTCGCGGGTCCTCGGCGGTTTCGGACGCCCCAAATGATGGGCGAACCTTCGGCACCCCTGGCCCTGCGCCGTCTGGATGTGCAGCCGCTGGGTATTGACCTCTGGCTGGTCCAGCTGGATTCGCTGCCTGACGATGACTGCGATGTGCTCAGCGCGCAAGAGTACGAACGCGCTGCCCGCTTCGTGTTCGACCGCGACCGACGCCGTTTTCTGGCCGCGCATCGGGCGCTGCGCCGCGTTCTTGCCAAGTTCGGTACGAGAGCGCCTGGCGAGCCCTTCCAATTCAGTTTCCACGGCAAGCCATACCTACCGCCGCCGTGCGCTTGCAGCTTCAACCTTAGCCACAGCGGTAATTGGGCGTTGATCGGGGTCTGCGAAGATGCCGCTATTGGGGTGGACATCGAACTGATGCGCAATATCGACGAGATCGAATTACTAGCCCAGCAGCATTTCACCGCCGGCGAACTTAACGAACTCGCTGCGCTAAAGGGCGAGGACGCGCAGCGCGCTTTTCTCAGCGGCTGGACACGCAAGGAAGCCTGTCTCAAGGCGCTGGGGTGCGGCCTGAATCTGACTACGACGGGCTTCGAGGCTGGCTTAGCGCCGCTCCCGCGCGCACTTGCCATCACGTTGGATGGTACGTCCATGGATCTTGAACTACACTCTGTTCAGCTGGGTGTCGGATTGCTCGCCTCGGTAGCGCGTGTCGCCAGCCAAAGCCGCACGACATTCCTCGAGAGATGAACCCGGCAGTCGCAAATCCGGTTCAGCCCTTCCACTTTGGCTCGCCGCAACGCCGGCTCTTCGGCCTTTTTCACACGAGTACTACTTCGCTGACACGGCCTGCAGTGCTGATTTGCAATGCCTTCGGTCAGGAGGCCATTCGTGCGCATCGCATGCTGCGCGTATTGGCCGAGCGCCTGGCGCGCGAGGGGCACCCAGTGCTGCGTTTTGACTATTTCGGCACGGGCGATTCGATGGGCGAGGATCACGACGGCGACCTTGCCGGGTGGATCGAGGACGTGCTGCAGGCAGACGGCGAACTGCGCGCCCGCAGCCAGTCCCGGCGCACGATCTGGGTCGGCATGCGACTAGGCGCCACAGTGGCTCTGCATGCTGCGCGCCGCGCACCTGAGGGGCTGTCGCGTCTGGTGCTGTGGGACGCTGTTCTTGATGGCGCACGCTATCTCGATTACTTGCGAGACCGTCATATTGCCAGCGTGGATTACGCATTCAGCTTGAAGACACGTCCAACGGCACGTGAACGCGCACAGGATACGTCGCTATTCCGTGACGAGGCGATTGGCTTCGCGCTGTCGCGCGCTATGCGCGAACAGATCGGTGCCTTGTCGGTAGCAAGCTTGAACTGGCCACCCGCGCCGGTGCCCACGGTGGCCCTCACCGACCCGGACAGCGCCGACGGCCGCGATTTGGCCGCCGCCCTGGCGCGTGATGCAACGCGCGTGCAAACCGTGGTGGTGCGGCATGGCACCGACTGGACCCACGACAGCGCTGAGAACAGCGCGCTGGTGCCTGCGGCTGCGCTGATGGCGTTGGTGCAGCAGGTGGGGGCGCTCTGATGCAGGAAACACCCCTGTTGTTCGGGCCTGAGAGCAATCTTGTCGGCCTACTCACCCAACCGTCTGTTGGCACGCTGCCGCCGATGGCCTTTGTGCTGTTCAATGCTGGCGTAATCCCTCGCATGGGCATGCACCGGTTCAACGTGAAGTTGTCGCGCGCGTTGGCCTTACAGGGACAGGTAACGCTGCGCTTCGACATCGCCGGCCTGGGTGACAGCCGCAATCCTCTCAAGCCCGGCGACACACGTTCGCAGGCGGTGCTGGATCTGCAGGCCGCGATGGACGTCGTCGAGCGCAGGCTGGGCATCAAGCGCTTTGCTCTAATCGGCATGTGCTCCGGCGCCGTGAACTCATTCTGGACCGCCGTCGCTGACGAGCGCGTATCCGCAGTGCTTATGTTCGACGGTTTTTGGTACCACAGCCTCTGGTCCGTGCCGGTGTGCCTATGGAAACGCTGGCATTCGTTGACGTGGCATGATCGGATTTCCCAAATCGTCCGTCGATTGAAGCGTCGGTTGAAGGCCCTAGTGGCGCCGAAGAATACCGACGCCTCGCCCTCGCTGTATGCCGCTTACGGGAATCCGCCGCGCGGGGAGTACGTGCGGAACTTGCAGGCCATCGCTGACCGCGGCACCAACGTGTACCTCGTATTCAGTGGCGACGTTCTGGACGAATACAGCTACGCGGCCCAGTTCCGACATGCCTTTGCGCGCGAGCGCTTCGTGAACCAAGTGCGATGCGACCTCCGCCCCGATATTGACCACACCTTCATTACCACGGACATCCAACAGCGCATGATCTCGCTGGTGCTGGACTGGGTGCCGGAGGTCCGGCGCGCCAGCGAAGCCCGTCAATGAATCGCTGGCACCTGGCCGGGCTGGTGCTTGGGGTTCTGCTGATGGTGCCCCTGCTGGTGGTGGGCAGCCTGCGCCATGCCCTGGCGAACCAGTTGCCGCCCGCCTGGCGCATCGGCCTGTCAGCGTGGTGGTATGGCGTCCGGGTCGATCACGGCATCGAAATCATCATGCCCGACGGTGTACGTCTTGCCGCGAGCCTATACCTGCCACGCGACGTGCGAACGCCAGTGGCTACGGTGCTGGTGCGCCTGCCGTATCACCGCTTGCGCTATGGGGAGGGCTTCAGCGCCGGCCTGTTTTTCGCCCGCCATGGGTATGCTGTGTTGGTAGAGGACTTGCGCGGAACGGGTGACTCGCAGGGTGAGCTGCTGCCCTGGGAACATGCGGCTGGGGACGGTGTCGCCACGCTGGACTGGATCGTCAGGCAATCCTGGTCCAGCGGTAAGGTAGGCACATTTGGCTGCTCGGCGCTCGGTGAGACGCAACTAGTGCTGGCCGCAAGAAATCACCCAGCGCATGCAGCGATGATCCCCAGCGGCGCCGGCGGTGCGGTAGGTTCAGCCGCCGGGCGTTACAGCTATTTCGGTGTGTTCGAAGGCGGGGTGTTCGAACTCGCCAGCGGATTCGGTTGGTTTGCCGGCAGCGGGACTAGGGACCCGAACGCTCCGCGCGCCCAACCCTTCGAATATCCAGGAGTGCTGCGCGAACTCCCGGTGTCGTCACTCGTCGCCAAGGTGAGGCCAACCCCGAATGCCTATACAGACTTCCTGGCTACGCCTCTGGGCGATTCGCGCTGGGATTCCTGGGGCTACCTGTCCGATGCCGACCACAGCCACGTGCCAGCGTTGGTCATTAACACTTGGGGTGACCAGACCGTGGGAGATGCGCTCGCCCTAGCCGAGGCCTGGCGAGTTAGCGGCGCGCCGCAGAAGGTAGTGATCGCCCCAGGCAACCACTGTGAGCACGAGGAGGCTGGCACCACCTCCAATCGCTTCGGCGAACTCCATATTGCCGATGCGGCGAGGCCTTGGAAGGAATGGTATTTGAAGTGGTTCGACCGCTGGCTTCGCGGCCGCGGCGACGGTTTGGCAGAACTGTCGGCATACACCTACTTCATGCTGGTGGAAAACCGCTGGCTGAGCGCCGACCAGTGGCCGCCGGCTGAGGCCAGCCTGAAACGCTGGTATCTGGCCAGCGCAGGCCACGCCAACTCGCGCCGTGGCGACGGCCGCTTGGCCGAGCAGCCGCCTATCGAGACAGCGGCAGACGAGTTCAGCTACGATCCGGCTAACCCCGCGCCCTCGCGCGGCGGCCCGGTGTGCTGCACGGGCAATCCGGCGGACAAGCCAGGGCCGGCCGACCAGGCCGTCGTGGAGGCGCGCGATGATGTCTTAGTTTACACCTCGGCGTCACTGGCGCAGGACCTGCGGATCGCCGGCCCAATTCGGGCGCGGCTCACGGTTTCGTCCAGCGCCAGCGACACGGACTTGGTGCTCCGCCTGGTGCACGTGTGGCCAGACGGCCAAGCCACCAGCATCCAGGAAGGTGCCCTCCGGTTGCGATACCGCGATGGTGTCACTCGGCCGCGCCTGTTAACACCGGCTGAGCGCGTTCAAGTCACGGTGGACATCCGGTCGATTGCATACAAACTGCCGCGCGGTCACCAATTGCGCCTACAGGTGACGAGTAGCAGCTTCCCACGTCTAGAGCGCAATCTGAATACCGGCGCGGCCAACAACGCCGACGAGACGCACATGGTGGTAGCGGTCAACCGTATATACCACGGTCCGGAGACCGAATCGTACGTCGAGACATACGTGCTGCCTACAACTGGCGACTAGAGAATCGAAGTAGGCCAAGGTCGGTAGGTGCGGGACTCCCCGCATCCGTGCAGAGTCAAATCAGCTCGATGACTGGACGGCCGCGATCCAGGGTTGGGCACCCTGCTATTGGTGAGGAAGGTGAATCAGAAGGACTCAGGAGAACCCCTTCGTGTCCTTTGTGGTTGGGATTGCATGGCAATCGTACTGCGGCCAGAGGAGGAGCCTTTCAGCAAGCGTCTCGGCCAAGACCGCGCGGTTCTGTGCGTCTATCGGAAGGCCAGATTCCCCATAGGCGGCAAATGCGCGTTCGGTGTCCTCAGCCTCCATTACATGGACAAAAATGGGGCCGTCAGACGTGGGCAGAATGAACGCCTGCTCCTGACGCGCGCCTTCTTGGGCGAAGGATTGGCGCACCTCCTGCTGCCGAGTCATCAACTCCGCAAGCCAATCGCGAAGGCGTTGCTCCTTCTCCGGCTTCACCCGAGCGAATGAAACTCTAAGCATGTGGGCCTCCGTTTGGGTACGGCAAGCTGCCAGAGTGGAGGGCTCAGAACCCTGGTTTAGGCTTGAAGCCGCGCAGTACTCGCATCGCCCGGACGAGGATCCGACCAAGGGGATACTTCAGCCAATCGATCGTTACCGATTCGCCCGGCTCGCGCGGCGTGATGCCCAGACGGCGTAGCAGCAAGTTCAGCGTGTGCACATTGGCCGCACGGCGCGTGACTTCGGTGTAGAAGACTACGCCGATGCTGATCGAAACGCCATCCCCGGGCCGGGTCCAACCCGGGTCACTGCGAGTCATATGGGGGGACGTGCTTGGGAAATAGACGCCGTCCCCCGGCCCAACGTCGAACTCGTGGCTTCGCTCGCGAAAACCGTCTTTCAGGCGTACGTCCTCCAGGGTGCCGGATACGATGAACTCATCTCGAACCTTTGCGGGCACGACATGTCGGTCACTCGGGTCCCAGACGTTCATCGTCTTTCGTCCCTTGATCTGCAACCAGAAGTTGTTCTCTCGATCCATGTGGAAGGGAGTGACCGATGGTGGCGCCGAGATGAAGATGAATCCGCCGACGTTGAATATTCCTGGCTCTTGCTGCTCGACAAGCGGCCGAAAGCTGGCCGTCACCTCGTCAAGAAACTTGCGGTACACGGGATGAGTCTCGACATTGTACAAAGCAATCCACGAACCGGGCTCCTCGATGCGGCGAAATACCTCGTCAATGCTTCGCCCCGCGTGATCATTGGGCTCGTGGTGGAAATCAGAGGCTTGGTCGCTACCAGGCGCGATGAACCGACACTGCTTTGTGGCATACAGGTCCTTCGCCAGCTTGGCCAACTCGGGCACCTGCATCAGCGGGTGCTCATGGAAGTTGTGCCGAAGCAGCTGTACGCACGCGGTGGAAAATGCCTCCGGGTGTTCCAGCCGAATACCGAAGCCGCCCGACGGCGCCGACGGCCGCGTTGCGCCGGCATGCGCCGCGCCAGACCGGCCAGCGAAATGGCCAGACCCCATAAGCAGTTCCCCCCCAATTTCCCCGGAACCTTGACAGTATATACAAGGGCCTCTTTGCGTACACCCCTTTGTTCATAGCACGCCCGCCTCCGGGCGTCTGACGTACGTTCCGCTTCAACAATGGTCGCCGGGCGCGCCTTGCGCACTCATGACCCGTTTGACACCGTCACGAACGTGGAATTGACGAAACCTTCATCGGCGCGGCGGCGACGCCCTTGCCGGATCGCCAGTGATCGGAAAGCTGGCGCATCGGGAGGCGCCTTCGGCACTAGTGGGGCATCGCGACCAGAACCTGTTCTACGGTATCCACCCGACCTGGGGCTCACGGGGTCGGGTCCCGCGCAACGCAAGGGAATAGGAGCGCGGACGAGCAGGCGGCCATGAAGGGCTGCATGAAACAGCGTGAGCTTCCCGTCGTACCTTTGACATTCAGTCGGAAAATCAGCAGCAGTGCTGAGAACAATATCCTTGCAGTGGCCTAAATTTCGACCCGGGTCAAGACCGGACGTTGGGGCCGATCGGTACCGCGAGCGGACAGCCGACCCCGCGCGTAAGTTGCTCGCCGGCCTTAAGTCACCAAACGTCATCACTTCAGGGTTTATCACCGCCCCAAGATCGAGGATTTCGGAGAGAATTGCACCAATCCAAGAGAAAAGGGGGCAGCAGCACCATGGGCACAGTCGCGGTTGTCGGGCTCGGTTATGTTGGATTGCCGCTTGCGGTGGCATTCGGCAAGAAATTCCCGACCATCGGTTTTGACCTCAGCAGCGAGAAGGTCGAGAACTACCGTCGCCATGTCGACCCGACCGGAGAAGTCTCGAGCGAAGAGCTGCGGGGCGCCACTCAGCTCGCTGTCACGACCGATCCAGCACAGCTCGGCACTGCCGATATCATTGTAGTCGCCGTTCCTACGCCAGTGGATTCCGTGCGCCAGCCGGACTTTGCTCCGCTGATCGGTGCGAGTGCCGTCGTCGGCGCGCACATGAAGAAGGGGGCGACCGTGGTGTACGAGTCGACTGTCTACCCGGGCGCGACCGAGGAAGTCTGTATTCCGGTGCTCGCGAAGAATTCAGGGAAGACCTGGCTCACTGACTTCAATGTCGGCTACTCGCCGGAGCGCATTAACCCAGGCGACAAGGAACACAGACTCGAGACTATCGTGAAGGTCGTTGCCGGCGACACTCCAGAAACTCTCGAGCGGGTCGCAAGCCTCTACAGCGCCGTGGTGAGGGCCGGCGTACACCGTGCTTCGAGCATCAAGGTCGCCGAAGCCGCCAAGGTCATCGAAAATACCCAGCGCGACCTGAATATCGCACTGATCAACGAGCTAGCGATCATCTTCAATCGTATCGGCATTGATACGCTCGAGGTGCTCCAGGCGGCTGGGACCAAATGGAACTTCCTGCCGTTCCGCCCCGGCCTGGTCGGCGGGCACTGCATCGGTGTAGACCCCTACTATCTGACTTACAAGGCTGAGATGCTCGGCTACCATCCTGAAGTGATCCTTGCGGGGCGGCGCATCAACGACAACATGGGAAAGTTCATTGCCGAGCAAACCATCAAGCAGATGATCCGCAATGGCAACCCTGTGAACGGTGCGAAGGTCAACGTGCTGGGATTGACCTTCAAGGAGGACGTTCCCGACCTGCGCAACTCGCATGTCGTCGATATTATCAACGAGCTCAAGAGCTATGGCGTCCAGGTATTTGTGCACGATCCAGTACCTGATCCCAAGGAAGCGCAACACGAGTATGGGCTGGAGCTAGTTTCCTGGGACGAGCTGCCAACGGCCGCCGCGATGGTGGCGGCGGTCGCGCATCGCAAATTCCGAAATATGGGCGAGGGGGCGCTCGCGCGCAAGATTTTGAAGGGCGGCTGCTTCATTGACGTCAAGTCACAGTTTGACCCGAAGGCGCTTGCCGCGGCCGGGCTAGTTGTCTGGCGTCTGTAACTGCATTCCGCTGACCCATCGCAAGCGACGCCTCGCTGAACACGGGGTAGGGGCCGACGCGTAGCCGCAGCAATTGACCTCGGATTAGTGCCGCCAAGCAAACACGACAGAACACCTATTTTTTAGGGAAGGAGTTGTGCTGGTATGTGTGGAATTATCGGTGTATTTGACTTGAAGGAGAACGCCGGAACCTTAAGACCCCAGGTGCTAAGAATGTCCCAGAAAATCCGTCACCGTGGACCGGACTGGTCGGGGATCTATTGTGGAGACAATGCCATTTTGGCCCATGAGCGGCTGGCCATCGTGGATCCACAGTCCGGGGGGCAGCCCTTGTACAGTCCCGACGGGAACTTGGTCCTCGCCGTCAACGGGGAGATTTACAACCATCGGGAACTCCGGGCCAGACTAAGCAGGCCTTATGCCTTCCTGACCCATTCCGATTGTGAGGTGATCTTGGCCCTTTACCGCGAAAAGGGTGTCGATTTTCTGGAAGACCTGAACGGGATTTTCGCCATCGCCCTGTATGACAGGGAGAAGGACAGCTATTTTGTCGCGCGCGACCATATGGGGATCATTCCTCTCTACATGGGTTGGGATAGAGCAGGAAGTTTTTATGTAGCCTCGGAATTGAAGTCCCTGGAAGGGATTTGTGATCGATTGAAGGAATTTCCCCCTGGCCACTATCTTTACAGCAAAGAGGGACGGCTTAAGCGCTGGTATGAGCGCGACTGGACATCTTACGAGAAGGTCAAGGACAACGCTACGGATATTGGCCAATTGCGCAAGGCGTTGGAAGATGCCGTCCACCGTCAGTTAATGTCCGACGTGCCCTATGGCGTACTATTGTCGGGGGGGTTGGATTCCTCCATCGTTTCGGCAGTCGCGAAGAAATTTGCGCCCAAACGTGTTGAAGAAAACGACGCCAAGGAAGCTTGGTGGCCTCAACTCCATTCTTTTGCGGTTGGGTTGAGAGGATCTCCCGACCTGGAGGCAGCCCGGAAAGTGGCCGACCATATTGGCACGGTACACCATGAGATCATGTTTACCCTTCAAGAAGGGCTCGACGCTCTCGGGGACGTGATCTACCACTTGGAAACCTATGACGTCACGACAGTAAGGGCTTCGACCCCAATGTACTTAATGGCACGGGTGATCAAGTCCATGGGCGTGAAAATGGTATTGTCAGGTGAAGGAGCGGATGAAGTATTTGGGGGATATCTGTATTTTCATAAGGCCCCGGATGCCAGGGCATTCCACGAGGAAACCGTGCGGAAATTGGGCAAGCTCCATTTGTACGATTGTCTGCGGGCCAATAAGTCGCTGGCGGCTTGGGGTATAGAGGGGCGTGTCCCCTTTCTGGACAAGGAGTTCTTGGATGTGGCCATGCGGCTGAACCCGGAAGACAAGATGGCAAAAAACGGTCGCATGGAAAAATGGGTGTTGCGCAAGGCCTTTGAAAGCTATTTGCCTGAGAGCGTAGCTTGGCGCCAGAAAGAGCAGTTTTCCGATGGGGTGGGGTACAGTTGGATTGACACTCTGAAAAAAATGGTATCGGAAAAGGTAACGGACGAGGAAATGGCCAACGCTAAAGACCGGTTCCCTTTTCAGCCTCCCCAGAGCAAGGAAGAATACTATTACCGGACGATCTTCAGCGAGCATTTCCCTTCAGCGGCGGCGGCGGCCTGTGTGCCTTCGGTACCCTCCGTGGCGTGTAGTACCCCGGAAGCGTTGGCGTGGGATACCTCGTTCAAAAACATGATAGATCCATCAGGTCGGGCCGTGAAAAATGTACACGTGAAGAGCTACTAGGTTCAGGAATTGACCGCTGGTCTGAGCAGTCCTTCCTGATCCACGTTGATGGGAAATCCAACTAGAGAGAAGCCGGACCAAGCGCCCCACCCGTTTACGCTTGAGCATCGAGAAGGACCTTTCCATCGCTGCCTGCTTGCCTGGCGCCCAGTTCGCGGCCCCAGGCGATGACCCGGCGCATCAGATCCGCCTGATCTGCGAGCACGGTGGCGACGTGGTCGAGGTCCGGCAGGAATTCCGCGGCGATACGGTCGCCGATGCCGTAGCGCGCAAAGGTGTCTTTGAACTGGCTGTGATAGTTGTATTCGCGGATTTCGCCGCCCGAATAGATCATGTGGATCTTGACGCCCCGGTCGAGCAATGCCTGGAGACCCTTCGCAAATTCGCCCTTCGACGGAATGAAGTCGATGCGGCCGAGCTCCGGGACGGGCCGCTCCTGGTCGCCGCCAGCCAACACCCGGGTGCGCCGTCCGAGCCTCGCAGCGCCGCGCTGCATAAGCCCTAGCAGCCCGCGCAGCACCCGAGGTTGCCGCAGGCGATTCCAGTAGTACCGGGCGTGCGTCTTGAGCGTCGGGTACCGGTAGGCATCGAACATCAGGATTCCGGTGACGCGTTCGTCCACCAGCGCTGTCGCGAAGCCGTAGTAGGCGCCCGAGCAGTAACCGAAGATCGCGAAGCGCCGGAGATTCGCCGCGGCGCCGAACGCGTCCATCGCGGAACGGATGTCAATGACGGCCTGCTCTTCGAAAGAATGATCGCCGCTCAGTCGGGCACTGTCGCCGTGCCCCGCAAGATCGAAGCGGACCGATGCTATCCCGAGCGCCGCGAGCTGACGCGCCATGCGCACATTGATGCGATGCGGTCCGACGCGGTGGACGACGCCGGCGTTGAAGAGGAGGAAGCCTATGTCCGCGGTGCCCCCGCTAGATGGCGTCGGCAGCGCGAGGGTGCCGACGAGGCCGTTGTTCGCGCCGAAGACGATGGAACGCTCGCTCATCGCTCCTCCGCCAGCGCGAGAGCCAGGCTGCGGATGTCCTGCGGAAGTACGATCGAGTCCTTCAGCATCTCGTTCACCGTCCACGTGATGTTCGATTCGATCGCTCCAGCGCGCACATCGATCCCTGAACTCGCCAGCTGCTGCTGGAGCCTCGTCAATTCGCTGCCGGCCTTTGCGCTCAGCAGCGTCACGCGCTCCGCCTTGACGCCACGGAACGACGACAGCGAAAGTGCGGCCAGTTGTGCTTTCAGATTCGAAGTCAGCGGATATCCAAGCACCTCGGTCTCGGCCTCAGCGGTTACCAGCGATCGCAGTCGGCTCTCGATTTGCCAGCGCAGTTCGAAGAATCCTCTGCGGGCCGCAACGTGCGCGCTCGCAAGCTCGGCAAGGTACGCGGTCCCCTCGATGACCGGGTCCCAAAGGACGAGCCGCTTTGGGCCCCTGGCTGCCCGCTCTGAGGCGAGCGCGGCAAGGCTCGCGCCGAGCCGCAAGCCGAACCACGCGCTGCGCGGGCAGCCGCTGCGACGGATAATCTCGTCATTTGCGCGCAAGATATCATCAGTCCAACAGTCGAGGTCGCCTTCGTCATCCTCGCCTGTCGAGTCGCCGGTGCCAAAATAGTCGAAACGCAGCACGTGGAATCCGGTGCGCGATAGCCGATCGGCGATAATCCGGTAGACGCGATGCGAGCGCACCGCTTCCTGACCGAATGGATCGCACAGCAAGCAGCACTCCCGCCGATCCAATTCCCCCGAAGGCGGCTGGTAAAGGCCGAGCAGTTCCCGCCCCGGCGCTCCGAATCGGATCGGAATCACGTGCGGTTCCGCCGCCGATGCGGTGGTTGCCGTAGCAACCGGCGCGACAACAGGCCGGAGAACGGGTACGGGTCCCGCGGCGGATTGGTTCCCGACCAGAAGCTCGCTAGGGCTGCTCGAGCCCCTCATTTTGTCGAGCGCGTCGGCCATCTGAGCGACCGTTGGATTCTCGAAGAGGACGTGCATCTCGATCGCAACACCGACTATGCTGCGGATCCGCGTCACAGCGCTGAGCACCATCAGCGAAGTCGCGCCGAGTTCGAAAACATCGTCGTGAACTCCTATACGATCAAGCTTCAGCAGGTCGGTCCAGATCTTCGATAGCGCTTGCTCCATTTCGGTCCGCGGAGAAGCATCGTCCTGCGTGACCGAAGCGTCCTCATAGGTCGGCGCCGGCAGCGCCTTGCGATCGATCTTGCCGTTCTGCGTGAGCGGGAACGATTCAAGGACAACGAGCTGCGCGGGCACCATGTAGTCCGGAAGCCGCTCCTTCAGGAAGCGGCGCATCTCGCTCGCAACGGGCGATTCACCCTTACGCGGGACGACGTAACCAACGAGCTGCTTGTTGCCGGGTGTATCTTCGCGTACTACCACGGTACAGGACTGCACTTGGGGTTGTCCCGCAAGCGTCGCCTCGATCTCTCCAAGCTCGATCCGGTAGCCGCGCACCTTGACCTGGTTGTCCACGCGGCCCAGATACTCGAGGATGCCGTCGCCCCGGTACCGCGCGAGATCCCCGGTCTTGTACAGGCGCGCCCCGGGTCGCCCGGAAAACAGATCCGGGAGGAAGCGCTCCTGCGTGAGCTCCGGCCGGTTCAGATAACCGCGAGCAACACCCACGCCACCGATGTACAGCTCGCCCATCGCACCGAGCGGCACGGGTTGCAGCGACTCGTCGAGCACATAAAGCTCGGTGTTCGCGATTGGACGGCCGATCGGAACCGATCCGTTCTGCGGGTCCTCGGGACGCACCTCGTGAATGCAGCAGCCGACGACCGTCTCGGTTGGCCCGTATTCGTTGATGAGGCGCGTTGCTGGCGCGGCCTCCCTCCAGAATTGCAGGCTCTCGGCGGTCAGGTTCTCACCACCGATAACAAAAGCGCGCGTCACCCCGCGCGCCTCGTCCGCGCTGACCTGTTGCGTGAGCAGCTCGAGGTGAGCGGGCGTGATCTTGACGAGGCTGCGGTTCTTCGCCTGCCGCAGACTCGCGAGAAGATTCTGGGCCCCGACATCTTCCGGCAACAATTCGACTTGGCCACCCGCAAGCAGTGCCGGATACAGGCTTGTCACGGTCAGGTCGAACGAGATAGACGAGTGCACCGGGACCGTACCGCTCGCCTCGACGCCATAGGCCCGGATGGCCCACCACAGGTAATTGACAAGGCCGCGGTGAACGATCAGCGCCCCTTTCGGCTTCCCCGTCGAGCCGGAGGTATAGATTACATAGGCCAAGTTCGACGGCGTCGTGCCTGCGCGGGGATTGTCGCGGCTTTCCCGCTCGATGACGGTCCAGTCGGTATCGAGGCAGACAAGCTTGCCACCGGCCCCTGGGAACAGCGACATCGCCTTCGCATCGGTCAGGAGGGTATGCACCGCCGCATCGTCCACCATGAACGCCAACCGGTCCGCGGGGTATGTCGGATCGAGAGGCACGTAAGCTGCGCCTGCTTTCCAGACACCCAACAGGCCGATCACCATTATCGGTGTGCGATGCAAGGACACGCCCACCAAGGTATCCGGCCCGACGCCGCGGCGGCGTAGGTGGTGCGCAACCTGGTTCGCGCGCTCGTTGAGTTCCCCGTACGTGAGCCGCTCACCGTTGAATACCAGGGCCGTGGCGGAGGGAGCGCTAGCTACCTGCCTCTCGAACAGCTCGTGTGTGCAGACATCGGGAAAATCTGCGCGCGTCTGGTTCCACTCGTAGAGTGTCCGCTGGCGCTCTGACTCGGCGGCTGTCGGCCGTTCCGCCATGTGCCCATCGCCTTCAAGGGTGCGCACGCGACTTCGTTTGTGAACGTCGGCCGACGTCAGTTCCGCGGTTCCAGCGGCCAATTGGACAACATGAGTGTCTTTCATGGATGAACTATTGCCTATCACCGGTGAGGTTGCGCGGACGAACCGAAATTAAAGCGACCAAGCGATGACCTCCTTCATGATTTCATTGGTGCCGCCGTAGATACGCTGGACCCGGCTGTCGATCCACATCCGCGCGATCGGGTACTCGGTCATGTAGCCATATCCGCCGTGCAACTGGACGCAATCATCGATGATGCGGCACTGGCGTTCTGTAAGCCAGTACTTCGCCACTGCCGCGCTGACATCGTCGAGTTTGCCTGCAATGTAGCGCTCGATGCAGTTGTCGATGAATGAGCGGCCGACCCGGACATCCGCGGTGCATTCGGCCAGTTTGAATCGCGTGTTCTGTAAATCAAAAAGCGGCTTGCCGGAAATCAAGCGCTCCTTGGTGTAGCGGACTGTGATTGCGACAGCCTCTTCGGCCATCGCCACCGCTGCGACGGCGAGCGACAGCCGTTCGAAGGGCAACTGCTGCATCATCTGTGTGAAGCCCCGGCCCTCGGCCGATCCAAGCAGGTTTGCGGCCGGAACCCGCGCGTTCTCGAAGAACATCTCGCAGGTGTCCTGGCCATGCATCCCGACTTTTTCGAGTGGGTGGCCGGCGCTGTAGCCGGACAGATCCTTCGTCTCGGCAATGATCATCGAGATCGCCCGCATTGGGGGCGCGGTCGGATTTGTCTTTGCAGCAATGCAGACAAGGCCGGCGTGCCAGCCGTTTGTTATGAACGTTTTGGAACCGTTGATGACGTAGTGATCGCCATCTCGCCGCGCAGTTGTCTTGATTTGCGTGAGGTCGGACCCGGCGCCTGGTTCGGTCATCGCAATCGAGGCCACGAGCTCGCCGCGCGCCATTCGCGGAAGCCAACTGCTTTTTTGCTCCTCGGACCCGTAGGCCAGGATGTAATGAGCGACGATACTCTGGACCCCGGCGCCGAAAGAAACCCCCGCGCGCGTCAACTCGTCGATTACCACGCATTGGTGCGCGTAAGTCCCTCCGCTACCCCCATAGGCGACAGGTATGTCCGGCAGCAGCATACCGATCCGGCCCGCGCTCACCCACGCTGCTGCGTCGGGGCGATGCTGCTCGCGCCAACGAGCTTGCTGCGGGACGAATTCATCGTGAACGAACCGGTGAACCGAGTCGCGAAATATCCGCACGTCATCGGTCTGCCAGGGCGCTGAATAGGTGTCAGCAGCCATCTCGCCTCACTATAGGCAGAACTGAATCCGAATGTGCGCTGCCGGGTTTGCCGCGCGCGCCAAGTGCCCACGCTGCGTCGTCGATCATGCGGCCGTTCCGCCGATGCCCGCAGCGCTGCCGCATTTGCAGAATTCGGTGAGGGAGTGATCCACTGAGCCCGACTGCCGAAACAAACCGGTACGCTTTGTGAGGCCGAGCGAGAAACGCATCGCCGCTCGCGCGCGAGATCTCTCTGCCGCGATCGCCCATAAAACTGGGGCCCCTCCGCCCCAAACAACACATGCAAAATTCAATTGTACGCATATTATCTTTTCTAGGGGCCTTCGCGATGCACTCGGAAAATTGGTGGACCCAAGACTGACATTGAACGTGAAATATTCCCGCTAAACAAATGCGCAAACATGCTATTAGCCAAGGGACGCCGGCGTACAAAGGAATCACTATGAGGCATTCCGCACCGGAGGCCTTTTCTCTCGGCCGTGCCCTCCGGAAATCCACGGCCTTGATGCTACTACTAGGAGGGGCTGCCAGCTTGTTGGGGGGGTGTGGCCGGAGTGATGTGGGAAGCACTGGAAGTTCCACATCTCCTCCCGCTCCGACTCCGGCAAACTTTACACTTAGCGTCAGTTTGGTTGGATCGGGCACGGTGACTTCTAGCCCGACCGGAATCAACTGCGGCGCCAACTGCAGCGAGTCGATCCCCTCGGGGACCTCGACGACGTTGACGGCAGTCGCCGCGAGCGGTTACACCTTCAGCGGTTGGAGCGGCAGCGGTATTGCCTGTCCGGGCACGGGCACCTGCACTGTGACCATGAGCGCCGCTCGGACGGTGACGGCAACGTTCAGTCAAAATCAGGCTGCGAATTATACGCTTGGCATCACGCTGGCCGGCTCGGGCACGGTGACTTCGAGCCCGGCCGGTGTCAATTGCCCTGGCGTTTGCAGTGAATCGGTTTCGTCTGGTACCTCAGTGACCTTGACGGCACTGGCGGCGAGCGGCTACGGCTTCAGCGGCTGGAGCGTGAACGGCACCTCATGCCCCGGCACCGGCACCTGCACCGTGACCATGAACGCGGCGCGGACGGTGACGGCGACCTTCGTTGCGGCTTCAGCGGATCTCTGTCAGGGCTTGGCAGTGGACGACCAGACACTTCACCCCATGACCCCGCTGGCCAAGCCGGCCCTGGGCCAGACGGTGACGGATCCGGAGTTCGGCACCACGATCCGCCGCATTACCGCGGTTCCGAATCCAGGCGATGTCATCACAACCCTCTACAGCACCGTCTCCGCGTGGAACGCGGACGAGTCCTATCTCATGCTCCTGCGGGTGAACGGCGGTGCTCATGTGCTTTACGACGGTAAGACCTACCAATATATCCGCGACCTAAACATCAATCCGCCAGATATAGAGCAGGTGTTCTGGCATACCACGGACCCGGATGTCTTCTTCTATGTCGACAACGCCGCGGGCCCCGGCCAGGCCCAGCTGATTCGGTACCACGTCGGAGCGGACCGGAAGGAGGTCCTCAAGACTTTCTCGGAATGCACGGGTAGCGTGAGCAGCGGCAGCGACCCCGTATTCAATTCCTGGGACTCCAACTTCTTCAGCTTCCTGTGCTCAAACCGGCCGAACGGGGGAGGCGACCAGGTTTTCATCTACCAAGTGGACACAGGCACCATCCTCACAATGAAGCCGGCCACCGCGAGCAGTATTCCGCCGCGGCTGGGCCCCAGCGGTACCCTCGCCCTGTGGGACGCGAACGTAACCGACATGTCCCTGAACACCCTCAGGCCCCTGTCCATCCTCAATCCCCATGAGCATACCAACAATGGGCGACTGGCCAATGGTCACGATACCTTCAATACGGTGGTTTTCGATCCTCCCGCCGGTGGAAACGATAACGACTATGTGGGCACCTTGACCACGTACGATCTGACCGACGCGTCCTGGCGGGTCATCATTGGCCCCAAGACCGGCTACCCTTATCCCTACGACACCCACGTGTCGGCGATGACGATCAAGAACCCAGGCTGGGTCGTCATATCCTCGGCAGACGTCGGTAGCCTGCCGACGCCGACCGGCCACGATTTGTTGGCGCTGGAACTGGTCTACGCCGACACCAACACCGGCCGGGTCTGCCGGGTCGCCCACCACCGCGCATGGGGGAAACTCAACACCACATTGAGTAGTTTCGGGACCGACCCCTATTTCGCCGAAGCCCACAGCGTGCCCAGCCCCTCGGGGACCCGCATCGTCTTCGCCAGCGATTGGAACAACGGCAACACGGTGGACGCGTATGTAGTGGAGTTGCCCGGCTATAAGCCCTGATAACGGCTAATCGGTTTCTCCTGCCCCGAACCGCGATTGGCGCTCTGCCGAGGGACGCGAGACATAGGGAATGAGGGGGCGCGACGCGCTTCGCATTGCGTCACTTCGCATATCCGCGAATCCGATAGTAGCCGAGCCCGATCAACTCGTGCAGCAAGAGGGTGAACATCGGTGGGCCGCCGTTGCTCGGCAGCCACTCACCCCAACCCATCGACGGCACTGCTCGGTAGTCACAAGGATATGCCCGCAGCCTTAACCCGAGCGCCTGCGCTACTGCCATTGCTCGCGGCAAGTGCAGCGCGCTGCTCACTAACCAACTCTTGTCCCCGAACTGCCTGATAAGATCGCGTGACAGCAGCAGGTTCTGGTACGTATCCTGCGATTTCGTTTCTAGCAGGATGGCTGCCTTCGGAACACCCAGACTCTGTGCCAGATCCGACATGGCTTCCGCGACCGAGGCCTTGTTGGGTACAGCTCCGCCCACGAACAGCAGCTTGCCCCCGATTTGCCTCCACAGTCGCACGCCAGCGTAGGTGCGTTCCCAACTGTCTCTATCGAGTTGAATGTAATTCCAACCGCGCGAATAGCCCCCCGAAAGCACTACAACGAGCCCGGGACCATCGCCCGCATTTACATCGGGTCGCGGATATTTCTGTTCGAATTGGGCGATCATCACGTTGGCGACGACCGGAACCGTGACGAGGCAGGACCAGATGGACAACGCTATCAGCGCATATCGCATCCGTCCTAGACGGGTCTCCTTGTGGCGGAAGGCGTATACGCAAAGGCCTAGGATGAGCGCCACCAGGTAGACCGGCATCGGGAGCAACAGCTCGCTTACGTCTTCAACAAAGACCATATGTAGATCCTGCGTGTTGCACACCCGTCAGGGCGATTCTTGGCTCAACAGGAGCGATATCTGATTTGGTGACGTGAAATCGCTTCGGGGCTGCCAGTTTGGTGCTGTCAGTAGTCTCGACAAGATCACTCGGGCAGGCCGAGGATTCTGGCAAGCGTTCCGCCCAAGATGAGCTCTTGAGTGCGCAGCGGAACATCGCAGGCCTCGAACATGGCTCGATACTGAGTCAATACCCCCTCGATTCCGTCGAGGCCGCTGTCTGACCCAAACACCAATTTGCTGAACGCGCTGGGGTCACCATCGGGCGATCTTGCGCCCCAATCCGCGCCCGACCACCAAAATATTCTCCGGAACTCATCGAGGTGCCCGCGCATTTTAGTCAGCGTCGTACCACTGAGATCGAAGAACACGTTGGGGTTCCAGCGCGCGACTTCCGCGGCCCATTCATACTCCGGGTTGCCGCAGTGCGCGCCGAGCACCGTAATTCTAGGGAAGCGCCGCGCAATCTCCTCGAGGTAGAACGCGCGCATGCGGTACGAAGCTACATCCTCTGGCTCATCGAACTTGGCGCGCAGCACGATGCCCGTGTGAAACGAAACGACCCAATGGTACTGGTTGGCCAGTTCGTAGACAGGCGTGTACAACGGGTCCGTGTAAGGTCGTTTCACGAAGTTGAGTTCGCCAAGGCCGCGGTAGCCGAGCGCGTGGAGCTCCTTCACCTGCTGGACCACGTCCGGAGCGTCCAGGGCGACGAAGCCGAAGGGGATGATTTGGGTGGGATGCTGCTTCGCCGCTTCGGCAATAACTTTGCGATGGACAAACGGCGTGAGTACGCATGCGGTTAGGTTAAGCCGGTCGGATAATTTCAGCAGGTCGCCAGCAAAATTAGGGTTCTTTTCGTCAAAGTGAACGTGCATATCGATGATGCGATCCACCTTTTTGTCTGATGCAGATGGCAAATTTTCAGAGCCAATCACGGCGGCGGGAGGTACCGCAAAGGCTTCCCGGGAAAGGGAGACTGCGGCCGCCGCCGCAATCAAGAAGTCTCGGCGGGAAGAGGAGTGTTTCATTTGCACTCCTCCTTGGTCCCCTCTTCAGGTAGCCGACCCCATTTCGCCCCCCGATAAGCTCCCGGCCCGGGCCTCTGTTCTTTCATCCGACGTTTCCTGAGCGAGCGTGTAATAGCGGGCGAGCATTCCCGACAGCATCCAAAAGTTTCCCATGACTTGCCCGTCGAAAAAACGGCTTCCGTAGATGTTTCCCAGCGTCATACCGACTAACGCCATCATGTAGCCATACCCGAGCAACAGCGTGTCTTCGCTCGAATTGATTCTTTGCGCACGTCTTGCCAGTCCATATAGCCCTATCAAGACGAACAGCAACGCCGCCAAGCCCTGGAAGCCCGCCTCGGTCAAAGTGAGTACGAAGACATTGTGTGCATCCAGGTTTGAATAGACTGAAAAGTTTCCGACCTCACGCCTGAAGTGATTCAGCCCGATACCCCACGGCCTACCCTTAACCATCTCCCATGCTGCCGACCATTGCACCAGCCGGCTCTCGGTGCTTTCGTCGAGCGTCTTATTCCCCATCTCGTCGACGGTCTCAGTCATCTGAATCCGCTCGATCACGCTTTGTGGAACCCAGTATTCGTACCCTATCACCAGAAAAGCCATCAGAATCGCGGGAAAAATGCCGCGACGAAAAGCCAACAGTACGCCGAGAAGCGCAAGGATGAAATAGGCTTGGCGCGAACCGGTAAAGAATATAGCAATTACACACACTATCGTGCTTCCTAAGGCAATCCACCTATAAAGCGCCTTCGACCTGTAGAACAGGAAAACCGAAGCAAAGACGGGAGTGAACATCACCAGATATGCAGAGGCCCGGTTTGCAGCTCTAAAATCATAGGGCCCAAACGGACCCGCAACGCGATGGGATTCCGTGAAGCTTCCGATGCCGTAGTCCATGGCCTCGCGGATCATTTCCACCGAAGCTAATAGTACGACCCCGAGTATCAGAGCAAAAAACAGGCGGATCGTCTTTACGTCCTGAACAGCGTGGTAGAACAGAAAATAAAGGAGCATATAAAAGATGACATTCTTCAACACCGTCAGGTCGTCCAAGGCTGTCGAGCTGTCGTAAGCCTGGCCGATGAGAAACGCGATGCACATCACTATAAAGAAAAACAGAAAGCGTCCTTTTAGCGGTGCCGGGGTCTTGGCCTTGATGCCGGCGAAGGTCATCCCTGCCCACGCGAGCAAGAACAGCAAATTGAACAAGTTGAGGCCTTTGACGCCAATATCCAAGGGAACATACTTTTGGAAATGCAACTCGTAGGGCACATACAGAATCATGAAGCCCAGGATTGCCTTAAGCAGCATCGTTCATCCTTACAATCCGCCTCGGCTCAGCCGGATACCGCCACTTGATGCGGCATCGAGATGGGGCTCGCATCTAGGAAACAACGCGCCCATAGCTCAAAGTTCAACAACAACCAGAGTTGCTCGCTGTAATCGTGGTCGCCTGCGATGTGCCTTTCGAAGCACCGCAGTGTGCCGGCGACATTGAACATACCGCGCTCGCGAAAGCTTCGGCTCGCCAGAAGATCGAACATGAGTTCGCGCAAGTCCTCTCGGAACCATTGCGCAAGCGGGATGCCAAATCCTTGCTTCCTCTTCTGCAAACATGATGGCGGCAGCAAGTCCCGCGCGGCTTCCTTGAGCAAGTATTTGCTCGCTCCATCGCGCAACTTAAGCGTCTCGGGCAATCGAGCCGCGAACTCCATCAATAGATGGTCAAGCAGCGGAGCTCGCGCCTCGATCGAGTTCGCCATGGTCATCCGGTCCACCTTGACAAGGACATCGTCGACCAGATACGTGGCCATATCTCCGGCAAGAATGAGATCCAGTTCCGAAGCAATATCGTCACGCGCGAAGCATGCGCGAACGCTGGCGAAGATGTCGGGGTTTACCATCGGAGCGCCCAACAGGAGTCGCATATCCTCCTCCGTGCTGAGCGCCACGCCCGATAGGTAACGCGCGGGATAATCCATCAAAATCCTGTTCCCTATCCGGCGGAGTCGATTGCCTTTGGCTCCCGGCGCAATTCGACCCAGCAAGCGAAGAATACGACCTGAAATCCCGAAGGGTAGGTTCGCAACCGTGGTCAATGTCCTATATTTCCGGTATCGCTCGTAACCCGCGAACGACTCGTCGCCACCATCTCCGGACAGCACCATTTTGACGTGCCCGGCCGCGAGCTTCGACACGAGATAGGTGGGAATGGCGGAGGCATCGCCAAACGGCTCGTCGAAGTGCCACACGAGCTCTTTCATTAGCGATACAGCGTTGGCCTCGAGCATGAGCTCATGATGATCGGCCCCTATATGAGCTGCTACCGCGCGCGCATCTCTTGTTTCATCGTATTCCGCTTCCTTGAAGCCAATCGTAAATGTCTTGACCGGCGCGCTCAGATTCCGCGCCATTAACGCCGCCACGATGCTGGAATCTATTCCACCACTCAGAAACGCGCCGAAAGGCACATCGCTTACCAGGCGTACGCGGACCGCGTCCTCCAGGCGCTCGAGCAACTGCTCCTTGAGATTGTGTTCGTCAGATTCCCACTTCGGTTCAAATGCAAGCTGCCAGTAACGATGAACTGACATCACACCATTCTGGAAGACGAGATAATGCGCTGGCGGGAGCTTCCGGATTTTCTCGAATATTGTGTGCGGCGCGGGAATGTATCCGAGGACAAGAAAATCCTGGAGCGCCGTGGCGCATATTTGCTTGTCGAACCCCGGCAATGCGAGCAGCGACTTCAGTTCCGAAGCAAAGCCGAGTCTGCCGCTTTCAAAGAGGTAGAACAGCGGCTTCTTTCCAATCCGGTCTCTGGCAAGCACCAGTTTGTTCTTGGCAATATCCAGAATTGCAACACCGAACATGCCCCGTAGGCGGCTGAAGCAACCCTCACCGTATTCCTCGTAGCAATGCACGATGCACTCGGTATCGGTATTCGTGTAAAACACGTGTCCACGCCGTTCGAGGTCCTCCCGCAGCTCGCGAAAATTGTAGATTTCACCGTTGAATACAATCCAAACCGTCTCGTCTTCATTGTGAATCGGCTGGTGTCCACCGGCGACGTCGATGATGCTGAGTCGGCGCATGCCAATCTGAGCCATTGCGCCAAGGTAGATGCCCTGGTCATCCGGTCCCCGGTGAATGATCATCCTGCACATTGCATCAAGCACATCCCGGCCCGGAAGCAGACTACTGTCCCTTCCGGCTACCCCAACAATTCCGCACATAGCTGTCGCTTTCCTACCCTCGTTGCCTAAGCTGGGTCGTATCAATCCGTAGAGGCGTGAGCTGAGAAGGGCGCATCGACGGGCGCGCATTCTACTGATGTCAAACGGCGTCGCTGGCGTCGCTTCCACCGCGCTAACGCAATCCTGGAGCTCGGCCCGGAAACAACCGTATTATGCGCGATATGTGTGCGACTAACCGCGTACTACGCCCGCCAGACCATTCAACATGACATGTTGCTCCCGTCGGGGCATGAATCGCAGTCTGTACTAGTACGGGTAGCCGGGCGGCGGCCCGCTGCAAGAATACGACATCGTCGACGAAATCTCAGAAGCGCTCCAGCCGTCGTGGCCAGGCTGAACGGCAGACGAAAGCTTGGGTTTTCTCTAGAATACCTAGGGGTCGGCTGTTCCAGCATCGGAAGTCGGAATGCGCTTTCGCTCCAATTACAACGGGAGAGGAAATGATGATTGGGGAATATCCAGGTTTCACGCCTATGCGCAAGGGACTGCTGCTGCACCTCGCAACAATGCGCCTGATCTGCCACCTCGCTTTGTCCCTGGGCCTTATCGGTGCCGTGGCCCTGCAGCGGGTGAGCGCAGCCGCTGTCAGTACTGCGACGGTCAGCCAGCAATGTGAGCAGATTTATGCGAAAGGATGGCGTCCCTTGCCGGGGCGCCACGAGGCCAGCGTGCCCGCAACGCCTCGCCCCGCCAAGGGCGTGGCCTTGGCGGACCCGGTATATGGGTCCTGCGTGATTCGAGCCACCGACCACGAGGCCGAAACGGGCAAGGGATTCCTTCGAAACGATTACTCGCGTCGCCAGGCGTTCAACGCCGACAATTCTCGCTTTATCGTTAATTCCGAGGACGGTTCATGGCATTTATACGACGCCGAACGTCTCACATATCTGAAGCGTCTGTCGGATCTCTCAGGCGACGCCGAACCCCAATGGCATCCCACCGACCCTCGCCTGCTGCGGTTTTTCCCTCGCGATGGTGTGGGCATGAAGCTCTATGAACTGAACGTGGAGCGCGGGTCCAGTCGGGTCATTGCCGATTTTGGCAAACGTGTGCGCAATATCTGGCCGACTGCGCAAAGTGTGTGGACGAGATCCGAAGGGTCGCCCTCGTCAGACCAGCGTTATTGGGCCCTTCAGGTTGACAGCGGCACCTGGCAAGGCTTGGGTCTGATCACGTATGACCTGCAAGAAGACAAGATTCTGGCGACATACGACTTCGGAGCCCACCGAAAGGACCGCCCCGATCATGTCAGTATGAGCCCAAGTGGCGCTTATGTGGTTGTGTCCTGGAACGATGGTGTAGTGGCTTTCAACCGCGATCTGACTCAGCCCAGACTTGTGCAAAAGAAGGGGGAGCATTCCGATATTGCCGTTGGAGCGGGAGGCGATGACACCTATGTCGCGGTGGACTATGAGTCGAATGGCGGCCAAGTGTTCATGGTGAACCTAAGGACGGGTGAACGTACCGATTTGTTCCCTTCTTACCTGCGTGGCACGGCTACCGCCATGCACTTTTCCGGGAAGGCATTCAAGTTCCCCGGGTGGGTTCTTGTTTCCACGTATGCCGACTATGGTCGGGGTGGACAGCAGTGGCTACATCGCAAGCTGTTCGCGGTGGAACTCAAGGCCAACCCCTCGATCATGAACATTGCATTTCACCATAGCACTCCCGCCAAATACTGGACTGAGCCTCAAGCCAGCGTCAACCGGGACTTCACACGTATCCTGTTCAACTCCAATTGGGGTACCGCCAGCGAAACCGACGTCGATGCATACATGGTTGCCTTGCCGGTTCGGTCGCTCGTAACACGACCTTGACGTTGCCGCGATACACAACGTGAACCATGATGACTACACCTAACGATACACATTCATGGTTCTTTGTCTTTGCGCCTCGCAATAGAGATCAAAGCCCTCTTAAAGTCCGCTGCTGATGTGTCCGGCATTCCGACCCGAGACAACCTGAGCGGGTCGCTTTCTTTCGAATTGAATGCACTCCTGGTAGTGACGGCATACCTAAATCCCGACTCCCTGGCGGCACTTACCGTATCTTCATTCATCCAACCGGCCGGGTAAGCGAAGCCTTCAACTGGACTGCCACAAAGATGTTCAAGGAACCGCCTTGATGTTTGCATCTCCCACCTGACCTGGGCCGGAGGTTCCAGTAGCAAGTTCGGGTGATTCACCGAGTGAGCGGCAATTTCGACTCCTCTATGGTGCATATCCAGGATTTGTTGCGACGTCATGCGCCGGGCTTTGGACGCTGGGCTGCGCGGCGGCGAGAGTTCGCGTTCGATGCGCAACACCGCTGGCTTGACTTTGTCCATCGGCAGAGTCCAAAGACCCTCCAACACCCGCTTGACCGCCTCGCTACGTTTCCATGGGTGCAGCGACAAGGAGTCTGAGAGGAAGGGAAGTTCGATGCTCTGCGGCGCGAGGCTGGACTTGGTGGTTGTCGCGAAGGCGTGAATGACCCTGTCCCACCAGAGTAGTTCATCGGTATCGAGGCCGCCCGTTGGAACAAAAAGCGTCATCGGGATCTGCCGCTCCTCCAACATGGGGAGGGCCAGCTCGTAGTTGTCCAGATAGCCATCGTCAAACGTGACTGAAACAGCGCGATCGGGTAATGGCTCGCCGCTCTGCAGTCTAGCGACAGCGTCAAGGAGTCCTATGGGATTGAAATGCCGTCGTAAGTATCGGATCTGATCATCAAAATAGTCGCGCGCAACGCACATCCCGAGGGAAAATGGATCCGAGCTCGGGTCGTCTATCACCCGGTGATACATGACGATTGTCCAGCCCGGGGGGCCAAGCTTTTGGAGCTGCGAATCATAGAGGCCTGCGCGATCAACAACGGGAGATACAACCCGCTTTAGCGCCCTCTTTGCATGGTGGATAAACATTCGTCGGCCTGTGTCAGCTACGCCTGGTATAGACGAATGAGGCGGTTCACTACCGCGGCGATCGACGCTTGCGAGGTCACAAGCCGCTTGGCGTTTTCGCCCAGGGCGGCCAGCTGGTCTCGGGCCAGTGCGGCGGCCGCCAGTAGGCACTGCTTAAGCTCAATTACGTCGCCTGCCGGAAACAACCATCCTGTCTTCCCGGCTTCGACAAAGTCCTCGGTGCCACTAATTCTTGAGCCGATCACGGGCAATCCACTGGCCATGTATTCCAGCAACGTGTTGGACAGCCCTTCGGCCCTTGAAGTCAAGAGACCCACGTCGGCCAAAGCCATGTAGCGTTCAACCGAGTCGCTTGCCCCGACAAAAACCACCTGCCGATCAATGCCGAGTTGTCTGGCGAGAGCCTTCAAGCGCGACATCATTGTCCCGGACCCGATAATGACCAGAGACGTACTGAGGGTCTGCGAAAAAGCTGCCGACCAAGCCGTTAGCAAGATGTCCAGGTCTTTTTCCTGCTCAAGACGGCCCACAAAAATGCCGACAAGACTCTTGTTGCCACACAACTCCCGGCGCAGTGACTCATCGCGCTTTGCGCCTTCGAAACGCCGTGTATTCACTGCATTGGGAATACGGTGAATCTTCTCGGCAGCAAATCCGCTTTGCACAAGCATGTGGGCAATCTGCGAGCTCGTCGCCTGGTAGTAAGTGGCTCGCCGCAATGCAGCTTTCCTAAGTTGAATCATCAGGCCGGGGTGCGGGTCAAGGATGCCGCCCACCATCTCTGCCATGCCAGTCAGTTTGACCAGGACGCGCTTTCGCAGCAGGTATCCCATCACGCAACAAACAGCCGCCATGTTCCCAGCGACATGGGCATGAATGGTGGTGTAGGTGTTCCGCGCCCGAAAGAGGCACAACGCAAGCTTCACCAACATGACGGTCGCCCCGAGCTTGGCTACCTTTGGGTACGCGATACGGGTCACCTCTATGCCGTCCACCGTCTCTGTGCCAACCTGTTTCCCATACGCAACCATGGGAACCCACAGCGACACGCCGACGCCGCGCTCGACTAGGCTTGCACCAAGGGTTCGCACCTGGCCCTCTGCCCCGCCTCCGGATTTCGTGGGGAACGTGCTTTCCAGAATCATCAGGACATGTGCGCTCATGTCAGTCCCGCGGGTCAATGTACTCTCGATGCCAGAGTTCCAGCATCAGCAACATGTAGAGTTCGGACCCATGATCCCAGGCGCCGCGTTCGTGGCGGTCCATAAGGTGCCGCACAAACTCTGGACGGCAGTAACCGCGGTCGATGGCACGATCGGATAAGACGGTGTCGCGCACCATGCTGTGAAATGGGCCGCCCCGGCGCAGCCATACGCTTAACGGCAGGCCAAACCCCTGTTTCTTCTTCTCCCGGATTTCTTCGGGCAGGATTTGCATGGTGGCCTGCTTGAAGAGGTAGCGCTTCGTGAGACCACGAACCTTGTCTGTTCCCGGCAAGCGTCCCGTGTAATCGACTAGATCGCGGTCGAGGTATGGGAACACCACTTGTACGCCAGCCAACTTGGCAGCCCGCACTACCTTGACGACGTCGTTGTCGGCGATCGTCATCTTCAGATCCAGGTACATAAGACGATGCAAATCGCAGTCGGCTTGTGCGGACTGAAAGATACCCCTCTGGACATCGAGCGACTCGTCGCGTTCGAGCTGAGAACGAAAACCCTCGGTGAGTAGTTCGTCAAAATGATCCGAGGCGAAAGAGTCGTCGCTGTAGAAGCGATCGGGGTTTGGCATGCTGCCGCGCTCGACAAAGTTCTTCACGCGATTGGCAAATCTCGTGTCGATGCCATCCAATGCCTTGGCCAACAGCGAGCCGAGTCCGCGCACTATGCTGGGTGCTCGGTAGTAACGCTCGAGAATCTGGTCCTTGCGATAGCGCTCATTGCCGCCGAATATCTCGTCGCCGCCGTCCCCTGCAACCAATAGATTTATGCTGCTCTTTGCCGCCAACTCTGCGCAGTAGAAAGTGGGTATCGCCGACGAATTGCCAAAAGGCTCATCGTATGCACTCACCAGGTGTGGAATGACAGCGACCGCATCCTTTTCATTTACTCGCCGCTCCTGCGCCTTGAGTCCGAATGCCTTCTGTGCAATGCGCGAGAAGGGCAATTCGTCATAGCCGATCTCCTCGAAACCGATCGAAAAACTTGTGACCGGAGCGGTACCGCCGCGCGACAAAATGCTGGCGATGCTTGAACTGTCGGTGCCGCCGCTCAGAAATGTTCCCCAATCATCAGTCCGCGTCGGGCCATAGTTGCGCACCGTTTCGACCATGTGGTCGCGCAGGGCAGCAGCACGCGGTGCATCCGGACCCTTCAGGTCGGCTGGATATTGAGCATCCCAGTACTTGTGCAAGCTGATCTTGCCCGCAACCGATTCCAGGTAATGGCCAGGCAGCAGCTTTGAAACGCCCGCGATGGCACTGAACGGGGCAGGCACGTAGGAAAAGTTGAGGTAGTGGTAGAGCGCATGCGGTGAAACCTGCGGCCTGACCAGGCCGGCCCGAATGATGAGCCGCAAATCGCTGGAGATGACTAGACCGTTGGGAAGGCTGGCATAGTACAGCGTGCAGGTACGAAACGCGTCGGTGCAGGCCAGGACACGTTGCGCGCGTGTATCCCAAAATACGTAGGCAAAGCGGCCGTGCAAATCCCTGTGCGACCATTGCCGTTCCTGGATCCATTTCTGCAGTGTAGCGCCACGCACGTCGCCTTCAGCCAGAGGTCCGCCAGGTGGCTCGAGGGCGATACCTACGCCACCGACGTATGATGCGGCGGAAAAGCCGACGTCGCCGCGATACCAGGCGTGTACACTCGGTGCTGTCGTCTGATGGTGGACCTCAACCGGTACGCCAGGCCACTGCGCCCAGTGACGCGAGTCGATCAGCCGCTGCGCTGCCGATGTCACATCGCCTGCACCTACAAGAACGAGGAAATCACCCAAAGTGCTTGACACGATCGCCGCCTATTCTCAGTGCGACGCTGCGCGCTCACGCGCGGCGGCGTCATAGTGTCTTTCGTAGGCTTTAGCCATTGAAGCAATGCTGAACTCGTTGTGCGCGCGCATTCTTGCGCCCTCGCCTAGACGCAGGCGCAAGGGCGCGTCGTTCGCTAGTCGACGTAGTGCATCTGCTAGACCCAAATCGTCACCAATTGTGAACAACAAGCCGGTGGCCTCGTGCTCCACTAGCTCGACATTTCCTCCGGCCCGCGTCGCAATGACCGGCTTACCCCCCATCATTCCTTCCAGAATTACGTTGGACAGGCCCTCACGCACCGATGTCAGGACGACAAGGTCTGCTGCTGCGATCAAGACGGGAATGTCGTCGCGCTCACCCAGCAGCACGACGGTGTTGCCCAGCGCCATGGCGTCGATTTGGTGTGAAACATCGTCACGCAAAGGCCCGTCGCCGACAATGACAACTCGCATGGTGGGTAATTCACTTCGCAATCTAGCTGCTGCACGCAACAGCGTAGGCAGGTCTTTGTGGTCGACCAAGCGCCCAACGAACAAGACCATCAAATCTGACGATGATATGGAGAGTTGCTGGCGCACGCGCGCGGCCTGGCCTGGTGTAGCCTGAATTGCCTGCACGCCGTTGTGGATAACGCTGACCGCATGCTGAGCCAAGCCCATGCGCTCGCTGGCGTACTGTGCACCCGCGCGGGAGTTGGCGATAACCCGGCATGATTGGGCGGACACTCGACGCTTAATTGCCCATTGCCAGCGTGAATACCACTCGTAGGTTCCGCGGACCGAGGTAATCAGCGCGGGACGCTTGGAAGGCGGCACCAGGCAGCGCGCGACTGCGCCCCAGAGTTCGCCTGTAAACGCAAAGCAATGCATGACGTCGAAGCGGCCTTGAAGAAGAACCCGCACCAGTCGCCAGATGAATGGCAGATCCAGCCGACTGCGTTTCTTGACCTGGATCACTTTGATCCCGGCCCGCTCCAGTTGAGCAACGAGAAACGACCGGTTGCGGAAGTATGCGACTATGGGTTCGAAGCGACCGGGGTCCAAATTGCGAGCGAGGTGAACGATCTGTCGCTGTGTTCCGCCAGTTTCCATCTCATCAGTCAGCAAGAGAACGCGAATCCTAGGAGGCCGTTGCGCCATGACTTTCTCTGAAAAAGGCATAGAGTTTCCGTGCTTCCTTGCTTGCGTCGAAGTCCTGCTCGATCCGTGCGCGGGCGTTCTGTGCCAGTTCACGCGCGTACAGCGGATCCCCGAGCAAGCGCTCGATCGCGTGGGCAAGTGCCGAGGAATCGGTAGGCGGCACGAGAAGACCGGTCACGCCATCCTCGACGAGCTCCGGTATGCCCGACACTGTCGTCGACACCACCGGCGTTCCCGCAGCCATCGCTTCCATCAAAGCAACCGGTATCCCGTCCATGTCACCCCTCGCTGTCCGTACCGATGGCAAGACAAACGCGGTTGCCTTGTATAGATGGCGTCGGACCTCTTCCTGCCTCATGGCTCCGCACAGTCGCACGCGCGCATCCAATCCGAGTTCCGAGATGCGCTTGCCCAGGAGACTGCGCAATGGTCCGTCGCCAACGATGAAACAGGTAAAAGTATGTCCGCGTTGCATCAGCGCGCTGCAGGCATCTACCAGATGGCGAAAGCCCTTTATCTCGTCTAGCCTGCCGACGGCCAAGAGCATCGCCGATTCTCGGTCCTGTGGCCGGAAATCGAAGTCATTCAGTGAGACCCCACAGTGCACCACTTGGATGGGAGCACGTTCGGCGCCACTCAGGCATCGTCCGAGGTAATTCCTGTTGTATCGCGAGATCGTGACGCTCAAGCTCGCCTCGCGCAGTTTTGCCTCAAGCAGGTGGTGCTCGAGAAAGATGTCATGAGCGTGTGACGTGAAGCTGAACGGGATTCCCAACCGCCTGCTCAGCACGAGCGCGGCCGTGGACGGATAGGTGGCCCAATGGGCATGCAGGTGGGCCGGACCGATCTCCTGCAATACCGGCAGGAGACCCATCGCTCGCCACCATACGAGGAGGCTCTTGCCGAGAGAGGCCGGATGCCGCATCAAATTCCAGGCGATCTGAGCCAGTGCCCGCACACTGCCGAAGGGCCGCGTCGCGAGTTCAACGAGTACTCTGACCGCGTTTCGGAGAAGCGACGCCGGGTAGATCACGCGATCAAGGAGAGCCGCCGCATCGGTCTGGACCATGCGCTCCGTCGGGTGCTTGAGCGATATGACGCGGACATCCGCGCCAAGGCGCATCAATTCTCGGATTTCACGCACGATGAAGGTTTCCGACCAGCACGGAAACAGCGACACGATATAAACAACGCGCATAGAGGTCTTCCGATCCAACCGCCGATGTTCAGTAGAAGGAGGCCACGCTACGGCTTCAATTCACCCAGCTTCTGCGATTTCCACATGTGGGCTTTTCGATTTCGAAGGAACTCTGCTAGTCCGAGCACGGCGAACCAATTAAGCAACAGAAACGTGTTCGCGAATTTCACGGGTTTCCAACGGCATGCACGCGGCCAGATGATGCCTGCAACGGCGAGGGCATAGCAAAAACTCTGGATTCCGAGAAAAACCTGGTATTCCCTCGACTGCCGAAGGAGCAGCAGATTTGAGACCATTAGGAGCCCCAGTAAGAACGGACCGAGGAGCCGAAGGACCTTGTGCGACACCAACTGGAAGAATACGGGGTTGCGGAACGGAATGAAGAACTCTGGGTGGCTGCCGATGAGCTGATAGTTCCCCGCCAGGGTTCGCACTTTACGTAGCCTTTCGTGCAGAGGGTCGCGCGAAGGAAAATCGTAGGCTCTAGCCCTGCCATCCAATATCACCCGTCGGCCAGCCATTACGACGTTCATTGGAATGACGACATCGTCCAAGATCGTATCATCGGGAATTCCGACAAAGTGGCTGCGCCGCAAGGCGTAGAGCGCCCCTGTGACGCCGACGACCGAGTGCCATCGGCTTTCCTGCAGGCGGATAAATTTCTCGTAGCGCCAATAGGCATCTACGCCTTCGCCGAAGGCGGTCATGCCGTCTGTTTCAAAGACGAGCTCTCCGCTCACGGCGCCAATCATGGAATCGGAAAAGTTCTCTATCAGATGTCGGATAGCCTGAGTATCGATCCTTTGCCGCGCATCCGTTAGCACCACTATTTCCTCATCGCATGTGGCTACGGCCTCATTGAGACACGCTGCTTTGCCGCGGCGTTGAGGGAAAGCGAGCAAAGTGACGCGATCATGGGCGAAGGTTGCGACGATACCGTTGGTTTCGTCATCGGAGCCATCCGAAGCCACGACGATCCGCAACTTGCCCCTCGGATAATCGAGCGCAAGGCAGTTGTCGAGCTTGCGACCGATACGAGCAGCTTCGTTGTATGCCGCGATGACAATCGCGACGCGCGGCTCATATCGGGCGCGACGAACCTCGCGCGGGAACAAGCGCGCCATGACCCAGACCAGCAACGGATAACCCAGGTAGCAGTACGCCAGCGCCGCCAGGGACAAGCCGAATGCTATTTCGATCACTTCAGATTATCCTTTCGTGGCGGCTCGACCGGAATCGGCCGCGCTGAGTGGGGTCGATTTTCCGTAGCGCCGTTTGCCTCGCCGGGTATCATCGCCGCCCGGTCGCGCGGTTGGCCAAGCAATGCGGTACGAATCAGCTCATATGTTCGATTCCCGAGCAAGTGCCGCGTTGTCCGCAACATCCGGTAACGCGCCAGTTGGAGCAGCATTTCGAGCCGTGCGCCGGTGACCCAGCGACGAAGTTGAACTTCGGTCGTCGAGGCAAGCACGGCGAAGCGTGGAATTGCGCGATTGCCGCCGTGTGTCCATCCTCCAGGCTGCGACGCGCAAACCGCCGTGTATCCAGCGCTTCGAGCAAGCTCCACGAACTGCTTGGGCATTCGCCCGCCGGCCGGAGCAAAAAGCGAAACGGGCTGGCCCAACCTGTCTTCAATTTCTTTCTTCGAGTCTGTCAATTCAGACTCGACCTCTGCCTGCGAAAGTGCGTCCAGATAGCGGTGCGTATATCCATGCGACTGGATGGACATTCCCGAGCCCGCCATTTGGCGAAGCTCGCTCCACGAAAGATGATTCGCACGGCCGACTGTGCTCGGATTTACAAAAAAGTCGGCCCGGCCCCCATTCCGTGTGATTTCCTCCGTCGCAGCCGCGTTGCTAGCATGCCCATCGTCAAATGTGAGTGCCACATAGGGGGCTTCGTCCAAGTGGGGACTCCCCTGAACGGCATCTCTTACAGAGCACAGCCCTAACCCGAGAGCACGCATCATCTGCAGTTGCTCCTTAAATCGATCCCGCGTAAGGGTGTAGTGAGGATCCGCATCGCCAGCAGAGCACCCGTCATCGGATAGCGCGTGGTACATCAACACCGTCGATACTGTCATGTCGTCTTCCGGCGCCGAGTGGTGATGTCACAGACCGCCGACCAAACAGGCAAAATCACCTAGATTGGTTGCGCCAGTGGGCTGTCGTTTGATGGCCATCTGATCCACGTTGCGACCATTGATTCCCTCTATGGTAGAGAACGCCAGCTCAAAGCCGTTTTGCTGCAACAACCGCTTGGTCATGTCATTGAAATCCTGTTCTCTGCCGTTCGGATATGCGAAATACCTGGGGGCCTGGCCAGTCTGGGTTGTGATTCGGTCGCGGCATAGGCTGATTTCTAGTCCCATCTGTCGCTCGTCCAGCTGGGACATGATGGGGTGCGTATGGCTATGGCCGCCGATCTGCGTCAGCCCGAGAGTGGCGCGTACCTCGTCCCAGTTCATCATCTGCCTTTCCATGTTGGCGTCATCGGGGGATACACCAAGTTCTTCAAGCAACCGGCCCAGTTCGCGATGACGTTGTGTGTCCGGGATTTGCTTCAAATAAGACTTTGCGGCAGTGATGAAGAACTCGCGTCCTTCATGTGAGGATAAGTCGAAGTCTGGCTTGCGACACCATGGTAATTCTGCGCGGCTTCTTGATGTCTTTTCTACTGCCCAGTTCACGCTATCCGTCCAAAGTAGTCCACCGTTGTCGATAAACGCCGTTGCCACAAAGACAATCGCCGGTATTCCCAACTCCGCGAGCACGGGAAAGGCGTTGTCGTGATAATCCCGGTAGCCGTCGTCGAATGTGACGAGCACCGGAGGACGCCGCCATCCCGGTTTGCGGACACGCTGTAACAATTCCTCGGGCCGAATCGGCGTGCAATGACGTCGCAACCAGCGCATTTGCTCGCGGAACAGAGTTACGTCAAGGCCTTGGAACGGTGCACCGGCCCGCGTCACACGGTGATACATCAATACTGTTACGCCCCGCTTCCTAACCGATAGGCTCATCAGCGGCCAGCCTAGGGACGAAGCTATCGCGCGTTTGACCAGGCGCTTGGCGGTGATCATGGTGCGCGACCGCCCCGGGAGCGCCCTGGCCTTACCGCCGCCGAATGAGCTGCCATCGGCTCAGGAGACTTCCCTTGACCATTTTCACATCGCTCTGCCGACAGACATTGCATGAATCATCCCCCCCCGCCGATAACCGTGCGAAGCATCACGTGGCTCATATATGTGAGCGACACCAGGCAATGCCCGTTCGTACGGCCGCTCTTGCTTGCTTGTCAAGTGTCCATACCATGACTGAGTAGAGAAGTGCGCCGACAACGATTCGGCTTGCAACTGTGACAACATTGTTGCTGGTAGGCAATTGAATGACCACGACATACATGATCGCGGATATACCGCCAAATTTTGCGGCGCTGGCCCACGGAAATGAAATCGGCATCCTCCGTGCACTTACCCATAGCATGCTAAGCGCTAGAGCGACGTAACTGATCAGAGTCGCTACGGCTGCAGCGATGATTCCCCAATGCGGAACCAGCAGGACATTCAGCATGATATTCAGCACGGCGCACGCGGCGACTAGGCCGGCGATCATCAAGGTGTGTTTGTGGATGAATAGCCCAGCACCGACAATTATCACCATACTGTTGACGGCCATTCCGGCGATGACGTAAGGAATGATGGTGGCGCTTTCCCGGTACTTCTCCGAAGCAAGGAACACCAGAATGTCCCCCCCCACGGCCGACAGGCCTGCCACTACCGGCAATGCAAGCATCGCGTAAAAATGTAACGCCTGACGAATGAATTGCCGCGTTGCCTCCTCACCATTCTCTTCCCACGACCGGACGTACATTGGCATGATTGCCTGGCCGATGGAGGATAGAAGAATCGCTTGCACGAATTCGCAAAAAGTGTATCCCACAGAGTAAACGCCAAGCGGGCCACTACCTAGCACCGTCTGGATGACATATCGGTCCCCGATATTGAGCGTGATTCCTGCGAGTTCCCACCCGATCATCGGCACACCGAAAATCAGCATTCTCCGGAATAGCTCCGGTGAAAAGTCGCGAGGTGAGTAGTGGCGCCCGCGACTCATGACGACGAACAAAAAGACCGCGCTCAGGGCTTCAGTGATGATAGTGGCCCCGTAGAAACCGCGCAGGTCGCGAGCCACATAGAACAGAGTGAACAACACCAGGGCCAATCCTGCGTATCTGCTGGTGACGCGGTATACGCCGAGCAGCCCGCTGCGCTCTTCGGCTCGAAGAAAATTCGACAGGCAACTATCGATCGGTTGCACGATTACCAATACCGAGGTCAACAACAGCAATCCGGGAACTCGATCATCGTTCCACCACGATGGCGGAATCAACTGGCCCACGCCTACCCAGACTACCGTCACGATCGTCGCCACCGCCATCATGCCAAACAGCGTCGTCGAGCGGTAACGCGAGAGATCAACTGCACTATTCCTGGCCTTGATTTCTCCATAGAAGCGCACTATGGAATGCTGGACGCCCAACTTAGCGATCCCTGTCACCAATCCCAGTGTTGCGGAAATCAGATTGAGTACGCCGTACTCCTCCACGGTAAACACCCGCGTGAAGATCGGGAACGAAACCAAGCCCGAGATCGTGACGAGCAAGCTCGTGATCGAATAATTGGAAACATGTAGAGCGAGCTTTCTAAGCATCGCGCTGGTCCTTAGTGCCAACGGGTCCCCCTTCGGGACCGTGCCGCACCCGGCGCAAGAACGGGAAAAGGCGCTTGATCCGGAGCTCTATCATCGGTTCTTTGCGAACCCGATATATAGCGGCACCGGGCCCACCCCGGCACCCGGTTAGCGTGCGGGTCTCGGACATCGATCTACTCCACTGTGTCCTGTATTCGTGCTCGCCACGCAGAAAGTGGAGAACGCGGGTTCTCTCCCGAAACGCATGGTCGACCACAGATCCGATCAGCACCAGCCCGGGCTGTAGTTGTTCACAATCAGAATGGGGACTGGCCTGAAAATGCAGGGACGGATTGCGAGACCGATAGGAGGAGAAGACCGCGGTCGACATACGGCCACGCTGGTTGTCAAGCACGTGCCGACAAACATCCGTACGTCGGCTTGTCTCAGCCGGTTTTTTTCCGGCGGTCGACGGTGGGTTCCAACCGTAGATCCACGCCCGGCTTTTGCGCGAGATTTCGCAGGTGCTTCTCGATTGCCGCGAGACTCTGGCCGATTGATTCGAGCGCCGGCGTGAGTCGCTCCAGTTTTTCAGCCTGGCCGGCGATCGCCGCCAGCGCTCCAGATTGCTCGCGTAGGATCTCAAGCGCTCCGCTTTCGGCGGGGACGGCTGACATCTTGAGCCGGTGCCTCTCCATCCGCTCCGCGTAAGACGGCCACTGCAGTTCCTTGATCGCCGACTCCATGACTTCCGGGGTGACTTCGGGCAGGCCGTCGGCATAGGCGCAAGTCAGCGCCATATCGCAAAGGGTGTTGATCAGGCGCGGGATCCCCCCTGTGTACGTGCCGACGAAAGACAGCGATTCGGGCGGGAACAGGACTCTGTCCTTCACCCCGGCGACGCCGAGCCGGTGGCGTATGTAGGCGCCGATTTCCTCGTCGTTCAGCGGGCGGATGCGGTAGCGCAGCTTCACGCGCTGCCTTAGCGGGTCCATTCCGGGATCATCGAGCATCTCGTCCAGCTGCGGCTGCCCAACGAGAATCACGTGGAGCAATTTCTCTTTTCGGGCTTCCAGCCCAGCGAGCATGCGGATCTCTTCCAGCACCTTCATGTCCAGATTGTGCGCGTCGTCCACGATTAGCACGATCTGCTTGCGCCGCTGGAACTGCTTGAGGAGGAAATTGTTCAGCATGTCGAGCAGCTCGACCTTCTTTGCGTCAAACGGTTCCATGCCGAGCTCCACGAGGACCGCCTGCAGGAACTCAACCTCGTCGAGCTGTGTCTGGAAAACCTTGGCGACGAGGACGTTCTCGCCCAGCTCCGACAGGAGTTTCTGGATCAGCGTCGTCTTGCCGGAGCCGATTTCGCCGGTGATGACGACGAAGCCTTCCTGGTTCCACACGGTGTAGTCCATGTAGGACTTGGCGCGGGTGTGGGCTTCGCTCATGTAGAGGAAGCCGATGTCCGGCGTGAGCCGGAACGGCTGAGCGGTCAACTTGAAATGTTCGAGATACATACCTGCCTATCTCCTGGGTAGAGGCGTGAACAGAGGTCCAGTACTGTAACCCAGGATTAATTGTGCCCGGTTATCCACGAAGCTCTGCTGCGGTACATTGCTGTGGCGCTCTATCCGTCCCGCTTGCAGCGTCAGGCTGAGGGTGCGGCCCAGCTTGTATCTCACGCCCGCTTGCATGTCGCGATCTGTGTCCTGCTCATCGATACCGTCGAAGACGCGCTTCACGTATTGCGTGTAAGCAAAGGCCTGAGCTTCGGCGGAAAAGAGCCAGGATACCGAAAATCTTCCGCCTTTCTCTGAGTAATCTTGGGGCAGATTCGCATAATCGACGCGCCGCAGGTGTGCCTGAAGGCCGTAACCGAAGGCCTCGGTTTGGTTGGTGTAGCTAAGGTCGCCGAGTCGACTGTGGTATACGTCGGGAACCGCAAAGTTGGTAACGGTCAGAGGCGCCGCAGCCGCCTCGCCTCGCATCGAGGGCAGCGCCGAGATCGCGAAGTCTTGACTTTGAATCATATCGGTATATGTGTCCGAGATCTGGTCGGCAAGAAAAATACGGAGTGCCGTTTCCGTGGTGCGCATCCATTGGCCCATATATCGCAGGAGTTTGCCGTTATAGTCCTGTCCTCCATATTGCGCAAGGCGCGTGGCGCCAACATCGGCCATTTGCCGGATATTGGGCTGGATGAAGTTATAACGGAAGAAATAGTCGTTCCGGGAAATGCTAGTGTAAAGGGCAGGGGGGTCGAAGTGAATGCGGGTCGCCACAATCGTGGGTGACAAAGTGGAGGCTGCCGACATTTGGTGCAGCCATAGCGCGTAGAGTACATATCGGTCGCTGTCCCCGGGGCTCTGGACGCTGGTTTCAACCCCTTGGATACGAAACTTGCCGTATCGGGCGCCGATTACAGGCGCATCGGTAGGGTTCACCCGAAAGGTGAATTCTGGGCCTGTGCTCAGGGAGTTGGTCTTTTGCAGGGTGGCGGGCGTCGCGTTGGCGGTGGGACTGGTATTCAGCTCCTGGAAGATGTCCTGGAGAGTCCAGGTGAAAAAGCGGGGCGATATCGCCCATACCGCTGACCCGTCGAGAAAGAACCCGGTATCGTCTGGATAGACGTGGTGAACGAAACGACGTCTTTCCACCTGCGTCAGCAATCGTGCCGTTAGCTCGGTGCTATTTTCGGTGTAGGCGAGCCCGCCGAACAGTTGTTCCGTCACATCGGAGGTGGGTGCCGTTGTTCGGGTGATATTGCTTTCGCGCGTTAGGGCGTACCCCATGCCGACATCGTACTCTGCAGCAAAGACAGGTACTCGATCGGACCCGGCCCAACACAGTAGCGCGAAGCAGAACGTCCCGAGGCGGCAGACGTTTGTGGACTTCGCTCCGCTCACCCGCTGGTCCCTGCGGGTCGCGCGCGCCAGGGCCAGCGCCCGTTCCAGGGCCAGCGCCAGCGTCGGAGCCAGAGGTCGCGCCAGTCGACCTGCGGAATGCGGGGCTCATCGTTGAAGACGACGCCGAGCAACTTGTTGCCGCCGATCTCCTTGGTGTACTTCTCGATCTGCGCGCCGGTGATGCTCCCGTAGCGGCCAACGAGGATTACGTAGTCGCTCAACTCGGAAAGTATCCGTATGTCCGCAAGGTCCGACATGGAGGGACCGTCAAGAATGATGAATCGCTCCCGGTAACGCCAGCGGATCGACTCTATAAGGCGCCGCATCGTCTGCGAGGTGAAATACTCCCCGGGAACTTCGCGTTTTCTCCCCGCCGTAATCGCCCGGAATCGCGCGATGCCCACAGGTCGGATGATCGTGGACAAATCGAGATCCGGATTTTCCAGGTAGTCGGTCAGTCCGGGGGTGGCTGGGTCGTCGATCAGTCGATGCACGCTGGGATTCCGGAGATTGCAGTCGACGATCAGCGCGGTGTTTCCCGCGTCGAAGGCAAAGGCTGCCGCAAGGTTCAGGGCAACGAAGCTGCTGCCGCTTCCCTTGTTCAGCGCGCTGACCAGAATCACGCCGTTTTCTCCTTGTCCCTGCAGAATGATCTTGGTGCGTAGATCGCGAAACGCCTGAACCACGGGATCTTCGACGAGTTTCGGGTGGATGATTCCGCGCCGAGAGAGATCGTCCGGCTCGAGAAGAGGGAGATCATTCTGGTTCATCCGGGAAATGTCCTCGAGGCGGACGAGCTCGCCCCTCGGTTCCGGGATCAGGGCCGTCCCCGTTCCCCGCAGTGGCTCCCGGTCTTCGGCGGGCTCGGCGCCGGCCCTGTTGCGGCGTTCGCCGCGAGCCCTGTTGAGGGCTTTCTCGATCTTGCTCATTTCACAGGACCCCGGCCATACGCAGTACGGAAAGGATCGCACACAAGACCAAGGTGACTACCAGGGCCAGCTTCAGCACGGGAAGTTCCGCTCCCAGCTGCTTGAGTTCGTCCTGCGTCCACAGATGAGGAATCGTCGCCAGGACCGGAACATTGTGCACTTTCGGGATCGTGTCCCCGACGCGGATTCTCGGGTCGAATTGCATTCTGGCGTAAAGCAGTCCGAAAGGAGCCAGTGTCCCGAGCACAAGCGCGCCGAGCAGGAAGTGCCAGAATCGCGGCCCTTTGGGGGCTTGTGGCAGAGTTGCGGGCTCCTGAACGGTGAATGTCAACCCCTGGCGATCGTCGTCCAGGCTCATCGAAACGCGAGCCTTTTCACGACGGCGCAGAAGATCCTGATAGAACTCGCGGTTGATCTGACTGTCACGCGTGAGATCGGCCAAGCGAGCATCCCCGCTGCGCACGCTCTTGCCGCGCTGGAGTTCTTCCCGCAGCAGGCGCTGGGACTCCGCGATGCGCGCCTTGAGCGCTTCGACCGTCACCTCGGTCTGCGACAACTCACGGCGCAATTGCTGGTAGATCGGACTGTTCATTGCCGTTTCGGTCATTTCCGTGCGGCTCGAACTTGCTGAGTCCTTGGGTCGTTTGCGCTCCGCATCCAACTCCTTTGTCAAGTCCCGGATTTGCAGCTTGATCTGAATGACGTCAGGGTGCGTATCCAGGTAGCTGAGCCGGAGCGTGTCGAGCTTCGATTGCAGCTCGCCGATGCGCGCCCGTATCTCCCCCTCGCGCGTGATTCCCGCGGTAGCGTCGGCTTCCCCTGAGACCTGCCGCTGGAGCGAGGCGCGCTTGATCTCCGCCTCCCGCAACTCCATCGTCGTAGATTCGATGCGTGCGTTGAGGGTCGCCAGCCGTGCGCCCAGCTCGACCTCGTTGATCGGGCGCGCGTCCAGGTTCGAGCCGCGCACCTGTCTCATTTCCGCCTCCGTCTGGCCAAGCTTCGCCTCGTATTCGCGAACCTGCTTGTCTATGAAGTCGTATGCAGCGCGGGTCTCGGCCGCCCTCGAGGCGATTCCCTCCTGGATGAAAAGCTCAGCCATCTTTTGCGTTACGCGAAACGCCCGCTCCGGATCGGTGTCCCGGTATTCGATCTTGATGAGGTTCCTGCCGGCGAGGGTGATCGTCGTGCGCTTCTTGATATTCTCGATGAGCAGCTCGCGTTCCACGGCGCTCGGGTTCTTCTCCAGCCAGCCGCCAAGCTCCAGGATGCGGTCCATGATTCTGCGTCCGTAGATGAGCTCCCGAGCATTTCTGGCTAAATCGCTGACGTCGGCCGCCACAGCTGCACCTTGCATCAGAGGCTGGATGACGTTCTTGTCCTCTACGAGAATATTCGTTGATGCTGCGTAATACTTGGGCCATAGCAATCCCGCCACGAGCACTGCCATGAATACGAGAACAAAAACTCCCACGACCGCCCGACGGGAATTGAACGCATCTTGGATGAGCGTCTTCGCAATCTGTTCCGGATGTATCTGCACGAAATAGCCTTGATGTCCGTTGGCAGGCAGCCCGGCTAGAACAGCCTCTCGGGAACCGTGATCACGTCACCCGGCCTGAGCACCAGATTGGTCTCGAGCCGACCCTTGGTCAGTATGTCGCCGAGCGATATATCGAATACTTCCGTCCTGTCCTTGACTTTCCGGTAGAGCTTGGCTCGATTGGGCGATGCAAACTCGTTGATGCCCCCGGCCTCCAGCACCGCGTCGAGCACGGTCATTCCCTGACGATGGGGCAATGAACGCGGAGTGCGCACCGCGCCGGTTACGCGCACGCGCGTCAGGAATTCGTGCGACCGCAATTCCGTAATGATGACCGCAACGTTGGGCTCGCGGATGTACTCGGAAAGCCGCTTCTTGACCTCGTCCGATACCTGCGCCGCCGTAAGGCCGCCCGCCTGGATGTCGCCGATGATTGGCACCGAGATCTTTCCGTCGGGTCGCACCGGGGCGGTCACGGTCAACTCGGGGTTGCGCCACACGCTCACCTGCACCCGGTCGTCCACGCCGATACGGTAGGGTTCCGCGGCATACGGCTCGTCCTTGGTATCCGGTTGCTGCGAAACGCCCGTATCGAAAAGCGCGCAGCCGGCCAGCACCAGCGCCACCATGAACATGCCGATCCACCGGAATCCCTTCATCTGTACCCCCTGATTGCACGTCGTCCCATGAGCAGGAAATGCGAATCTCCGGTCATGCGTCGGCTTCCGGAGTGCGCCCGCGGCTGTAACAGTGCGAACCTCATTACTGTACACCTAGCGCGCACCCCGGCCAAACAGAACCACGTGCGCGGTCTGGGCCAGAATGAGCAGATCGAGAAACAGGGAGTGGTTCTTCACGTAATAGAGATCGAATTGCAGCTTGGATACGGCGTCGTCCACCGAGGATCCGTAGGGATAGCGAACCTGCGCCCATCCCGTGATGCCGGGCTTGACCGAGTGTCTGCTTGCGTAGTAGGGCACTTTTCTGCTGAGATCGCTTACGAACGGCGGCCGCTCCGGCCTTGGGCCCACGAAGCTCATTTCTCCCCACAGGACGTTGACGAGCTGCGGCAACTCGTCGATTCGCGTCGCCCGGATGAATTTCCCCACCCGCGTGACGCGATCGTCGTTCTGCTTCGCCCACCGGGCGACGCCGTCCCGCTCCGCATCGATGCGCATGCTGCGGAATTTCAGGATTTCGAACGCCTGCCCGGACTCGCCAATGCGCTTTTGCCGATACAGAATCGGCCGGCCGGTCTCCAGCCAGATCGCCAACGCCGCGAGCAGCATGACCGGCAGGGCGGCGACGAGCATCGCCGCGCTCACGCAGATATCGAAAACGCGCTTCACGAGCTTGTCGAACCCGTTCTTGGCGAAACCCGGGGAATAGACCATCCAGCTGGCACTCAGCGAGTTGAGCTGGACGCAACCGGTCTCGCGCTCGAAGAAGGTCGGCAGATCCACCACGTTGACGCCATCCAGCCTGCATTCCAGAAGCCTCTCCATGGACAGGTACCCGTTGCGCCGGTCCCGCACTCCAACCACGATCTCGTTGACGCGGTGCTGCTGGACAAGCCCGCGCAAGGAACTGCAGTCGCCCGGCAGCAACTTGAAGCGCTCTACGCTCGGCTGCTCATCTCCGCAGCGGACGAAACCCACCAGATGAAAGCCGGCGCTGGGGCCGAGTGTCTTGAGCAAACCATCGACCTCGGCCGCCCGGGACCCGCTTCCGAGCACGAGCACCCGGCGCTTGAGCGCTTGGTTGCCCACCATGCGGAAAAGCAGCGCACGCGTCACCATCGTCAGCAGCAGGGAAAACGCCAGGCTTATGGCCAGGATGCCCCGGCCCAGAAAGCTCTGCGGCAGGACGTAGAAGATGATCATCATCGCCAGGGCCGCGGCCGGGAAACTTGCAAAAAAACGCACCTTGTACTCGCGGGTTTCCTGGTACAGGGCCGTGCTGTACAGGCCGAAGGCGATCATCACTATCAGCACGACCGTCGCGTACACGACTGCACGCGGAAACAGCAGCTGCTCGTCTCCAGTAGGGGAAATAAGATGGAAATTCAGTTCCAGGAAGCGCAAGGTCCCTGCGAGATAGGTCGCGCCTATGTGAATCCCCCACTCCGCGAGCATGAGCAGAAAGAGCGGGACCGACACGTAGTGCCCGAAAATCCGAATGCTCATCCACTCCCTCCCTGCACGTCCCCAGAACCCTTTGTGTTGCTAACGCGTTCTGCAATCTTGAACTTCCAACAGCAATGTCCATGCCAGCAGCATGGACAGCCCGCCTACAAACCAATCATTAAACCATCCACGCGTATGGCCTTCTTGATTGAAGTCAACCGACGCGTTTGCGGCAGCCCAAATGCCATCAGCGCGTCGCCCTGCGCTGCGTCCCGAGAGGACCAAGCCCGGAAGCCAAGGGAATTCCCGCCAGCACGGGCGCACATGTCGTAACTTCGGCAATGAGTTGGAAAACCGGCAAGTGACGCGCCCCGCTGGGCGGATGCGAGC